>Ga0247757_10000501_pt1 | contig 31911 bp, 33 predicted proteins | sample UWRJL126311R4_FD_180929 | JGI IMG/M metagenome (GOLD analysis project Ga0247757, IMG submission 180929) | Plant litter microbial communities from Arlington Agricultural Research Station in Wisconsin, United States - UWRJ-L126-311R-4 | ecosystem: Environmental > Terrestrial > Plant litter >... | reverse complement strand
ACTTGTAGACGAAGAAATGTATGAGGATCGGAGGATGGCGCTATATGGTGGGCGACGAAGGGTCACTTTTATATACTAACATGAACCATCGTCTATGCCTTGCGGAGTGACAGTTGTTGCCTGGCCCAAGTCACAATGCTGGAGCGAGGCAGACTAGATTTCAGCCTTCAAGGTGCCATTCGCAATTCCAGCCAAGATTCCGATAGAACTGTGTCACAGTTTGGATACTGATAAGAGGGAAATCGTAATGTCTGCGTGTGCACGAACAGTCCAAAATATGAATTGTTAGCATTCAATGTTGCCAAGCGTCACTCGTGCCGCCTTGACGGGTTCAACAAGTCACGTGAAAGGCTAGAGCCTGGGCCAGCAGTGCAGGCTCACGAAATAAGGTTCGGCAATCTCAACAGTGAGAGCTCCGTGCACCTCATCCATGCATGTTCAGGCTACGCGCGACCTTCAACTGCCACCTCCCTCCGCATACCACACAGCCCCGTCGAGTCGCAATCGTGATTTCAAAAGCGCATATTATTGATCGTCGTTCTTACACCGTCCAACAGCTAAAATGCCGCGTCCGAAGCGGACAAAAGTCGCGTCTACCACCGCGCGCGTCGCGAACACCCCAAAACCCGTCGAGCCGGCTGCGTCCCATCGACTCAAATCGCGCAAAGTCACCGCATCGATACCAAAGGACAGCTTTAGCGATGATAGCGACGGACTTGTTGTGAAATCCACACGGTCGCGACAGCGAATGCCATGGCAGCCGATACCAGAACCGCGCGAGGATGTGGACTTTACCATGACCGGCGCGCTGCCCGTACCTAGCGAGAACGAAGATACTGCTTCGGCGAGCAAGAATAATACACCATTATCGCGGGCTGCATTAAGAAAGCGGAGCAAGCTTGGTGTGCAGAGTTCCTCTGGTAAGACGTCGCCCAAAGTGATGTCATCAAGAAAGTCGCGTTCATTGCTGGAAAATGCGATTGATACGCCCACCGAAGAGGAAGATAGTACAGGATTTGGTGATCATCTATTGTCTTTCTCCTCTGTAAATTCGGAATCGCCAGCGCATGGCACTCGACCACCATCTGCGATCAAAGTCGGTGCTACACCAGCACACGAGGCGTCGATTCTTGCCTTGAAACACTTCAAGCGAAGGCCCAGACAGCCGAGTCTTTTGCGCATGGTCCACCAGACAACCGACATAGAAGACAATGACCTCGACGATCTGGATGATCTGGGTGATTTCGACGATTGTGAGTTGCTTGCGTATTCTCCTACATGCTGATGCTTACAGAGTAATTTCTAGTCCACCCTGTTGCAGAATCGACCCCTCTCCCGAAACCGCTAAGCGCCCCCTTTGGTGGGAATGGGAACGATAGTGGCGTGAACTTATCTAGTTCTAGTTCCCGTGGCACAAAGCGAAAGCTATCCCCGGTTGTGCAAGTCCCCAGATCATCTCCGCCTTACGACCCTCCTTCTGGACCTGACGTGGAAGGATCACCTGCCATATCTTCGAGCTTGCCAGAGGTGATTAGGAGCACTGAAGAGAACCAGTATCAGGATTACGGTAAGGATACTGCGGAGCCAGATGTATTGAGTGAAACAATGGCACCACCAATGTCAAGTAGTGATTATGCGGCAGATGATATTGAGGAAACCCTAGACGACCTAACAAAATCGAGGCCAAGGAGAGCTCGTAGAACACTAGCAAAGACTCACTACGAAGATTCGGATGAGGAAGCTGTTGAATCGCCGACCAATTCCAAAGGACGACAGAAACCACGGAAAGATCAGGGGATTTCTACGGCGAAACTGCAAGCTTTGCTACCCAAACGACGTACACGGGTAGCCTATGAAGAAGAAGAGGTAGACACTGCAAGTCCGGTTGATTCAAGCGAGGATGAATTGGCCCTTCCTGCACGTCGTCAGGTGTCATCAGGGCGGAAAGCTGCAGCACCGAAGACAAGCAAAAAGGCATCTCATTCAAAAAAGAAACAGACTACTGGTGGCAAAGAGGCGAAAAGAACAACCAGAACATATACTCGCCGAGCATCATCAGATAAGGAGAATGAACGTAGAGAGGCTGGCAGTGAAGAAGAAGACGATGTTCGTGCCTCAACCCCTAAGCCCTCGGTGGGTCTCGAGGCTCTCGCGAAGAAATTCGAGGACATCGACGCCTTCGAACTCGATTTCGAAAGTGTCAGCTACGTTCAAACAAGCTCAAGTCCTATACAATAATACACTATACAATCCCACCAGGTTACGGCCGGCTTAGATACTATATTGCGGGCTTAGATGAAATAGACGATCGGGTGGCTTTGCGGAGAATTATGCACGACTTAACGAGACAAAGCTCTCTGCATTACACAGACGGACAGCATATTTGCGGGTGGCCGATATCGTGTTTGGACACGTGGCCATGTTTGTGGTGTCCTGTGTGATAATCAAACAATCAAATCTATTAGATTCGGATTTCCAAGATTAGGTTCAACGCTTAGGTGAAGTAATCAGACAATCAAGACTATGCTCAGAATTGTACGTGCTGCAATGGCAGGTGCGATTGGCCAAAACCTGTGTGGAACTCGATGACGATACGGTTTGGTATATCGTGGTGAGTGTCTAAAATAAGTGCAGCTTCGCAGGGGCATGGCGGCGGAGGCCGTCGAGAGCCTAGATCGGCTTCCTCGGTCTTGGTTTGGGGTGCACGAGACAGCTGTTGGACGCGAGTTACGTATGACTTCAGCACGGCACGGCAACCCACCTCCGCCCTCAACCTCGTCGCGCCTCGCTTGGGAATGCCACTGTGACTTAATGCCATGCCCCTGCCACCCTTCGATTGCCTATCCTATGCTGTCGCTATCCTGCCAGCTGCGCGCCCCTCCCGAAGGCCATGCACCCTACCAATGGCTCCCCTTCGTCCAAGAGCAGCTCGACGCCTGCAGTCTCGACGCTGCGCCCACGGACACGTCGCTTGATCTCCATTGACGATGAACTGAATCCCACCTCCGGTAGCGAACGCGCGTCGCCGCGGGGCTCGAGAACTGCATCACCCGCCCCGGACACTCGTCCACCACGCTCCCGCATCACCTCCGCACCGACGTCTTCGTTCGAGCGCGCCCGTGATACACAGGCTTCGCGAGCTAGCCGTGACGCTTCGAACACTCTCTCTAGCATATGGGGCAGCTCGTGGACGGCAATTCAGGGCCTAGCGACCAATGTTCTGGGGAATGAAGCAGGCGCAAAGGACACATGGCCCAGACGGCGCAAGCCACTGCCGGGTTCACATCGTCGCACCTCAACCAGCGCCCCTCCGAAGCAATGGGGTCCAGAGGGTTCGGCGAGTTCGCACGTTGGTGCTGGCACTCACGAAGAGCGGGGGAGCATGGTTCGAGCCATGAAGCGCAAGGACCTGTTGACTGCTAACGAGCACCTGGTACCAGACTCGCTCGGCCGCATTAAACGACGCAATTCCGACGAACGTATAAGCTTGTCTGCCCCACCTGGAGAGAACGAAGATCGCGATGCGCTTGTCTACATACACCATGTCCGCCCCCAGGATACGCTGGCGGGCATCACCATCAAGTTCAATTGCCAGCCGCCAGTGCTACGGAAGGCCAATCGCATGTGGCCTAACGATAGCGTGCAGATCAAGAAGATCATTGTGCTCCCTGTGGATGCGTGTGGTGTTAAGGGACGTCCTGTGTCAGGACCAGGAGCCTCTCAAGACGAAGATCTTTTGCTTGGAGATTGGAGCGGCACTGCAAGCACGGAAACGAGTGCTTTACCAAATGGATGGACCGCATCGAACTCCAAGGATACAGACACATCTTCCACACTTTCTCCCTCCTCCTCAAACCCAGATTCTGAAACGCCTTGGAAACATGACTCCTGGGTCCTCCTTCCCAACGACAAAGAGCCTACGCAGATAGGGCGGATGCCACGCCGTGAACTAGGTTTCTTTCCACCCGCCAGGCGGAAATCTATTGGCTTCTCGGATGCCTCGACACCCAGAGCTTCCGTTGAATTTCCACGCTCTTCTACCTCTACAAACTCGCATACTAACTCTCCTACTCAAAGTATTTCTAGACCGCGAGCATCGAGCAATCTCTCAGCCGTGTCCGCGCCTTATCATGCCCGCCACCGTAGCACATCTGGATTCCACTTGCATGGTCCTGGAGGCGTGGGTACAATGGCGAAGAACGTAAGAAGCCCAGGACCAGGTCAAGATGGTCTGAACAAGCTTTTCGCTGCTCACTTACCCAACGTCGAACCCCCGCCAGATCAAGAATATTTCACACCATGGGCTCCAAGCCTCCTAGATGCAGATACGGGAACGACAGTACAGCACGGTGGATCAGGGGCGTTGACACCTTCGGCGGGAGTAGGAATTGATCTACAAGAGATCGGTGGCGCTATTGAAGGATGGGTGCGCAAAGTTGGCACCTCGGCAACGAAGCTGTTGACGGAACCTGGTACCCCTGGACAAGGAAAACGTACTAACATCTCAGTCATCGGAGTGCCAGGAAGCGATGTCGGTGACTTGATTGAACTACGAGACGATGCATTTGAGATAGGGGACGGTGAAGAAGATAGAGGCAGGCCAGGGAGAAGTGAATTGCAAGGTCAATCGCACAATCAATATCAAAGCGCAAGAGCAGATATCAACCTTGTGTTGCGGGGAAGAAATGCACGGGACGGCAGTTCTAAGAACGATTGAAGAAGCAATCATGGTATTAAGTACCTGGCGAATGGCGTTTTAGGGCATGCATTGCGTGGCTCATGTAGAATTGGGAGGATGGCGTTGCCAGCTGCTTTTGCAGTGCTTAGGCGTCGTACTGCGGGATCGATTTGGATATATACCGACTAGAAATTCATCATTGCACTTTGACTTCGGCAGTAGTACTTCCTGCTGGCTTGTCTTGGTATCGAATTCTGAGTACGCAGATGCGCTGCCGTCGAAAGGGGTGCTCTACGGTGCTGTGAGCACTGGCTCGGTCCGGGTCTCGTGACTCTCCGCGCCCTGTGCTTCCGACGACACCACAATATCTATCAGATATTTCAGTCGCAAATGAAGATGCAACTGACCTTCTGCATCGAGCATCATCTCGCTCTATCTTGCCAATCGCATGGAAGGTAGACTGGCAGTCTCACTGCGCGCCCCGCTGTCTAGCGGTCGATGGGGCAGGTGCTTGTGTCGTGCACAACTCCCGCGGCCAGGTTCGGCTGCAGCCCTGCAGACTACCAAAGCCCAACTGCGACCGTTCCGGTCTTGTTACTCCACTGCTCTGCCAAATACGCCGCGTCTGGGTATTCTTTCGTTCCCCAACCTAGCCCAACGCTCGCGTTTCCCGCCAAGAGCTAGGGGCATTTTGAGACCTTCACCAAGGCTTTTTGCGACAAACACCATGCATCGTGCGCCTGCAGCCATGGTGACGAAACCAATGACGGATCCAAATATCGAGATCCGCACGCCGAGGGACCCGAATACGCTATCCAACTATCACAACTTCCTGTGTAAGCATACGGCTACTGACTTCGAGATCGATTTTGAGAAGAGGCTGTTGCATGGTGGGGTCGAACTGGTTCTTGAGAGTTTGACCGAGGGCGAAAGCAAAGAAGTAATTTTAGACACGAGGTATGTGAATCCATCAAATGATCAAGCCTAGCTGCGAAAGTTTGCGGAACGTGGGCCGCGAGAAAATGTTGCTGATGCTGGCATGCAGTTTTCTGGATATCAAGGACATCAAGCTCGACGGAAAAGACGTGAAGTGGAATGTCGGCAAGCGTATAGAACCGTATGGCAGTCCACTAACGGTCACACTCGACGAGGGTGTTCCCAAGGGTAAAACCATCACCATCGCCGTCAAGCTCAGTACGACAGACAAATGTACCGCTCTGCAATGGATGGCTCCGGCACAGACATCCAACAAAAAACACCCATACGTGTTCTCCCAATGCCAGGCGATCCACGCTCGCTCCGTTTTCCCCTGCCAGGACACTCCAGACGTCAAGTCTACATTCTCTTTCAAGCTTCGCTCGTCCCTGCCCGTTGTGGCCTCTGGTCTTCCCACGGGTGCACATGATTACCATAGCGGTAAGGACGGCAAGTCGGGGACTTTACTTTACACTTTCGATCAGAAAGTTCCCATTCCCAGCTACCTGTTTGCAGTTGCTAGCGGAGACCTTGCAGCAGCATCTGTAGGACCTCGTAGCAGTGTCTGGACAGGGCCGGAGGAACTCCTTGACTGCCAGCGCGAGCTTCAGGGCGAGATCGAGCCTTTCATGGACGCAGTTCACTCAGTAGTCAAGCTCCCTTATCAATGGACCCAATACAACTGCCTCATCCTCCCTCCGTCCTTTCCATACGGAGGCATGGAGAATCCTGTTTGGACGTATGCCACACCGTCTATTATTTCTGGCGATAAGCAAAACATCGATGTCATCGCTCATGAGTTAAGCCATTCATGGTCTGGAAACTTGGTTAGTGCTGGCAGTTGGGAGCATTTTTGGCTCAATGAGGGCTGGACCACATACCTTGAAAGACGTATCCAAGGCTACGTCCATGGCGAGGAGCACCGCCATTTTTCCAGCATTATTGGGTGGAAGGCCTTGGAGGAGTCCATTGCCCTCTTTGGTGAGGACCATGAATTTACCAGGCTAGTCGTCGATCTCAAAGGCAAGGACCCTGATGACGCCTTCTCCTCCATTCCCTATGAGAAAGGCTTCATGGCCCTCTATGGCTTCGAGCTTCTCCTTGGCAAGGATAAATGGGACACCTTCATTCCTCATTACTTCTCCACCTTCGCTTTCAAATCACTCGACTCGTACGAGTTCAAAACCTGTCTTCTGGACTTCTTCGCCAACGACGCAGAAGCCAAGAACAAGCTCGATAACTTTGACTGGGACAAGCTTTTCTACGCCCCAGGCTTCCCGGACAAACCCAAATTCGACGACACTCTCGCAAAGCGCTGCTACGACCTTGCGTCCAACTGGGAATCGCACGTCACGGGTAAAGACACTTCATTTAAGCCCTCCCCCGAAGACGTGTCCTCCTTCTCCGCCAACCAGTCTGTCGTCTTCCTCGAGCGCTGCCACTCCTTTGCTGAGAGCTTCTCGCCGGCCGACGTGCACCTGCTAGGCTCCACGTACGGCTACCTGTCCACCCACAACATCGAAGTCGTGTCGCGCTTCCTGACCATTGGACTGCGCGCAAAGGCGCAGGATACGTACGAACCTGCTGCCGAGCTGCTGGGCCGCATCGGCAGGATGAAGTTTGTCAGGCCGCTGTTCAGATTGCTCGAGAAGGTAGATCGGGAGCTTGCGGTCAAGACGTTTGAGAAGAACAAGGACTTTTACCATCCAATTTGCAGGTATGGTTTCAGATCGATTCCCGTTTTGAGATACGAAACACTGCTGACGGCGTTTTAGGCACATGGTGGAGAGAGATCTTTTCGGAGAGGAGACGAAGTGATCTGCTGCGAGTCGTACGCCTTGTGCTCGCTTAGCCTGGACGGTAATCTGTTCGGGTATGCGTGGGTATTTTGAAGCATTTGCAGCATAAGGTTCTCCATGTCGAGGCGGCATAGTGGACAATGGGAAGAGAAGCGTTTCAGAACACGAGGTCGGTTTTTGAGGCTCAGATCGTTTTTTGAGGCTCAGATCGTTATACATGTTTCTCTCCGTGTGCATTTTATCCGCACATTAGCTACCAGCTGAGCATCATGTGGTTCAAAAAAAAAGATACATTGTGGTATTTATAGAAATGCATGGTGGTAACACGGCCTCTTCACCACGTGTCTTATGCGCCGAAGCGATCCAACTCTAACTACGCGCGATGCCGAAGCGCCCACGCATATTATCAATGCAAAACATGCTGTACATGCAATCATCTCAGATACACCCTGTGACTCACTTACTGCGAGATACCCAGCTCCTTGTAGAACGCCTCGGTACTCGGTTTTCTGCCCAAGAAGTCCTCAAGGATGTCCATTTCCTCTTTGCTACCACCGCGTTCAAGCACCGTATGCCTGTAACGTCGGCCCTCCTTGCCGTTCATTGGGTCGTCCTTGAAGACGGAGTAGAACATGTCTGTAGAGTAAACTTGGGAAGAGAGGTAGCCGTAGTATCTGCCATGTACGTTAACAAGTATTCCACGGCAACACCTTTAGGTGAACGGAAGGCAAATGTGACCTACCCAGCATCGTACCCGCCAATCAAATGACCAAAAGTGGCCTGGCCATTGCCCCATGTCCAGTCCCCACTGAACGCCTCCTGACCATCGAGCTGAGAAATCTCGTGCCTAAGCTTGTTGTACGTGGTTGTAATATCCAGCTTCTCAATCTCCTCGTGGCTCTTTGGCTCATGTACTGTCATGTCGAACATACCAAAGTGTAGCTGTCGGAGGTTGAACAATGCATCGTTGACGTGTTTGGTATTGATCAGGTTCGCGATGAGCGAGTTGGGTATCTGCTCCGAGGGTTTCTTGTCGGTATTAGATGACTCCTTATATGCGGCCTCGTACTCGGAAGAAAGGTATGAGTAATGATGCGACAGAGAGCGCAGTTGCGACGGGGTCCAGCACCAGTTTTCGAGCATTTGGCTGGGCGCTTCGACGAAGTCGCGGACGGTGTTAGTTCCGTGGAAGCGAGAGTACGTGGTCCTAGAAACAAGATCGTGAATACCATGTCCAAGCTCATGGAAGAGGGTGACGACCTCGTCGTGCTTGAGGAGCGAGGGCTTCTTGGGAGTCGGCTTGGAAAAGTTGCACACAAGAGCGGTAGCGGGATAGCGTCGCTTGCCGTTCTCATCTATGTAGCCTGGTTGAAGGTTGAAATTGGCGGCGTGACCGTATTTCCCATCTCGAGGGAAAAGATCGAGGTACAAGTAACCCACGAAGCCAGAGCCCTCGCCCTCATCATCCCACACGCTAAAGACCTGAACGTCCTCATGCCAGACAATGTCTGAGCCCTTGCCTCCATCAGCAAGGGCTGCACGGTCGTCACCGACAATCTCAACGAATGCCAGACCAAAAAGCTCCTCAAAGATCTTCAGCATGCCTTGAATGGTCGTCTGAAGAGGAAAGTACTCAGCGATGACCTGTTGGTCAAGTGAGAAATCTTTCTCTAGCATCAAACGGTCGTAATACCGGTGGTCCCAGAGGAAGTACTTGGATTCTAAACCGTCAGACAAACCACGCGACTTGAGATCCTGCTGTTTGAGCTCAAGCAGCTTTTGAATCTCTTTCTTGCCACCAGGCGCGAGACGGGTGCGCAAATCGCCCAAGAAGTCGTCGACCGTCTTAGGAAGCTTGGCCATCTTATCCTCAATGCGGAATTCTGCGTGGTTGTTGTATCCGAGGATGCGGGCGGCCTCGTCTCGAAGCAGAATCGCTTCGCGGAACAAAGGCACATTATCGTTGCACTTGTTCTCGTTGTCGACAAAGACACGCCGACGCGTCTCGGCATTGGTGGCGTACTTCAATGTCGGAAATAGGTCCGGATATTTGAAGGTAAGCCAGAGCTTGCCTTCGTTCTCCCCTTCGCCTTTCTTCAGTCCATTGACGACATCCTCGGGCACGCCGTCAAGCTCATCCTTGGTAAACCAGATTCCGCCCTGCTCTTCATTCAGATTCTTTTGAAAGGCAATACTGATCTCGCTCAGTCTCTTCTTGATCTCCTTGAAGCGATCTCGGATGGGGCCTGTGGGGACGTTCAGACCATTGCGGATATACGACTTATGATCTTTCTCCAGTAGACGCTGCGACTCTGGGTCCAGAGCCTCTCCCTTCTTCAGGACGGCATCAACCAGCTTGAACACGTCCTCGCGCATGCTGGATTCGATGCCGAAGTCGTCCAACAGCTTCTCGGCTTCGGTAGAAGCGTCGCGTAGCGCCTTGTCCGTAGAAACAGCCTGGTAGAAGCCGATGATATGCGATTCAATGGCCATCTTGTTGTCATCGAGAGCGACAGGCAGGAGCACGTTCTTGAAGTTGGCCGTCTCAGGTGTGATGTCGTGCACCATAGTATCCTGTACGTTGCGCGACCGTTCGATCTAACGACGTCAGTCCAAGCCTCACTTCGGGTAGGCGTGCACAGCTTTGACGTACCAAGCGCTTCGTGTCCTCAACTAAGCTGGACGGTGTCGCAGTGAACTTAGGCGGCAACTGCGGCGGCTTCCGGTACGCGGCGGGCGCCATGCTGCTGTTCATAAGCGGGCGCTGGACCTGCGTTGAGAATGTGTATTTGCTGGACCTCAGATACTGGAGCAGCGAGGGAGAGCGGACGCCAAAGCGGAGGGAGGCCAGGATTGCGGAGAGGGCAATGAAGAAGGCGATGGCGACCAGGAAGACGCGAGAAAAGCGTGAGGTAGCCACGGTTGTGACGTCAGCGGTTTATCAATACATGGAAAGGGGGCGACTGCTGTACAGGATTGTGTGAAGTGAAAGTAAGGGTAGTGGCAGCAGACAGTGAATGTGTATGTGACCTTTCACTGCTGCGGCGAGGTGGGTGAGCTGCGGCGGCGCTTGGGGCTGATCGATCCCACAGGGCCGACGAACGAGAAGGCCCCATCCACCCGCTTAGGCCCCCCAGCTTCGGCTAGGACATGATATGCCGCCTCTGCGCTCCAACGTCAAGCGTCCGAGACGACGACTGGCCCGCTCGTCCTTGACGCCTAGACGCCAGCTATCGTGCGAGTCCATCATGCCAAGAGGCTGCTCTTCCTTCGTACACAAGCCATGCTGGCGGCCTGGCTGCGAAGCACTCATATGCGCTAGCTTGACGAATAGGAACTCGATACAGTGCCAATGTGTCCGTCGGAGAAAACATTAAACAGGAGACCTGTTGCTTGATTGAACTTGAGAGAGAAAATATGTACTAGTCCATGTGTTCAGCAACCAGCCTCAGTCGCGCCAGCAAACACATCCACACCAACGTACCTCGTGTAGCGGCGCAGTAGGCCAGCTACCACGCTGCTGCGTCGGATCCAGATGAACCAATCTCTCAAGGCATCCAAGACCTCTGATCAGACTGTAGCATGCACCCGCGATGGCTCCAGCATCCCACTGCCCCTGCTACTCAAGCTCTCCGGCACCGTAATGAATGGTTTCCACATAGGACTTCCGTTGGGTCCCCTCTCGTCATCCTCACCCCCAAAGAACGCCATACTCTCATCCTTCAACGGTTTGTTGTCCATATGGATGGGCTGCGGCGGACTGATGTCTTTGACGCGTACTTTGATCGCCGGCTTCTCGTTAGAATCGCGAGTGCTGTTGTTTCTTCTCTGAAAGAAGAGACGCAAGAAAGGAATAGATGCGCTGATTATTCCCGCGTTAGTTTCGACTTGGCCCCAGAGGAGGAGGTCGGAGCCAAAGCGCGCACTGTTCTGTGGTGATTCTGCCCACAGTGCCATGACCCACATGCGCACGCACGAGGCCACAATGCCTACGATGCCAATGGAGAAGATGCTGATGAGTGCTAGTCGCTTGCTCATGGGCACTCTAAGACCCATCAGCGTCGGAATCGGCATCAGCATTATCAGCACGTCAGTGAAGAGGTTCACGGCGGACGTGAAGACCCAGAAACGCGCCGGGTCGTAGCACTTTCCATGCTCTTCCTTCTTTTTCGGACCACGGTCAAATTGGGACAGGTACCCTGATATGTCGTAGGACTGCCTAGGGTTTCTACATTGGAAGGCTGAGGCGAGGGTGGTGGCAATGGTGTAGAGGATGACGAAATAGATAGTGGCGTAGACGATGCGCCGAAACTTGCGATTTGATGCGATGGTGCGGTAGAAGAACAGGATAGAAAGTTTGACAAAACAGAGTGCCACACCGTAGCTCATACGGTAGATATACCAGGTAACTAACGTAACGTGTAGTGCAGCCTCGGCTTTGGGTCTTTTTTCCTGATGCTGCGTCAGTATGCAGAGCAAGAAGGGGATTTAAAGGGTTAGAGTACAGGTTTGCGGAAGTGGCTCAGTCGGAACTTGCTACTTGACACATCTTGGTAATAGTTGATCACGGTGTTGCCCCAGGTGAGTACCTGTATGGTGTGAGTTGAAGAAAGGGACAGGATATACGCATCGTTCACACTTACTAGCGCGATAAACATGAGATGCTCAGTGATTCCAACGACCCCCATTCTGTACCACCTGCAATAGTATCTATGACTTACATTAGCAAGGTGTCATGAAGGTGTTCAGCATGCCATCACTTGCCTCAAAAATACGACGATAGTTGACAAACTCGTCAATGTCACACCCACAACCACGACTATAAACCCCGGTCTGAGATACATGTCGGTGCTTCGTACCCGACCCACGATTAAAACCAAAGGAACCAGCCCCAAGACGTCAAGAGACCTCAGTCTTAGAGAAGCATAGGAATGGGCTCGTGCGAGCACCAGGCTCACCTTGAAGTAAACACAAAGAAGCAGATTTTAAAATAAATAAAAAAACCACCAGAAAGGAGCGATAAGCAGAAATGTCAACGAGCGTTCGTGCGCACGACCACCTGCAGGACCATTCATCCTTTTAGGCTTCCCCAGATCTTCCTCAGCCGCACGTCTTCGCCCGACCCATCCGCCGCGGTAAGGGACGGCAAGAAGAGGAGAATTCAAACTAACCCTCCCCCTCCCCCTCCCCCTCGCCCCTCATGCACCTCAGAGCAACTTGCATAGAGTTCTGGCACTCCCAGACAACAGAATACGACCCGTCCCTTTCATCCTTCCAATGGCGTCCCCTCCCGCCTACAACGAACGTCGCTCGCCCCTACTTTTCCCACCGCTCACCCTCCCCATCCCCCCCAGTCCCGGAGCCTTCGCTTCCCACCCGCACCTGCAGCCGCGCATCCGCCACTTGAGGCATAACCAGTTTACCTTGCATGCACGCCATCGCTACGGAGGTGCCCCTTGCATTGCTTTTTCCGCTTTCATCGCACATGGCACCAACCCGTATTCAGCAACGCGCGAACCCGACCTGTGAATCACGTGAGCATTATCCGCCTGATCAAGGGTTCCTAGGTATGCGCATTGATGTGATGGCATCTGGTTCGAGACAGACGCAGGAGAACACACAGGCCGCACTTTAACCGGTGCGCAGACCATGGATCGCCCGTGTAAGAGGTCTCGAGCCTGAGACCACACTTCAAACGTGCAGCGCACCGACTGTCTTCCCACGCTGCCCTGATAAATTTCCCATGGCGGACGAACAGGATCACGCGAGGTGCGGATTTACGTCATGGCATATCATTCTCTTCGTGATCAACAGCTTTCATTCCTGTCTATACTTAAACCAGTCGCTCCACCGTGTGCCGGCTGGCAAGTGATCCTTTTTTTCACCTGTGTTGTTGTGCTAACCGACGAACACTCTGAGCTGCGCCTGACAGGAGGAAGATGAGGTTGACGAAAAGATATACATTGAACACACAAATACTTGGGCTCGACCTTGCCTTTTGATGCAAGAGTAGCACATAGCTAAGCCAATAAAATGCAGAGGACGCATCCACCTTACAAGGGCACATCTTTTATCTGGTTTCATAATCCTCCATCCATCTATTGTCCCAAGTCTGTCCAACTTTTGCGCCTAGCAAATGCACGCCGTGAGGAGAACATCTATGATTTTTTTGGTAGAAAGTAAACATGGTCATAAAATGCTGACGTTGCCGCCTTGTTCGTTATGCTGGTCTCCCGCATGGATGCACTGTTGTAAAGTTTTGATCTCCGAAACGCCGCCGTGTAAATGCAAATCCTAGAGGATAGGTGCCAGATGGAACAGGTCGAGGAAAATGCAAATCGTATGATATATGATGATAACCGGTCGATACTATGCTAGTGGTGGTACGTGGGGGAACGTACTATGTGAGATCTTTTTTTGCGAAGTGGGAACATGCTGGGGAATTGCCTCCGAATCTATGTAGTAAAGGACGATGGGCTGAGAATCTAATTGGTCTGGTCAAAGTGGAAGGGGGTCGGAAATGGGGGTGAAGAGAAGCTTCATGTCGACGGTAAGGTCTTCGACGCCATACTGATCGCTGACGGATGTAACACTGCCAATGTCTAAGTTCTTAGATGCAGAATCGGAAGCAACGTGGGCTTTGATATGCTTGAGAAAGGTGAAAACTTGCTGGAAACGGGTTTCCGGTTGAGCTGCCCACTCGTCGCGACGTGAGCTTTGGAGAAAAGCCTTTGCAAGAAAGTAGAAATGAACACCATCGCGGCAAAAACCAAGAGGTCGTTGGTTGGCACCATACTGAACGTGCATGTCTGCGTCCCAGTGTTTTTTCCAGAGCATAAGTGCAAAAGTAGTACTGCGAAGCATGAGCTGAGCTTGCGAATGTTGAGCGCTGAATCCTTCGGTCGGTGTCACATAGCCACTACTATTATTGCTCAGAGTTCCGTCGGGAGAAGTCCAGTCATTGTGAGATTGCGGAGTGCTGGAGCCACTGGAAGCAAGCCCAGAAATGCTGAAGCTAAGGAGCTGACGTTGCAACTTGTATATTTGGATGTGAATGGCGTGGATAAGGATGAACTTGGAGAAGGCGTTGGTGGCTCGGTGAGGGAAGTTGTTGCCTTGATGCAGCAATGCCAGAGCCTCTGTCATGGTAAGTTGCTTCGGGCGGCGACTTCCAGCGTGGTTCATTTCTTGCGCATCTCGACCACGTAGACCCAATGCCTTGGCACAGTCTTCTTCGGTTGTGGCTTCCCATGCCGCATCATCGGCTGGAAGGGGAAGCTGGATGTCGTAAATATCAAACTGGGGCTGGATGTTGAAAAACATCGCGAGAGACGCATCAATGAGGAGCACCATGTACATGATTCGAATTCTTCGTTCTTGTTCACGCCATGAATCCCATGTCCACGTATTCACCTCCTCTCCACTTACCGGTCCAGGTTGGTGAAGAGCACTGCAATGAATATGCCCAACTGGAAGAGGGTGGAGCAGCTCGAATTTTCGCGCAATGCTAGCTAGCATCCATGCCTCTTCTTGCCCTTGTTGACGCTGCTTCATACTGCCGTGCCAGACGAATAGCGAATGAATGTGGATCAAAGCCTGTATTTCTTCCATACTCGCAGAGAGGGACACCGAGTCATCCAGATGATGTTGCACCTTTTGGGTGACTGTTTTATACACTTGAGAGGATCTGAACACGGAAGCTCTCACCAGCTCCATCAGCCAGCGAACTTGTCTCACGCCCATTTTATCGGAATAAATGGCTCCAATGCAGACCATAGTAAGAATAAGCCCATCATATGCAGTGGTAGGGTTGAACGAAGGATGCATCATCGGCCAGTGATTTTGCCAATGTTTGTAAAGTTGTAAAAAATGTTTGAGATTCTCTGGTGTTAATAATCCTTTCAGGGCCTCGTAGCCGTGCGCCGCATTCGATCCTGGAGTCAACATGGAGGGTTTTGGGTAGCAGAAGGCAACAAGTTCGGTCGCCTTGCTCTGCAATGGGTCAGTCGGTCCAAGATTCCAATTGTCAACAACAGATGGGGTATCAGCGAACCCCGTGTCCGAGTACAGCCCACTAAGCACAGCATCATGCGCGGTTTCATCTGAGGTCTACAAGTTATTGACAGTCAGAACGCCTGCCGGTTTGCCGGGGTGTGGGCCACTCGCCATACTGGAATTCATGAGGAAGTTGTCCTGGGGCTCGCCGTTGAAGGACCCATTCCACCGAACCGTGTGGTCTTGGCCGTTAGCAAAGCCGTCAACGTTGGGTAGGGTAGGGCGCCCATAAGAAGCCGAGCTCGAATCTTCCGACTTGACAGGCATACTGGTTGGTGTCATGTCCTGGTGGCCCATGGCGTTGTCATAACTGTAGTGGGACTGAGCACTCGTCACCGACGTAGGAGGCTGACTCTGTTGGTTTCCGTACGAGTTGATGTCATGAGATAGCATCCCATTGGGACGGTAATCGTTGAAGCTCATGCGGTTGCTGCCCATCTCGAGGGCTGACAAACTCCTCCGGTTCTCTTCGACCCCACTTCCGGGACGAATGAGGCTGTTGGACCTTGAAGTCCGCGCAGACATGGACTGATGCGCATTCATGGAAGGAAGCCCATTATTATATTCATCACCCGCCATGGAGGAAATGGACGGCATACCGCCGAGCGTCGCGTTACCATAAGCAGCATCGGAATAGGGCATGGATGTGCCGATGTGGTTGAGATACGAGTTGGCCTCTGCGCCGCTTGGCTGACGGTTCTTTTGCAGGTGGGACTGTGCATTTTGAAGGTGGCTCGCACCGGTCGGGTTACCCCTTCTTATCGAGCACTTTTGAAAGTGACGCTTCAGAATATCACTGCGCGAAAATGTGTCTTTGCACAAATGGCATTGATAAGGTCGTTCACCGGTGTCTGTTGATAATCAGCATCGGTAAGCAGGAGATGGAAGGTGCACTTACGTCGAAGAAGATGGCGCTTTAGATGCTTGAGGTGCAAGTATGTCTTGTTGCAGTGTGGACATTCGTACTTGCCCTCGGCGTTCTTGTTGGGGTTGGTGATGGCCTTGCCAGCGGCCGGTGTCGGCCTTCCGGGATGTGTGGGTAGCACACCGCGACGTCCTTGCTGACCAACGACATGGACCGGCTCCGTCTCCTGGTTGGAAAGGACGGGCAGGTGAGGAGCGTAGAGCTGGTGATGGCCCATACCCAACCCCCCAGCGCCGGCCAGCGAGGCAGATCCCATCTGGTGCGAATTCGACTGCGCTGTTGCCGTCGGGAGAAGAGGGGCCTGGGAGTATGACGAGGTGAGCGGCATGTACGACGAAGGCGATGGCTGCAGCGGCCGCAGGGGAGGGTGCTGTGAGGCAATGGGAGGGATGGAGGCGCTTGCAGACGCAGTGGATGCCGGCGTATGGGGCGTGATGGGCGTCTGTGGATTGCTGTTGTGGGCATAGAGCGAAGAGAACTGGCCGTTGGCGCCATGCAGCGGTGGCAGAGGAGGCAGCTGGTTCTGGGAGGCGCCATATGGCTGCTGACCTAGGGTCTGGTACTGGCCGCCGTTTGGCGTAGGCAAGCCGGGTTGGCGGTGGTAACGGTCGTCCATGATGGATGGGTATCACAGAAGGTGAGAGGGAAAGCGCGACCAATGGGTGTTGCTGGGCGCGGAATCATTCGACGAGGCGGCCCAGAACGGTGCGTGGGACAGCCCACAGACAGGTCGAGTCGGCTGCACAAGTGCGGTCGAGCTGGGGAACGATGGATCTCGCAGAAGCTTGCGGAGCCAGGTGGGTCTGCGCTGGAGGCTGAAGGGGCACTGGAGAGAAGGTTGACGGCGCAGCAATTGTGCGGGCGAGGCGGTCTGGTGGAGAGGTCTAAGAGAAGATCTCGAGGGCGGGTCGTAAGTAGAGTTTGCGAGACGCAGGGAGACCAGCAATAACTCGATGGTGCTATCGAGAAGTCTGTCTGGCGCCGGCAAATTCACGCGGAGACAAGGGCAGGAGTGCAGATCGCAGGGCCCACTGCTTCAGCCTCAGCCGAAAGCCCAAGTGGAGCGAGGGAGCACGAGGCAGCCAGGTACAGGAAACCCACGAACACCGGCGGAGGGCAGGCTGGAGGGCGCAGAAACGACGGCGTGGTGAGGTGGTGGTACTTGGGGAAGCCGGTGTCGAGCAGGAAAATTTTGTGACGGGCTGGAGGCAGCGTCTCCGATTCCGCCGTGCACGCCTTGGGTTCCGCGCTGCTAAGCTGCAGGCAGGCCGGTGCTGGCCGGCTACGAATACCAGCGAGGGAAAGCAGCAGCAAGCAGCAGCACGCAGCAGACGGGGCTGGCCTGAGCTGGGCGAGGGCGAGTTTCAGTGGCAGTCGGCCAGTGGCAGCCGGCGGGAGAGGCTCGGGACAGTTAGAGGCGTGGAGACGTTGGGGGAGAAAGATGGAGAGTGGAGGGGCAGCAGAAGGAGCACAGGCGGGCAAGCACAGGCGAGTAGGCAAGCAGGGCAGGGCAGGGCAGGTGGGAAGGCGGGCGGGCAGGAGGAGACGAGCGGGAGGTGGGAGTAGTGCTCGCAGATTCTGGTCTGCGCTGTGCTGATGGTCGACGACAATGACAGGATCAGACGCGGCAAGCTCGCGCCGCCCGAGGACGAGAGGGAGTCAATGGTCAGTGTGCGAGCGCGAGACGCCGCCTAGCGAGCGTAGGGATGGAGCTAGGCCGGGAGCCAGCGGCCGTGGGCTCGAATGCTCTGTGCGCGCCGCTGGCGGGCAAGAAAAAGTGTTGGGTTGCTGGTTGGGAGGGCGCGCACCCAATGTGGACGGCAGCGTTTGCGAGAGGCGCGGGCGCTGGTGCTGGTGCTGGCTATAGAGCGCTGGGACTATGGGCCATGGGCTACGGGCGGTGGGCTGCGGGCTCTGGCTGTGGAGAGGCTCGTTGCGCGGTAGGCCGTGGGCGGTACGGGTACATTGGAGGCACGTAGGCATGGGACGTGGGACATGGGACAAGGGCCATGGGACGGTGCAGGTGAGGCGTCGAGATGACGCTGGCCGGACGCGCAGCCTATTGCAGCCGGGCAGCGGGCCCGCATCCCAGGCTTCTGCCTCCCAAGCCCCCCCAAGCCCGCCCACGCCCACGCCTGGCGCCGTGTTTCATTCACGCCACGGCGACACAACTGCCTCGCGCTCTCGCCGTGCGTTGGCCGCCAACACGCTCGCCAGCGCTGCCCCGATTTGGCGACCCTCGGATCGGATGCGCGAGCCAGGTGCTGGGCGACGGCGCGGGTGGGCCTCCGAAAGAGAGGCCGAACGCCGCCGAGCGATGCGTGGCCAGGGCCAAAAATCAAAAAGCACACAGATAGCGGCTGTGGCGTGCAGGGTTTTTTATCCCCGATCACTGAAACCCCTTCAGTGCCGGCCGCCCCCCAGCGCCCACGCACGCCCGCCGCCAGGCCCAGCCTCACCACGCAGAAGCAGTCGACCGCAGGACACACGTCTGCCCGAGTCGTCGCCGCCGCCTTGCCACCAGCCCGGCCCGCCTGTCGCCATGCCCTCCTCGGCGGTACGCGCGCCGCGCAGCACGGGTCCTGTCTGGTGACGGTGCGTGTTGTGCGTCCCGTCGTGGTTCGCGCGCAAGAGGGCAGTTCATTCAACGTCAATGACGCAGCCGGCGCCGCTGCACGGCCCGCCAGGGACCCCCCGGCTCACCGATGGCAACGGCGCCCGCCAGCACTTCGGATCGGATTATCTTGCGCCTTTCCCTGTACACAGTACGACGCCAGTGAAACGCTGCTTCGAGAATGCTGCATGGAGCCACGGCGCGTCCCTGCGAGTGCGAATCAAAGCAGCCGTGACGGTGCCTGCCGTGCCCTTCGCGCCCACCGCCAACGCCCGCCAGCCTGGCCTTCCCAGCGCCTCGGCAGTCACCAGCCGACGACAAGGTCAGCTTACCGCAAAGTTACGTATGGTCCTGAGGCCGTCGGCCCAAAACAGCATCCTGCGCGCTGCCGATTACAAAAAGTGACACATCCGACATTCCAGCGTTGCGCCTCCGCTTGCCAGTCTGCCAGCATCGACACCTCGGTCGCCTTGCCGCCGCTGTAGGTCGTGTATCCAGCGGTTGCTGTCATGTACGTAGAATGGCCGCCTTTACATACACATGTGCACACGTTATGATGGCTGTACACAGTACAAAGTATTGTACACAGAAGCTCAGCCGAGATTTTCCCGCTGCACTGCTACTGTTACACGGTCGTGCTCCCACGACCCCAGAGAGAAATTTCTTCCGCCGGCCGTCCTGGGCATCATTGCCGTATACTCATCACCACCAAGAAAAATTCGCTCGGCGCCTCGAATCATCCGCCTTCGTTTGCCCTGGTTTCCCTGTTCGTCCTGCCACCTTACCGCTTGTTGCCCAGCCCCAGCGGATAGCACACCGGAACGAGGGCCATCCGCTCTACTCGCGAGCACATCACGCCGTGGCGACTACCATGCCACCCTCCATGTGTAAACATTGCGACAAGCGCCCGCATTATGTACGGACGCAGTCCGATTAAGCTCAAGTCCCACTCACCGTCTCTCGACGCCTGCTGGCGGAGCCTCAGAGGGAAGGAACCGCGAGGGCGCGAGTAAATGTCGTGCAGAAGGCGTGCAGAAGGCCGCTCTTGGCCGTCCGCGATTCGACTCGTGAGCCTCACGTAAGGTCTCACATGAGGCTACCGAGGGCCGCTGCGCGAGATACCGCCAACTGCCCGCGGTGCTGTGGTGTATGCGTGACCTCTGCGTTAGGCAGGTGGGCAGACCAAGTCAGCACACGATACGGCTTAGTGTTTCTACCCACGCTTGTTGACTCGTGCAGATGCAGTTGGCCGAGCTTCCGCAGTTGGTGAGCTGCTGCTGCTGCTATTATGGTACTAGCGAGCCTAGGGCTGAGTTGGTGCGCTGCTCAGACTTTACCCTTCTGTCTCTGAGGTGCATGATCGGAAGGACCACAAGCTTGCCTCTCGACAATCTGCGCTCAGCTGTACCAATTCCATCAGTACATGAATAGCTGATTTCTGTTTTTGCTGTCGTTGAAACAATAGTCTTTCACGCCAGCGTGGGCGCAAATTGCATAGGGACCAAGTATCTGACCATGTATCGCACGTCGCTGCACGAGAAAGCGGTCTAAAATGGATGCACGCTGTCGCGGATTTCTTAGCACTGGCCAAGACATCGCCAACAGCGACACCAAGGCGTTTGAGCGACAACTCGACACGACAAACATCAATCTCCATGGAACACATGAAACACAGGCATGGGAACGTCGACAATGCCCTTTTCTCACCACAGCTTGGTTCCCTTCGATGAATTCTTACAGGGTTTCTCTCACCAGCAAAAAAAACACGAGGTGGACTTGGGGACAACGGTAGGAAACACGTTATGCTACTTGATACACGGCATCTCTTCTGCATATGTACAGGGCTTCCGCTGTCTGGCTTATGGCTTCTGAGTAGTAGTGTGGGCATGAGTTTCACGCTCGAAGTAGCCCCATTGGCCCTCCGGAGCTTGTTCCTCAAGTGGCTCCCATCTGCACAATTAGTTAGCTCTTTTCACAAAGCTATGCTGAGCTATAGCACTTACATTTTTGCTTTGATCATCTCGTCCACGATCTTGTGTTCGCCCTCTGCAACCTGAATGACCTCTTCGATGAGCCCAGCGCCGAGCTTGCTCTCGAGCTCGGAAATCCTACATATGTTAGTTTTTGTCATTGGCACTATCAAAGTAGACATACGCTTCCTCGGTATATTGAGGCTCAGGATCAATCTTGATCCGGTACATCTTCCTCTCAGGCTTGTAGTCCTTGTCGCCCTTCATGCGCTCGACATATGGTCTCCGCTGCGCTGCTGAGCGGATGCCTTCCGGGAAGTTGTTTACAGCCTCTCCATCCCACTCAGCGATCTTCAGCCGGTCGTCAACATCCTGATTTCTTGGTGCAATGATGTTAGTCCCTCCGCTTGTTTGCACAAACCTGAAGGCCTCTGGATCGTCGTGAATTTTCATCTGAATGTGCTCCATCCATTGATCCCATCCTTTCGGCTTGGACTCCTCGATAATCTTCAGACGGTGCCGAGTAAGGGCTTCAGTCGACTGGCGGTAAACGGACGACTCGGGGATCTTCTGAAGTTTGTCGAGCGTCGCATGGTAATGGTACAGAAGAGTCGAGCGCGGCGACGGATGGGTGACAAGGCCGGTCAGGCCGGTGGGGGCGCCGGGCTCCAGGAACTTGCCCGCCTTGACATTGGCGAGGAGCCGTGCAGCTGCCTTCATGGTTATTGCGGCGAGTTGGGGCGGGGTTGGAGTGCAATGGATGGACTCAGTCGTGATGCCGTCAAGGGAAGTTGCGGCTGCCAAGAAGTCGGGGAACCAAAGCACCCCTGTCGCTTGCTTGGACACTCCTTTGGGCGTGTGTTCTTTGGCCTGAAAGAGCAGCCCCTCGAACGTTCTCCGAGCTCTGCTAGCGACACGTTGGTCGTCCTGTACTTTGCACAGTCTCTCTACTACTCGACTCCGAACCTTGCCGACTGTATTATCAATATTGACTTTGTAGGAGGAAAGCCACCTGTCGCAGGCAGGACACAGCGGCTACGATGCGCTCTATATTATATTCTCTACTGTCGCTGGCGACGATTGCCACCACGCTTGCCATAGAGCCACGCGACCCAGCCAAGGCAGATTCCGACGATTGGGAGGATGATGTTGTCCCCGATACCGTCTTCAACGGCCAGACCGTACCACCCATGGCGGAAATCGGCGCAGATGTTGATGGAGCCATCAGCCATGGAAACTGGTATGGATGACGACGCGCCATTTGATTTTACAGATGCTGACTTGCTTTCGAAAAGGCTCGTTGAATACTTCTCTCCCACATGCCCACACTGCATGCGCATGAAACCTACATGGCAAACTCTCTACGAATTCTACTATACGTCAAAGCCGATCAGCACCTCGAAAGACAGCGACGAAGACGGACTAAACTCATTCACACGCTGGTATGATTTCAAGTTTGCCAAAGTCGACTGCATGGCCTTCCGAGATGCGTGCACAGATCACGGTATCGGTAGCTATCCTACAATAGTACAATATAAGGATGGAAAGGAAATTACAAAAAAGGTGGGCGAACAGGATCTGAAGTCTGTGAGCAGTTGGGTAGAGGAAATTTTGGAGACTGTCCGACCAGGCTCGCGTGATGCAGGCGGACCCAAGTTACCCAAAGTTGGCGCAAATTCAGTAGAGACTGGCCCAGAGACAGAAGGCGAGGTAAAGAAAACTGAGAAGGAGTCAGCCAAGGAACCGGCGAAAGCTTCTTCGAAGGCGGTCGAGCCGACCAAAGTGGCTAAACCTACAGTATCGAAGCCCACATCCACTGCAAATCCGTCGGGTGTATCGCAACCACTGACTGCTGAGACCTTCCAAGACATGGTCACCAACACCATGGACCCCTGGTTTATCAAGTTTTATGCTCCTTGGTGCCACCATTGCCAGGCTATGGGTCCGAATTGGGCACACATGGCGCGTGACATGCAAGGCAAACTGAATGTTGGAGAGGTGAACTGCGACGAGCAGAAGAAGCTTTGTAAAGATGCTGGTGTTAAAGGTTATCCGAGTATTCTATTCTTCCGCGGAGGCCAGCGTACCGAATACGCTGGCATGCGTGGACTCGGAGACTTCATTGACTACGCGAATAAAGCCGTGGCTATTAGCGAGGGCATCCGAGATGTAACTCTTGCAGACTTCAAGAAGCTGGAAGAAACGGAAGAGGTCATTTTTGTCTATTTCTACGATCACGCAACCACGTCTGAGGACTTCCAAGCCTTGGAGCGACTCACATTGAGTCTGGTCGGCAGGGCTAGGTTGGTTAAAACTGATGACAAGGCAATGGCTGAGCGGTTCAAGATCTCTACATGGCCCCGCATGATGGTCTCAAGGGATGGAAAGCCGTCTTACTACCCACCCCGCACACCCAAGGAAATGCGGGACGCCCAGAAGATGCTCACGTGGATGAAATCGGTGTGGATACCAATAGTTCCAGAGGTCAAATCCGATAACGCTCGTGAAATCATGGATGGCAAGCTTGTCGTTCTCGCTATCCTCAACCGAGAGAATAGTGATGGTTTTGTTAATGCGAAGCGAGAGCTCAAGAACGCGGCATTAGAATGGATTGACAAGGAAGACCAAATGTACCAGCTTGAGCGCCAGGAGCTACGGGATGCGAAGCAATTACGCATCGAAGAGGCCGAAGACCGCAATGACGAACGCGCACTTCGTGCTGCCAAAGGCATTCGCATCGATATGAATGACCTCAAAAGAAAACAAGTTGGTTTTGCCTGGATAGATGGCGTCTTTTGGGAGCGGTGGATTCGATCTAATTTTGGCATCGATGTCAAGGACGGGGAGAGAGTTGTGATCAACGATGAAGACGTATGTACATGTTACTCTTACTAACCGCGACTAAGAAGCTGACCTGACGCGTAGAATCATCGCTTCTGGGACGTCACCGTTAATGGCGAGCCTATCCGTGCCAGCCGCTCCGCTATCCTTGACACGGTCAAAGAAGTTACAAAGAGACCACCCTCTATCAAACCCAAATCCACCTCTGGTACCATTGCAGGCTTCTTTTATTCCATCCGCAGCTTCCTAACGAACCACCCAATCATTTCACTGGGAATGGCGATTGGTTTCGTCATTGCGTTGAGCATGCTCGGCAAAGGCCGGATGAGGAGAGCATTCGGTAATTCAAGCGGCTACTTCCACGTTGGGGAGAAAGATGGGTTGTTGGGAGGCAACGGCATGGGGAAGAATGACTAGAGACGAGTCCCAAGGCCGGAAGATGACGGCGTTTGGGTGATGTATCTGATACTTTGTGGTTGAGTCATGAAGGGATTGAGCTTGTACTATACCTTTACTGGCATTGTTTTTGGGTGGTTGGGCAACGCTTGGGCGTGGCGTAGGGGCGTTTCTGGGCCTGCTTCAGGCTGGACGGCAGACTGGGTTGCATTTCCATGGGTGTTGATGAATTGATAGTAAGGCATCTCAACCTTGTTCTACTAAGCCGTGGCGCGGGCCTTCCACTCGGGAATGCGAGGACGGGCCGTGTGCTCTGCATTATCGCCGTTATTTGTGGGGATGCTCCACTCACGGTCATCGGGTCGATCATCGCATTCAACGTTATGGCTAAGACTAGCGTGGATAGCGATGCACGGTTTAAACGGTAAGTTCATTGGTGGTAGCGAAGGTGAAGCGTGTGGTCAACAATATTGGCTACGTGGAATGGGATCTTATGGATTGTACCATATGTGGTAGCGTTGGCAAGATGGATAAGACAAGAAATCAGCTCGGCATTACTCGTGAGTTACACAATTGGCCAGCGAATGGAAGGAAGTCACACATTGTATTTGTTTGCCGAATAGAGATGATTTAGACTAATATGATATCGTATTGAAAGAAAGCTAAAGAGTTGTAATAAGCGAGACACAAACTAACATGCAGTTTTTTAAACGTTATTAATTTACGTAAACATACGTGCAGAGCTCCCGAATCTAACATCGTTGCTTGATAGCTAAGCTAGCAACCCTCCCAGCAGCCATTGCGACCATTGCAGCGCCGCAACGCCGCCATCATATGGCCTGCGTGACATGCTCATTGGCATGAATCCGCCCGTCTCAATGCGCGTCCTCCGTATCAGGCCTGCCGTGCCTCGATTGCAGTGCACCCGCCGCCCGCACGCCCATGCCACGCGCCATGCCCCAACCGCCACAACTGACGCCCGTTCCTCCGTAACGCGGACGAAAAACTTTGTCTATGGCTCCCTTATCGCCCTCGGACTCTCTTTTGGCTACCTTTATGTCACCGACACCCGCTCCAGCATCCACGAGTGGCTCATCGTGCCCGCTCTGCGCCGGGTGTATCCCGATGGTGAAGATGCCCACCATGCAGGTACCAAGCTTGTGAAGGCTTTGTATAGCTTCGGATTACACCCCAGGGAGCGCGGAAACCCAGATGCTGCCGGTGACCTAGCCGTGGATCTGTTTGGCCAAAGGATAAACAACCCCATTGGCACATCTGCGGGCATGGACAAGGGCGCCGAGATTCCTACACCTGTCTTTGAATTTGGTGCTGGCCTTGTCGAAGTTGGCGCCGTGACGCCGCTGCCGCAAGAAGGGAACCCCAAGCCCAGGGTGTTCCGCCTTCCATCCCAAAATGCCCTCATCAACCGCTATGGTTTCAATTCCGAGGGCGCAGAGACAGTCGCTATGCGCTTGCGCCATCGCGTGCGCGAGTTTGCCTACCATGCGGGGCTGGGCCTTGACGAGAATGCAGAGCGAATGGTCTTGAATGGGGACGCTGGCGTCCCCCCGGGCTCACTGATGTCGGGTCGTCTTATGGCCGTGCAGATTGCAAAGAATAAGACCACTTCAGAGCAAGATATCGAGGCTGTGAAGAGAGACTATACCGCATGTGTCGACCAACTAGCCAAGTACGCCGACATCATCGTGGTCAACGTATCGAGTCCCAACACACCTGGTTTGCGAGCTTTGCAAAATGTAGAGCCTCTGACGCAGCTATTGACCAGCGTCGTCCAGGCCGTTCAGAGGGTGGATCGCAGGAGCAAACCCGCCGTCATGGTCAAGGTGAGCCCAGACGAAGATTCTGACGAACAGGTTACTGGTATCTGCGAAGCTGTATGGGACTCAGGCGTCGATGGCATCATCGTTGGAAACACCACCAAAAAGAGGCCTGATCCCTTACCCAAGGGCTATCTCTTGCCGGAAACAGAGGCTAACTTCCTACTTGAACAAGGAGGCTACTCTGGACCTCAAATGTTCGAGCGTACTTTAACGCTCGTCACCAAATATCGTAAGACACTTGACGATGGGCCAAAACAGCTTCCTCCATCTCACTCCCTGCCTGAGGCTCCGCCTACGGGTAACTCTGAAGAAGATGGGCCCAGTTCATCAATTGTACAGAAATCCGAGCCATTTACCACCGGTGCCCGAAAAGTTATCTTCGCTACGGGAGGCATTACCAATGGCCGGCAAGCACGCGAGATTCTGGATGCTGGAGCCAGTGTGGCGCAAGTGTATACCGCCATCATATACGGCGGAGTGGGCACAATAAGCAGGATAAAGGAAGAAATGAGAGAGGATGACAAGAACAAGAAGTAGTTGTCGTGCCGAGTACGAGTATCTGCACGTATCCATGTACAAATCTATGAGTAGACATCAATGAAAATGACGAAATGTGCAACCACATTCAATGATTCTTGACCAGTATCCAAGTTGTACCGGACATCTGGGTTTTTAGGCTTGAATAAGACGATTTTTGAACCTAGGCTTTTCTATTGGCTTGCCAGCTAAAGCACCCACTTACTGTGTGGTTAGTACGACGTCTTTCATTGGTCACCCAAGCTATGATTCTTCTCTGATTGTTTGTTTTTTATATTTAATGATTCTTACTTGTTCACGGGTATGCCAAAACAAAACATTTAAAAACGCACTGAGTGGTTAGTGCCGTTCACGAGCACTCATAGAACAGCAAGCCGATAGTTTCGGAGAATAGAGTGCATAACGTTTGATGGTTTCAATACTGAATAATACAAAGATCAAAGTAAAGTTACTGAAAAGAATACATAATCTACAAGATGCTTTGTACCGTTCTAGCGCGGGGGATGCTGGGCTAGGATGTCGCTTATGTCCGGACTACGGGGGTAAGGAGCGGGGAGCTGACGCGAGGGTGTTATGACGCGGACAGAGGGGAGCTTCCCATCACAACTTCTGTATTCTTCGTTGGGATGATCTCTTGTTAGAGGGTTAGAACTCTCCTTTTTTTTATTTCTAGAGCGCTGGATACCGCATGCCAGCCATGTTTCGTCGTCGATCGTAAAGCTGAGGCATGCGATCACCGTCTACCACACATGGTCCCTCGATTCCACATCTTTCTATTGAAAGATTCGTCGCTCGAAACGCTTTTCCATACAGATCCATACACTGTTTACGAACTCTCATTGCTTGTTCTTTGATTCCACGCAATAGCCTTCAACATGGCGTGGTGGCGACGCGACCCCTCCGTCTGGTCCCACATCCCAACCCACCGTTACGCTCGATACACACTCCGCGATTCTGAAACTGTCCTCCGTACTCGTTGTTTTTCCAAAACTAAACCAACATGTTCGCGCAATGAAAATGAGTCAAGCAACAATCGTAGTAATCCCTGGAAGCTCATGTCAGATCGTCTAGCAAACCAAAAGCGCATGTGGAAGAGAAAGTTAGACGAGGATCCTTATAAAGCGTTGTTCGGGGCGAGCGAGGAGATGCTAAAGGGAAATGGATTGTATTATTGGATGGAGCGGGAGAAGCAGGAGTTGACGAGGTTGTTTCCAAAATGGATGGTCAGGGAGATGGATCTGGATGATAATAAGCCTTCTTCGACATCAAAGACCGATGGAGAAAGACGTGGGTCGCCCACAATATTATACCCAAAAAATGTGAAATGGGATAATTACATGGAAGATGCGCCAAAGGAACGAGAATCAGTTTTTCCCCAGCCTTCAGTCAGAAACCGATCATCACGATTCGAGCGTGATGTATGGAATTGCGGAGTTGAGTCCCCATCTGATCCTAGGCGTCCTCGCCAGCAGGTTTCAATGGAAAATGTGGATAAGCCTAAGGTGCATCGTCAAAATATCATTCCAGCCAAACTCGAGGAACCCAACGTTCCGGCTTTCAACACACCACCTCAGAACATGGGAAAGGAACAATCCTCTTTGGAACATGAACCTAAGGAAATGGCAAATTCCATTCCAGAAGTACTCACTAATGCGTCTACGGGAAAAACACCATCAACTGAAAATATAACCCAAATGCATAGAGATTGGCAGCAGAGCGTCCTGGAAAGAAGAGCGCTACCTGACTTCAAGCCAAAGCCCAGAAGAAGTAGAACTGATGTGCCTGTGATAGATGTCACGGCAAGAGTCCATGACAGAATAGATTCAGCGAATCACACAGTTGCGAACTCCCTAAGTTCAGTGCCTAACGGACCTACGATATCTAAGCCAAATATAACTTCCGAAGGTTTGAATAACCCAGATTCAAATGGAAAGCAGTTCACACCGAAAATCAAAACCGACGATTGGCTGCCCACTTGGGACAAGTCCAACACGAAAGCCAATGAAGTAGTCAGTCCTAAAACTACCACGACCCGAAAGTCTACTTCGGAGATTTTAGCTCAGCTGCCGGAAAACGATTTGGATTTCCTCAGTGCCGATGATATACGCGCTTCTATGGGACGTACCAAGGGTGAGAGCGAGGACAAATATGCTGTGAGGCAAAAACTCGAGAAAGAATTTATCACTGCACATAAAGATGAACGGGAAATAGACCCTTTGCTCAAAGCCAGGGTTGTCAGCGATCAGCATGTGCGTCGAACGGAGCGAGAAATACTTCAGTCACAAAAGCAAGCGAAGCCATCATTGGAGGGCACCCTCGGTCCTAAGATTCACATCCAGCAAGTATCGCACACGGCCGAACCTGAGACAAGCGAGAAAAATGGCTCATCTGAAACTGAGCCAAACTCCATGCTCCAGTGGTTACACAACGGAGGAAGTGTTCTCGCTCAGCATTTCTGGCAAGACCCGGTACAATCAGTTGAAGGACAGAATCCAGAAGACCATCAGGTCCTAAGCAGGATCAAAACTGGGATTCATAAAGGTCGTGCTGCAATGAGTGAGATAAGTTCCGATCTTCTAAAAGATATTCCATCTTCCAAGTCGCTGGTAAACCGACTGAACGAAGACGGGATGAAAGCGGTGATGGCGGCCGGCATCCTTTTAGACAAGAGAAACAATCCCGACCATGACATACCTGCTCATCTGATTCACAGCAGGATTAGCAAGCTGAAAAAGGCAATGTTGGAGACAGAAAAAGAATACCAGGAGGCATGCAAAGGGGTCGATAATATGAAGGGCAATGGGGTTACCTCTACACTTCTCGCAACCCGCATCCGCATTGCCTCCGTTGTTCTGCGCAAAAATGCACAACTAACACGTACGGCGGTGTTTAGTCTTCAAGCACGCATCGAGTGCGCGGGAATAAATCAATCGGATCCTAGAACTGGGCTGCTCCTACATAGACTCCTAGCACTTCAGGACACGCAGGCTGCACTTGCGAAGGTAGTGTCTCGTACAATGCAGGTGCTAAGTATTGACCCGAAGGAAGAAGAAATGCTGTCCACAATGAATGGGAAGGCAAAGGAAACTTCACAAAGCTTCTCAGATCCTACTAAAGTTGAAGTGTTAGAATCAACTGTATCAAAAGACAATACAGTAAAGCAGAATGTTGGTATCGAGGCCGCGAATGCGAAGCTTGAAGAAGAAGTCACCAAACAGAAAGAGGCAATGCGCGGTCTTTCGGATGACGGATACTCACGCTCGCCGAAGCCTGCGAAGCGGAGACTCTTGGATGAACCAAATCCTCTCGCACACAGCCTATTCAGACCCTTTGGATTACAGTTAGATAGTTTAGGCAAGGCTGTCGAGACCGACGGGGTCGATGTGAATGAGACTGTAAAGAGGAGAGCTGCTGACAAAAAGTTGGTGAGTGAAGTAAGAGAGGCTTATGAGGATGTGTTCGGGCCAATCACCGTCAATCATCACCAGATTCCGCATGATGATGGGCCCGATGCGTCGCCTCCAACTGCAAATGCCGTACCAACACCCCGTAAGACCAACTCAAGAGGGGATGGTCATGCAACATCGATACAGATGCTGAAGGAAGATACAATCTCTGCTACTGTCTCGGACCAGGGGCCAGGAAGCGACTTGGACCAGCCGTCTATTTCTCAAGATAACGACGCGACCGCCATTCAAGGCGCTGAGAGTATTGGTTCATCAAAGTTTGTTGAAGCTGCTGACTCTGTGGCATTCGAAGATCCTCCAAAGGTGGCAAATGGAGGAGAGGAGAGCACAGTCCAAGAGACAGCGGATCCATCAGCTCAAAAATTCGATCCAGACGAGCAGGACGGACAAACGATTACAACGCCCGTGACGGACCGCAAGACTTTCACATATCGCACATACACATATGACCTACAGACAGATAAGATGTTCGTTATAAACACCAGAGGCCCATCAGACCTCGACAAAGACAAAGCTATCATTCCCCTTCACGAAGCTTTGATTACCCTCTTATACCCCGAGAAATTTCTCAGCAAGTTAGTTCCTACTGGGTCAGATCAAACCGCTTTCTCTAAAATTTTCGACGTTGTTGCTGTCCGTTCAAACATGCTTGTCATCCGCTACAATACTCTACAAAATACAGAGAATCTTCAAGCACAATCATACGATATCACTGAGGTGTCCGCGAACGAAGTTAATAGAAATGAGACCAGGAGGGCGATTAATCCAATTGATGGAACAACAACGCTGAGTCCAACGGGATTCGTAGGCCTTGGCTCAGATCTAGAGCGTGAGCTGGAGTTTGAAGAGAGGAGGAAGGCTGCGAAGGCCTATGCGTTGAAAAATGAAGATGAACACGAACAGCAGAGGGGTGAGCGAGAGCGGAAAAAGTTTGAAAATCAGCGCCATGAGAAGAAGGCGAGAAAAGTTGGGGTAGGAGGGGTGATCAGGACGACCGTCATAGCCGTGGCTTGGTGTTACGTGGCCGGCGTAGGTGCTGAGCTTGCTAAACAAGTAGGAAATTTTTAAGTGGATGTGATGCAACCTTTTTGACACATAGATGATTCACTAGCACATATTTTTGGGTTTTGGGGTTAGTATGTTTATATTGCTCAGGTTACCTCCTCTCAGTGCTTTGAATCGAGTTGGTTAGATATTATTATACTTCGTGGTAGTAGAAATAATGTAACACATTCGTCCGCAACGATGTAGCATGGTTGGGAAGATTGCAGTGTTTCTTTTATAACTATATCAGCATTATATTCAAGAAGCGGGTGCTACCACCTGCTTGATATCTACCCTTTGCTGCCTAGTAGACTCATAAAATATAACTTGATATAGATTAGCAAAAATTATGTGGTATAGGTTACTATTTCTGGACTGTGGCGTAACGGCAAAAACATACAACAGCGGGTATTCGCCAGTGGTCACCCACCTGACTACTAATCCGCCGGTACTCTGCTTGTGTAAGGCTGAGCGGACGGGAAGCCCAATTTTCAGAGTCCTGTGGTCGTATGTGCTAGATAGTATATTTTAAATGATATACAGTAGGGTGACACTAAAAAAAACCAATCAAAAAAGATACAATTTTTAAAAGGCTATAACTATTTCAATTTTAATGCTATAATAAAAACAAAACTAGAATGTTAAAGAGAAAATCTAAAATTTTAATTCTATAATTAGTAATCCTGATTATTAAGCAAGTTCAATAAGGGATAAGTCGCTAAATAGGAAGAAAAAAAAAAACCAAAAGTTTAATTTATAATAACTTTTT
>Ga0247757_10000500_pt1 | contig 31912 bp, 34 predicted proteins | sample UWRJL126311R4_FD_180929 | JGI IMG/M metagenome (GOLD analysis project Ga0247757, IMG submission 180929) | Plant litter microbial communities from Arlington Agricultural Research Station in Wisconsin, United States - UWRJ-L126-311R-4 | ecosystem: Environmental > Terrestrial > Plant litter >... | reverse complement strand
GAAGACCTTCATGGCGGGGATCGAGGTGATGCCGTACTTCATGGCGGTCTCGGGGTTGTCGTCGACGTTCAGCTTGACGATGTCGAGCTTGTCGGCGTGCTCCTCGGCGATCTTGTCGAGGATCGGCGACACCGCGCGACACGGCCCGCACCACTCGGCCCAGAAGTCGACCATGATCGGCTTGTCCGACTTGAGGACGTCGGCCTCGAAGCTGGCGTCCGTCACATCCTTCGCGTTGCTCATCCTGTTGTTCTCCTGACTCGTGAAACGGACCTGCAGACGGAACCCCGTCGGCAGGAGGGGTATTCCGGTTAGACCCGGGCGCCGATCTCGTCGACGACGAGGTCCGCGTCCTTGGCCTGCGCGATCAGCTCCTTCGGCAGCTCGGCGAGGTAGTGCTCGGCGTCGAGGGCGGCGACCACACCGGAGCCGGCCGCGGTGGCCGCCTGCTTGTAGGTCGGGTCGATCACGTCACCCGCCGCGAACACGCCGGGCAGGTTGGTCTTCGAGCTGCGGCCCTGGACCGCGATGGTGCCCTCCGCGGTCAGGTCGAGCTGTCCGTGCACGAGGTGCGTGCGCGGGTCGGCGCCGATCGCGACGAACATGCCCTGCAGGTCGAGCGTGGTCTCGGAGCCGTCGACCGTGTCGACCACGCCGATGCCGGTGACCTTCTCGTCGCCGTAGACGTGCGCGACCTCCTTGTTCCAGAGGAACTCGATCTTCGGATCGCTCTTCGCCCGCTCCTGCATGGCCGCGGAGGCGCGCAGCTGGTCGCGACGGTGCACGAGGTAGACCGTGTCGGCGAAGCGGGTGAGGAAGGTGGCCTCCTCGAGCGCCGAGTCGCCGCCGCCGATGACCGCGACCTTCTTCTGGCGGAAGAACGCGCCGTCGCACGTGGCGCACCAGGAGACGCCGTACCCGGAGAGGCGCGACTCGTCCTCGAGGCCGAGCTTGCGATAGGCCGACCCGGTCGCGTAGATCACGGTGAGGCCCTCGTGCACGTCGCCGTTGCCGAGCTTGACGGTCTTGACCGGGCCGTCGAGCTGCAGCTCCACGACGTCGTCGTAGACGATCTCGGCACCGAAGCGCTCGGCCTGCTTCTGCATCTGCATCATGAGGTCCGGCCCCATGATCCCCTCGGGGAAGCCCGGGAAGTTCTCGACCTCGGTCGTCTTCATGAGCTCGCCGCCGAAGTCGACGGAGCTCGCGATCACGAGCGGGTGCAGGTTGGCGCGCGCCGCGTAGATCGCGGCCGTGTAACCCGCCGGGCCCGAGCCGATGATGATGACCTCACGCATGGATCCTCTTTTCGTCCAGGGGTACAACACATCGTAGGCGCGCGATGTTCCCGCCCCGGGAGCGGCGATCGCGCCGGCCGAAGCGGGCTAGCGGCGGCGGAGGATCCGGCGCAGCGGCGCGATCAGGTCGTCCAGTTCCGGCACTCGGAGCACGAGGAGGACCGCGAGGTAGGCGAGGGCGGTCGCGCCGCCGACGACGAGGACGCTGACGAAGTCGCCGACGCGGCCGAGGGACGAGCCGGTCGAGTCCGCGGCGAACCCGGAGCCGGCCGCGATGCGGCCGTCGAGGTCCAGCCCACCGAGCAGTCCGAGGACCACGAGGCCGACGAGCGCCGCCGGGATCGTCGCGAGGGCGAACACACCGAGCCGGCGCGCGAGGCGGCCGCCGTCGATCCCGCCCATCCGCGTCCGGAGCACGAGGATCGAGACGAGCGTCTGCGCGATCCCCGCGACCGTCGTGGCCGCGGCGATCCCCGCCGCCACCCACGTGCCGGGGACCGCGAGCATCGCGAACGCGAGACCCGCGAACAGGACGCCCTGCAGGAGCTGGATCCAGAACGGCGTGCGCGTGTCGCCGAGCGCGAAGAACGCGCGCTGCAGCACGTACAGCAGGCCGAACGGCATGAGACCCGGCAGGTAGGCGAGCAGTACCCACGCGGTGCCCGTGAGCTCGCCGCGGGTGTGGGAGAAGAAGCCGGCGAACGGCACGGCCGCGACCGCGAGCGCGACGGCGGAACCCGTCACGAGCAGGCCGATCTGGCGCAGCGAGGTCGAGACGTCGGCGCGCATGTCGGCGAGGCGGCCGTCGCGCGCGTGGGCGCTCATCCGGCTGTAGTAGGCCGTGGCGATCGACAGGGCGATGATCGAGTGCGGCAGGACGTAGATGAGCCACGCCGTCTTGAGGGCCGCGGGGCCCGCGTCGGTCGCGCCGGCGGTGAGGGCGATGTTGGTCTGGACGATGCCCGCCGCGAGGCTGACGAGCACCATGCCGAAGGTCCACGCGCCGACCCGGCCGACGTGACCGAGGCCGCGCCAGCGGAAGTCGATGCGGAAGCGCAGCCCCGTGCGGCGCCAGAAGAAGGCGAGGACGACGGTCTGCACCGCGACGCCGAGGGTCGCCCCGCCCGCGAGGATCGCGACCTGCGCCGGCGTCCACTCGCTCGCCAGCAGCGGGCGGCGCGGGTCGAGGTGGAAGACCGCGGCGAAGACGACGAGGCCGGCGATCACGACGACGTTGTTGATCGCCGGCACCCAGGTCACCGGTCCGAAGATCCCGCGCGCGTTGAGCACCTCCCCGAGCAGCGCGAAGAGCGCGTAGAAGAACAGCTGCGGCAGGCACCAGTACGACATCGCGAGGGTGAGGGCCACGCCGCCGTCCTTGAGCGAGTGGCCGTCGCCGCCCGCCGTGTAGACGCTGACCAGCACGGGTGCCAGCGCCACCGTGACGATCGTCACCGCGAGGAACGCCGTCGTGCCGAGCGTGACGAGGCGGCTCACGAACACGCCGCCGCCGTCCTCGTGCTTGGCCGCGCGCACGATCGCCGGCACGAGGGTCGCGCTGAGGAGGCCGCCCGAGACGAGCGGAAGGATGTTGTTCGGGAGGGTGTTCGCGACCGCGAACGCGTTGGCGCCCGGGTTGTTCACGCCGATCGCGGCGGTCAGCGCGAACGCGCTCACGAACCCCAGGATCCGCGACACGATCGTGCCCGACGCCAGCAGCGCCGAGGCGCGTCCCATGCGCGCGGGGGGCGTGGTCGGCGCGGCGGGGGAGGTCATCCCGCGTTCCCGGGATCGGCGCCGTCACCGGCGCCGCCGTCCGCGGCGGCCTCGCGCTCGCGCTTCGCCCGGCGCCGCTTCAGCACCTGCCGCACGATGCCGGCGCCGAAGAGCAGCACGACGATCACGGCGATGATGCCGGTGCCGATCCCCTCCCACGACGGACGGAGATCCACCTCGAGCAGCTCGGTTCCGCCCACGCCGACCGCCGGCTGCGCCGTGCTGTGCAGCGCGACGCTGGCGTAGACGGTGCCCGGCGCGAGGGCCTGGGCGGGCACGAGCGCGCGACTCGTGGCATTCGGCTCGACCTTGACGGTGACGCGCGGGTTCGTGACACGGAGCACGCTCGTCTGCTCGGGCGTGACCGTGACGTCGACCGAGATCGGCACCGACAGCGCGTTGCTGACCGACACCGGGATCGTCGTGCTCGACGCCGTGACGAGCACGCTGCTCCCGTGCACGATCTTCACCTTGGCCAGCAGCGCCGTCGACGACGCGAGGTACGTTCGCAGCCGATCCGGCCAGCTGGGGGATCCGATCCACGCGACGGACATCGTCGAGAGCAGCTCGAGGTGCCGCGGCGACGTGATCTCCGCGGCCTGGTCGCCCGCGATGGTCGCGAACGCGGACTCCGTCCCGACCGTGCTCACCACGCCGGCCGTGAGGGCGGCGCCGTCGTCCGGCAGCGCGCCGTCGACGATGCGGGCGTCGGCCGCCGGCCCGTCGAGCAGGGCCGACAGGCCGACCGTCTGCGCGGACGGCTGCGCATCCGCGTTCTGCAGGAGCTCGCGGACGTGCGGCGCATTCACCGACCATCCGCGCGGCAGCGTCGCGATCACGGACCGGCCGGGCGCGACCGCCTGCATGCCGGTGAGGGCCGCGTCGAAGCGCTGGAGGGCCTCCTGCAGCGCGGCGTCACCGGCCGCCGTGACCGCGTCGCGCGCGATCCCGCTCAAGCCGTCGTCGCTCACGAGGCCGCCGATCCCCTCGAGGTTCACCCGGGCGGAGGTGACGGCCGACACGTTGCCGGAGCCGACCAGCAGGGAGTGGTAGCCCGCGGTCGCGAGCGGCGCGACGGCGCTCTGCGCCATCGTCCCGTTCGCGGGCCACGCGATGTCGGTCGCGACCCAGGTGCCGGGGGCTGCGAGCAGATCCTCGTTCGTCGGCAGGGGGATCGGGCCACCGGTCGCGCTGGGCGTGGGCGTGGGCGCACCCTGTCCGCCCGCGGTCGGCGTCGGACTCGCGCTGCGGGCCGGCCCGAAGTTGGTGCTCTGCACGTCGAACTGCAGGTCGATGTCCGCGAGCAGGTCGGTTCCGCCGGCGACCCGGGCGAGGACGCCGGGGTCGGCATCCGCGTAGGCGAGCGGGAACTTCTCGTTCGGGAGCGCCGTCAGCGACACGAGCCAGGCCGTGGCCGACGGAGGGGCCGCACTGCCGAGCACCCGGATGGAGGCCAGGATCATCGGGTCGATCGCGAGCACGGCCGCGGTGCCGGTGACCGCGTTGAGCTGGCGCGTGAGCACGCCGGTCGGCGCCGTGTCGGTCGCCAGCGTGTCCGGATCGATGAGGCCGACGCCCTGCGCGCTCGTCGGCACCGTGATCGGGACGACGACGCCGAGCGAGACCGGTCCGGCGCCGGGGGTCAGGTCGCGCCCGGACGCCAGCTGGGCCGGCGAGGTCGGCGGCCGGTCCGCGGCGCGCGCGCCCACGGCGCCCGCGAGAACGCCCGTGACGACCGAGACGGCGGCGATGGCGGCGACGACGGCCCGTCCGGCTCCGAGGGTCACGCGCACGACGGGAGGTCCCATCCGGTGGCCGCGGGCATACCGGAGATTCTAGGAGCGCTCGGATGGGTGCCCGCTCCGGGCGGGCCGAGCGGGCGCGGCGCCCTGTGGAACCATGGGATCCATGCTGAGCGTCGCCGAGGCCGTCGCCCGCCTGCGCGATCTGGCTGCGACTCCCGAGCTGACGGCGCTCGCGGGCGCCTTCGCCGCCGCCGGGCACGAGCTCGCGCTCGTCGGCGGACCCGTGCGCGACGCGTTCCTGGGACGCGACGTCTCGGATCTCGACCTCACGACCTCCGCGCGTCCCGATGAGACGATCGCGATCGTCGCGCCCTTCGCCGACGCGCACTGGGACATCGGCCGCGCGTTCGGCACGATCGGTGCGCGTCTCGGCGACGCGACGTTCGAGATCACGACCTACCGCAGCGACGCGTACGCGCAGGACTCGCGCAAGCCCGAGGTCGCGTTCGGGGACACCCTCGAGGGCGACCTGGTCCGCCGCGACTTCACGATGAACGCGATGGCGCTCGCGCTGCCGGCGCCCGGCGGCGAACCGCGCCTCGTCGACCCGACCGGCGGACTCGACGACCTCATCGCGGGACGGCTGCGCACCCCGACCGCGCCCGAGGTGTCGTTCGGCGACGACCCGCTCCGCATGATGCGCGGCGCCCGGTTCGCCGCCCAGCTCGGTGTGGAGCTCGATCCCGCGGCGCTCGCCGCGGCGACCGCCATGGCGGATCGGATCGCGATCGTGTCGGCGGAGCGGGTGCGCGACGAGCTCGCCAAGCTGCTGCTGAGCCCGCGGCCGGTGGCCGGCATCCGGATCCTCGTCGACACCGGGATCGCGGAGCACGTGCTCCCCGAGGTGCCGGCCCTGCGCCTCGAGATCGACGAGCACGCGCGCCACAAGGACGTCTACGAGCACAGCCTCACGGCGCTCGTGCAGGCGATCGACCTCGAGGCGTCCCGCGGACACGAGCCCGACCTGATCCTGCGGCTCGCGGTGCTGCTGCACGACATCGGCAAACCCGCGACGCGGGTCATCGAGCCCGGCGGCGCGGTCAGCTTCCACCACCACGACGTGCTCGGCGGGCGGATGGCGGCGAAGCGGCTGCGCGAGCTGCGCTTCGACAACGAGACGGTCAAGGCGGTCGCGGAGCTGATCCGGCTCCATCTGCGCTTCTTCGGCTACGCCGAGGGGGTGTGGACGGATGCGGCCGTGCGCCGCTACGTGCGCGACGCGGGTCCGCTGCTCGAGCGGCTGCACATCCTGTCGCGCGCCGACGTCACGACCCGCAACCGTCGCAAGGCCGACCGCCTCGGCTTCGCGTACGACGACCTGGAGGAGCGCATCGTGGCGCTCGCCGAGGAGGAGGAGCTCGCGGCGATCCGGCCGGACCTCGACGGCGAGCAGATCATGCGCATCCTCGGGATCGGTCCCGGACGCGAGGTGGGCGAGGCGTACCGGTTCCTGCTCGAGATCCGGCTCGACGAGGGGCCGATCGGAGCCGAGGAGGCGGAGCGCCGGCTCGTCTCCTGGTACGCGACTCGCTCACAGGGCGCTTAGGCCCCTATACTCGACAGGTTGTCTGCCCGGCTCTCGTCGGTGCGGACCGTGTCAATACCCTCCTGCTGCAGATCGTCTGCAGCCGTTCTAGTCCAAAGGAGGTGGGTTAGTGACGCACCAGTACGAGTTGATGGTCATCCTCGATCCCGAGATCGATGAGCGCACCGTCGCACCCAGCCTGGATCGGTTCCTCAACGTCATCCGCAACGATGGCGGCACGATCGACAACGTCGACATCTGGGGACGCCGCCGGCTGGCCTACGAGATCCAGAAGAAGTCCGAGGGCATCTACGCCGTCGTCAACTTCACCGCGACCTCGGACGCCACCGTCGAGCTCGACCGTCAGCTGAAGCTGTCGGAGGCCGTGCTCCGCACCAAGGTGCTGCGCGCCGAGGAGGCCGTGGCCCGCGTGGCCGCGCACCAGGCCGACGAGGCCAAGCGCGCCGAGCGCAAGGCCGCCGCCGCCGCGAAGAACCCGAAGGCCGCTCCGGCCGCCGCCGAGGCTCCCGCGGCCGCTCCCGCCGAGAAGGCGGAGTAGTCGTGGCCGGCGAGACGATCATCACCGTCGTGGGCAACCTCACGGCCGACCCCGAGCTGCGCTACACGCAGGGCGGGCTCGCCGTGGCGAACTTCACGATCGCGTCCACGCCGCGCACGTTCGACCGACAGGCCAACGAGTGGAAGGACGGCGAGGCCCTGTTCCTCCGCGCGTCCTGCTGGCGCGACTTCGCCGAGCACGTGGCGGGATCGCTGACGAAGGGCAGCCGGGTCATCGCGACCGGCCGCCTCAAGCAGCGCTCCTACGACGACCGCGACGGCAACAAGCGCACCGCCATCGAGCTGGAGATCGACGAGATCGGCCCGAGCCTGCGCTACGCGACGGCTCAGGTCACCCGCACCTCCGGCGGATCCGGCGGCGGCGCGGGCCAGGGCGGCGCGCGCCCCCAGGGCGCCGTGGCCGACGAGCCGTGGGCGCCGAGCGGATCGAACGGCGGTGGCTCCGACGACGTGTGGAGCACCCCGGGCGGCGGCGCCAACTACAACGACGAGACCCCGTTCTGATCCGCCGGATCAGGACCGACAGAAAGCATCAGCATGCCTGGTAAGAGCAGCAGCAGCAGCGGCGACCGCCGCAAGCGCGGGCCCAAGGGCGGCAAGAACGCCGCTCCCGCGAAGGCCATCAAGGTCGGCGTCATCGACTACAAGGACGTCCCGACCCTGCGCAAGTTCATCTCGGAGCGCGGCAAGATCCGCGCCCGTCGGATCACCGGTGTCTCGGTGCAGGAGCAGCGGCTCATCGCCCGCGCGGTCAAGAACGCGCGCGAGATGGCCCTCCTCCCGTACGCGGGCTCGGGTCGATAGGAGACACGGATGTCGAAGCTCATCCTCACGTCCGAGGTCTCCGGCCTGGGTTCGGCCGGCGACGTCGTGGACGTCAAGAACGGGTTCGCCCGCAACTACCTCATCCCGCAGGGCTTCGCCGTGGCCTGGAGCCGCGGCGGCGAGAAGCAGGTCGAGCAGATCAAGGCGGCCCGCGCCGCCCGTGAGCTCGCCACGCTCGAGGACGCCCAGGCCCTCAAGGCCAAGCTGGAGGAGTCTCCCGTCAAGCTGACCGTGAAGGCGGGCCGCGAGGGCCGCCTCTTCGGCTCGGTCAAGACCGACGACATCGCCACGGCGGTCGCGGCGGCCGGCATCGGCTCCCTCGACAAGCGCACCATCGAGCTGTCGGCCCCCATCAAGGCGGTCGGCCGGCACGAGGCGTCGGTGCGTCTGCGCGAGGACGTCGTGGCCGCGATCACGCTCGACGTGGTCGCCGCCAAGTAGCACCCGCAGCACCGAAGGCGGCGTCCCCCGAACAGGGGACGCCGCCTTTCGTCTGTCCCCCTCGCGGGGGAGCCGTCGTCCACAGGGGCGATGTCAAGAGGCAAAGCTTCAAGCGCTACTCAAGACGTGTTTCTCCACACAGGGAGTGGAGAAGAAAATCCCTGGCCAGCGATGTATGAAAATACCGGCACCCGTGGTTCTCCACAGAGGAGTCCACACCCTTCTACACACGGAGTGCGGCGTTTCGCGTGGATTTCACACAACCCTGTCCACAGGCCCGTGTTGTCCCCTGAACCCGGGCTGCCTAGCTTGAGGCGTTGCCGATCGTGGCGGTCCCCGAGGGGAAGGGGCCGCCGGCCTCGCCCCGGCCCGAGTGTCGGGAGCGAGTGCCACGATCGCCCTGTCAGCATGAATTCGACGCGCCCGCGTCGCCAGAGGAGTAGCCATGTCCATCGCCCATCTCGGCCTCGCGGGGGAGCAGCGGGGCGAGCAGCGCGAGGGCTGGCAGGGGGAGCGCACCCCGCCCCACGACCTCCTCGCCGAGCAGAGCGCGATCGGCGGCATGCTCCTCAGCAAGGACGCGGTCGCCGACGTCATCGAGACCGTGCGCGGGGTGGACTTCTACCTGCCCAAGCACGAGCTGATCTTCGAGGCGATCCTCACCCTGTACTCGCACGGCGAGCCGACCGACGTCATCACGGTCACCGACGCCCTGAGCAAGGCCGCGACCCTCGGGCGCGCGGGCGGAGCCGAGTACCTGCACACGCTCACCGCGCTCGTGCCGACCGCCGCCAACGCGGGCTTCTACGCCTCGATCGTCGCGGAGAAGGCCGTGCTCCGGCGCCTCGTCGAGGCCGGCACCCGCATCGTGCAGATGGGCTACGCGAGCGAGGGCGAGGTCGTCGACCTCGTCAACCACGCCCAGGCCGAGATCTACGGCGTGACCGGGGGCGTCGAGGCCGAGGACTACGTGCCGCTCGTCGACGCGATCCAGACCGCGGTCGACGAGATCGAGCTCGCGAGCGGCCGCGACGGCGAGATGCGCGGGGTGCCGACCGGCTTCCACGACCTCGACGAGATGACCAACGGCCTCCACGGCGGCCAGTTGATCATCGTCGCCGCGCGTCCCGGTCTCGGCAAGTCGACGCTCGCGCTGGACTTCGCGCGGGCCGCGACGATCAAGGCCGGCCTCCCGTCCATCTTCTTCTCGCTCGAGATGGGGCGCAGCGAGATCGCGACGCGTCTGCTCGCGGCGGAGTCGTCCATCCCGATGCACACGCTGCGCAAGGGCAACATGGACCCGCGCGACTGGGCCAAGCTCGCCAACGTCCGCGGCGAGATCGCCGATGCGCCCCTCTACATCGACGACAGCCCGAACATGACGCTCGTCGAGATCCGGGCCAAGTGCCGGCGCCTGGCCCAGAAGTCCGGGCTGCGGATGGTCATCATCGACTACCTGCAGCTCATGACCTCGGGCAAGAAGGTCGAGAACCGCCAGCAGGAGGTCTCGGAGTTCTCCCGCGCGCTCAAGCTCCTCGCCAAGGAGCTCAACGTGCCGGTCATCGCGCTCTCGCAGCTGAACCGCAACTCGGAGGCCCGCGCCGACAAGAAGCCGGCGCTCTCCGACCTCCGCGAGTCGGGATCGCTGGAGCAGGACGCCGACATCGTGATCCTGCTGCACCGCGAGACCGGCCTCGAGCGCGACGACCCGCGCATGGGCGAGGCGGACCTCATCGTCGCCAAGCACCGCAACGGCCGCCAGGACACGATCGGCGTCTCGTTCAGCGGCATGTACTCGCGCTTCAGCGACATGCCCCGCATCTGAGCCCGCCGCGACGCCAGCGCCGAGGTCCGTCTCGGGCCTCGGTCACAGCAAGCGCGCCCTAGACTTGCGGATCGTGTCCGCTGCGCCCGTCGTCCCGCGTCTGTCGCGCGTCGCGCCCTGGGTGCTGACCGCGGCGCGCGCCGTCGCCGCGCTCGTTCTCGGCCTCGCGATCACCTTCACCGGCGCGCACTCGGCCGGATTCGGCCTGGTCGCCTTCGGCATCTTCGGCGTGGTCGCCGGCGTCGTGCTGCTGGCGGGGGCGCTGCTCGCCCTCGTCCCGCCGGTGCGCGGGTCGTTCGTGGTCCAGGCGATCGTCACGCTCGCGGCCGGCGTCGTCGCGCTCGTCGTCGTGGCGGCGGCCCCCGCGAACGGCGACGTCATCGTGCTCGTCGGGATCGTGAGCGCCTTCGCCGTCGTGACCGGTGCGCTGGAGCTCGTGGCCGGCCTGCGCGCACGCGGGCGCGACCGCTCGGCGCGCGACTGGATCCTCGCGGGCGTCCTCACGGTCCTGCTCGGGATCGCCTTCCTCGTCGTCCCGCCCGGCTACTCGCAGGCGCTCGGCGGCATCCAGAACATCACGGGCACTCTGACCGCCTCGGTCGTGCTCGTCGGCCTGCTCGGCGCGTGGGGGATCCTCGTCGGCGTCCTGCAGGCGATCTCCGCGGTGTCGCTGCGCGGCACCGCCCCCGATCAGGACGGAGACGCGGCGTGAGCGGCAAGCCGAAGATGCGTGCGCGACTGCGACCCGTGGAGCTGGTGGGAGCCTCCGCGATCATCGGCGTCTTCATCGGCGCGGTCGTCCTGCTCGGCACACGCGAGATCATCGTCGCGCTCGAGTGGGCGGGCGTCGGGTTCGTGCTCGCACTCGTCGTCACGGCGATGCTCCTGCTGGCCGTGACCCCGAAGGACGAGCGACCGGATGCCGACCGGCGCGACGGCGACGAGGAGTCGCGCGGGCACTGACGGCGCGGGAGCCGACCGATCAGTCGGCGAGGTGGTCGACGATCCGATCGGCGATCCCCGTGTACGTGGCCGGGGTGAGCGCGAGCAGGCGCTGCCTCGCGGCGTCGCCGATGTCCAGCTTCTGCACGAAGTCGCGCAGCTCGTCGGCCGTGAGCCGGTGGCCGCGCGTGAGGTCCTTGAGGAGCGCGTAGGGGTCGCTGATCGAGCTGCGGCCCGCGACGACCTCGGCCCGGATCACGGTCTGGATCGCCTCGGCGAGTACCTCCTGGTTGCCGTCGAGGTCCGCGAGGAGCGCCGCGCGATCCACGGCGACCTCGCCGAGTCCGCGCTGCAGGTTGTCGAGCGCGAGGAGCGAGTGGCCGAGCGCGACGCCGACGTTGCGCTGCGTCGTGGAGTCGGTGAGGTCGCGCTGCATCCGGCTCGTCACGAGCGTGGCGGCCAGCGAGTCGAGCAGCGCCGTCGAGAGTTCCAGATTGGCCTCGGCGTTCTCGAACCGGATCGGGTTGATCTTGTGCGGCATGGTCGACGACCCCGTCGCCCCGGCCTGCGGGATCTGCGACAGGTAGCCCATCGAGATGTAGGTCCACACGTCGGTGCAGAGGTTGTGGAGGATCCGGTTCGCGTGCGCGATCGCCGCGTACAGCTCCGCCTGCCAGTCGTGCGACTCGATCTGGGTCGTGAGCGGGTTCCAGACCAGGCGGAGGCCCTCGACGAAGGTGCGGGAGACGTCCTGCCAGTCGGTGTCGGGATCCGCGACGACGTGGGCCGCGTAGTCGCCGGTCGCGCCGTTGAGCTTGCCGAGGATCTCGACGCCCTCGACGCGGGAGAGCGCCCGGCGGAGCCGGAACGCGAAGACCGCGAGCTCGCGCCCGAACGTCGTGGGGGTCGCGGGCTGGCCGTGGGTGTGGGCGAGCATCGGCGTCGCGCGCTCGGCGCGGGCGCGCTCCTCGAGGAGGGCCAGCACGGCGCGCGCCTTCGGCAGCCAGATCGCGTGGACCGCGTCGCGGATCGTGAGCGCGTACGAGAGGTTGTTGATGTCCTCGCTCGTGCAGGCGAAGTGGGTCAGCTCGGCGATCCGGTCGAGGCCGAGCGCGGCGATGCGCTCGCGGACCAGGTACTCGACCGCCTTCACGTCGTGGCGGGTGGTCGCCTCGAGCTCGGCCAGGCGCGCGATCTCGGGAGCGCCGAAGTCGGCGGCGAACGCACGCAGCGCCTCCGCTTTCTCGGGCTCCACCGGCGCCGCGCCGAACAGGCCGCGCGCGGCGAGCGCGATGAGCCACTCCACCTCGACGTGCACGCGGGCGCGGTTGAGCGCCGCCTCCGAGAGGTGCTCGCCGAGCGCCTCCACCGCGGTCCGGTACCGCCCGTCGAGCGGGCTGAGGGGCTGCGGGGGAAGCGGGCTCATGAGACTCCCTGTCGGATTCCGGGTTCGAGCTGTCGGAACAGCGTCGTGGTCGCGCGCTCGATCATCGTGAGCACGCGGTCGAACATGGCCGCATCCGAGTAATACGGATCCGGCACGTCCATCGTGCCCGATCCGTCCGGGTCGAACGTCATCAGGAGCTGCACCTTGCCGAGGTCGGGCTCGCTCGTCGCCCAGCCGCGGAGGATGCGCTCCTGGCTGCGGTCGAAGGCGACGACCAGGTCGTAGCGACCGAACTCCGCGGCGTCGAACTGGCGCGCACGGTGGTGGGAGGCGTCGTAGCCGCGGGCCGCGAGGGCGGCGATCGTGCGGGTGTCCGCTCGTTCGCCCACGTGCCAGTCGCCGGTGGAGGCGGAGGCCACGTGCAGCCGTCGCTCGTAGCCGTTCGCGGCGATGAGCGAGCGGAGCACGGCCTCGGCCATCGGCGACCGGCAGATGTTGCCGGTGCAGACGAAGCACACGCGGAACGGCGGCGTCGGACCGTCCGTGTTGCGCATGCGCCCATCTTGCCGGGGCGGACGACTCCTGCACAGGTCGGGACCGCGGCGGTCCTCCCCGGGTGGCCGTCGTCCGCGCGCGGGGCGGTCCGGCGGCGCGGACGATCGACGCATGATCCCCGTCTCCGCCGGACCGGCCGGTGCGGCCGTCTCCGCCGAACTGACCCGACTGCTCGCGCCGGTCGCCCACGAGCTGGCGGCGGCGATCGCCGATCCGCCCGCGGTGGCGGCCCACGACTGGATCGGGCCGGCCTCGGAGGCGTGCCGTCAGCACGAGACGGAGCTGCGGGTGCGGCTGGTCGCGGCGCTCGGCGAGCTCGATCGCGTGCTCGCGGCCGCGCGGAGCGCCTCGTGAGGGGCGGCGACGCGCCCTCGCCACTGGTCCCGCCGCTGCTGCCGCCGGGTGCGGGGCCGGACCGCATGCTGCCGCCCCTGGTCCCGGGCACGCACGAGCCGCCGCCGCCGGATCCCGCCCACTTCGCGCCCACGCCGGGCATGGGCGGTCCGCTCGTCGTCACGTCGGCGGGCGGCACGACCATCGCGACGGACGGGATGCGCCGCGCCGTCGACCGCGCGCATGCGATCGCGGAGGCGCTCGCCCACGCCGTCCGGACGGCGCAGCAGGCGGACGCGGTCGCGGGCGCGCCGTCGATGCTGCACCTCGAGGGGTCGCTGCGCACGGCATCCGCCTCGGCCGCGCGGCTCGGCGACGCCCTGGAGCAGGCCATCGCCCGCTACTCGACCGTCGACAACGACCTGTGGTCGGTCTTCGACGCCCTCTCGGGCGTCGGCGGAGCGATGATCGGAGCCGGGCTCGGCGCCGTCGCGCGCGTGGGCGGGATCGCGCTCGCCGCGAGCGTCCTCGCGAGCGGACCGATCGGGATCGCCGGTGCGGTGATCGAGGAGCGCGAGGTCCAGGCGATGCTGCGGCGCGGCGGTCCGACGCTCGGCAGGTATCTCACCGATCACCCGCAGCTTCTCAGCAATCCGCGCTTCGTCGCGCTGGTCCGCGGCATGGCCGACGGGCTCGACGAGGGCATGGGCTCGGCCGTGGGGCTGCCGCCGAGCATCGCCGCCGTCCTCGGCGCGAGCGGCGCGACGGGCGTGGGCACGAGTGCCGGCGCCCTCATGAACCTCGGTCCGAAGGCGGGACTCCTGGAGGAGTCGCCGGTCGACGTCCAGCGCGTCGACCGGCAGCCGGTCGCGGCGGCGCCCGTCGGTGCCGCCCAGCGGCTCGGCCGGGTGCCGGAGGGCGACCAGGTGCGGATCGAGAAGTACAGCGCGCCGGGCCGGGCGGACCGCTTCGTCGTCTACGTGGCGCCGACCGAGACATTCGACCCGCAGCCCGAGGGCAAGCCGTGGGACCTCGCGAGCAACGTCGGCGGCGTCGGCGGCGAGGACGTCGCGTCGATCCGCGCGACCGAGCTGGCCATGAAGGACGCCGGCATCACCGCGCACAGCGAGGTGCAGCTGGTCGGCTTCTCGCAGGGCGGGATGGTCGCCACCCGGATCGCCGGCGACGGCGGCTGGAACGCGGTCGGGCTGCAGACCTTCGGGGCGCCCGCCGGCAACGTCGCGCTTCCGGACGGCATCCAGGGGATACAGGTGCGCAACGCCGAGGACTTCGTCCCCGCCCTCGCGGGACCGCAGACCGACCACCACCTGCTGCAGGTCGAGCGGACCGTGTACGCCGATCCGTCGCGGATGCCCACCGACCAGCCGGCGCCCGGTCACCAGCGCGTGGCCTACGACGCGACCGCGCAGGCGATCGATGCGGCCCAGTCGCAGGGCGTCCGCGAGCAGTCGCGGGCGCTCGACGCCTTCACCGGCGACTACGCCGGGCAGCCGGGGTCGTCGATCACGGCGTACTCGTACCACGCGGTCCGACGGGACGGCGCGGAATGAGGGCTCAGCGCGCCAGGCCTCGGCGCCCCGGCCTCAGCGCCGTTCGACGCCGCTGCGGGTGAACGGTCGCAGGATGATGCCGATCAGCCAGCTGATGACGCCGATCACGATCGCACCGAGCACGCCCCAGCCGAAGTTCTCGACCGAGAGGCCGAAGCCGATGACACTGCTGATCCACGCGACGAGCAGGAGCAGCAGCGCGTTCACGACGAGCGAGATGAGGCCGAGCGTGATCACGTAGATGGGGAAGGCGACGACGCGGATGATGCCGCCGACGACGCCGTTCACGATGCCGAAGATCAGCGCGACGATCACGAGCGTGACGATGTAGGCGAAGACGTTGGAGGGATCGGCGTCGAACGACTTGATCGTCAGGTGCGGGCTCATGATGAGCGTCGTCAGCCACAGCGCGAGCGCCGAGATCAGCAGGCGGAGCAGCAGACGTCCCATGCAGCAATCATGACGGGTCGGGTGCGTGCGGCAACAGCGGCGAGCACTGGATCGGCCCGAGGCGGCGCGGGAGCCGCGGCACCTAGGCTTGCGCCGTGCCCGTGATCCTCCGCCCCGAGATCGCCGCGCTCGTGCCGTACCGGCAGGGCCGGCCCGCGGCCGCCGACGCGTTCAAGCTGTCGTCGAACGAGAACCCGTTCGATCCGCACCCGGCCGTGCTCGAGGCGATCGGCGCCTCGAGCGTCAACCGCTACCCGGACGGCGCCGCCGTCGTGCTGCGCGAACGGCTCGCGGAGCGCATGGGCGTCGCCCTCGACCAGGTCCACGTGGGGGCGGGATCGGTCGCGATCCTCCAACAGCTCAGCGCGGCCGCGGCGGGCGCGGGCGACGAGGTCCTCTACGCGTGGCGGTCGTTCGAGGCCTACCCGGGCCTCGTCACGGTCGCGGGCGCGACGAGCGTGACCGTCCCGGTGCTCGCCGACGGGCGCCACGACCTGGAGGCGATGGCGGGCGCGATCACGGAGCGGACGCGCGTGATCCTGGTTTGCACCCCCAACAATCCGACCAGCACGACCGTCACGGCCGACGAGTTCGCCGCGTTCATGGCGCGCGTTCCCGAGACCGTGCTCGTCGTGCTCGACGAGGCCTACGGCGAGTTCGTGACCGACGCGGCGGCGGCCGAGGGGTTCGGGCTCCTCGTGCGGCACCCGAACCTCGTCGTGCTGCGGACGTTCTCGAAGGCGTTCGGGCTGGCGGGACTGCGGGTCGGCTACGCGGCCGGCCCCGCCTACATCCTCGACGCGGCCCGCTCCACCGCCATCCCGCTCTCCGTCACCGAGCCGGCCCAGCGCGCGGCGCTCGCCGCGCTCGACCACGAGGAGGAGCTGGCGGCGCGCGTCGCGACCATCGTGGAGCGCCGCGGCCGCATCCGCGACGGCCTGCGCGCCGCCGGATTCGACGTCCCGGAGCCGCAGGGCAACTTCGTCTGGCTCGCGACGGGCGCGCACACGGTGGCCGCCGCGGAGGTGCTGGAGCGGCACGGGATCGTCGCGCGCGTGTTCCCGCCCGACGGCATCCGGGTGTCGATCGGCGAGGAGGAATCTGTCGATCCGCTCCTACGGGCGGCGGCAGAGGTTGTGGCGATGCTCCGAGAAGAGGCCTGAAGACCGCGGATAGGGTGGTCCTCATGTCCCAGGATCCGGCGACGATCCAGCTGCTCTCGCCCGAGGGGCAGCTCGTGCAGTCCGACGCCACCGCGCCGTACCTCCCCATCCTCGATCAGCTCGACGAGCAGCAGATGCTCGACTTCCACCGGCAGATGGTGGTCATCCGGCGGTTCGACCTCGAGGCCGGCAACCTGCAGCGGCAGGGGCAGCTCGCGCTCTGGATCCCGAGCATGGGCCAGGAGGCGGCCCAGGTCGGCTCCGGCTACGCCGCCCGCCCCCAGGACCACGTCTTCCCGTCGTACCGCGAGCACGTCGTCGCGCGCATCCGCGGGCTCGACCTGCTGACGGTCATCCGCCAGCTCCGCGGCAACAGCAACGGCGGCTGGGATCCGGCCGCGAACGGCAACTTCCACCTCTACGCGATCGTGCTGAGCTCGCAGACGCTGCACGCCACCGGCTACGCCATGGGCCTGCGCTTCGACGGCGTCATCGCGACCGGCGACCCGCGCGCCGACCAGGCCGTCATCGTCTACTACGGCGACGGCGCCTCCAGCGAGGGCGACGTCCACGAGTCGATGGTGTTCGCCGCGAGCTACCAGACGCCGCAGGTCTTCTTCCTGCAGAACAACCAGTGGGCGATCTCGGTGCCGGTGTCGCGGCAGTCGCGCACGCCGCTCGTCGAGCGCGCGGCCGGGTACGGGATCCCGTCGGTCCGCATCGACGGCAACGACGTCCTCGCGGCCTGGGCCACCACCCGCTCCGCGCTCGACGAGGCGCGCAGCGGTCTCGGCCCGCGCTTCATCGAGGCCATGACCTACCGGATGGGCGCCCACACCTCGAGCGACGACCCGTCGAAGTACCGCGAGGGCGACGAGGTCGAGGACTGGGGCGCGCGCGACCCGATCACCCGGTACGAGAAGTACCTGCGGCTCCGCGGAGTCGGCGACGACTTCTTCGCGGACGTCGCGCGCGAGGCCGAGGACGTGGCGGCGGATCTGCGCACCCGCATCTTCGAGGTCTCCGTCCCCGGGCCCGACAGCATGTTCGACCACGTGTACAGCGAGCCGCACCCGGTCATGGACGAGCAGCGCGCCCGGCTGACCGCCTACGAGGCGTCGCTCGACGCGGGACTCGAGGGGGAGCAGTGACCCAGGACCAGCCGACGGTGCAGACCCTGACGATGGCGAAGGCCATCAACGCCGGCCTGCAGGCCGCGCTCGCCGCGGACGAGAAGGTCCTCCTCATGGGCGAGGACATCGGCACCCTCGGCGGCGTCTTCCGCGTGACGGACGGCCTCAAGGCCGAGTTCGGCGAGAACCGCGTGCTCGACACCCCGCTCGCCGAGTCCGGGATCATCGGCACGGCGATCGGGCTCGCGATGCGCGGCTACCGGCCGGTCTGCGAGATCCAGTTCGACGGGTTCATCTTCCCGGCGTTCGACCAGATCACGACGCAGCTCGCGAAGATGACCGCGCGGCACGAGGGCGTCCTGCGGATGCCGGTCGTGATCCGCGTGCCGTACGGCGGGCACATCGGCGCGATCGAGCACCACTCCGAGAGCCCCGAGGCGTACTTCGCGCACACCCCCGGCCTGCGGATCGTGAGCCCCGCCACCGCGCAGGACGGCTTCACGATGATCCAGCAGGCCATCGCCTCCGACGATCCGGTGCTGTTCTTCGAGCCCAAGAGCCGGTACTGGCAGAAGGGCGAGGTGGATCGCACCCTCGCCGTGCCGCTGCACGCGAGTCGCGTGGTCCGCGCGGGCACCGACGCGACCGTGGTCGGCCACGGCGCGATGGTCGCGACGCTGCTGCAGGCCGCGGAGATCGCCGCGGGGGAGGGCACGAGCCTCGAGGTCATCGACCTCCGCTCGATCTCGCCGATCGACTACGCGCCGATCCTCGAGTCCGTGCAGCGCACCGGGCGCCTGGTCGTGGCCTCGGAGGCGCCCGGCAACGTGAGCGTCTCGTCCGAGATCGCCGCCACCGTCGCCGAGCGCGCGTTCTACTCCCTCGAGGCGCCCGTCATCCGCGTGACCGGGTACGACACCCCGTACCCTCCCGCCAAGATCGAGTCCATCTACCTGCCGGACGCCGACCGCGTGCTCGAGGCCGTCGACCGGGCGCTCGCCTACTGAAAAGAGGACGTCCGATGGCGCAGTCCGAGTTCCCGCTCCCCGATGTCGGCGAGGGTCTGACCGAGGCCGAGATCGTGCAGTGGAAGGTCGCCCCGGGCGACACCGTGCAGGTCAACCAGGTGCTCGTCGAGATCGAGACCGCGAAGTCGCTCGTGGAGCTGCCGTCGCCGTTCGCCGGCACGGTCACCGAGCTGCTCGCCGAGGAGGGCGCGACCGTGGAGGTCGGCGCCCCGATCATCCGCGTGGACTCCGCGGGCGGGTCGATCGAGCTCGAGGCGCCCGGCTCGGGGGAGCAGGGGCTCGGCATGCAGCCTCCGGCCGCCGCGTCGCCCGCGGCCGCCGTCGCTCCCGCAGAGCCCGCCGCCACCGCCCCCGAGGTCCCGGGCGAGGTCGGCGGTGCCGTGCTCGTCGGCTACGGATCCGGCGGTCATGCGGCGTCGCGTCGCCGCAGGAGCGGCCCATCCGCGGTCGTGCAGGCCCCGCCGCCCCCGGCTCCGCGCCGCGGCGTGCTCCCGGCCGCGGGCGGCGTGATCGCGAAGCCCCCGATCCGCAAGCTCGCCAAGGACCTCGAGGTCGACCTCGCGACCGTGACCGGCACCGGCATCGGCGGCGAGATCAGCCGCGACGACGTGATCCGGCACGCGCAGCAGGCGAGCGTGTTCCAGAACCTCGACACCCCGGCCTGGCCCGAGGACCGGGAGGAGCGCATCCCGGTCAAGGGTGTCCGCAAGGCGATCGCGAAGGCGATGGTCTCGAGCGCGTTCACCGCGCCGCACGTGAGCGTCTTCACGGACGTCAACGCGACCCGGACCATGGAGCTCGTGCAGCGCCTGAAGAAGTCGTCGCAGTTCGCCGGCATCCGGATCAGCCCGCTGCTCATCATGGCCAAGGCCGTCATCTGGGCCTGCCAGCGCAACCCCACGGTCAACTCGACGTGGACCGACCACGAGATCGTCGTGCACCACTACGTCAACCTCGGGATCGCGGCCGCGACGCCGCGCGGGCTCATCGTGCCGAACATCAAGGAGGCGCAGTCGATGTCGCTCCTCGAGCTCGCGAAGTCCCTCGAGCAGCTGACGATCACGGCGCGCGAGGGCCGCTCGACCCCCGCCGACATGGCGAACGGCACCGTGACGATCACGAACCTCGGCTCCTACGGCATGGACACGGGCACCCCGATCCTGAACCCGGGCGAGGTCGGCATCGTCGCCCTCGGCGCGATCAAGCAGAAGCCGTGGGTCGTGGACGGCGTGGTGCGCCCCGAGTTCGTCACGACGGTCGGGGCGAGCTTCGACCACCGCGTGGTGGACGGCGACGTCGCGAGCCGCTTCACGGCGGACATCGCGAGCGTGCTCGAGGAGCCGGCGCTGCTCCTCGACTGACGCGCATGGACGGGCGCATGCTTTTGACAATGATTATCAATAGCGACTAGCGTCGCTCTCGTGCTCCGCCGCCCCCTCGCCGTCCTGTCCGCCGTCGCCCTCGTCGGCGCCCTCGCCGCGTGCAGCGGCGGCGCCTCCGCCCCGGAGGAGGACGGCACCGTGCGCGTCGTCGCCTCGACCAACGTCTACGGCGACATCGCGAAGACGATCGGCGGATCCCACGTCACCGTGACGTCGATCATCGACGACCCCGACAAGGACCCGCACGAGTACCAGGCCGACGCGCGCACGCAGCTCGCGATCTCGAAGGCGGCGGTCGTCATCGAGAACGGCGGCGGCTATGACGACTTCGTCGGCACGATGCTCACCGCATCGAAGAACACGAAGGCCCTCGTGATCAACGCCGTGCAGCTCTCCGGCTTCAGCGGCGACGACCTCAACGAGCACGTCTGGTACGACTACCCGACCATGTCCAAGGTCGTCGACGCGGTCGCGGCCTCGCTCCACACCGCCGACCCGAAGAACGCGCTCGTGTACTCGAAGGCCGCCGCGAAGCTCCAGCAGCAGATCACGGGCCTCGAGTCGGCGGAGAAGGAGCTCGCCGCGACGACCGCGGGCGTCGGCGCCGGTATCACCGAGCCCGTCCCGGACTACGTGCTCCAGGCCCTCAAGATGGACATCGTCACCCCCACCGCCTTCAGCAAGGCGATCGAGGACGACACCGACGTCCCGCCCGCCGTCCTCCAGCGGACGCTCGCGCAGTACGCCGACGGCGAGGTGAAGGTGCTGGTCTACAACGTGCAGACGACGGGACCGCAGACCGAGGCCGTGCTCGCCGCCGCGAAGAAGAACGGCGTGCCCGCGGTCCCGGTATCGGAGACCATGCCGAGCGGCCTGCACTACATCACCTGGCAGCAGGGCGTGCTGGCGTCGATCGCGCAGGCGATCACGGGCTGAGGCCCGAGACCTGGAAGGCTGACCCGGTGCCCGAACCGCTGCTCGCCCTGCGCGACGCCGAGCTCACGCTCGGCGGACGCGTGCTGTGGAGCGGGCTCGACCTCGACGTCCGTCCCGGTGAGTTCATGGCCGTGCTCGGCGCGAACGGCTCCGGCAAGACGAGCCTGCTGAGGACGATCCTCGGGCAGCACCGGCTGAGCGCGGGGAGCGCGAGCTTCCTCGGCGGGCCGATCCGTCACGGCGATCGCCGCATCGGCTACGTGCCGCAGCAGCGCCTCGCCGACGAGGGCACGCCGCTGCGCGGGCGGGATCTCGTGGGGCTCGGGCTCGACGGCCACCGGTGGGGTGTCACCCTCCCCACCCGCGCGCGGCGGGAGCGGGTGGATGCCGTCCTCGACGCGGTCGGCGCGACGCACTACGCGCGCGTGCCGGTCGCGAGCCTGTCGGGTGGGGAGCAGCAGCGGCTCCGGATCGGGCAGGCGCTCGCGGGCGATCCGCGGCTCCTGCTCTGCGACGAGCCGCTCCTCTCGCTCGACCTGCGCGCGCAGGGCGTCGTGAGCGAGCTCATCGACCGCACGCGGACGGCCGCGGGATTCGGCGTGCTGTTCGTGACGCACGACGTGAACCCCGTGCTCGGCATGGTCGACCGGGTGCTGTACCTGGCCGGCCGACGGTTCCGGGTGGGGACGCCCGACGAGGTGCTGCGCAGCGACGTGCTGAGCGAGCTGTACGACGCGCCCGTCGACGTCATCCGGGCCCGCGGCCGCGTCGTCATCGTGGGCGCGCCCGACCAGAGCCACGCGCACGAGCACGACGACCACGACCACGCGGAGGACCTGCCGTGAGCGCGATCGTCCCGGCCGCCGACTGGTGGACCACGCTCTTCAACTTCGCCGACTACGGCGACCTGCTCCAGCTGCTGCAGAACTCCGTCTACGCGGGCATCCTGCTCGGCCTCGTCGGCGGCCTCATCGGCGTCTTCGTCGTGCAGCGCGACCTCGCCTTCGCCGTGCACGGGATCAGCGAGCTCTCGTTCGCGGGCGCCGCCGCGGGGCTGCTGCTCGGCATCGGCGTCGTCGAGGGATCGCTCATCGGCTCCGTCATCGCCGCCGCGATCATCGGGGTGCTCGGGTCGCGCGCGCGCGAGCGCAACTCGATCACGGCGGTGCTCATGCCGTTCGGGCTCGGGCTCGGGATCCTGTGCCTCGCCCTCTACCCGGGACGGGACGCGAACAAGTTCGGCCTGCTCACCGGGCAGATCGTGGCGGTCGACGACCCGCGGCTCGGCTCGCTCGCGGTCATCGCGGTCATCGTGCTCGCCGGGCTCGCGGTCGTGTGGCGGCCGCTCGGCTTCGCGAGCGTCGACGCGGAGGTGGCGGCCGCGCGCGGCGTGCCGGTGCGGGCGCTGTCGCTCGTCTTCATGATCCTGCTGGCGCTCGCCGTGTCGGTGAGCGTGCAGATCGTCGGGGCGCTGCTCGTGCTGTCGATCCTCGTGACGCCCGCGGCCGCGGCCCTGCGGATCTCGGCGTCGCCGCTCTGGGTGCCGGTGCTCTCGACCGTGTTCGCCCTCGTGTCGCTCGTGGGCGGGATCCTGCTGGCGCTCGGCTCGAGCGTGCCGATCAGCCCGTACGTGACCACGATCTCCTTCCTCATCTACGTCGTCTGCCGGGTCGCGGGATCGCGGCGTACAGTGCGACGACGACAGCGGCAGCGGAGGCTCGCATGAAGCGGAACACCTGGCAGCGCGAGGCCGTGCGCGAGGCGCTCGGCGACACCGCGGGCTTCGTGAGCGCCCAGTCGCTGCACCAGGCCATGCGGGAGCACGGCTCCGAGGTGGGGCTCGCGACCGTGTACCGGGCACTCGCGAGCCTCGCGACGGAGGGGGAGGCCGACTCCCTGCAGCAGGAGGGCGAGTCGCTCTACCGCGCCTGCACGCCGGGGCGCCACCACCACCACCTGATCTGCCGGCGGTGCGGCACGACCGTCGAGATCGAGGCGGATCCGGTGGAGCAGTGGGCGCGCGAGGTCGCGGCCGCAAACGGGTTCACGCAGCCGGAGCACGTGGTCGACGTCTTCGGGTACTGCGCCGACTGCACGCGGGAGCTGTCCTGCGCCTGAACGCGGCGCCCGCGCCGGTTTCCCGCTCACCCCGCGCCCCCTCCCGACTCACCCGCGCCCCCTTCCCCCTCACGCCGCGCCCCCTTCCAAAATGCAGGAGAAAGTCCGGCCGAGTCGCTCTGGCCGACCGGAACGAGGGGCCGACGGGCCGGTTCTCCTGCATTTCGGAAGGGCAGCGCGCGGCGGGCCGCGCAGCTGACGCGGGCGGAAGCGCGCGGCGGGAGGCGGCGCGGGTGTCGGCGGGGACGGGATGCGCGCGGCAGGCGCATCGGCTACGATGAAGAGGTTGTGCCCTTCGGGGCGCTTCTTGTGTGCGCCGGGCCGTGAGGACCGGATCGCACGCCGACAAGTGACCTTGGGTGGGGCGATCGCCCCACGGTAGCTCGGACGCTCGTGCCCGCGGGCGGGTGCGTCCACGAACTGGAGGAACCATGGCAGCCGTCTGCCAGGTGACCGGAGCCGTTCCCGGTTTCGGCCACAACATCTCGCACTCGCACCGCCGGACGAAGCGTCGCTTCGACCCGAACGTGCAGAAGAAGAAGTACTACGTCCCGTCGCTCAAGCGCACCGTGACACTGACGCTGTCCGCCAAGGGCATCAAGGTGATCGACGCCCGCGGCATCGAGTCCGTCGTCAAGGACATCCTGGCGCGCGGGGAGAAGATCTGAGATGGCCAAGCAGCAGGACGTCCGTCCCATCATCAAGCTCCGTTCCACGGCCGGTACCGGGTACACCTACGTCACCAAGAAGAACCGCCGCAACGACCCGGACCGCCTGGTCCTCAAGAAGTACGACCCGGTCGTGCGCAAGCACGTCGAGTTCCGAGAGGAGCGCTAAAGCGTGGCCAAGAAGAGCAAGATCGCCAAGAACGACCAGCGCGCCGTCATCGTCGAGCGCTGGGCCGCCAAGCGGCTGGAGCTGAAGAAGGCTCTCGTCGACCCGAACGGCACCGACGAGAGCCGTGAGGCCGCCCGCGTGGGCCTGCAGAAGCTCCCGCGCGACGCGTCGCCGGTGCGCCTGCGCAACCGCGACGCCATCGACGGACGCCCCCGCGGTGTCCTCAGCCAGTACGGCATCAGCCGTGTCCGGTTCCGCGACATGGCGCACCGGGGCGAGCTGCCCGGCATCACCAAGTCGAGCTGGTAAATCGCCACGACCTCACAACGCCGGTGAAATCCCCGGAAACACGGGGAAGTGCTGGTAGCTTGGCGGGCGGCCCGCAGATCGGGAATCCGATCGGGCGGGCCGCTTCGCTATCTCGAGGTCCGAGGAGGACATCCCATGGCTGATTCCATGAACAAGACCGACCTGGTCGCCGCGATCGCCGCCGACTCGGGCCAGAGCCAGGCTTCGGTCTCCGGCGTCCTGGACTCGCTGTTCAGCGTGCTCGCCAAGCAGGTCAACGCCGGCACCAAGGTCACCATCCCCGGCTGGCTCGCCGTCGAGCGCACGCACCGCGCCGCGCGCGAGGGCCGCAACCCCGCCACCGGCGAGACGATCCAGATCGCCGCGGGCTACGGCGTCAAGGTGACCGCGGGCAGCAAGCTCAAGGCCGCCGCGAAGTAATTCGCCGTACCACCCGGAAGGCGCCGCTCCCCTCGGGGGCCGGCGCCTTCTGCATCCCCGCACCCGTCCGTTCGCACAGCAAGGCGGAACTACCCTTGTCGGGTGCTCCGCCTCGCGCGGATCGCGTCGCCCGCGGTCCTGCTCCTCGTCGCCTTCCTGGCGCTGCTCGGTGCGCTCGCGATCGGGCACGGGGCCGACCCGCCGATCGCGTCCGACCCGGGGCCCGCGGTCCGCTACGGCGTGCCGATCGCGCAGGTGCTGGTCAACCTCGGGATCGCCGGGGCGCTCGGCGGCCTCCTGCTCGCCGTCTTCGTGTTCGCGTCCTCCGACGACCGCTACACGAAGGCCCTCGACGTCGCGGCCGCGGGGGCCGGCGTCTGGACCGTCGCGGCGGCGGTCAACTCGGTCCTGACCTACGCATCGGTCGCCGGCGTGCCGCCGAGCCTCGGGCAGGCGTTCGGCGCGGGCCTCGGGAGCTTCCTGACGGATCCGACCCGCTCGATCGGCCGCGCCTGGCTCACGACCGTGCTCGTCGGCGCCGTCGTGACCGTCGTGTGCTTCGCGGTCCGCAACCAGACCGCGCTCGTGATCGTGGCGATGGGGGCGGGTGTCGGCCTGATCCCGCTCGAGCAGCAGGGGCACGCGGGCGACAACGCGACGCACGACATCGCGGTGACCGCGATCTGGCTGCACGTGATCTTCGCGAGCCTGTGGATCGGCGGCCTCGTCATCCTGGCGGCGATCGGATGGCGGCAGCTGCGCGCCGATCGCGGCAGCCGCGCCCCGGTCGACGGGCTGGTCCCGGTGCTGGAGCGGTACTCGACCGTCGCGCTCATCTGCTTCGTCGTCGTCGCGATCTCGGGCACCGTGAGCGCGCAGCTGCGCGTCGGCGAGTGGGACAAGCTGCTCACGCCGTACGGCATCCTCGTGCTCGTCAAGGTCGCGGCGCTCGGCGCGCTGGGGCTGTTCGGCGCGTTCCAGCGCCGCGTGCTCATCGACAGGCTGCGCCGGACCGCGGAGCGCCGCTTCTTCTGGATCGCCGCCACGGTCGAGCTCGCCTTCATGGGCCTCGCGTCGGGCGTCGCCGCCGGGCTCTCGGTGAGCGCACCCCCGGTCGTCGCGGTCGAGGCCGCCGCGAGCGGCAACGTGACGCCGGCCGCGTACCTCACCGGCAAGCCGCTGCCGCCGCCGATCGATGCGCTCAAGTACCTCACCGCGTGGAACTTCGACCTGCTGTGGGTGCTGATCATCGGCTTCGGCACGGTCTTCTACGTCTGGGGCGTCATCCGCCTGCGCCGTCGCGGCGACAGCTGGCCCTGGTACCGGACCGCGCTCTGGATCGTCGGCATGGCCGCGCTGTTCTGGGTCACCAACGGCGTCTCGAACGTCTACGAGCAGTACCTGTTCAGCGTGCACATGCTCGAGCACATGCTCCTCACGATGGCGGTGCCGCTGCTGCTCGTGCTGTCCGCGCCGGTCACGCTCGCGATGCGCGCGATCCGCAAGCGCGACGACGGGAGCCGCGGAGCCCGCGAGTGGATCATGATCGCGGTGCACTCGAAGGTCGCCGGCATCCTCACCAACCCGCTCGTCTCGGGCGGCCTGTTCGTCGCGTCGCTCTGGGTCTTCTACTACACGCCGCTGTTCCGCTGGGCGACGACCGACCACGTCGGGCACGAGTGGATGATCCTGCACTTCCTGATCGTCGGGTACCTGTTCACGCAGACGCTCGTCGGGATCGACCCCGTGAAGTCGCGGCCGCCGTACCCGATCCGGCTGATCCTGCTCCTCATCGTCATGGCGTTCCACGCGTTCTTCGGCCTCGCCCTCATCTCGAACGAGGGGCTGTTCCTCGCCGACTGGTACGGCGCGATGGGCCGCACCTGGGGCGCGACACCGCTCGAGGATCAGCAGGCGGCCGGCGGGATCGCGTGGAGTGTCGGCGAGATCCCGACCGTCCTCCTCGCGATCGGGGTCGCGATCCTGTGGAGCCGCAGCGACGAGCGCGAGGCGAAGCGCAGCGACCGTCGCGCCGACCGCGACGGCGACGCGGAGCTCGAGGCCTACAACGCGATGCTGGCGCAGCGCGCCGGGCGGGAGTAGCTACTTCACCCCGGCGATCGTGATGTCCCCGGCCGCGTCGACCGCGACGGTGGCGCGGAGGGTGAACGGGACGTCCTTGTCGAAGGTGGACGTGGATCCGTCGTACAGCGACTGCACCTCCACCTTCAGGTGGGCGGTCGCCGGCACCGAGGGGATGGTCCAGTGCTCGCCGTCGCCCGTGCCCTCGAGGCGCACGAACGGGTCGTGCGCGATCGACCAGTCCGGGGCCGAGGTGACGCGGTTGGGAATGTCCTGACCGAAGGGGCAGCCGGTCGGGAAGAGCACCTGCTGCTTCGTGCAGTCCTGCAGGAGCGCGTCCACCCGCTTCTGCACGGCCGTGACGAAGGCCGCCGTCGCCTCGACGTCGACGGCGGCCGACATGCGCTGGCCGACGGTGTCGACGACGACCGGCACGACGTCGGAGCTCACCAAGTCGGTCTGCCGCACGAAGCGGTAGTCGCCCGGCACGAGGATCGCGTAGTCCTGGGCGCCGGTACCCGGCGTGCGCACGGCCTGCTGCCCGACCGTGACGTCGCGAGCGTTCCGCACGACGAGCGACAGCTGCGCGAGCGGGCTCTGCGCGAAACCCCACACCGGGAAGACGCCGAAGCGCGTGCCGACCCGCTGGACCTCGAACGTCGACTCGCCGGCGGTGCCGTGCGAGGTCCAGGTCGCGGTGATGCGGTGGATGCCGCCGTCGTGCTCCTCGTCGCGCGTGATCCTGATGTCGGCCAAGCCGGGCAGGGCGGCGGAGGTCAGCAGGGCGGTGCTCCCGGAGCCGCGGTCGACGCCGGGGAGCGCGAGGGCGCTCGCCGCATCCCGCCGGGCGAGCGCGTCGAGGTACGCGGTCACGAACGAGCCGGGCCCGAAGCCGAGCGCGACGACGAGGGCGACGGATCCCACCCCCGCGAGCGCGATGACGGCCAATGCCGCCACCCACCGGAGCACCACCCGTCGCACCCCTGAATCCTAGGTAACCTGACGCGGTGGCCCTGCCGGATCTGTCTCCCGAACAGGCGGCCGTCTACGCCGCCATCGAGACGACGCGCGACCACATCTTCGTGACCGGCCGGGCCGGCACGGGCAAATCGACGCTCCTCGAGCACCTGTCGTGGCACTCGTCGAAGCAGATCGTGATCTGCGCGCCCACGGGCGTGGCGGCGCTCAACGTGGGCGGGCAGACGATCCACTCGCTGTTCCGGCTGGCGACCGGGGTCATCGCCGACCACAAGATCGACCAGTCGCCGGAGCTGCGCAAGCTCCTCAACACCATCGACACGTTGGTCATCGACGAGGTCTCGATGGTCAACGCCGACCTGCTCGACGCGATCGACCGGTCGCTGCGCCAGGCGCGGCAGCGGCAGCACGAGGCGTTCGGCGGGGTGCAGCTCGTGCTGTTCGGCGATCCGTTCCAGCTCGCGCCCGTGCCGGGCGATCCGGACGAGCAGGCCTACTTCCGCGACCGCTACCGCTCGTCGTGGTTCTTCGACGCGCGCGTGTGGGAGGAGGCCGACCTCACGATCTACGAGCTCACGACGATCCACCGCCAGCACGAGCTCGAGTTCAAGCGCCTGCTCACCGCCGTCCGGCACGGCGCCGTGACGGCCGAGATGGCGCAGGTGCTCAACGAGACCGGAGCCCGGCCCGCGCCGACCGAGGGCGCGATCACGCTCGCGACCACCAACTCCACCGTCAACCGGATCAACGCCTCCGCCCTCGCGCGGCTCGCCGGCCGCTCGCTGTCGGCCGAGGCGGAGATCAACGGCGAGTTCTCGGGCCGCGCCTTCCCCGCCGACGAGCGCCTGGAGCTGAAGGTCGGCGCGCAGGTGATGTTCCTGCGCAACGACACCGGCGCCGAGGGCCGCTGGGTCAACGGCACGATCGGCGAGGTCGCGAAGATCGGGCAGGGCGCCGTCACGGTCGACATCGCGGGCGATCTGCACGAGGTGCGGCCGGCCACGTGGGAGCGCTACCGCTACCGGTACTCGCCGGCGACGAAGACCCTGCAGAAGGACGTCGTGGCCGAGTTCACGCAGTTCCCGCTGCGGCTGGCCTGGGCCGTCACGATCCACAAGTCGCAGGGCAAGACCTACGACCGCGCGATCGTCGACCTCGGCCCGCGGTCGTTCGCGCCGGGCCAGACGTACGTGGCGCTCAGCCGGATCACGGCCCTCGAGGGCCTGTACCTGACGCGTCCGCTGCGCCCGAGCGACATCATCGTCGACGACCGGGTGCGGGAGTTCATGGCGGGCGCCACTGCCATCCGGGCGGTCACCGCGTAAGACTGGCGGGATGAGCTACACCGTCACCGACTACCTCCTCGACCGCCTGGCGGAGGCGGGGGTCGACCGGCTCTTCGGCGTGCCGGGCGACTTCACGCTCGCCATGCTCGACCACGTCGAGGAGCATCCGACGATCGACTGGGTCGGCTGCGGCAACGAGCTCGGCGCCGGCTACGCGGCCGACGGCTACGCGCGGGTCCGCGGGCTCGGCGCGGTGTGCACGACCTTCGGTGTGGGGGAGCTGAGCGCGCTCAACGCGGTCGCCGGCGCCTACGCGGAGCACGTGCCGCTCCTGCACATCGTCGGCGCGCCGACGATCGCGGTGCAGGCGGCGGCCCGCGCGACGCACCACTCGCTCGGCGACGGCGACTTCCGCCGCTTCGCGCGCATGACCGCCGAGGTCACGGCCGTGCAGGCCATCCTCGGCGCGGACGACGCGGAGGCGTCCATCGACCGCGTGATCGCGGAGGTGCGCGAGCGCCGCCGTCCCGGCTACCTGCTGATCCCCGCGGACGTCGCCGCCGGTCCCGCGACGCCGCCCTCCGCGCCGCTCCCGGTGCGCACCGGCGTCACCGATCCGAACCAGCTGGCGGAGTTCACGGCGGCCGCGAGAGCGGTGCTCGCGGAGGCCGCGCGCCCGGCCCTCATCGCGGACGTGCTCGTGGAGCGGATGGGCGGCCAGGCCCGGCTCGACGCGCTGCTCGCGACCGGCATCCCGCACGCCACGCTCCTCTGGGGCCGGCACGTCGTCGACGAGACGGCGCCCGGGTTCCTCGGGACGTACATCGGGGCGGCGAGCCCGCCGCCGCTCCTCGAGGCGATCGACGGCGCCGACGCGCTCGTGCTCGCGGGCGTGCAGTTCACGGAGCTCACGAGCGGCTTCTTCTCGCAGCGCTTCGGCACCGCGAACGTCATCGACGTGGGGCCGCGCGGCTGCGCGATCGGCGGCCGGCGGTTCGCGCCCATCGCGCTGCCGGACGGACTGGCCGCGCTCGACGGCCTGATCCCCGGGCCGGCGGGGCCGCAGCCCGCCCCGCGTCCCGGGGTCGGACCGCTGCCGACCGGCGACAGGGTGCTCACGCAGGAGTCGCTGTGGGACGCCGTCGCGCTCCGCCTGCAGCCCGGCGACCTCGTGCTCGCCGATCAGGGCACCCCGTTCTTCGGGATGGCCGCGCATCCGCTCCCGGACGACGTGCTGTGCATCGGGCAGCCGCTGTGGGCGTCGATCGGCTACACGATGGGAGCCGGGCTCGGCGCCGCGCTCGGCGCGCCGGAGCGGCGCCCGCTCGTGCTCATCGGCGACGGCGCCGCGCAGCTGACCGTGGCCGAGCTCGGCACGATGGCGCGCTACGGCGTGCCGGCGACCGTTATCCTCGTCGACAACGCGGGCTACACGATCGAGCGCTCGATCCACGGGCCGCACGCGGACTACAACGGCATCCAGCCGTGGGACTGGAGCGCGCTCCCGGTCGCGCTCGGCGGCTCGGCGGCGCGCGGGGTCCGCGTCACGACCGTCGGCGAGCTCGACGCGGCGCTCGCCGACGCGGGCGACGGGCTGCTTCTCATCCAGGCCGTCGTCGAGCCGCTCGACGTGCCGGAGCTGCTGGCCGCGATCTCCGAGCAGGCGGCGGCGCAGAACACGGCGCCGCCCTCGCACTAGGCCGGGCCGGGCTCAGCGCGCGAGCGTCATCCCGTCACCGGCGTGTGCACCTGACGGTCGCCGCCGAGCCCCGCGCCGAGCAGGATCGCGGCGCTCGCGAAGTGCAGGACGTTGCCGACGCCGTTGAGGGAGAGGTAGTTCACGCCGGTCCCGACGACGAACAGGCCGGCGATCCCGACGACCAGGAACAGCGTGCCGGCGACGGTGTTCACGACCTTCGAGGCCGCGAGCCGGGTGAGCGCGGCGAGCAGCAGGGACGCACCGACCAGGATGTGCAGCACGTCCTGCGCCGGGTTCACCCGCAGGAGTCCGAACAGCAGCCCGCCGTGCCGGTCGACGAAGCTCGTGGAGCCGGGCACGAGGAAGCCGGCGATCCCGACGAACAGGTGGACGGCTCCGAGGATCGTGCCGAGCAGACGGTTGGGCGATCTCACTAGTCGTGCAGCCTCTCCTCGAGGAACACCGCGGTGCGCGCGAACGCGAGCGCCGCGAGTCGGGCGTCGAAGGCGTCGCCCGCGGTCGCGTTCGCGAACCCGGGGCGCGCGCCCGCGTAGTCGTGTCGCGCGACCGGCGTGCCGTGGTCGCGGAGCCGGTCGACGAACGCGTCGGGCTCGGCGCCGGGGCCCCAGGTCGCGACCTCCGCGAGCTCGAGCAGCACGGGCGCCGGCAGGATCGCGTGCTCGGCCGCATCGAGGGTCGCGTCGTAGGCCACCACCGCGTCGGCCGCGCCCGCCTGCGCGGCGAGGAGCGCGATCCGTCCTCCGGTCCCGAATCCGACGACGCCGATCCGGGCGGACCCCTCGGCGCGCGCATCGGCGACCGCCGAGTGGACCTCGCCGAGCGCCGACTCGAGCGAGAACTCGGCGAGCAGGCGCTCCGCCTCGTCCGCGTCGTCGGTCGCGACGCCCTGGTAGAGGTCGGGGACGAGCACGCGGAGTCGCGCGCGGTCGGCGAGGGCGGAGGCGTACGGCTCGAGCCACGGCAGTCGGCCGTAGGCGTCCGGCACGAGGACCGCCGCCGGCTCCCCGGCGACTCCGAACGTCAGCGGCACACCCGGCGACGGGATCCCGGCGATGTCGCCCATCGCGCCTCCCGTCGGCTCGTCGTTCCGACCACGGTACTGGAGGGGATCGGGCGCGCCGGGCAGGATGGGGCCCGTGGGCATCGAGGTGCGCGACCTGCGCAAGTCGTACGGCGCGGTGCGGGCCGTGCGCGACATCTCGTTCTCC
>Ga0247757_10000499_pt1 | contig 31942 bp, 33 predicted proteins | sample UWRJL126311R4_FD_180929 | JGI IMG/M metagenome (GOLD analysis project Ga0247757, IMG submission 180929) | Plant litter microbial communities from Arlington Agricultural Research Station in Wisconsin, United States - UWRJ-L126-311R-4 | ecosystem: Environmental > Terrestrial > Plant litter >... | reverse complement strand
TATTTACGCTAATGAAATTCAGCCTCTTCTATCGACATTTTGAATTGGTGAGTGATGATCATACTTTCAGTCACGTCCAGAGCACCCTACTTTTTCCTTTCGTCTTTTTCATAACAATATCTACCAAGATTTTCGCCAGACGAGAAATTACGGAGATTAACATACTTGAAAGGCTCATGATACAGTTTTCAATTTCCACGATTGCGAGCAAATTCTGTGGTTTGGCCAACGTTTTCGGTGGTCATAAGACGTGGGATTTAATACATATATTACCAAGACATTTGTGAACAATTTCAGTAAATTATTACATATTCGTATCGATGAGAGGATGAATTGAACTAATGGTAGAGACGGGCCGCTTCCCATGGCAGTGGGAGATCTCTATGATCCCCTGATTGCGTGTGCATTGTTTCTCTGCTATCGTCTCCTGAGTTGCAGCTATCGCACGACTGATACTAAGGCAGGCTCGATGTATTGTTTTGGGGAAAGGAGGAAGATTGGTCCTCGACTAGTATAGGTTCTAGAGGATGATACCGCCGGAAAGCTTAAGGAGCCTTTCTTCTTGTGAAGGCTACCGAGCTCCTTCGTGCAAACGACGGTAATGCCCTTGAGGCAATCCGAAGCTTCATCGCGGCTACCTCTTCTTGTGAAGGAGCCTTACGATTGCCGTTTTGGAGTTAAGTATAACAATATCGATAAATTTAGTCGATTTACTTAAAGACGTGTTCCCGATTAGATACTTAAACCCAGTCACATCCATTTCCTAGAGTATGTCTAATACGCGAGGTAGTCACAATATGACCCAGTGTTAGCCTTGTGAACAACCTGTAGATGTACAGTCTCATTCATCACTGCAACCACTCTGCACTCAATAAGCCCTGCGTGTATGACAGCGAATTACGCCAAATAACACAAAGTATAGTCTGGAGTAGACAAAATAAAATAAAATCCGGTATGAGGTGCGCCAATGCAGATATCACAAGACCCGTATCTGTAAATACGCTTCTCATTCAGGGTTTAATATTTTAATACTGGGTTCCGACATGTCGAGAAGCTTAACAGAGAGTAAGCGGAAATTGCCATGTAAAATATACTGATTAGTGTTCAAGCAAACAAATCGTCGCCCTCAGCGCCGCCATTATATTTGTGCACGTAGTTACTAGTTCTGCTGGCAGATCGCGTGTCATTTTTTTATATTCTGGCTTCCATTTCCCCTAAGCTATTTTCTTTCCTCTTGTCAGCAGCTGCGAGATATGCCTCAATGACAGTATAAGAGTATTTCAATGGCTACCGTTATAAAAACATTTTGCTAATTGAATGGAAGAAGAGAGCAGATGGTATGTGGTCAATAGCTACATTACTACCTGAGATGTGATTCACTTACATCTTTTGGAGAAGCTAAGCCTTGTTTCGCAGCTTGAGCGACCTTCTGGTCACGAGAGAAGCTTTCAAAGCCGTTAGATCTATTAAATTACAAATCGCCTGATGGCGTGGTAGTCATTTCGAAATTGTTTTGGCCAATGATCTACTGTAAGCTCGAGCTGTTTCCCATGCAACAGGTATATCCGAGTCGCTTCTACCTGCAATTTTATGGCCACTCATTGCAACGTCTTTCCAACCCAGAGCATCGCAACTGATCGTACTCTTGAACTTTTGACAATCATTTCCGGAGAAAGTTATATATCCCAGCCCCATTTCCTTCGTTATAGAAGTGGTCATTGTCGAACCAACCGAGGTGGCCCCATTCCAACAGATTCAGAATTTAGGTACACGGAAGCTGTTCTTTTCAAAAATCTGGAAGCGGTTTGGTTCATGCTGGGCTTGTAGATTGATGTCATTGCCCGTGACCTTAACTTCTTCTTCAATAACCGTATTGCCTTCCCGATTTCCGGTATCCAACTGAGTAATAATTGTATGGAGGCTTCCACGGCTTGCGGCTAAGACGACAGTGGCTTTTAGAGCGCCAGGAAGATCGAGCTCGCCAATGATACCCTCCCTGTTTGGCGTAAGTCTGTACAATTCTAGGGTTGCTGGTTGTTCAGAATTATCTCCTGTAACTGTGGTTCCCATCTTCTCCCATAATGCGCATTTACAGACATAGCTACCGAATGTTTTTCGCACGTCGAAAGGTCGATTACGCTTGGATTTGCCGCCATGATTGCGGCCGCTTCTGTGCACCCTGTTGTGCATATGTCTGGAAGATAATGCAGCCTCTTTCCAGTCATCCATAATAAGAAATGCTGTAGATTAGAGTGTTTGTCAATCGTGATCTTTCTTCTTTCCTCTAGCTGTCCTAGTTACTCTGAGTGATGACGTCATTGATCCTCAATGTCTTACTAATCCTAGCTACCAGCTTTTTATCTCGATCTTTCTCTTCGAGTCTCTAACCTGCTTGGAAAATACATGTTCGTGGTGAATGCCCGTATGATATATTTTTGACAATTTCGGAAAAGAGACGGTTTAATCCTTGGGGTTTCCTGGCTATATTAAAGACAATTATGATTCATATTCATTGACTTTGAGGTACCCTCTACATTGACTTGAAAAATGCCACAGCTAAGCTTTTAAGAATGAATACTCTCTGTTTATTAACAGCAAAAAGTTGAAGAGTTAGTTTTCTACGTTGATCTAGGCAGCTATAGAGTCTCTTGAGGGTTCTTGCCACAGATGTATCACGTCAGAAAATTCTCCCAGATTAGTCAGCTCCTTTTGCAAATCATCTATCAACGATTCTAACATATCGTTGGATAAAGGCATCATTGATAAATCCAGACATAGAAATTAGTTGTTTTGTTTAGCGCCCAAAATGAAGCATTGGGATTCGCTCTTCGCGGCGCTGCCAAAACCTTGAACAAAAATCAGATCTACCACAATTTCCTTGTTCCCCAAGTCTTAGTATATCTTCTCCTAGGTCGCTGCGTGTATGGCTTTTCTGTCTTGTACTTCCTCAAGTCCTGTTTTCTCCAGCCATGCCTTGATCTCGGGTGCTTCTGGCGGATCTGCTCCATTTTTTGACAGACAGCCCTGATGCATACAAACATGCTATGATAATATAGAATTTCCTCCGCCGTAAGGAGGGACAAGGGACTTGTTGAGGTCAGTGCCTATGAAAGAGTGTGCACCAAGCTGCGGCCGGGGAAGTGACAATCGGACCTCGCGCCTCCATAAACTATCAGCCGTTTCAAGATGAAATATAGCTAGAGACTCCGAGAATTCAAGTGGCACAATTATTAGGGTATATTCACTAGCTTGTTGAATACATAGTGGTGAATAGTCAGCTAATTGGTATCACTACTGGCGTTCTTGACGTTGAGGTGCCATTCCTGTGATGAGATGGCTAAGCTTGACAAGATGGTATTCACGATCGCGAATGAGAAATAGCGATTAATTCATGTTTGAATACTGGGTTTTCATGCGGCGTAGGTCTCAGAGCTCATTCCATAGCCAGGAACTCCGACTTCTACCCTAGTAGAGACTTGTACTAGTATTGAACTTAATGGGCCACTGCCACTATTAGCTGATTCACATCCCGCTGAAAATGCTGAAAATCTATAATAGGCCAGGTATTTAGTACTATTATGACCTTGGTGGGATCCAACACCAACACGGCCCTTCAGGAATCACAGCTCACATTTTTATGGAACACCAACGCCACTGGGGAAGGCGTCTGTCAATCCATCGGTGGCAGTACTATCACTAAGAAATTAGAGTCAAACAATGTCCTCCTAGTAACACTAGTTATTGTGAATCTTCAGATATCATTTAGGACTACCATTCCCGCCAGAACCCAGTATATCACAGAACTCAGAGGGTGCTCATTCTCGCGCCTGGGCATTCGCCAGCAACCTGCTAGTATTTCAGCTAAGTCGGCCCACAGTCCTATGCTAGTTACAATAAGCGAGTGCTTCCGGCCATGTGTTTCACACAGAATTTAGTTTCCTTACTTCGTGTGTTTCTTTGTTGTATTACTGGGAACCTTAGTCAATCATTGCTACCAAGCACTAACAAATCTTAAATAATAATAAACAATTCAAATATATAGAGGTGTTTTGTTTGTAGTATCCCATGGGAACAAAGCATTTTGGATGAGACGGCGCACGATCTGAACTACGAAAAGCCTAGCCAGTATCGACAAAGTCTTAGCCCAGAAGGTTTTGGCTATAAGAGCAGCATGCGATCAGTTGACGATCCCTGTTATCTAGCGGCAGTAGAATAAATCGACCATTAGGATTTTCATCCGAGATAAAATTGAACATCTAACACTCATGCAGGGTGTTGGCGTACTAGCTTGCATCTGTAACAGCCAACTTTTCTTGGTTCGTGGCTAGTTGGGTGGCTTCTGGCTGAGACTCTCAACATAGATTAGCTGGAATGTCGAAGATCACCGACGGGATCATTCACACGATCATGCAGTGCTTCCTAAGATCATCATGCCGCTCAATGTTCATCAATGGGAAATGTTCTCTTTCCTATGATTGGCCGAAACTCTAATTAGTCGAGATCTAAACTGGGAAGATACCATGCAGCCAATGAATCCTACCGGGACCAAGCCCGGAGCTTCACGCAATTGCCACTCGGCTCTAAACACGAGACTGGGCCCATTGTATTTTGCTCGAAACCACCCCGGTCGTTTCAATCCTTTGAACCCTTGCTCTTCATCGCGTGGATTTGACACACTATTCACCATCGCATTTATATCCCAGCAACTCCCGTACGCGGTCCAAAATGCGTGGAGGCATGGACGCTGGTGTTCATCGGCCGGCATCAGGCCCATTCATTGGTAGAACCTTCACCTACGCTCCAGCGACTCGTACCGATGTTGTGGCAACAAGCGCAGTTTTTGTATTGTGTATGGGTTTAGCATTCTTTGCGACCAAAACTGGACTAAAACAGACAAAATGGAGTCGAAGACCATGGAAGAGCCTCTATTTTCGTTTGCTCTGGCTTACTCTGGCGGTTACAGTGAGCCATGCGATCTTGTTTCTCTTGTGCATGCTGGATATCGTTCGATTAAGTGTTTACTCCCTGCTTCTCATACGTAAGTTACCTACCCACATTTGGATGTGGTCTGACTGGACATTCAGTCATCGGCTGGTTTCTCCAAGTACAGTTGCTATTACAAATCATCGTAAATCGGATTCAGATTGTAATGTCAGATAAGAACAAGGAGACTTGGCTAATGAACGGGGTCGCCTACCTTGTCACATTCATAAACGTGGTACTACTGGGTGTGGGGATGCCAGCACACCTACAAGTGAGCCAAGAGTGAGCTGGTCACAATCTTGGAGTCAAAATTTCATCGCACTAACCCCTTGGTAGATTATTTCGCATGAGCCCACGCTGGTTTTGCACAGAGAAGATATGCTATATGATTATCGACATTGCTCTCAACTACTACTTCATACATTTGGTCAGTAACAACTTGATACAGAACGGCCTCAGCAAGTACGATAAGCTTGTGCAATACAACCGGCTTATCATTCTTGTTCTGCTTGCTATTGACGGACTTCTTCCGGTAGCTGTACGCATTGAGAACGTCTTTTTGTAAGTTGAGTAACATGAATTCAGCCATTCCTGACGTATCCTAAGACAAGGAATTGTTCATCCATTTGCATATCTTGTCAAACTCAACCTCGAGATGTCTGTAGCGCACGTCTTCCGTTCGGTCGCTCTGGACAAATCAACTAGCAATACTACTTTCCAGTACCGCTCAATCCCTAATGACCAAAATCAGGTTGTTGATGGCATTGGAAAAATAAGTAGCACCAACAAGAGCATCTCCGTCCAGAACACTAAACATCTCAAAGACACGAGTTCGAGAGCTCCTGCCGGGGTTCAACGATGTGACACGGCAAACTCGAATGCAGATCGAGAGCTAGTAGAGGTGTCCACTTCGGAAGGGGGCAATATTATGGAGACTCGTGACCCATTAAATGGGTCATCAGACTTTTCCAAGATGATTCAGAAGCCTGCCCCAGCGTTGATCCGAACAATTTCGTAAGCCTGCGCCACCTTTGGCATGCGGTATACCACGGCTTTGTCCTCCGAATTCCAACACTGTTCAGCTGAGTGTGGACAATTACTTCATGCATGACAAACTGACTAATTTAGCCTCTAAAACTCTCACCGGCTGATTGAGCCTACAAATTTTAGTGGTTAAGAGCTTGATCTAGCATGAGAGCAAGAAACTGTTACGCTCATGTCTTTTGCGACAAGCGACGGCATTTTCATCCCAACAGATGCTGAAGCGCGGAAATTACCTCATTTCAGGTACCAAGGGAGGCTGAAAATCTATGGATTAAGCAATAAGTGGTTACCAATTTGAACAAAACTGTCACGCGGCGACGATCTGACTCAGCGTTCGAACTCCTATTGAAGTCAGCAAGCATCATGGCAAACTAACAAACTGACGTAAGATTCACCACACTGTGGCTGCGCAGTGAGCTACAATAATTTGATATATAGCATCTGGAACTATATATTTCCAAGGCGTTCCCAAGATTAAGTTTCGCATTCTGAGCCCTACTTCAAAAAACTGCCAATGTCGACACCCACTCCTTATCTCGATCCTTTCAATCAAGCCACGGCAGATGAGCTGGCCACTCAGACTCCTTTGGCAGACTTGACCATCCCCCAGTTTCGAGCTTTACTTGAGCAGGTACAACAACATGAGCCAATTCCAGGGGTTACACGCACAACCTTTACGGTGCCATTTCAGGATGGAGTCAAATGTTTTGTGTTCAACCGTACCGGAGTTGAGGGCTATCTACCAGTAATCTTCTATTTTCATGGGGGTGCATGGGTTGGTGGCAAGTAGGTGTATGCATCCTTTTGCGTAACATGGCATTGACCGCCATAGTGTGGCTGTGTACGATAGTATATGCCGAGACCTGGCGCTACAGACAGGCTTCGCAATCGTATTTCCAGAGTACACTCTAGCTCCTGAAGCACGATACCCCAGTCAACAAGAACAGTGCTATGCTGTTCTGAAATGGGTTTCAGAGAATGGGCACAAGCAAGGCTTATCAACTGAGGCATTCGCAATCGTGGGAGACAGCGCTGGAGGTATGTTACAGGTGCATACATGATGGGAGAAATTCAAAATTATGCTAAACTACTTCTTTAGGACAATTGACGACGGCAGTCACCATCCTAGCCTCCACTCGTAGTCCGAATATCCCCATCTCACTACAAGTGCTCCTCAATCCCGTCACAGACACAGTGACTAGCGATCGGGACACTACGAGCGAGTTTCTTTTCTTCAACGGGCCATTCCTCACGGTTCCATTCATGCGTAAAGGTATCGACGCCTACATTCCTTCAGCAGAGGATCGAGTATCCGAGTTAGCAACATCACGTAATATCACGCCCGAGCATGCGAAGAAACAACCCCCGACGCTCATAATCAGCTCTTCTGTAGATGTATTGAGAGATGATGGGATACTTTATGGGGAAATTTTGCAAAAGGCAGGGGTTGATTGTGCGGTGATTACGGCACATGGGCAACTACACGTCAGCACGGTCCTAGAGGCGACACGAAAAGGGCCTACACCGACCGCACTTATTCGATTTGTTTCAACCCGTATCATGGACGCCCTGACACAAAATTAAAATTAGAAGTCTTTATTTCATTAAGGCATAAATATAACTTTTATATTATATTTACTTCTTATGGGTGTGTAAGATAGTCTCAGGTCCAGCGCAGTCATGAACTAGATCGCTCAACCTCCAAGAGGCCGACTACGGTGACACTTGAAAATCCCCTGTATAGGGAATTTGCGCGGCGTAGGGAGGTGCTAGAGCTTGAGAACTCGGAATACTCTGTAAACCATGATGCTTATTGCACACAACTTGATGCTCTCATGCAGCATGTTCAAACAAGATCTGCTACAGACGTCTGGTTGGTGGCTTATGCATTTTTGTTCAGTGTGTATAGGTTCCTTATTTGCGCAGAGTTTTCATAGATCAGGAGGAAAAGCCTGCCTTTAAGAGTATACAAAGTAGTTCTGTTATCCCAGGTCGCTTATCGTATGTGTCGGAAGGCATATGTACGACATGGCAGCAGCACGAGCGAGGGGCGCAAGATTACTTACGCAGCGATGTTCCTAAGAATTAATGTCAGTAGCTACAGGCCACGCTAGTTATATTTCCGGGAGTCGTCCTTCGATCGCTTCCCAAGGGAGTTATTGTAGAGGGTATTGATGGTAACATAACTGCGTCACAAGAGTGAGCGACCCGGAAGTAGCTGGGGAGCTGAAGGTAGTTGGCTGATTCTCTCTCTGAAACATTGTGCTGTCTGATGGCGCTATATATTTATTCACTTTAAAGCTTTGTAAGGCGACAGAAGCCGGCTCGCAAGGCGCAAGACGTATGTGACCCTCGGGTTATGAAATTGTTCATAGTAAGGTATGAGATGTCGAACCGATAATGCGATGACTATAAGTCTACTGTGGTAGACGAATCGGAGCAGTGATATCGCCAATAGAAATGCTGATGCTAATCGGAAGAAAATCGCACAAAAGCTGGGACATATACAAAGGGTAGCTACTCATCTTCTTCCTTATCTTCATCTTCGTCATCGCCATCGTCATCCTCGTCATCATCCTCCCCATCAGATACCTCTTCTCCAAGCTCCTTAAGACGTTTCTATAGCAGTCAGTATGATTCTAAATTAATATCCATCGCGTAAACAAACCTTGTCGTGCGACCTCTTCTCCTCTAAGTCACCAAGGACAACGAACAAGTCGTCTAGCTCTGTCTGTGCAGCAGCACGTGCTTCTTCCTTTTCCTTAGCAGAAGCTTCCGCCTTCCGTAATTTCTCTTCGGCATCTTTGACTTTCCACGTCTGATCCTGCGCCTTGGTCTTTAGTTCCTGGTTCTCAGACTTCAACTTGTCTACGGTAGACTGCAATGCGTCTTTCTCATCTTTGAGCTTTTTGACCTGAGCCTCGCTTTCTTGGATGTGTGTCTGGAGATTGCTAAGCGTCTGGGTGATGGTGGCAATCTCGTCTTTTGTGCGCCGCTGCGTGTGCTCCAAACCTCGAATAGTCTCCAAAGCTTCTTGCCGTGCGCGATCCGATGTGCTCAGCCGGCGTTCAAGTTCACTCAGTACTTTCGTCGCCTCGTGGAGCTTACCTTCGTATTCCTGCTTCGTTTTGGCTACGCTTAGGGTGGTTTCTTTGGTGGCCTGTTGCACCTTGTTATTCAAAGCAGTCATCTGAAGGTTGTGCTTATTTTCCGTCTCGAGGGCAGCTTGTTTGTGTTCACGCTCCAACCTTTTCACGTCGTTCTCGTGGTTTCTGTGCAGATCCTCATTGATACGTTTGATGGTGTTGACCTGGGTCAGCGACGACTCTTGCGTTTTTCGGTGCTCAGCTTGTTCTTGGTTTAACCTCTGGTCGAGCGCCAGCAAGTCTGCCTGCAGCTTTTCGATAGCTTGTATCTTTTCGTCGAGCTGTCCTCGCAGTGAATCTACCAAATCTCGATCGATCCCATCGTGTGACTGGAGAATCTCGATGACCGGGTCTCGATCAATAGCGCGAGACAAGCGACTAAAGTTGTCTTTCAAAAAATCCACAAACACTTCGTCAAAGAAAACATTAGGCAAGGCATTGCCTAACGATCCCGACTGGGGCAAAACTTCGAAGTCTCTGACCAGCGGATGATGGCGAAGCTCCACAATAGCATTTAGATATTTCTCGCGACCCAATTTTGTTGTGAGAAGTGGCTGCAGATCTCGACGTGGTATGGGCGAATCCTTTGTGGAGAACTCATATATGATGCCAAGAAGGGCAGCACAGAGACCCCGTATCACAGTTTGATCATTCCCAGGCTTCTGAATAGTTTGAACGAGACTCTGCAGACTACTCGCCTCCCCTAGGAAATCATTGACTGCTGAGGCATCCTCAAACAGCCATCCGCATAATAGCATGAGATAGGCGATCGGTATCCGTTCATCTTCACCCAGTTGTAGACTAGCAATTAAATTTCCGGTAAGGCTTTGTATACACGTGACAACTTCCTCACCACTCTCCGCATCGCCTTCCACGACAGCCATAAGTTCGCTTTTCGCTTCGCGGTCGTCGAAAATAAGATGAAACATCAACACGGCAGCAAACCAAGTACGGTAAGGGTCGATAGTTTGTGAGCCTTGTGGGCCAGTGAGGAGAGTTGTAAGTGCATTCGCAGTTTCATCTCCACCTTGTACATGACCACCAATAGCTCTTTTGAGAAAATGAGTCCGAATTTGAAAGTGGTTGTAAAAGTAGGCTTTGATGCACTCGCACGCAGCGAAGCGCACATCGAAGAATTCGTTCGCGGCAGGAGTCAGGGCAAGATCGAGTAGCGCGTCAATTATGTACACGGTCGGAGGTTGATTTGGGGACGCTGCACCATTAGCAGCAGGCTCAACAATTGGTTGTACCTGAAGCTGCGCAAAACCTTCCTGAAGTCGGGCGTTTCCTCTTATCATGTCAGCACAGGTATTAAGAGACTCGATTTTGACCGGTATGGCTGAGGAGGGATCGAATGCCATGTTGACAACTTGCTGCAGGAGACCATGTTTCTGAAATGCATTCTGATTGGGAAGTGTGCTGGTGCTTCCCCTGACAAGAAACATGCGGAGTATAGCCAGTAACCCCCATAGGTTCTTATCCGCCTGTGGGCTGACCCAATCATCATCGTTGTCCACGCCTGAGGACGCTTTCTTCAGCTTCTTATTCCCAGGGAGCAATGCAGCAAGCCTAGCGATTCCTCCCGTCTCTCGGAATGTAGTTTGATTGGATGCATTGAAGCGCACCAGGTTGGCGAGTAAGGAGAGACAATCCTGCACGACAACGGTACCTTGGGTGAGAGAGCCGTCAGCCTGAATCAAGTTGAAGATCTTCTCAAAGGCGTTCTCGAAAACGAAGAGCTTCTGGAGCTCTGATGACGAATGCGACAGGTCGTTGAGCAGGACCAGGCCCTCGGTGCGGACAGCGTCTCTTGGGTCGTCCAGGGTGGCCACCAGGCGGGGAGTTCCAAGCGGAGCGGTGAGTATGCATTCCTGCGTTCTCTCGGGGCGCGCGCCCGCAATGGCACGTATAAGCTGGAGGGAGTATAGGCGCGAGTAAAAGTCGGGGGTTTCGAGAAGGTCGAGGAGGACGGTTATATTATCTTGCCGCTACCATAAGCTCAGCACTGCAATTGCACGGGAATGGAAGGCCTACCTGGGTGAATTCATCAGCCAGCCAGAGGGCAATCTCTTCAGAGGCTTCTGGCTGTGACTTGTCAGGGCCAATCGAAAAGGCAGGGGCGCAATGGGCCTACGCTTCGCTCGTTGGGGTTGAAGAGCATGAGCAGCGTCTCCAGCACCACCTTGATCGTGTCCACATCGTCGGCATCTTTGGTCAACGAGGCAATCAAGCCACGCAGGGCTCCAGAGGCAACCGAAGCGGGATATTCTTTAGCGAAGCTGCGGAGCCCAAGGATGGCCGCACGGCGGTCTTCGAGAAGAGTGGCACTGGCAAGACGGCCGCTGAGGGTGGTGATTGTGTCGGTGGCCGTCTGCTTGGCCGGGGCCTGGGCCTCAAGCATGCGCAGCATCTTTGCGCGAATTCTCCAGGCCGGAAGAGCTGAAGTTGGGTGACTGACACACAGGGGCAGGAAGACAGGCTTCACAGCTTCGCTGGCCTTACAAAAGTCGATTTGATAGGGAGCAGGCCTCGCGGAGCCGCAGCGGAATCACAATCGTTGCGGGGCGGGGGTTTCCGGAACAAGGTTAGCCCGGCACTAGGCCCCCAGGTCTTGGCATGGCTCGCCAAAGGACCAGGACGTTATCAATGGATTCTTTTGCTCTTGTGCACCGCCGCCGCGACAACCTCTCACCCGCGTTGCGCACTCTGCCTTCCCCCGACACGTCGCGCTGTCTTCCTTGCGAAGGCGCCCGCCGGCACTTCTTTGACAATCCAGCGCTTCCCTCAGCGCGTCCAGGCCGTGAAGAGAGCGCCGACCTTCGCTTTCTTCGACTTCATTGTTCTCGTGCACCCCCAGCAGTAGCTTCACTTACAAGTACAGCCTCGCAACCCACGCTGAGCAACTACTCGCGCCTCGCGCCCGACCGCTAAGATGGGTGTTCCGTCCATGTTCCGCTGGCTCAGCGAGCGGTATCCTAAGATCATCTCAAGCGTGCTAGAAGACATCCCAAAGAAGGTTGGCGATCAAGTAGTCCCCGTGGATCGCACCCAGCCGAACCCCAACGGCGAAGTGTGCGACAATCTCTATCTCGACATGAACGGTATCGTCCATCCGTGCTCGCACCCAGAAGACAAGCCCGCACCCAAGACCGAAGCCGACATGATGCTTGCCATTTTCGAATACACTGACCGTGTAGTCGGCATGGCGCGGCCCCGCAAGCTACTCTACTTGGCTGTTGACGGCGTTGCTCCCCGCGCCAAGATGAACCAGCAGCGGTCACGTCGTTTCCGGGCGGTTAAAGAGGCAAAAGAGAAGGACGAGGAAAAGCAAGAGTTCCTCAAGCTGTTGAACTCACAACGCGCCAGTCGCGGTGAGGATATTACAAGCCTTGACGACGTTGTAGAGAAGACATGGGACTCTAACGCCATCACCCCGGGCACCCCCTTCATGTTCTTGCTTGCGGAGAGCTTGCAATACTGGTGCGCCTACAAATTCACTACAGATCCATCATGGCAGGACCTCAAAGTCATCATCTCGGATGCCTCTGTTCCCGGCGAAGGCGAGCATAAGATCATGAATTTTATCCGCTCCCAACGTGCAATTCCTACCCACAACCCGAACACTCGCCATGTCATCTACGGCCTTGATGCCGATCTTATCATGCTGGCCATCGCTACTCATGAACCTCACTTCCGAGTTTTGCGTGAAGACGTCTTCGCCGACTCTCAAAAGGATAAGAAATGTGAGCTTTGCAATCGGAAAGGTCACATTAGCAACAATTGCGAATTTCCTCGCGGTGCTAAAGTGACTGACAAAGAAGCCGAAGAGGAATGGGTTGCAGCCGAACACCCCCCAAAACCATTCATCTGGCTTCACATCAATGTGTTGCGCGAATACATCGCCTTAGAAATGGACTCACCTGCGCGTAAATTTCCCTACGATCTCGAGCGCTCTCTCGATGATTGGGTCTTCATGTGCTTCTTTGTCGGCAACGATTTCTTGCCCCATCTCCCCAGTCTAGAAATTCGAGACAAGGGTATTGATCTACTTACCAAGATTTGGCGTGACTTGTTACCTCAAATGAGCGATTATGTTACCAAGAATGGCTATCCTGATATGGTCCGTGTGCAACAAATCTTGCAAGCGCTGGCCCGCCAAGAAGCCGAAATTTTCCGAAAACGCAAGGAAATTTCAGACCGGAACGAACAGAACAGGGCTCGTCGGGAGGCAGAGAAGGCGGAGCGCGGCCGCAGAGAGTCGAATGGCAGCTCGGCACCACATCCACACAAGCGTCGTAAAGAAGATACGAGTACCTACTTGGACGCAAATATACCTTTCTTCAGCCCCCAAGAAGCTCAATCCAATGCTGTCCGCAATGTTCATCGGGAGATGTTGGCGGACAAGAATCAGACTAATAGGAGTGCCGCTGCACTGATGAAGGCAAAGCTGAAGGACAGCGAGACAGCAAGCCAAGAGCCGGAATCTGCTTCAGCATCCACTTCTGTGTCTGGCCAAGAGAAAGAGACCCCCATCCATCTGGGAAAGCGCATGCGCGACGATGTTACCGATTCAGACAACGGAACCCCTGGTAGAAGCACACCCATTGTTCCCGAATCCTCAAGCCAGAATAAAGAGCAGCGTGTCCCAGAGGATACAGTCAAGCTTTGGGAGCCGGGATACGAGGAGCGATACTATGAACAAAAATTCAAGGTAGCACCTAACGACCTTGCATTCCGACACAAAGTCGCTCGCCATTATGCCGAAGGCCTTTGCTGGGTGCTTGCGTACTACTTCCAAGGTTGTCCTTCATGGACTTGGTATTTCCCCTACCACTACGCACCCTTTGCTGCCGATTTTGTCGATATAGCAGACATGGACCCGCGAAAGATGTTCCAGAAGGGCAAGCCATTTCATCCGTATGAGCAACTCATGGGTGTGCTTCCAGCTGCATCCAACCATGCCATTCCTGAGCCATATCATATTCTCATGACAGATCCGAATAGCCCTATCATCGATTTTTACCCTGAAGACTTTGTCATCGACCTGAACGGCAAGAAGTTCGCTTGGCAGGGTACTGTTATCTTGCCCTTTATTGACGAACAACGTCTTTTGGCTGCAATGGCCACAAAGTACGACGAACTCTCCGAGGACGAAAAGAAGCGAAACGAGTTCGGCAGGGAGACTTTAATGTTTAGCCAATCAGGAAAGCTGTTTACTTCCATTCACAAAGCACTGTCCAAGAAGAATTCCAAGAAGCTACCTATCGACCACGAAAAAAGCGACGCGCTGCACGGTGAAGTCGACCCTCATGATATGTTCATCCTAGATAGTCAGCTCATCCCACCTTTTGATGCAAACGGTGAGACAGATTTCGAAGTCATCCAAGACGGCTCAATGAAGTATGTTTCCATTCTAAGTTCTGTTTTGAAGAACGTGCTAACAACGTGTAGGGTGTACTACGATATGCCAAAACTCGACGCAAAGAATGCACACAAATCCGTGCTGCTGAAGGGAGTTCAACCGCCAAAACCAGAGCTTGACGAATATGATAAAGCTCATGTCAAAGATTGGCAGCAACGTGCTGCCCGTGGCCTACCACCACCACGGGGACGAGGCCGCGGGCGTGGTGGCTACAGCAACGGCAGGGGAAACAACTACAATAGCAGGGGCAACTACAACAATGGAAGAGACAGCTACAGCAATGGACGAGACAACTACAATAATGGTCATGGAAGCTACGGCTCCCGCGGCAACCTCCCATCTGCTCCACCGCCCTTCCTCCCAAGTGGTATACCCCCTCCCCCACCAGGATGGGTGCCGCCGGCCGGCTTTGTTCTTCCACCTGGACTCCAAGTACCCCCGCCTGGTCTTGCACCTCCGCCGCCCGGTTGGGTCCCACCTGGAGTGGAGCGTCCTGCGTGGATGAACGCCAATGCCCCGCCACCACCCAACCCATACAACAACCAAAGTAACAATGGCAGGGGAGGGTACGGTGGGGGAAATGGAGGTGGGAATGGATATAACTCGCACCGTCGCTACTAACAATCTAGCCACTAAGTCTTCTCATGGTAACATTTTATTCGCATTCATAACTCGGTATTTAAGGTACTATTTAGAAACATACTCACTCTGATGTAAGATAATGGATCACTGACCAGAAAGGTGCCTTGCGAGTACTTAATGTTAGAAGGCGTGGTTGGGTGGAACGTCTGTCTACCCTCTGGATTGTTTAGTATACTAGAGAGGAATACGGAGTTCGGGCTCCAGATGAGTGATCAGGAATGATTTGGGTTGAGGCGGAAGAATATGCGAGTATTTGTCTCGTCATGGGATCACATGAGGTGATATCCTCAAAGAAGAATCAAAATTATTCAGCCTCAGAGATCGTGTGTTCTGTTTCGTGTCTCAGCGGTTTGTTGCTGTGCCAGGCCGGGCCGGTGATGCGATTCGCTAGTCTTGTATTGCTTGAGTCTCAAGTTTAGCTCCGATCCTGAGCCTTACGGCTCAATCATCGTGCACCATGCCGTTCTGTGTGTGGTACATTTTCATTGAGTTCGCGGAAGTATGCGAACAGAAGCAGCCCAATGAAGGGGAATACTCTCATCTTAGATCCACATGCCTGTTGTTGTCTTTCTCCTCCTCTCCTCTACGCCATAAACACACACACACACACATATATATATATATAACCCTCCCGGGCTGGATATCACGAAGGTCGTTTTGAACTGTGGAAGTGAAGAGGGTAGGAAATACGTCAAGACGGCTAATCAACATGCATTTCGCCAGTGGCCATTTATTCTAATACTTGAGTTTCATTCTCTTTTAATGGGATCTCTCTCTTTCTCTCTCTCTCTTTATATATATACATATCTTTTCGTGTTCTTTCGTGGCGCTTATTATACCTGATCTCCTATTCCCAAAAGGTCTCCCAACTCCCACCAAACGGCAAACTGTATTCATGAACCGAAACAGACAACAGTCGGAAGACATTGTGGGATACTAGGATATTATCTAGTAGATTCACTCTAAGGCTATCCACAAATATAGGTGTACGTTCAAGTTTGTTAGCTGCGCGCCCATCAGTGAATAGATCTTTCAGTTTCAGTTATAGCGTGAGAGAATTACCATGTGTCATTGATAAGCAACATATTTATTAGTTATCAGGCGCATTCTTTGCATAGTAACCGATTATGTCCGGGTTCGTTACTTGTCGGTGTGCTTACAGGGGCCAATGACGTGATTCGTCCATTACCATAAGGATTTAGAGAGCCCCACTTCTTGTGCAAATAACCCCGATGTAAGCCGTGCTCCATCACCTCGAACCACTTCAAATGCGTTGAAAAATGTTTTCATCTGGCACACAAGATCAAAACACTTTATTATAAAAATACCAGAGCCTATATAGAACAAGTTAGGACTATTTTGGCGTACGGGGAAACTCTTCGTAGCCATCTTGATTTTGTGCAAAAACCCCGCCTCACGTGGCATAGCGGCACACAATCGGGCATGTATATAGGCACAAATAGGATGCCTGCACGTTGCACATAATTCCGATGCCGAGAAAGGACGGTGTATAAGGGTAGTGCGTGTTCCTAAGCATAGGAGTGGACAATGGACAGCATGACGCGATTAAAGGTGCAGATGAGTAGTACACAGTATTCAGGACTGTGGCTTGCGGCCGATAAGAAATCGCGTAGCGGCAATTTTCATATAAATGTTTCCCCTGTCCTTCAGCCAGTCGGGATCACAAGGTGTGCCCGCCCCAAAGAATAAGTGTTGACTGCGTGTTGGGGCTCAACAGGATTTATCTTACATTTTACCGGGTCTTGGTCACCAGGTCCATCCAACTCTTGCGCTTTGGAAAGAATGTCTCCTAGATACGCGAGCGTGGCTGTGATCGGCGGCGGTCCGTCTGGTATCTCCGCTGTCAAGGCTCTTTCAGAAGAAAATATATTCAGTACAATACGTCTTTTCGAACGCAGAGGCCGCGTGGGTGGAACATGGCTTTATGACCCTGACCCAGAACCTTTTTCACCCTCGCCCGATCAGCCTAGACATGAGCTCCCACTTAAAATTCCTGGAACTACAGCGCCAAAGGTTGAAAATATGACAGCAAGGACTGGTATCTATCCAGGGCTTGACAGCAATGTGGGAGCAGAGGCCATGGCATTTACGTATAAACCATTTCCCACCGACAACTCTGCGGATTCAATACTTCGACTGGGCAAGAACAATGCGACACGACCCTGGCAGGTAGTGGCACATTATCTTGAGGAAATAGCCGAGCCATTTGCGCATCTGATCTCACTGAACACGCATGTTGAACGAGTTAGAAAGACTGGAAAAAAGTGGATACTGACCCTTCGCAAAACAGAATTTCAGTATCGGGGTGAAAAGAGAGATTATTGGTGGAATGAAGAATTCGACGCTGTAGTAGTAGCAACGGGCCATTACAGCGTACCGAACATTCCTCAAATCGAGGGGCTCAAGGAAACGTGGGAAACTCTTCCCAACGCATTCGAACATTCAAAGGCTTATCGATCGCCTGAAAGATATGTGAACAAGGTAGTGGTTGTCGTGGGTGGCAACGTCTCTGCTTCAGACAGTGTTTCCGACTTCCATGCTACTGTCGCGCCCCCACTCTACCTCTCGCAGCGTGGTCATAATGAGGTTCTTAATGCCGCATTCAATCTGCCCAATGTGGCATTAAAACCACAAATAACACACATATCTCAAAACCCGACAGACAGCTCGAAACTCAAGCTTCGCTTTGCCGACGGCTCCGAAGCTGACAGTGTGGACATCATACACTTCGCAACAGGCTACCGACTTTCCTACCCGTTCCTTGAACCCAATCCCGTAACTCCAAATGGAAGGCTAGGTGGTTTCTACCAGCACGTTTTCAACATCAAAGATTCTTCCCTTACGGTAGTCGGGCAAGTTAAAGCCGCGATATCATTCCGTGTCTATGAGTATCAGGCGGTAGCAGTAGCCAGATACTTTGCCGGCCGTGGTGGTGGACTGCCGTCTCCGAAAGAGCAGGATCAGTGGGAGGTCAAAAGGCTGCAGTACAAGGGACCGAGTTCGCTTTTCCATGAGATCAAACCAGACTTCGGTGAGTATTTCAGGTTTCTTAGGGACGTAGCGGGCAAAGGAGAGAACGGAAAGGAACTTCCAGATTGGAAAGACGAATGGGCTGCAAAGGGCTTTGCAGTTCTGGAGCGAAAGGTGGAATGGTGGCAGAAGATGAAAGAAGACGAAGAGAGAAGCAAGGTGCAGATCAGAGCGAAATTATGAAATCTGAGTACTGCCTAGCTCCTTAACTAGAGCATTTCAAGACACAAAGACCACTAGGCCGTCTGTACTGGTATTGTTGAAAGCCTCATATTTTTTATATGTTATCGAATAACCTAACAGCAAAATTAATCCAAGGCGACTTTTAATTGCAAAATGCTATACCGATTTCATGAGCCCTACGTACGGATCTTGAACATTCTTTCTCCGTATTTCTCACAGCCCAGTCTGATTTAGTGGGGGCTGTGCAATACAGTGTGATACAAGAAGAAGAGTTACCATGGGCTAGTAGCGCTTGTTCCGTTTCTTACTATGCATAAAAGATTTCAGCCGCTCGTCCTACACCTCCATCGACCGTTTATCACAATCCTCAGGTAATAAAATCCCACATTGACCCAATAGTTGTCAATCATGACTCCATTATACTCCATATTGTATGTAGACCAGAAAGAAATTAGCTTGATGACTGTCATCCCCATCGACCTGCAATTGGCGCTCAGCCTAGAAGCTGTGTCTCTTCTAGAAAAGCCTATCTTCTCCGCTGTATCCTACGCATGGGTCGATACGAGTCGAACAGAAGACGTGATAGTAAACTCCACATTTATACTAGTTCCAGTCAGTCTTGTCTGCGCCCTTGCTTCGGTCTGTTACTGTCAGGAAAATGAAACAAGCGGAAAACATCATTAGAAACTATGGATTGATGCTATCTGCATGAAACAGCAGGATGATCAACAAAGAACGAAGGGCATTTACAGCAGTGCTGTCGCTGTAATCGTCCGTCTTAGAGCTAGAATCCCACACCCAAGTATGGACAAAGCAACCCAAGCAGCTAAGGCACTGTTGTTAACATTATAAAAAATACTTAGGATGTTGAAGAGTCGGAAAACCCACAACCAATCCAGACTATCTTGTACAGCGCCAGATAGAAGACGTTTACGACCGATTCGGATGTATAATTAAAAATTCTTATTGAAACCATGTATGGACTTGCCAAGAGATTACTCGTAGTCGTCGTCATCGTCATCATCGTCGTCGTCGTCGTCGTCGTCGTAGTAGTAGTAGTAGTAGTAGTAGTAGTGATTAACCTCCTAAGTAATCAGAGAAATTGCTCTTGGTAGCGTCGTTCATATTATTTCAAACAAGGTAAGTATGGTCCTAGGAGAACGTAAGGTACTGGCCTGGTTGTCCGAGAAACTTTTCTGATCAAGAAGCATTTGAGGAGGACTCTAAAGTCTGAGAAATTAAGCACCTTCCAAGATGTTCTCATAGTACGATAGTATTGTCAACTTCGCGAGTTGACGCGACGTACAAAGTCTACTGCGGAGTATGTGACTGGTAGGCAGTCAGTGCCCAAACCGGACTTGGATTGATCTATGAGATGTCTCTTCAGAGCCACTTCACCGAGGAACATCCCAAGACAACATAGATACCGTTCGTCCTGCAAATTTTCTTCCCCATCAGCATCGTCTCAGAGCTAGAATGCTGGCGTCATACCTCGAGAAAAAAAAAATTTAAAAAAAAAATCGCTCACTGCGCGCTGTACGCGCGGCACACTCATCTCGCCCGGCATCTACAAGCATCTTCTGTGCGGACAGCTCAAGGGCCCAGCAGCGGAAGGCGACACGTGTGAGAAATATGCAATTTCTATAAGCGGGAAACGTCCGAGACAGGAGGTTACTAATACAAGATTTGCTATTAAATGGAGAAGAGATGTGACGGAAGATCCTGCAGATTGTGATAATGAGGCCAGTGAGGCTGCATGAGGTATATTTGCAGGGATGGGTGGGAGAGGATATGATGAGGTAGAGGGGTGCCGATCGTGGTTATGATTGTGGTGGCCACAGGCGATATAGTAGGGAAACAAGGTGGGGAAGATTGAATAGAGCTTTTATGATGATAGAACAAGCTCTTCGTCTTTTTACTTGGTGTTTGCACCAAAGATTGGGCGTATGGCACAGGGAAGAAAACCACTAGGCCATGAAACGTCATACAACAAGGGTCAGCAATAATTTGCAACAATATTACACAATTTCATTCTGCTAGAATCCCCGTATGATTCGAAAAGAGTTTAGCTAGGCACGGTAAATATTTGCCTAACGAATCCCTTAAACAACCACATACCTCTCTGAGTACCTACAAAACCTCGCCGCACCAACCATTGCCCCACCCACCAGCAGCAGACCACCGCAATATCCCAGAATCACATCAGCCCTCCCAGTCGCCTCTATGAACATACCGGCCACCCCAATTCCCGCAAGAATCGCAACTCCCCTTCCAAACGCAAACCCATGCACGCCCAACCATCTCCACCCGCGTCGTGGTTCCCTGCCCAGAAAAACGGCAACAACTTTGGTATGTAGCACGAGTATTGCGGGAAGACAGAACCCATATAGCACAGTTAGAATGCCCCATACCCAGAACCCTGGGTTCCACGCTGCAGCTAGCAGGATCAGTCCGGCGTACACAGATGCCGCGGTGAAGGTGTTCACGGCGCCGAGGTGGCGCTGGAGATGCAAGCTTCCAATATATGCGGACGCAAGAGCGGCGGCGCCAAAGAGAGCGAGAAGCCAGTGAGTCGCTTGGTAGGGGAATTCATAGATCGGGTGGCTAGAGAAGAGGAGAGGGAAGAAAGTAGGCCAGACAAAGGCGGTAAAGAAGATGAGGAGGTAGCCTATTGTGAACAGAATTCCGGCATTGTGAGCATGACGGGAAGTCTGTGGAGTGGAGTGTAGAGCCAGAGATTGGTTTCGCTTCAGATCCGAAGAGGTTGAGATTTGTTTGATCGACTTGTTCATGAAGGGTATCGAGAGCGTTAAGCTTAATGCTACGATGCCAAAATTGACCCAAGTTAGTTGCCGGTAGTGACGGTCCCTAAAGAACAGAGTCGCAACGATCGAGTGCACAGCTGCGCCTGCCATCGCCGCAGCGCCGCTTTGCATCGAGACTACGGCTACATTGTCGTGGTAGTGCGAAGCTAGACACAGCAGGCTCATGCCGCGCAGGTACCCTAAGAAAATTCCCGAGAGGCCTCTGACTGCGAGGTTGATTCCCCAGTGTTTTGAAAAAGGGAACGCGGCGAGCAGCTGGCAGAGCACAGCGAATGCGCACGCGCAGTAGAATGACCAACGCCAGTGTTTGCCACCATAGAAGAAAATGGCCCAGCTTTCTGCGGCAAATGTTCCGAAATACTGGACCCCAAAGATTAAAGCGAGGTGCGTGAGTCGAGTCGTCGGGCACAGTGTGTTATAGTAATACTCGAGGTATGGGCCCGAGGAGAGCGGTATACCGTATGCATCGAATGCAACAACTGCATGGACGTAATATGCAATAACCCTGTTTCTAATGTCTCTTTTGGCCTGGTGGCGTGGTGAGTTAGTATTGGAATCTTTGGCACTTGTCTGGGCTCTACTTTCTGATGTCGAGCCTCTGGCAGGCCAAATGGTTTGCGCGCCACTGCCTGCCATACATGGGCAGCTTTTCAGTTTCTCGAAACTAAGCGTGGGAGAGAGAAAAGCGTGCGATAGAAAGATCATAGTCGCAGCGATGGAAATCGCGTAAATGGTGTGCACGTTGATCGATTTCAAACAGCGGCGATTGTCGAACGAACGGAAATTGCGCGAATGAAATGTCATCATTTAATGTCACTTCCAGTCATCCTCGGATTACACTAAGTATTCTTAATGAGTGAGAAGCAGAATGAGGACTGCGAAAAGTACGCGTTTATTAGTTGTTAACTTGACTAGAAAGTTGAACAGCTCTTGGTGTACTTTAGTGTCAGAGTATGTATCTTCTTGCTGTGGGGGTTTCAGCATCCACCCATAACCTATTAGACACTTCTCAATCATCCCCTTCCGAGGGAGGCTCGCCTTGCGCCGGAGGACCAGCATTTCCTGGATTGCTCGGGTCGTCGAAATACTCGCACAGTGGATTCCGGTAAACTAGCACGTTATCCAGTCAGCTCAAACACCCAAAACACAACAGAGGGAGGAACGACAAGAAGGAAAAACTTACAATCACACTGCGGGCACTGCCAAAAATCCGCGTTATTCACATAACAGAAATCCGTCGTCTCGCTCCACCACGTCCCATTCCTCTCCGCAAGACATTGCAACCACACCTCCTGATCAAACTCGTACCGCTTCTTCACCTTGCAGTTTATATCGGGGCAACTCCTACAATACGCGTACTCCTCCCCGACCGTCACGTTAACCAGGTAATCCGCCCCCAAGTCCGCCCTCTTTTCTATCGCGGCAGCAGGCGGCACCACAACCTCCCCACGCTTGTCTACCTCGCTCGACCCGTTCTCATTCCAGTGATGTAGGATCTCGAGAAAGGGGATGGGGCCACAGTTATCGAGGTAGTCTATGTCTGGTTTCTCGTAGAGATTCTTCTGCGCGACGTAGCAATTGTTTGTGGTTTTCATCCAGAAGGGGTCGTCGATGATAGTTTGACCGTCGGGCGTCCAGCATGTGAGCGTTACGTCTGTGTCCTCTCGCAGGTAAGCCCACACGTCGCAGCTGATTTCCGGGCAGACACGGCACTCAGTTTTGTATTTGGTGGTCGCGTCTTCGAGGGTGAGGTCCTCGCGCTCGGAAGCGCGGCCGCAATAAGGGAGGGCTTCGGTGTCTAGTAGAAGGAGGGAGGGTTAGCTGCAGGATAGGGAAACAAGATGGAGTAGATGCATACAATCCCCGTTATATTCTATGACATCGTACTGCGTGACATAGCAGCCTGCTGCGCTCTTCAGCCAGAGACTAACACGGTTGTCAGCATTTGAGTACCTGGCGGCGAAGTCCAGTGAGAAATACTCATCACCCATGATTTTCGTCCCATGATTCCAGCACGTCACATTGAATACCTCATCATATTCATAGTACAGCTGGTTAGTACACAAGCTCCTCGGACAAGTCTTGCACTCGGTTCTGTACTCCGCTATCGTTTGGATATACCGCGTTGTGTTCGCTAAGGATGCACTAGTCTCGGCTGCAGTAATGCCCTGAAGCAAGGCAAACGCCAGGAACCCAAACCAAGCCATGTATATAGAAGTTTTTTGGGTTGCCCAGTATATTTATATCGCTAGTCGGTTACAGAGGAAGGGAGACGGGTGTGACGTCGAGCGGAAGAAACAAGCAAGTGCGAAGAGACTCGCAGTATAGATGGTGCGGCGAACCGGCACCCAGGTCCTCTGCACTTGAACCAGCCGACAATATGAAAAGTCTGGGGTAACAAGGCAGTGATCGTCGGCCTGATGGAAGCCGGTAGGCGCAATTATATATCTAACTTTCTCACGCGTATTTTTTGGTACCGGTTCCAGGGACCTGCCTTGTACATACGATCTTCCAATAGCTGACTTCTGCATGTCAGGCTTCAGCTAGGTCGATCAGTGATTCGATCCAGACCTTGGTTACCTCTCGTACGGCGGCCTACATCTGTCGTGGTTCAGCTCCGGTACTCAGGGCACATTCCCAATTCAGCCGGCATTTAATCTATTGCCCACTCGGGCAATTCGTATATGCAGCTCAGGGTAATGCCAAGCACGGAATCAATGCCGTACAATATATTTAAACTGTATAAGCTGCAGATCTCCATTGGTCAATCCTACAGAAAGGCGAGATGCGTGCGGATGCATTACTACTTCCAACGCTGTCCTTCTTGAAGCGCGGGGAAAGATGGCAGCAAGGGCTAACGGAGTCGAATCGAACCTACGCAACTGGGAAGTCTTTGTAAAGTAGAAAAATTGTTATTTTGTCCGGCCTTGCAAGCGGGGTAGCATAAGTTTCATGAGGCACACGTCCAATACCAAATGCACATTCCTTCCACGTATCGACTACGACTCAGCTGACAACATTCGTCCATCTGCAACCTCAGCCATGAAAGGTCTGCGTGATCTTTGGTGCAGCCCACGTCTTCCACGTAGCGAAATCTTTGCTACGAGCCTTGGTAAGATCAAAGGTGACACGCCCTTCTGTAGAATGCTTCGATACGCTACTGGCTGGGTTTGTTTTCTGAGATGGCGCAGATGCACTCACAGCATAGCCAATGCTGGTAGTGTTGTCGGTAGGAGCAAAGGTCGTCTTATCCGTCTGGATGCAGTTTGAGCACAGGAAGGTGTAGACCCAGTGAGTGCTGTTAACATATGTACCGTTTGCAATGGGCCTCTGGGTAAAAGCACCAGTTGCTACGGGAGGTGAGCCATATTGACTAGTGCTTGCGTCAGAAGGAATCCTTGTGAACACAGCCAAGTGCAACATACGCTGTCTTCCTGAAAGATCCGACAACAGCTTGATTGTTAGGCCACGCTAGGAGTAACAATGCATTACGCATCGGACCTAGAAGGCTAACACCACTCCATCCGGTACCTTTGCCACCAAGGGTAGCAATGAAGTCGGTGTTGTTGGAGGTTTCAGGCAACGCAATGCCAAAGAAGTATCCAGAACTATGCTGGTAGGTGTTGAAAGTGATTCCAGATTTAGCATCCGTATAGGGAGATGCTGACTGTGCCGTCGCAAGAGTGGCAAGACCACCAACGAATAGTGCAGAGAGCTTCATGCTGAGAGTTCCACTGTTGCGAGGTGAAGACGGCCCGAAGAGTTTGCCAGGAATTTGGGCAATCTCCTCCACATTATATACACTCTTTCATTCCCTCATATCCCCATGTATGCACGGCATGTCATTGACCAATCCCTTGACCTGAAAGTGTGTGCCATCTCAAAATCCAAACCAAGGCGTAAGGTACTTCGTCCCGATCTTCTTCATTGTTCCGATGGCGCTTGTGCAGCGGAATATAGTAAACATAAATGGGGTCATCTGAAATAGACTCCATCGGATTGGTAGAGGGATGCCTACATCTGTGCCTCAGATAGATTTATGTTGACCAATCTCCGGAAGGAAAATGTCATTGATGAAGCCTCAGTGGTCTAGTTCACAGATCGTAACTAGCGAGATGAAGTCGGGTTGCAGATTGGCGAAGATCGGATATGAAGAGCAGCATCACTTGAACATGCAATCGGCAATCATTGCTGGGTTGCGAGCAGCATTGGCCTAGGGCCATATGCATAGATTATAGATATGCGGGCGTTTCTCTCAAGAACCGATTATCCACAGATACCCCGTAGAAAGAACCTTGGTGATAGAGTGGCAAGTGTAAACGGCCATCGCATAGTCGTAGCAGAAGCGAACTGAGTCTCTTTGAAGGCACACATTCGTCTCCTCTTGTCTCTTACTTTTGTTTTACTACGCGTGCAATGAATTGGGTGTCTAGCCTCGGGCTCACTTTTGGACTTGTCGCTTATAGATAAGTGCTTTTATGTGCGACAATCTCAAATTCGGTAAGCACATTAGCCGGAAGATGGGCTAGAGTTCGAGACTCTTCGCTATATCGAACGCGCATCATAACCAAGAGTGTGCACGCAATGGCTCAAACAATCGGCATTATCCAGCCACTGTAGCGGCGCGTAGGAACTGGGCTTGTGGCCGTCAACGCATGCTGGTCTGTCGTAACGTCATGGTGTCCAAGACTTCAAAACTACCAAACCCGCTTCCTTTGATACCCCTTGCTGTTTCCCTGAGCGCGGCCTGCCTTATCTTTGCCTGGCGCTTCCTATCCTCTTTCCAGCCCACGAACCAATCGACCATGGTGCTGCCATAGAAAGCAACAAAGATGGCGAAAGCCACGGTGCCTATCGTCAGGCTGCCAGCTATGATCCAAAAAAGTCCCTGCGTGGTCTCCATGTCGCGGATATCGGAAAAGTTCATGCCGAAAAATGACGAGATGAAGCTGAGGGGAAGAAAGATGATGGTCACGATGGTGAAGACAAGAATGGCTTTGCCGTGATCTTCGAGACGGATGTTCACAAGCTGAATGGTACGGTTGATGAGCGCGTTGCTGTTCTCGCGCAAGTCGCACAAATCGACATATTCGCGCTGCAAGTTTTCCAACAGTTGAGCGCAGGGATCTTGGAGGTGACTGAAGGACACCTGGCGATAGGTGGCTACGTCGGAGGGCGGAATGGAGGAAGCGTGCTGGACGCGGTGACCCCTGGTCGAATTCTGAGAATGACGCCTGCTCGATCCAGACTTGAGTGTGGCGTGAAGGTCTTTGACCAATTCCATTTGCTGGTCCATGATCTGGATGATGATGCTGAGCTCCTCTTGCACCTGCAAAAGGTGCATGACAAGCGAGGTAGAAGGGCTCCGGTACAGGCGATACTGCAGATGGCCCAAGTAGCTGGCGTATCTGTCGGATAGACACAGGGTGATGTCGGTCCAAAAGCTTCGGTGGAGCATGCCCAGAGCACCGCTCAACGCCGTAATGACATGGGTGCTCGAGGTGTAGTCTTGCTCGTGCAGGGAGTTGATGTAGGCATTTCGGATGCCGCGAAACGACACCTCCATGATGCGGGCCGACAGCTGGAGCGGCGGCCATCGCGACTTCCAGGACTGGTTGCTGGAAAAGGTGACCACGTGACGGGCGTCGACGACCAGGATCCACAGCTCGTCGACGTTCAGACTCGTCGGGTAGTGGCCGTACCAGCGACGCACCTTGAGGTCGAGGCTGCGGTCCGTCTGCCACGGCTTGTGCTTGGTGAAGACCTGCTGCGACTCGCGGTCGTGCGTGTCCTCGAGGCGGTAGAAGTGCTGCAGGATCGACCTGAGCAGGTGCGACGAGCCCTTGGACGACTGGTAGCCTTCTCTGGGGTCGACCTGGAACCGGAGGGCGGGCGGGGTCCCTTCGACGGACCAGTCGAGGAAGGGAACACTGAGCAGCATGGGCCCCTGGAGAGCCTCCCTGGGCTCGACGTGGCCATCGAGCAGGTGCTGGAAAAAGGGTGCAAAGTACCGTCCGTGCTTGGAGAAGCGTTCCTGCTGGTGGACACAGTGCTCCAGCTGGTGCAGGGCCGTCGCAATGGCGGAGGGACTCTTGCTCCAGTCCGACAGGGCAAGCAGACAGCCAGACAGGTAGTCGGAGAACTTGGACGAGATGTGGATCCATCTGCACTTGCGCAGCTCTTCCGGGTCCGACACGTCCTGCTGCACGCCCCGACTGCGCAGGCAGTTCATCCACCCGTACTCGCTGGCGAGGCTGCGCAGGTGCATCTGCTCGCTCCTGTTGCTGGCGATGCTCTCGTACGGAATCTCGCTGGCCAGGCGATTCCGGTTCTCCAGGGCCGGCAGCAGCGTCGAGCTCAGCGTCTCGCGCATCTCCAGCATGCCGTCGACGTGATTGGCCCAGCCCGCATCCTCGACGCGGATGTCGTGCACCTGCAGCTGAGCAGGCGACAGACGGCGGTTCTTCCAGTACGGGTCCGCATTCCAGTCGACGTGCACCGGCGTCGAGCCCTTGGGATGGTCGGCCAGCATGTTGGCTGCAGGTACACGATGGAGCAGCGACCCAGGGGCGCTCGCGACGGGCGAAGCATGGGCCACGTGATTGTGCGATGGTTCGCCCCTGGTGGTGGTGGTTCGTATAGCGAGACGAGCCGGCGCGGATGGGCGTGGGCCCTGCGACGATGACGTTTTGAATGGTTGGCTGCAGCCAGGGGGAAGCTCAGAGCTCGGCTCTCCGCATGTCAACGACGGGCAAGCAATTCGCTTTGAGAACACTGGCCAGCTCCAGCTCCAACTCCAGCTCCAGCTCCAGCTCCAGCTCCAGCTCCAGCTCTGCCCATCCTCTCACTCAGCTGAGCATCACTCTTCGCACCCACACACCACGACACAATGGCTGCAAAGTAAGCCCACGCTGCTGCCCACGGTACTTGGCCGACTGGTATTGACAAACACAGCCATCCCACGCACCCTGCGACGGTCCACTTCCCCATAACCTTCACCGCCCTCACAGGCGCCCTCGATGCCCTGTACCTCGCGTCGGTGACGCCTGCCACGGCGGGCATCGTCGCATCTGCATGTACGCAGGCCTGTCACGGCCAAACTAACAGCAACGCTGACATCTGAGCAGTCAAAACGCTTGAGCTCCAGCTGCCTGTCTCGATCCTCCCAATCCTCTCCTACTACTCGACCATCCTCACCCTGCTCACAGCCGTGCCCGCCGTTGTATCCGGAGCCATGGAGCTCATGCCCGTCATCAAACGGGACGGCTTCGGCTCTAAAAAGGCACAAACCGGCGTCGCCCACGCATTGATCAACGACATCACCATCTTCGCAGCGGCGTACAACTGGTGGGTGAGGAGTAACCAGACGGGTTTCGTGCCCAGCAGCACAAACGTGGCCATCAGTGCCGCCCTGGCGGTGCCGGCAAGCTTCTTCGCTGCGTACCTTGGCGGACACCTGGTCTACCAGTACGGCATGGGGGTGGGACGCGGCAGCGCCAACAGGGCCAAGAAGGCGCAGTAGACGCGGATAGCCGCAACACACAGCAGTCTACTCCATTGCTGTATCCGGATGGCATATGCGCTCGGGATGGATTGCCATGTATCGGGGGGCGGAAGACGGCGAGGGTGGGCTGCCGCCGAGCTCCGTCTGTGGGGACCACGCGGCGATGGATCACTGTGCAGTAACTTTGGACTTGGCATACAATAGCGCCGAATAGGCCCGAAGAAAAGTAAAGTCTACTTGTATACATTTGGCCCGTTGCAGGGCTGGGGAGAATTGGGGATGCAGGCGGGGCCTGGCTGGTTGCTGTCGTGTTTGCTTGGCCTTATCGTGCCGCCTCCAAGTCCTAGTCGGTTCCCACTCGCCATGATAAGCACGACGCTCGACTATCGATGTTACTACACGTCAGTAGATATGCCCGCTGACAAAAGCAGCCCCCGGCGGTGTGATGACTGCGTGCAGAATGTCAATCATCCTCCCCAGCACGCCTATCACGACGAGTGGGGCCCCTCGTCCGCTGCTGCTGCTGCGAGCCGCACCATGCCAGGATGATAACATTCCATGGATGCCCATCCTCAACTCCAGTCCCCATCCCGCGGCGCCACGGCCTCTCGTCGACTGCGTCCCTCCTCGCCCGCCACATAAAAGGCGTCGTCTACCCTACTCTATCATGCACCCCATCCTTCTTCCTCGCCTCGTTCGTCGAAGCCGGTGGCCATCATGAGACGCTGCCGTCTCGTGCGAGCGGCTCTGCTCTGCGGCTCTGCTGCCAATGCGGCAGTCACTTCAACTGGCTTCACTGTTTCCCTGAGCGATGTGCCGTATTTCCTGCCGCCCCAGGCTGTGGCAAGCCTCTCGACAGAGTCGGTCAAGCATCTGTTTATCGAGAGCGATTTTGTGCCGTTCACAGTCGTGAAAGACTCTGGGTATAGTGCCGAAGAGATTGCGTCGACCACGATGAAGTACCTTGAGGTGGATGATGTGTTGCAGGAAGGTTTTTTCGATGGTACGTAGTGACTTCTTGTACGAAGAGATGGAATGAATGCTGTGCTATGGAAGGACCTCCAATTACTTCCATTCACTATTCCACAAGTGCTTTAAAGGCCGCCAAGAGTTGCGTTGCTTTCAACTCCCCTTTTTTAATTATCTTTATAAGACAGCATGCTAACCCATCCAGTCATATACATCCAAGGGAGCATCCCAGCCCAGAACAGCTCTATTGCCTACATCTCCGGGGAGGAGTCGCTGAGCCCTGGTCCCTACTTCCTGAGCGCTACCGGCCAAGTTTACGAGGCATGGAAATTGTACTCGGATATCCAAGGAACCTTCACAGAGTCAGTGATCGCCAGCGGCGATGGCACCTACTCAGTGCTTCCCGCAGGCACCGTGGGCCAGAAACATGCCATCGCTGTGCCCTCCCGTCTGTACTACACCAAGACGGAAGAGAAGCCCCTCGCCGGCGTCCGCATCGGGATCAAGGACATCTACGACATCAAGGGCCTCCGTACCTCCAACGGCAACCGTGCTTGGTACTGGCTGTATCCCCCTGCAAATGCTACCGCCACACCCGTGCAGAGGCTCATTGATGCGGGCGCCATCATTGTCGGCAAGATGATTACCAGCCAGTTTGCCAACGGCGAAGCAGCCACCGCAGACTGGGTCGATTTCCATGAAGCCTTCAACCCACGCGGTGACGGCTACCAAGATACATCGTCCAGCTCTTCTGGAGGTGGTGCCGGAGCAGCTGCCTACCCCTGGCTCGACCTAACTCTTGGATCCGACACAGGTGGCAGCGTCCGCAACCCAGCTCAAGTCCAAGGCGTGTACGGCAACCGACCTTCCCACGGGCTTGTCGGCCTCGAGCACACAATGCCCCTGAGTCCCGCGCTCGACACCCCTGGCCTGCTCGCGCGGGATCCGCTCCTCTGGGCCGCCTCCGCAAAAGTAATGTACGCCAGCAACATCACCTTTACGACCACCTTCCCCTCGTCCATACAAACCCTCTCCTGGCCAACCACCGCCTCAGATCCTTCTTCCGCCCTTCTCCTCTCCTTCCTCGCAAACCTCACATCCTTCCTCAACGCCACCACTACGCCCCTGAACCTCTCCTCCCAGTGGACATCCGACAACCCCTCGTCCTCACCCCTAGAAAGCATGCTGAACCTCACCTACCCCATCCTCATAACACAGCAGCAAATTCCCCTCGTCCGCGACCCTTTCTACGCCGACTACGCTGGGAAACACGACGGCCGCCGGCCCTTCGTCGACCCCGTGCCCCTCGTCCGCTGGTCCTTCGGCGAATCGTCCACAGAAACCGTGGCCCGCGCCCTCGCCAACAAAACCGCCTTCGCATCCTGGTTCAACACCAACGTCCTTCCCCCCTCACCCGCCACCTGCTCTTCCTCTCTCCTCCTCTACGTTGGCACGACCGGCACGACGCCCAACCCGCGCAACGTGTACTTGGAAGCTCCGCGCCCGCCCTACGGCTTCGGTCGGAACAGCATCTCCGGGTTCAGCGAGGCACCGGACTTCGTGGTGCCGGTTGGGGAGGTGGCGTACAACTCGAGCATCACGGGGCACGAGGAGGTGTTGCCCGTGGCCGTGGATTTCTTGGCTGCCAAAGGGTGCGATGGCATGTTGTTTGAGCTGGTGGCCGCATTGTATCGGGAGGGTATTCTGGGAAGGGTGCAGGCGGGGCGGAGTGGGGTCAGTGGCGGGGAGATATTGCTGAGGAGGGGGGAGGGAGGGGGCAGTGAAGTAAAAAAAACCCGCTAAAAAGGGAAAGGGGGAAAGGTAGATGGACAAGTGAATCGAATCAACTCTTCTTCCTCTTCTCCTGCTTCTCCTTGGGAAGTTTCAAGGATATGGCTGATGCTGTCTCAAACTCTCTTCCGATCTCCTTGTTGAATATCTGCCAATCCACTGGCTATGTAACCTAGTTCCAGTAATCTGCGGAGAATAGGTACGCATAGTCATAATCGATAACACGGGAGGTCCAGCAGTCATCACGTGTATGGTCCACGAATCAATCAAATGCATACCATGTGAAAGACACTCATCTGACAACATGTGGAAAAGAGATGCAGGCCAGGAGTTGACCCAAACAAGTCACACTGGGCATCCAAAAAAAAAAATAAAAATAAAA
>Ga0247757_10000498_pt1 | contig 31986 bp, 29 predicted proteins | sample UWRJL126311R4_FD_180929 | JGI IMG/M metagenome (GOLD analysis project Ga0247757, IMG submission 180929) | Plant litter microbial communities from Arlington Agricultural Research Station in Wisconsin, United States - UWRJ-L126-311R-4 | ecosystem: Environmental > Terrestrial > Plant litter >... | reverse complement strand
ATAGTCTGACTCTGACTGGCAATGTGAAGCAGCAAGGCACTCTTGCCGTACAGCCGTCATCGACGACCGCGCTATTGATGGACAGTGAGTCCATTCGCTTATCGGGTACCGTGTACGACCCCCCTGTCGACTACGAGGCGCAAGATTGTGGGCTCGCGGTCGCGCAACAGGGCAGCCGCGTTTCCGGCATACTCTGCGGCCGAAACGCAGGGTTTACTTTCTGAGCCCCGCGTCGAGGCCGTTGCCTCGAGTGACTTCGCGGCGGACGCGCTCGAGCGCCATCTTGCTCGGACATTCGGCTCGTGAGAGATTGCATGCGCGCGCGGGGTTTCCCCTATTTTCCCGCGGAAACAAGGAGTCCACATGCCCAATCCATTCGCCCACGTCGAGCTCAGTACGGATGATGTCAAGAAGGCCAAGAAGTTCTACGCCTCGGTCTTCGCATGGAAGCTCAACGACGTGCCCGCCATGTCCTACACGATGATCGACGTCAGCGGCGGGGTGGGCGGCGGGATCCAAAAGAAGCAAGCGCCGGAGCAAGTGCCGGCTTGGCTGCCGTACGTGCAGGTGGATGACGTGAAGTCGACCATTGCCAAAGCCGTGAAGGCGGGTGGCAAATCCTTGCTCGACTATCTGGAAATTGGGGACATGGGTTCGATTGGTATCTTCGCGGATCCGCAGGGCGCTGCGCTCGGTGTGTGGGCAGCGAAGGAGGCCCCGCTAGACGAACCGGCTCCCGCGTCCGAAAAGAAAGTGGCCAAGAAAGCACCCGCGAAGGCTGCGCCCGCGAAGGCTGCGCCCGCGAAGGCTGCGCCCGCGAAGGCTGTGCCCGCGAAGGCTGCGCCCGCGAAGGCTGCGCCCGCGAAGGCTGCGCCCGCGAAGGCTGCGCCCAGCAAGAAGGCGCCCGCGCCCACTCCTCAGAAAGCCACCCCGCCCGCCAAGGCTCCTGCGAAGAAGGTGGCGGCAGCGCCCACACCGACGCCCGCCCCCGCGAAGAAAGCGTCCAAGAAGGAGGCCTCTCCAGCTCCCGCCGCGCCCGCCCCCGCGAAGAAAGCGCCCGCCAAAAAACGCTGATCTTCCGTTTGGTTCGCGGCGATCGACCTGCGGGCATTGGGGCGGTGGCGTGGCTGCGCACCGCGCGCCGTCAAGCAAAGCCTCGGCGTTGGGTAACCGGCGCCGGGGCAGCGGCATACCACGGGCAGAACCGTGGACTGCGCCGAGATTCGCCAAAGCTTCGTGAGCGGAGGAGTTCCCTCCGGTCCGGTTTTGCACGAGCATGTCGATGCCTGCGCGAGCTGTCGCGAGTTGTTGAGTAATCAGGCTGCGCTCGGGCGGCGTTTGGCGGACGTTGCGCCCGCTATGCCGAGCGGCGTGGCCCTGCAGCTCCTGGCCACCGAGTCGCTCATCGCAAGTGAGCGTGGCGTGCGCGCGTTCTTGCGCAGCCGCTCGACTCGAGTGCGCTGGGCATCGTTGCTTGCTTTGCCCGCACTGTTGCTCGTGCGTGAGCTAGCGCGGAAGCGCGTGCCGTTACTCGAACTCGGAGTAACGCGGGTACTGATTGGACTCGGCTTGCTCGTGGCGCTTGCAATGGTCACCCACGATGCGCTCCGCCCCTTGCCAATCGGACGGCAAGCGGCTCAGCTGCGGTCGGTCTTGGCAGCCGTGGCGTGGGCGCTGCCGTGCGCGCTTTGGCTTGCGCCCGAATCTTCAGTCGGCTCCGAGGGATTTTCGAGCGATGGATTCGTGCTGCGTTCGCTGACTTGTTTCGGCTACGGGAGCACGCTTGCGGCGCCTGCGTTCGTGCTGCTCTGGGCCATGGACCGCGGCGTGTACGTTACGTATCGTGTGTGGGCGCTGGCGGTGGGGCTGGTGGCGTTGGTCTCCAGCCTGATCTTGCTCTTGCACTGCCCGAGTACGAACCGAGCGCATTTGCTGGCTGGCCATTTCAGCATTGGCTTGGTCTGGTTCGTATCGGCGTCCCTCGTGTGCTGGAGTCGTCGTGCGCGCTGAGCGACGCGCTCGGCTCGCAGGTTGTCGGCTGATTGCCGCCGGTTCGCGCGAGCCGCGCGAGATTTCGGGCGCCGCCGCCCTCGAACTGTGAAGCCAGATCGCATTTTTCTCGGCCGGGCTGCATGCTCGCCGTAGGCTCGGGTTGAAGATCGAACTCACATCTCCTACCGTGCGGTTCATGCGTAGCGCCCTCCTGATCGTGCCGCTGATGCTCTTGGCCTGCGGCAACGAGGAGGAAATCAAAAAGAAAGTCGCGGCCGTCCAGCAGCAAGCGGACGACCAAGCCAGCAAGTCCAAGCAGGCCGCGCAACAGAAGTTGGATGAGCTGCAAAAGCAGTTCGATCAACTCAAGACCGACGCGACCGACGCAAAAACCAAGCTCGATGAGTGCACGGCCAAGGCTCAAGCCAGCGCCGACGAACAAGGCAAGACGGCCGAAGCCGCCCTTGCCGCCGCACGCCAAGCCTTCAAGGCCGAGGCAAAACTCGAACTCGCCAACGTCAACAAGTCGATCAACGAGTTGGGGCCGAAATCGGCAAAGGCGAACGCAAAAGCCAAGGCGGCGTTTCAGAAAGCATTACAACCGGTCGCCGCTCAGCAAAAGGCGATCGCGGCCGATATTGCCGCCTTCGACACCGCCACGCTCGACACGTTCAAGACCGTGAAGAGCAAGTTCCAGCATGATTTGGCGCTGCTCAAGAACACCGCGCATCTCGCGAAGTCGAAGCTCCCGCCGTGAGCTCCCGGGCGATCAATCGGATTCTGGCTCCGCACCCGCTTCGCCGGAGAATGGGGCCGGGGCCACTTTGATCGATTTGTAGCGAGCGATTTGAACCTGACCGGCAGGGGCCCCGCGTGCTTTCTTCACGTCGCCCGCGCGACACAAGTGGACTTCCACGCGTGCCGCGTTGCGCGCTTTGGAGTACCAGGCAGCCAGCGCGGCGGCACAGCGAGTGACTTCATCCGGGACGTTGCCCTTGTCGGGATTTCGGATCACCACGTGACTTCCCGGTGTTCCACCTGCGACGTGCAGCCATAGGTCGTGCGGCTGCGCCACGTCGAACGTCAGGTGATCGTTGTCGGTGGCGGCTTTGCCGACCAGGATCTCGAAGCCCGCGTGGCTGAAGCTTCGGTAGGGGCGGCCTTTGCTGCTCACGTTGGAGGCCGGAGGTGTGTCACACGCACCAGGCGCGGGCAATTGCCAGGCATTCGGGACGCGTCCGGAATAAACGCGGGTCAGTGGGCGCTGGTCAGTGCGAAACCGCGTCCAGAAAAGTGGCACGGCCACCCTTCCGGAGTACACAGGCCACGCATTTGAAGTAAGCGCGAACCCCAAACAACCGCATAATCAGCGGCGCGTGAGTGACCAAGTGACGGGTAGTGATGACGCCGCGCATTCGGTTTGTTTCTGGAAGACGCCTTCAGTAAGCATATCTCGGGCCAACCCACCTACATGGAGTTAGCCCGGATAGCCCTTGTGGGTATTGCAAAAATGAAATGGCAGCCTTCGGATTTGGAGGATGGCGGCGCCAACTGGGAAGCCAAATCATCGAAAATCGAGGCGAACTGGAGTTCCCTTTGAGTAACTCCCATCAGGGATGATTGTCCGGATCGGCGGCCGTCTCGTCGGGCGGCCCGGCATTGTCGTTGGCGTGCGCTGGCTTGGCCGTGGCGCTCGGCGCTGCGGGCTCGCTATTCGGTGCGGCGGGCGGGGGAGTGGAGGGCGCCGCGGTGACGGCGGGCACTCCGACGAAGCGCCCGCTGTCAACGATGCGGTCGAACTCGTCCTCCAGTGCGCCGAGCGCCGGGGGAGCCGAGTTGTCTCCGTGATAGTGGCGGACTCGCTTCAACCCGCCGCCGCGCCGATAGGAGACGTGAGCCCAGTCGTCGTCGGTGCTCTCGACCTTGTCGTAGTCGCGCAGCTGCGCGAAATTGGAACGCTCGAACGCGGCTTGCAGCTCGGCCAATTGCGCGTCGGAGAGCTTGTACACCTGGCGCCCGAGCACTTTGACCCAGCGCGTCCCGACGTACACGACGCTGCCGTCGCTGCTCACGGTGAGCCGATAAACGGGACATTCGCCGTAGCAGCCGGTGCGTTCCAAGGTGGCGATCGCCACGGCGCCGGGCACGGTGTCTGGCGGGTGCGGTTGATCGACGGAGGTCGTGTCGGTTGGCGCCTTCTTCTTGCTGCAACCGATTAGCGACACAATCGCCAGGCAGGCGAGCAGCCGCACGAGCCAGCGCCTGGAAATTCGAAGGGCCTGCGCCATGCTGGGTTCCGCGTTCTAGCGCTGCACGCGCTCACTACAGGAGGTGATAGACGAGGCTGATCGAGGTAATCACGTCAGTCTTTTCTACCTCGGGGATGGGGTTGTGATCGTAGCGCACGCTGACCGCAGTCGCGATTGAAAAGCCCTTGCCCACGGCGGATGTCACGGAACCATCCCAGTTCAGCCGGTAGTTCTTGGAGGGGCTGAACCCCTGCAGGTACTCCAGCCCCGTCGTGACCTTGACCGAATCGTTCAGCGCGTTCGAGTCGCCGACGAAGGCGCGGGCGCTGTGGCGGTCGTTGGTCTTCGCCAGAATGAAGCCAGCCGCGTCCGCCGCCACGATTGCCTCGTCACGCCGGATATCGTGCTGAAAGTCGTAGCCGGCTTCTAGCCAGAGCTGCTGGTCGTCTTCGTCGATGAAGTAGTATTCGAAGCCCGGATCCAAGTTGACGCGCAGATCGAGGCCCTGGAAGCGGTCGTGACGCGCGGAGACCGCGCCGAACACGGCGAAGGAGCCGGCCAAGAATCGGTCGTAGCGGACTTTGCCTTGAAAGTTCTCGACCGTGGTTTGCAGGCCCTCGTCTTTCTCGACGGCCGACTCGGCGTAGTTGGCCGCGATCGCCGCGCCGACCTGGTTCGCGCCGCGGCGCAACCTGAATTTGCCGGCCGTGGTGGCAGCCATCGAGCGCGAGTTACCGGCCGAAGCCAGTCCGCCCGCGGAGATTTCCAGCTCCGTCGCGTCTTTGATTTCTTCTGCTGGCTTTTCGGCCTTATCGAAGCCCGCGGTAGCCACGTCCGTGCTCCCGCTGGTCGCCTTGCTGCTCTTGACCAAGCTTTGGGGGAGCGGTTCGTCGGCTCGGCTGGGGGCGCTCAGCGAGAGTCCGGCCGAAAGAATGGAAAGCGCGCAGAAATACCAATTGACCTTCATCGATTTGTCCCGCTCCGAACTCGCCGGATAGACCCAACCTTGATTCCAGTCAACCGGCCCAGAGCCTGAATCGCGGGGGCCCTGGCCGTAGATTTGTTCGCCCCAGCCGTTGCAGCGGTGTAGAGCAGCCGGGTGAGCCTCTCGCGTCCTTGGTTTTTGGGGTTGGGTGCGGCGCTATCCGCCGTTGTCTGCTCGAACTGTCACGATTCGAGCGGCGCGCAGCCCGCCCCGGCCCTGCCGGTACACAGCGCGGCGGCCGCTTTGCCGAGCCAAAGCCAGCACACGCCAGAGCCGCAAGCCGCCTTCCCGACCGGTGCGCCGTCAGGGAGTGCTCCGCTGACGAGCACGCCAACGCTCGTGGCGAGTGCCGACGCGGGCGCGCCGGCCGCAAGCGTCGGCGTGGGCTCCACGTCCGCAAGCGCGGCGCGAGCAATCCCCGAGGGTGATGCTCTTCCGGCTTTGCTCGACGAACAGGGAAAGGCGCTTATCCAAACCGATCAGCGACCCACACTGACCTCGCCGTCATTTCAAAAACGCATCGCCCTGGTGGCTCGCGCCATCCTCACTGGCGACGTCGACCCGGCGCTGACGGCGTTTTTTCCCTTGGTCGCTTATCAACAGGTCAAGGATGTGGCCAAGCCGGAGCGAGACTACAAGTTTCGGCTGATCGCAAACTTCAAACGCGACCTCCTGGAATATCACCGCGCGCTCGGAGCGGCTGCGCCCGAGACCAAGTTCGACGGCATCACCGTTCCGGAGAAGGACGCTAAGTGGATGGCGCCGGGAGCCGAAGGCAACAAGGTCGGGTACTTTCGCGTGTTGCGCTCGCGGCTGCGCTTCACGCTGCCGACGGGCCGGTCGCGTGAGTTCGAGCTCACATCGCTCATCTCCTGGCGTGGCGAGTGGTACGTCGTCCACTTGCATGGTTTCAAGTAGCCGCGAGCGAGACACGCCAGCGCGCGACCCTGCGCAGAAGAGCCGCCATCTGCCGGCACGTGCGTCACATTTCGCTTTGTTGCGAATTCGCCGACCGCGCGGTTCCAGAAACTCCGACCACCGCGCTCGCCCGTCGCAAGTTGCCCACTGCCGCCGAAGGCGTGCAGGCAGATCGCGCAGCGAGACCGGGCAGACGCGAGCGACGCGCGCGACGCGAGCGCCGAGCGACGCGAAATGCGATGTGGCGCAAGATGAGACCCTTTCGGCGGCAGTTCTCTCACCTCAAAAGGGCGTATTTGGGGTCGGTTCGGGAATCATTGCCGCGGCACATTTGCTCTTAGCGTTGGGAGCGAAGACGCCGTATGATTGTAAGTGCTGCGTCCGGGCGAGTTCGGGCGTCGGTGCCTCGGCGGCTCGCGCCTGGCTTCCACAGACACCTATTGCGGTCTGACCGTGTTGGTGCCAAGAATCCTCAGCCGCTGCACTCCGGGGGGACTGTGCATGAGCGCGGTCAACTAACCATGGCTAGTGATCAGACTATCAACACAATTGCGAAGGCCCTCGGGGAAGCGGACGAAGGTCCGCTCGCGCAGATCAAAGCGGTCGTAGACAACCTGGGCGACCAGGCGTGCCTCACCCTGCTCGCCGAGACCGAGAAGATCGAGAAGGCCGGCGGCCTGATGCGCGGCGACGGTAGCGGTCGCCGGAGCCCCGGTGGAGTCTTCTTCTTCTTGGCACGCCAACGGCTGCCTCGAGACGTGCGCGCCGCAATCTTCAACGACAAGAAGCCGCGTGATCCGAACGCACCCAAGCCGGCACCTCTTGTTGCCAAGCCGGCGAGTGCTGGCGGGGCCGTGCCGCCCTCTTCGCCCGGGGCGCTCCCGAGGCGTCGCGTGTTCGAGGTGGTGCCCGCGGCAAAACCGGCGCCCACCGTCGTCGTGAGCACCCCGCGTCACGAACCGCGCGGTGAATGGCCGCCAGCGCCGCCGGAAGGCAGCTTCATTCCGCCGGAGCTACCGGCCGCCGTGGTCCGCGCGAAGGCCAAGCAAAGCGCCCAAACCGCGCTCGGTCAGCTCAATCCTACTGACCAGTACCTACTTTTGGTCGAACTTCTGGCCGATTTGCACGCTCAATTCGGCGGTGAAGTCCCTCGCAGCAGCGCAGTGGAGGCGCCGCGTTCCGAGCGCAAGCCGACCACACTTTCTCAGCCGCCACCCCCGCCGGTCGAGGAGGTCGAAGAGGAAGAAGCGGCCGCGCCGAAGCCGCGCGCGGCTCCGCGAGCGAAAGCCGCTCGTCCAAAAGCCGCCGCCACGAAGTCACGCTCCCGCGCTTAACTAAGTCGTTCCGCGCTGGTTGGAAAGCGGCCGCTACCTGAAGAGGAAGCGGCCGTTTTTCTTTGGCGCATGCGTTCAGGTGACTTTTCGAGCAACCAGCGGGAGCGCCGTCCGATTCGTAGATCGTGGCCGGCTTCAAGTTGTCTCGCGGTGTAGGCCGAGGTCATATACGCTCGGTACTTCTGCAGAGGGTGGGCGTGTTCGCCCAAGTTTCGTTCGAATCGAGCCTCAAACGTGTCCCATCCGGTTCCCATGCCGCGGGCAAAGGTGCGTCGTGACAGACCAGCGCAACCGAGTGACCACCGATCCAGGTCTTGGCCCCGTCGAGATCGAGCATCCTTCAACGCTGCGCTCGATCGCAGCCGCTGACCCAGTCGAAACAGACAGCGCAGGCGCGCCGGTTTACTACGAACCAAAGCTGCTGAATGCTGTCTCCGATCACAAGACGCTCGAACTCGAAACCGTGAAGCTCGCGAGGGACATCGACCCGCGCAAGCTGCCGACGGAACTGACGCTGCGACGACCGGTGCTCCATGTCGTCCCTGCATCGGAGCCGAGCTGGGCCGCACCTGCCTCGCCGTACGATGCGAGCTGGCCCGGCCCCCAGCAGTTCGAGTCGGGGTGGCCGCCGCCCCCACAGTTCGACTCGAGTTGGCCGCCCCCCGAGACCGTTCTCACCACCAGCCAGCCGCCGCAGGCTCCCCGGCGTTCGCTCTTACCATTGCTTTTCGTGGCGCTGCTCGGCGCTGGCTTGCTACTGGTACTCGGCGCGCGAGCCATGCGCCGATCCGCCACACTGCCCATCACCGCCCAGCGCTCGGAGCTTGCACCGCATGCGGTCGCTGCCGCCCCGAACCAGCTCGACGCGCGGCCACGCGCGGCGGACCGCCTGACGAACGCAAAACTGCTGCCGGATGGAGCCGCCACCACTGCGTCCGTCGTGACCGGGACATCTACCTCCGCCGCGGTCAGCGCTTCGGTCCCTCCACTGGTGGGAGAGGCGGCAAGCGCCGCGTCCGCGCGGCTCGCGGACGCGCCTCATCATGCGAGCAACAAGCCGGCGACCCCTGCCATCGCGAACGGCCCCGCGTCGAGTGTGCCGGTCCCGGCCAAACCAAAACGCGCGATTTACTGAGTGATGATGGCATCGACACGACTCGGATTCGGGCCACGGGTGCTGAGCCGCGGGCTTGCGTATGTGTGCATGCTGATGACGACGGGCATTGCCGGTCAGCTGCACGCGCAGAGCAACGGCGCCGACAGCGACCGCGCGAACCTGCTGTTCAAAAAAGGCAAGGTTGCCTTCAACGCCGGCAAGTACGGCGATGCGCTGCGCATTTATAGCGAAGCTTGGAGCCTCAAGCAAAGTCCGGACATCGCCGCCAACCTCGCGCAGACCGAGTCCGAACTCGGCAACCACCGCGACGCGGCCGAACACTACGCGTTTGCCATCGCGCACCTGTTGCCGAGCTCCACGGACGAGCAAAAGCAAGCGCTCGCCGAAGGCCTGGCGCAGGAGAGGAAGGAAATCGGTTCGCTGCACGTTACACTCGAACCCGCCGACTCCGCGCTCACGATTGACGACGCTCAGGTCAGTGTCCCCGCGACGGGCGACATCTTCGTCGAGCCGGGCGAGCACGCCGTGTCCGTAACCCACGAGGGTTACGAGCCCAAACGCCAGACGGTGCGCCTATCCAAAGGCGCCTCTCAGGTGCTCTGGATCAAGCTACAGCAAATCGGCGCGAACGAAGAACCCGCTGACACCACGGAGCGGCGCTCGAGCGAACGTTTGGGCTCTACTCCGCCTTCGCTCGAGGACCGCTCCCACCGCTCGATTGTCCCGGCGCTGGTCGGCGGCGGTCTGGTGGTGGCAGGGGCCGCGGTGGGCGTCGTATTCCTGCTGTCCGCCAACTCGAGCCAAAAAGACGCCGATCAGCGGCGCTCAGATCTGCCCGAGGCCAACGCGTGTGGTGCTGGTACGCCCCACGGCGAGCTGTGCGGCGCGCTGCACGACAAGAACAGCGACATCGATCGCGCGCGCGCGATCGAAATCGTCGGCTTCAGCGTCGCAGGGGCCGCGGCCGTCGGCACCGCGCTCTACTTGCTCTGGCCGCACTCGAACTCGCACGCGCGCTCGCCTGCTACTCACTCGAATTCGTTCGCGTACTCGTCGCCCGTCAGCCACTGGTCACCTACGTTTGCGATCGCCCCCGGTGCCACGAGCATCGGTCTGAGCGGTCGCTTTTGAACTTATCGAGCCCATCGAGGACCACCATGAAACTCAAGCGCTTCAGTATCGGGACCCTCGGCTTGCTCGCAGTCAGTGGGCTCGCCTGGAGTTGCTCGGGCAAAGCCACCGACTGCAATGCGAACCTCGATTGCGCGCCCTACGGCGGCCAACTCGGATCCAGCGGAGCCTCCGGGGCGAGCGGCAGAGCCGGCGCAAACGGCGCCAGTGGGACTCCCGGTGCAAGCGGCGACGGCGCCGTCGGCGGAGAATCGAACGCCGGCGCGGGCGGAGCCTCCGCCCCCATGTGCGACGGCGCACTGAGCCCCGACGCCGACGACTGCGTGATCGCCGATCAATACGGCTTATTCGTCGCACCCGCGGCCGACGAAGCGACGGCCGATGGCAGCCGCGCCCACCCCTTCGCGACCGTCACCGCCGCGCTCGCGAGCATTACATCGACGATCAAGCGCGTGTACATCTGCGCCGCCGACTACAACGAGCCGGACACGCTCCAAATCCGAGACAAAGTCGCCATCTTCGGCGGCTTCACTTGCAAAGACGGCGATTGGAAATACGACTCGCCAAGGCCGGCTCATCTGCTCCCCGCGAATCCGATCGGCGCCACGATCAGCGACGCAACGGTGGGCGTGACGATTCAGGATGTGCGGATTGACGCGCAGGACGCCGCCAATGATGACACCGGTGCGAGCAGCTTCGGGTTGATGATCGTCAACAGCGAGAATATTTCCTTGAAAGGTGTTGATATTCGCGCGGGTCGGGGAGGGAAGGGCAAGGCGGGGGCCGATGGCGCAACCGGTGCTGAAGGGCTCGCTTCCGGCGTCGAGCAGAATGGTGTGGCGGGGTCCTGTACCAACCCCCCAGCGTCCACGCAGGGGCCTAAGGCGGTGACAAAGATTTGTGAGTCACAGGGGGGCTTGGGAGGCAACGCTTCGGTAGGGATTTCCTACGTAGCGGGGCAAGATGGCGGTAGCGGCTACCTGGTGTCACCGAGCAACGGGGGCAAAGGTGGGGATGTTGCGAAGAAGAACGCCAACAATGGCGGCAACGGTGATAACGGAGCGACCGGCGAGCGAGGAGCGGCGGCTCCCCAAGTCGGCACCTTCTCGAAAGATGCCTACCAATTGGCAAGCGGTGGGAGCGGCGGACCTGGTAAGCCTGGACAGGGCGGCGGCGGTGGCGGTGCCAGTCTCGGTACTGCGACTTGCATCGGTGCAACTGGAGGCGCGGGTGGCATGGGTGGCTGCGGTGGAGATCCAGGCACTGGCGGTATGGGCGGCGGTGCGTCCGTCGCCGTTCTAAGCTGGCGAAGCACGGTTTCTCTCGATGGCTGCAAGCTGACGGCAAACATCGGCGGAGCGGGAGGGGACGGCGGTAGAGGACACGCGGGCGGTGCTGGAAAGGCCGGTGGAACGGGTGGAATTCCTGACGGCCAAAACAACGTCGGCAAGGGCGGCAACGGCGGCGATGGCGGCTATGGTGGCAATGGCGGCAATGGTGCGGGCGGCAGTGGGGGCCCCTCGATCGCGCTGGTCTACGACGGAACCATGCCGAAGCTCAGTGGAGCCACGTCGCTAACTTTCGCTTCGGTGGCCGCCGCAGCGGGCAAGGGAGGAGTGTTTGGCCCGGTCGAGGACGCTGGCGCCGACGGCACCAAGGGGCTAACCCAGGACGTGTATTCCAAACCGCAGTGAGCGCGCCGGTGTGTTCACCGAATCACATCGGCCACGCGGATTTGGAGTTCAGGAAAATGCTCAAGTCGCAGCGATTGCGTGTGATCGATGCGAATGACCGATGTGTAAGTGCCCACTTGGAGACGGCTGTACACCTCGACACAGCGATCTCGCAAGTTGACGATCCAGTACTCGGGGACTTGGCTCAGCGCGTATAGTCGGAGCTTGACTTCGCGATCGCTGGCTAGTGACGAGTCTGCGACTTCGATGATCGCGTAGGCTTGCTCGGGATGCGCGGTTGAGTAGTCACCGAACGGAACGATGGCGACGTCTGGTTCGGGTTCGGACAAATCTCCGGCGGCGAAGGGGCTTTGCACCCGGACAGTGGCGCGCCCGAGCAATGGTGGGATCAGCAGCTCCATCAATTTTTGAACCGCAGAGCTGTGCGGCGGTCCGATTGGGCTCATTGGAACCAAGGCGCCATCGAGCAATTCGACTCGCTCGTCCCGAAAGGCGCCCAGTGCCGTGAGGGCTTCGTATTCGGCGCGACGCAGCGGACGGATGATCTCGACAGGAGAGGCCATGGTCGGAGTACTCCAGCTCTAGCACGCACAGAATTGCTTCGGCCGCCTCGGCAGTCCGATTGTGTGCGTTTTTTTTCTTCGCTCTTGCGGCGCTCAGTTGGCAACTGCGCCGTGGGTTGACCGAGCAGTTACCAGGCGGTCCCGCACCTGCGGGTACGAACGACCGATCCGTTGACCGCGAGCTTGTGAGCCCATGATCTTTAAGCGTTGGTTGCCGCCGAGCTTGGTCGCTTTGGCTTCTCTAGTCGCCGTGTCGACGGCTTGTTCGCCGCCCTTCACCTCGTGCGAATCGAGGCAGTCCTGTCCCGTCGCAGGAGCTGGCGGCGCGGGTGTAGCCGGTGCTGGCGGGGCCGGGCGAGGCTTGGTTGAGGTGGATGGGGGCCCTGTCGAGATTGCTAGCGTCGCCGGTGAGAGCGGCGTCGCTGGGGCGCGAGAAGAGCCGGCGTGCGGCGGCGTTTCGCAGAGCGGACTGTGCCAAACGCCCGTCTGCGGTGACGGGGTGGTGTTTGCGATGCTCGAACAATGTGACGATGCGAATGCCCTGGCGGGTGATGGCTGCAGTGCGAGTTGCACTTGGGAGCCGATCGCGTTGTCGCTGGGGGATGCCCACACTTGTGCGCTTTCCGCGCATGGCACGCTGAAATGTTGGGGAGACAACGCTTTTGGCCAGCTTGGACTGGGCGACGTCGAAGCTCGAGGCGATGAGCCGGGTGAGGTCGCGAGTTTGCCCGAAATTCAGCTCGGGGCGGGTCGCAAGGTCAAGGCGGTCGCGAGCGGGCATGGCACCAGTTGCGCACTGCTCGATGACGCTAGCGTCAAGTGCTGGGGCTCGAACAGCTATGGCCAGCTCGGGCTGGGCGACGCGATTGCTCGAGGTGATCGGCCGGGGCAAATGGGCGACGCGCTTCCGCCGGTCACGCTCGTCCGGGGTGCCGGCGCGACGCGCATCAGCAACGGCTTCCTGCACGCTTGCGTGATTGCGAACGACGCGGTGCAATGCTGGGGTAGCGGCTTGTCTGGCCAACTCGGCCAAGGTGATACGCTTGCGTACTCGCAGCCGGTAGGTGTGTTCGACTTTGGTCGCGCCGTGAGCGTCAGCGCGTCCGCGGGGGTGCGTTCAACTGCGAATTGCTGCAGACGGCCGAGGTCATTTGCTGGGGGGCAAACAATGACGGCCAGCTCTGCTACTCGGATGATCCCGACGCAGTGTCTGTGGGTGACCGCCCAGGGGAAATGGGCCGGCTCTCGCCTATGCCGTTCTCGAGGTTGACGGCGAAGGCCGTCGCGCCGGGGGCGGCCTTCGTCTGTGCCATCTTGAGCGATGACTCGGTGCGGTGCTGGGGGCGCGGCGATTCCGGGCAATTGGGCCGTGAAGATTCCGATGCGCAGGGCACGACTCCGTACAGCCTCCCCGGCGTGATGCCGGTTGCACTCGGCGCTGGGCATACCGCGAAGAGTATCAGTGCCGGCGCGCGCCACGTGTGTGCACTGCTCGACGATGCGAGCGTCAGATGTTGGGGCAACAACGATTTCGGGCAGCTCGGCATCGGCAGTATGGCGACGATTGGTGCAGCCCCCGGCACGATGGGCGACCACCTGAAGCCAGTCGCGTTGGGTAACGGTCGCAAAGCGCGTCAGGTCGTCGCGGGTGAGAATCACAGCTGTGCACTGCTCGATGATGGCAGCATCAAGTGCTGGGGTCGAAATCTCGAAGGCGAACTCGGGTTGGGCGATACGCTGAACCACGGTGCCGGCCCCAATCAAATGGGTGACGCTCTGCCGCCCGTGCCGCTGAGATTCTAACCGCGTTGCGCGCAGTCGCGCTCGGTGCTCCCCATGCGAACGAGCTTCGAATTTCGCAACCGGGGATCCGAGCGCACCGATAGGGACATCACGCGAAGTTGGCGGTCGTGAATCGCCGAGGCCCTTTTCTGGAACCGAGATCATGCATCGCAAATGTTGGCTTCTGCTGAGTTTCTCTCCGGTGTTGGCGGCGCTTTTGCCGGGCTGCTCATCCCGTTTCGATTCGTGCGAGGCGCGGCGTACCTGCGCGTCTACAGGTAGCCCGGGCAACGCGGGTGGCGGCGGCGGGGATCTCGGAGAAGCGGGGGCTGGACCGGCCGGTAGCGATGAAAATGAGCCGTTTCCGTCTTTGTTCGACGCTTGCTCGCGCAAAGGTGAAGTGGCCTGCGTCGGTCACGCCCAAGCTCAGCGGTTCGCGTGTGACGGCAAACGGTGGCAAGCGGCGACGACCTGCGCGGCCGACGAGCTGTGCGATTCGAGGGATGGTACTTGCGCCGCGACCGTCAGCGAGTGCGCATCGGCAAAGCCGGGAGGCGCCGTATGCCGCGGCGATACGACCCTGAAGTGTGGCCCGGATCTCGTCTCTGCAAGCGAGGAAGAAACGTGTGTCGGCGTGTGCCAGCTCGGAGTCTGCAAAGCGCCCGCCTGCGGCGACGAGAAACTCGAGCCCGGTGAAGATTGCGACGACGCGGAAATGACGGCTTCGGGCGCGTGCGTCCAATGCAAGACCGCTCGTTGTGGTGACCGCGCGGTCTACGAGGGCCACGAGCAATGTGACGACGGCAACGAGGTTTCGGGTGATGGTTGCAACGCGACGTGTCGCGCGGAGCCGGTTGCGCTGGCGTTGGGCGATCAGCTCTCGTGCGCATTGTCCTCCACCGGCTTGGTGAAGTGCTGGGGAGACAACACGGCGGGAGCACTCGGCCTCGGTGATACGGTCAACCGTGGCGACGTCATGAACACCGTCCCGAGCAAGTTGAAAGCGATCGACTTGGGTACGGGGCGGAGCGCCATTGCCATCTCGGCGCGGGGCGGGTCGGTGTGTGCGTTGCTCGACCACGGTGACGTGAAATGCTGGGGCAGCAACCTCGTCGGTCAGCTCGGCACCGGAGACACGGAAAAACGTGGGGACCAGCCGGAAGAGATGGGAGACGCGCTCAAACCGATCCCACTCGGCGCCGGGCTAAGCGCGATTGGCGTCAGTGCCGCCGCCACACACACGTGTGTCGTGTTGAATGATGGAACGGTGAAATGTTGGGGCTCGAAGGAGCACGGTCAGCTCGGGCAGGGCACCAAGGCCGACGTGTTTTCCCCCGAGCGACTCGCCCCGATCAAGTTTTCTTCCAAAGTCAGTGCCATCAGCGCGTCCAACTTCCTCGGTGACGGCAAAGGCGGTCCGTACGGTGGCGCCACCTGCGCGTTGCTCGAAGACGGGAGCATGCGCTGTTGGGGAAGCACCGAGTGGCTACCCAACGGCAGCTCTGCGGATCTCGACGGCAGCAATGGGACGGGTGATCTTCCGGGAGAAATGGACGGGTTACCGGCGCTTGGTTTCAGCGGTGGGCGCGCCGCGAGATCGATCGTCTCCGGCTCGGTATTCGCAGTGGTCTTGGATGACGCTTCAGTGCGGCTCTGGGGCTCGGGCTCCCAGTTGGGGCAGCCCAACTTGGGCTCCACACCGACGGGACTGACGCCCGAATCGCTCGCGACTCAAGCCGCGGTGCAGATGGGAAAGAAGGTAAAATCGATCGACGTCGGCAAAGAGCACGCCTGCGCCATCCTCGAAGACGGGTCGCTCAAATGCTGGGGCCAAGGTTTCTATGGTGCGCTCGGCCTCGGGTCCACTGCGTCTACCGATAAGGCGCCGAAAGATATCCCCGCGGTCGACTTGGGCGGCGCCAAGGCAAAGCAAGTGGCCGCCGGCAAGACGCACACTTGCGTGATCCTCGACGATGGCAGCGTCAAGTGCTGGGGCGACAATAGCCGCGGTCAGCTCGGTCTCGGCGACATCAAGGCGCGTGGCGAGACTGGTGAGACGCTGAGCGCCGACACCACGGTGGATCTCTCGTTCTGAGCCTCGATTAGTGTTCCACGAACAAGGTCGCCAAGTACTTCTTCGTCAGCCGCTTGAAGGCTTCGGCGGCCATGGATTCGTACAATTCGGCGGCGGTGCTCGTGTCCGTGATGGTTCGTAAATCGGGCGCGCGCCAGACGCTGAGTTTGAACACGAGCGACTCGCTGTCGCCGGGGATGTCGAAGGTGATGCGCGTGAGCACGCCGATGCCGGACAGTGCGAGGCGGGGTTTGCGGCTGGGGAAAGAGCCCGAGAGTTCGGTGTGATACGTGATCAGGACCGTGGGAACGGTCGGCTTGGGATCGGCCGCGGACTCGAGCGCGGGCCCAGGCTGGGGATCGACGAGATCGCGGGGGAAGTGCGATGCGATCTCGCTGACCAGGGCGGCGGCCATGACCGCTTCACGAGGGGCCTGGTGCGCGTCGTCGAAATACTGGCCGGGCAACGTCGACTCGCCGCTGAAGTAAGCGCTTTGGCGCAGTGACTTTTCGGCCGCGACCAAGGTTTCCGTCGGCTTGCGTTGGAAACGAACCAAGACCCGTGGCCCGTTTTTGACGGTGTAGCGCAGCAGCCGTTGCATGAATGGCAACAGGCGCGCCTGATTGGGAGCCAGCGCAGGTTTGAGCTGCTGCAGCGCGCGCTCGATGCGAACGTCGATCGCGCGCTCGATGCTTCTGACCAAGAATGGGTAGCGCGCGTACTTGGTCGAAAACTCCTTGAGCGCGCTGAGGGTTCCGGCCGCTTCGGCGACGCTCAGCTCCTTGAACAGCGCCTTTTGCAGAGCCGCGTCGACTTCGACTTTGATGGGCGAATCAGGGTGGGTGTCGAGGTAGTGCTCGATGCCAGCGACGTTGTCGCCGCGTTCGGCGTCGCGCAGTTCGGTGCGCGGCAGCAGCAGCGCGTTGACGTCTGGATTGCGGCCGCCGCGAGCGAGGTAGGTGCGATAAGCTTCGCTGCTGTCGGCGCGGCGGGCTGCGGCGTACAGGCGCGCCTCGCTCAAATGGTTGCGAACGAGGAACGCCGCGCCGCCCAGGAGCACCCCCAAAAATAAAGCCACCAAGGGCCAGAACTTGGTCCAACCCGGGAGCGCTTTGCGTAGCGGTTCGGCAGGGGCAAATGGGTTTTTGAAGCCATTGTCGAGCAAGGGATCGACCAGGGATTGTTCGCGCGCGGCCGAAACAGGGCCAGAGCTGGCGAGGCGGTCGCGTAGCGCGAGCACCGTGGTCACGGCCTGCTCGGCTTGGGCCGCGTCCGTGGCTGCGAATTCGAAATGAGTGCCGTCGAGTTCGATGCGCAGCGAGGAGCGCGTCGGATCGAAGCTCGCTTCGGTTTGTTCGGCGATACGGTGCACGACGAACTGCGGTGAGCGGGCGTCGATCACGCCGATCGGAAACAGGTAAAGCGCAGGGTAGTAGGGGACCGAGTACGCTTTGACGTAGCGGGCAGCGGCCATGAAGAACCCCGCCGCGGCCAGCGCGAAGCAGGCGGAATACAGCGCGATGAAGGTAGCGGGCGCGAACGCGTACCGACTATCGAGATCGCCGAAGCCTACGCGAAGCGCGATGAAGCCGCCGAGCAACGAGAGTACACCGAACGCAGCGTAAGCGAGCGTGCGCGGATCGCGCGCGAGTGGCCGAATCGCCAGCGGCGCGGGGGCCGCCGCGCCCTCCGTGCAAGCCACGAAGCGCTCTTGAACGGGCCGCTCGAGGGCCCAGAAATCTACCTTAGCCATGCTTTTCCCCCGAAATCTGTAGCTTCGCGCGGTCGACCAATTCACGCAGCGCTTCGCGCGTGACGCCGAGGCGCTGGGCGGTGCGCTCGGCGAGGGACGTGGTGGCCACGCCCGGGACGAAACCGTACGTGGGGTTCTCGTGAGCGTCGAGCTCGACTTGCAAGAATTCCAAGCGGGACACGGGGCGCTCCTTTTCGAGCCGCGAGGCGAACTGCAAGAAATGCGTGGTGATGAATGCTTGCGGCTCGAGTTCGGCGAGCAGCGACACGACGAGCTCGAAAATCTCTTCACCTTCGGAGGGATTGGTGCCGGAACACAGCTCGTCCAAGATCACTAGGCTGCCGAAGCGCAGTTGTTCGAACATACGCCGGATGCGCAGCAGCTCCGTGCCGAGTCGCCCCTCGCGCTGATCGGAGCTGACTTCATGCGAGAGCGAGACGAACAACCCGCGGCGCGCCTGCAGCACGGCGCGCCGCGCGGGGACGAACGAGCCCGATTGGCCGAGTAGTTGGGCGAGCGCGAGCGCTTGCAATAGCCGCGTTTTGCCGCCTGAGTTGGGGCCGGTGATGATCACCAGGGCGCGTTCACTGGCGGTGATGTCGGCGCTCTTGGGCGGTCGCTCTTCGAGTAACAAGAACGGATTGAAGAGCGCTTCGAGTTCGCTTTGGGCGTCAGCGGCGCGCACAAGCTCGGGTAGGCACATCTCGAGTCCCTTGCTCTGTGCGAGCTGCCGAAGCGACAAGCTCGCCAAGTAGAACTCCATGTCGACCAGCAGCTGAAACAGCGAGATCACGCAATCTTGCACGCCGTCGAAGGCGGCGTTGGTGAGTCGCCCGAGGAGCTCGGCTTCGCGGAAGCCGTAGCCCTGGAGCCAGAGTGTGACCTTGGTCAGGAGGCGCGCGAAACGGCTGCGGTAGAACGGGTTCTCTTGGTTCTCGCCCGCGCGCACGATCTGAAAGCTGCGCAGCTCGCCATCGTAACCGACCTTGACCCGTAGCTCGATCGTCGCACGATCACTCTCGTGATCGAGCAGATTGACGAGTGTATCGTAGGCCGGCTTTCGTTGCTCTTCGAGCGCGAATTGGCGAATGCGCCCGAGGCCCGGGCCGGCTCCCGCGAAGGCCGTCGCCAGCTCGTCCAGCAGTTCGCGCACCGAGCGGAGGATGTCGATGCGGCGCCCGATCGCGTCGTAGCGCTTGCCGCGGTCGGGCGCCTCCAAGCGTTGCACCAAGCCGCGGATCTTCGCGGCGAGTCGGCCGAGCTCTTCGACGCGTTCCGGCGCTGCGCTCAGCTCGCGCAGGATTTCGTGGCGGAACTGAGTGACACGCGGGTCCCGGGGAGGGTGTGCGATCAAGCGCTGCAAATGTGCGCGCTCGGGTACGTACTTCTGCCCCGCGACGCTGAACGACAAGCAGCGGCTGACGAAGTCGCCTAAAAATAGCTCACGCGCGAAGCAATCACTCGAGAAATCACTGGGGCCGAACTCGGCGCGCTCCCAGATCTTGGTGAAGATTTCCGAGGTGCCGCCGGTGGCGAATGCGAAGGTCAAAGCTTCGCGCAACGCCCGTGCATCGAGTCTTCGCAGCGGCTCCAGGTAGAGCAGATCCGGAACGGAAGTCATCAGTTTGGGCGCGACTCAGCCCGCAGCGTATCACGCGCGCGCTGCGATCGCGCAACCGCGCTGCACGCGCACCACGCGCGCGATTTGGCCGGCCCGAACCGCGACACTGTTATTTTGGGGGTTCGCTGCTCGACCAGCCGATCTCGCGAGCGGTGAGCTCACCCACGCCGAGCTCCGCCAAAGAATCGGGCGGTCGTTCCGAGCCGGCGGCGAGCACCAGATTGCGTGTCATCACCTCGGCGTAGATCTGCGGATAAAGTGGGACGCGTTCTGGTTCGACGAGGCCATCCGGGATCGAAGCGCGCCCGTTGGCGTCGTACTTGTCGCTCGCACCAAGTGTGTGGAACAGCTCGTGGGTCACGACGAACAACGCGAGATCGACCGTGACCGAGCTGAGCTCGACGCGAGCCACGCCCACGCGGCCGCCGAGTTCACTCGACCCCTCGACCCAGTGGCGACGGTCACGCGGCGCGCGCACGAGCAGATAGACGCGCGAATCGAACCCGCGGGCAGGCAAACTGCTGCCGACATCTACGGCATGGGTCCAGCGCCACTGTTCGTAAGCGTGCTGAACCAATCCGAGCCGCGAGCCGTCGGGGTCGGCGGGGGGTGGGCGATCCACACTGACGGGTCCAAACAGCGTGAAATGGATCGGCCGCGACAGGTGACCGCCATGCCGGTGGTATTCGTCGCTGAGCCGCGTTTCCAAATCTGGAAAGCGAGCCCTGAGTGCGCTGAGTACCCCGGGATCGACCTCTCCGAGTTGGACCAGGGCAACCGCGACCTCCACCGGGCGATGCCACTCCGTTCGCATGCGGCGTGACCGGATGTCGTAGGCCGCCCACGCGACCGTGGTGGCGAGCAAGCCGATCAGGATCCATAACCTCAGTCGCGAGGCCGCCGTCGCGGGTTGCTCAGCGGGCATTGCTCGAGATCACGCGCCAGCAAGACGGCATGGCGTCGAGCATAGCTTGGAATCTCGCTGATTCGAGCGCACGGTTTCTCGCTGCGGCAAATCGCGAGTAGGATCGATATAGAGTCGAGGCAGAGTGGAAGAACCCAAAGTCGTGAAGCGCGGGGGAATGCCAACGCCAGCGCCCGAGGTGTCTCCGCCGTCACTCCCGGGTGAACACGAGCTGTCCGATCCGAATGCGTTCCTCGATGCCATCTTCGAGAACATTCCGCACATGATCTTCGTGAAGGATGCCGAGCGGCTCGCGTTCAGCCGGTTCAATCGTGCGGGCGAAGAGCTGCTCGGGATGCCGCGCAGCGCCCTGTTGGGCAAGACGGACCACGACTTCTGGCCGCCCGAGCAGGTCGAACATTTCATTCGCAAGGACCGGGAAACGCTCGAAGGCGGGAAATTACTCGAGATCGATGAAGAGCCGATCCAGACGGCTCACGGACTGCGCTGGCTACGGACGAAGAAGATCCCAGTGCGGGATAGCGCCGGCGTGCCGCGCTTCTTGCTCGGAATATCCGAAGACATTACCGAGCAGAAGCAAGTGTACGAGGAACTACAGCGCACCCGGCAAGAGCTCGAGCAACGCGTTTTCGAGCGCACGGCAGAACTTTCTCGCCTGAACGCCGAGCTCTCGCAAGAGGTCGCCGAGCGCAAGCTTGCGGAAGAGGCGCTGCGCAAGAGCGAGGAACAGCTCCGACAAGCACAGAAGATGGAGGCCGTGGGGCTACTCGCGGGCGGGGTCGCGCACGATTTCAACAACTTGTTGACCGTGATCGCCGGCTACGCGGAAGCGCTGCTCAACGACGTCGGTACCTCGGCCGCCGTGAAGGACGACCTGTCTCAAATCAGCCGTGCCGCCGAGCAGGCCGCCACGTTGACGCGACAGCTGCTCGCGTTCAGTCGGCGCCAGGTATTGAAGCCGGAGGTGCTCGACCTCAATGCGATCCTCGCGGAGCTCGAGAAGATGCTTCGGCGCGTGATCGGTGAAGACATCCTGCTGAGCGTTACGAGGTCGCCGCGAGCCGCGTGGATCAAGGCCGATCCGGGGCAGATAGAGCAGGTGATCTTGAATCTGGTAGTCAACGCGCGGGACGCGATCGAGAGCGGCGGAACGATCTCGATTGAGTCCTCACACGTCGACTTGTCCGAGTCCGGCAGCGAACGGCGCTCCTACGTCGTCTTGGCCGTCAAAGACACGGGACTCGGGATGGACGAAGCGACGCGCGCGCGCATCTTCGAGCCGTTCTTCACGACCAAAGAGCGGGGACGCGGGACGGGCCTCGGGCTCGCGACCGTGTACGGCATCGTGGAGCAAAGCGGGGGGACGATCACCGTACACAGTGAGCCCGGGCGTGGTTCGACGTTCAAAGTGTACCTACCGACCACGGCGGATTTGCCGAGTGTTCATCCGCCGCCCAAGCCCGTGTCCGAAACCCCGGCGGCGGCTCCGATTCGAGTTCTCCTCGTCGAAGACGAGGAGATGGTTCGATCGGTTGCGCGGCGCGTGCTCGAACAACATCACATTCTGGTGGTCGAGGCCGAGAACGCCAGCAAGGCCCTCGCCATCTTCAAAGATCGCTCCTCGGAGTTCGACGTCGTAGTGAGTGACGTCGTGATGCCGGGCATGAGCGGGCCCGCCCTGATCGACTTGTTGCTCTTGCAGCGCCCGGATTTGAAGGTCCTGTACATGTCCGGCTACGCCAACGATGCGCTGGTGAACCACTCGGTCGTAGAGCGGGGGTTCGTGTTTTTGCAGAAGCCATTCGCCCCGCTGGAGCTCGTGCGCCGGGTGCGCGAGCTTGCCGCGCTCAGTTCAAGCTCGGACCGACGATCTTGAACCACAGCGAACGCGCGGAGCCGCATTGCCGGCAGCGCAGTTTGGTCTCGCGTAACCGCACGCCGTTACGCACGTGTGCCGAGTGTTCGACCAGCTCGTGATTGGCACCACACTGCGGGCACGGTACGCTGAGCGCGTGGCTTTCAATCACGGCCGCAGAGGCGGCCGAGAGCGGTCGCTCGGGGTTCCCGCCCAGTTCCAAGGCGAACAGCCGCTCGCGGTCTTCCCGCAGGCGAGTTTGAGCTCGCTCTTGTTCACGGCGGATGGTTCGGTCGCTTCGTTTCGGCGCGCGCTTGGCCATACGGCTCCTCAGACTGCGTCCAATAAATAGCGCAATCTGCCGACGATGACATCGATCGCCTGCGCATTTTCTCCGCCCTCCGGCACGACCAGGTGGGCGTGCTGCTTACTCGGTGCGACGTGCAAGCGGTGCATCGGCCGGACGCTGCCGTAGTATTGCTGTTCGACCGAATGTAGGTCTCGGCCGCGGTCGACCACGTCGCGACGAATGCGGCGCATCAGGCGAATGTCGTCGTCGGTATCGACGAACAATCGCAAGTCGAAGCGGTGGCGCAGCTCCGGCACGGCAAAGAGCAAAATGCCCTCCACCACGACGACATGGCGGGCCGGCACGCTGATCGTTTCGGCGCGCCGGGTGTGCGTGGCGAAGTCGTACTGTGGGCACTCCACGCCTCGGCTTTGGCGCAACTCGTCCAAGTGACTCGCGAGCAGGGCGTTGTCTAAAGCATCCGGCTCGTCGTAGTTGATCGCCTCGCGCTGCTCGGGCGAGTAGCCGGTGCGGTCCAGGTAATACCAGTCGTGTGAAATCAGGGTCGAGCCCTCGCCCAGGGCATCGCGGATCTTGCGTGCCAGCGTGGTCTTGCCACTGCCCGTCCCACCCGCGATGCCGAGGAGCAGCGACCGCGACGCGCCAACCTCGAACATGCTCCGCATCCAGCCACTATACTACCCGCGGGATCCTCGCGATTTTCCGAATCATTTCGGGTAGGGTTACGAACCCGTGACAGATTCGTGGCTGATTTTCGCCGGGTTCGCCCTGGCCGTGGTCGTCGTTGCCGGCTTCTTGCGCCTGGCCCCGCTCGCGCCCCGGCGGCGCTTGCGTCGCTCGGTGTTCCTGCTGGGCTTCTACGCGGCGACGCTAGTTTTGGCGGCCGCGTTGAGCTGGACCTCGGCTCCGGGGCTGTTGGCCGGCCTGAGGGTCGCCGCCCAGCTCCTGCAGCTCTTGCTGGTCATCAACCTGCTGGCGATCACGGTTTTCGATCTGCTGCTGCGGGCGCTGCGCGTCGACTATCCGGACATTTTGCACGACGTGATGGTGGGCGCAGCGTACGTGGTGGCGCTCGGCGTGTTGATGCATCGTGCGGGCGTCAACTTGACGAGCATCGTCGCGACGTCGGCCGTGGTCACGGCGGTCATCGGTTTGTCGCTGCAGGCGACGCTCGGCAACGTGGTCGGCGGCATTTCGCTCCAGCTCGACGACTCGATCAACGAGGGTGATTGGATCGAGCTCGACAACAAGACTCAGGGGCAAGTCAAAAAAATTCGCTGGCGCCACACGGTGATCGAGACCCGCGATTGGGACACCCTGATCATTCCCAATGGCCAGCTGATGACGCAGTCGATTCGCCTGCTCGGCAAGCGCAGCGGCGAACCGATCCAGCGGCGGATGTGGGTCTACTTCAACGTGGACTTTCGCTATTCGCCCGCCGAAGTGATTCGCGTCGTGGAAGAAGCCCTGCAGGCCGCTCCCTTGGAGGGCATGGCGCGCGAACCCAAGCCGCACTGCCTGTGTCACGAAATGGCGCGTGAAAACAGCGACAACAGCGTCTGTTACTACGCTGCGCGCTATTGGCTCACCGATTTCTCACGCAACGACTCGACCAATTCCTTGGTGCGTCAGCGAATTTATGCCGCGCTCAAGCGCGCGCAGATCCCGCTCGCGATCCCCGCCAAGACCATCTTCGTCTCGCAAGACGATACCGCGCACCGGGAGCGCAAGCGGGAGCGCGAGCTCGAATCTCGTCTGTCGGCGTTGTCTGCGATCGACCTGTTCGCGAACTTGTCGGAAGAAGAGCAACGCACTCTGGCGGCGTCTGCAAGGTTGGCTCCGTTCAGTCCGGATGAGGTGATCACACGCCAGGGGGCCACGGCTCATTGGCTGTACGTGTTGCTCAAGGGCAGCGCCACCGTGCGCGTGACCGCTCCCGATGGTGAAGAGCGCCAAGTGGCCGTCCTCGAAGCGCCCAATTTCTTCGGTGAGATGGCGCTGATGACGGGCCAGCCACGTGAAGCAACCGTGATCGCCCGGGATGACGTGCAGTGCCTGAGGGTCGACCGCAAAGATCTGGAGGGAATCATTCAGCAACGGCCCGAGATCGCGACCGAAATCTCCGGCGTCTTGGCTACGCGCCGGGTGGAGCTCGTTGCCGCGCGCGAAGGGCTCGATTCGCAAGCCAAGAGCCAACGCTTGAGCAGCGAGCGGAATCGCATCCTGAGTTCGATCCGAGACTTCTTCGCGCTCGAGAAGTAAATCGTTCGTTTGTTAAGAGGCTTTCGTTATTCGTAGTGAGCCCACCTACACTCGGATTTCGCACGCCGCCGCGTGCTCGGTGGGGCGGACGTGCTATCCCTCGAGGCAGGCGCTGCACCTTAAAATTTGCGGCTAAATAACGTTTCTGGAGTGAGATGATGAACTTGCGAAGTGTGGGTGCGCTTCTGGCGTTGAGCGCGGCGCTCTCCTGCGCGACGGCGACGAACGACGGCACCGTCGAAGGCCCGTCTGAAGGTCCGGGCGGTTCGGACACTGCGGGTGGCGCGGGCCTGGGGTCGGAAGGCGGAGCCCCCGCTGGTGGTGCACCGCAGGCCGGTGCGCCGGGCACGTCGGGTTCGCCCAGCACTGGCGGCAGCGGTAGCGCAGGTCGCGGCGGTAGCGGCAGCGCAGGTCGCGGCGGTAGCAGCAGCGGGGGCGCTGGTTCCGGCGGCAAGAGTGGTACCGGTGGCACTGTAGGCACGGCGGGCACGGGCGGCAGAGGTGGAACTAGTTCCAGTGGAGCGGGCGGCGCGTCCGGTGGCTCGGCCGGCGGCTCGACGACCGCTGGGCCGTGCGAGAAGCCGGTCGATATCGCGGCGGGTGCCATGAACACCGGTGATATCGGTACGGGTGCGGGTTGCTTCCGGACGAAGGCAAGCTTCAACACCATCGTCTGCTCGAACATGACCGATCGCACCGTCAAGGTGAACGGCGTAGCCGCCACCTGCAGCATGAAGACCACGTTTCCAGCGATGATCGACGGCTGGAATTGGATCGCCGTCACCGCCGGCGCGATGTCCTACGCGCAAGTCGGCTGGTACTCGGGCTGAGCAATGCGTGTAGCTCGCCGAGTGCAAACGCTTCGGCGAGCTACAGCAGCAACCCAGGCTCGCTACTTCGAGATCTCGGTCTTCAAAGTCGCGAACTGCGCTTTGAAATTGGCGGCGGTGACCTTCTCGAAGGCTTCGTCTTCGAAGTCTTGCGGGGTCGGCACGGCCTTTTCGTCGATGGCGACCGGTGCGGCCACCTCGGGCACCGGAGGGGTCGTGGGCAGCGGCGCGATCACGGCGGACGGCACCGCGACCGGTGCAGCGGACGGAGCCGGGTCCGTGTCTTTCTTCTTCAGCAGGTCTTTGCAGCCACTGAGTTCAGCCAAGGAGCTCAGCAGTAGCAACGCGTAGACGGGGCGCAGATTCATTTGGCGGCTCCGGTGGCGGGAGCGGCGGCTGCGGGGGCAGCAACCGCGGGGGCGGCGGTGGGAAGCGCGCCGCTGCGAAGGGCATTGAGCGCGTCGGAATCACGGGTTTCTTCTTTGGTGATCAGCGCGTCGACGCTCTTTACGAACGCTGGGTCCTTGGCGCCCAACGCGCGAATACGCTGCAGATAAGCCAAGCGCTGCGCGTGCAACTTCAGCTCGTCCGCGCTCCGCGCGTCGCTCAGGAGGTTGCCCCAGCGCGACTGCATGTCCACGAACTCTGCGTGGCGCCGCTCCGGGCGGCTCTTGCGCAGCGCTTCGATGTCGAGCGCGATTGCGGTGGTGTCCGGGTGAACGGCGGACGCAACCGGAGCCGCGCTGGTGGCGGGTGCGGCGCTCGTGGCGGCACTGGCGCTCGGCTTGGGCGCTGCGCTCGCGGTCGTCGTCGGTGCCGCGGTTGCAGTGGCGGTGGTCGTTGGCGCCGCCGTAGCGGTGGTCGTTGGCGCCGCGGTGGCGGTCGTGGTCGGCGTTGGCGCAGTCGTGGGAGCCGCCGTCGGTGCGGTGGTCCCCGTGCCTGCCGCTTGCGCGGCTTTGGCGCGTGCCAGCGCCGCTGCCTGCGCTGCCTTGAGCTTTTGCAAGCGCGCCGCTTGGGCAGCGGGCGTCGACTGAGCAACGGCTGGCGGAGTCAGAGTCGTGAGTGCGAGCAGCGCGGCCGCCGCGAAGGAGCGTGTCTTGTTCATGAGTGACCAGCTTTGGTTTTAGTTACCCGATTGATCGGAGGTACAGCTGAGTTTGGCGCAAGTGCCGTCTACCCACGGCTTGGGTGAGCCGTTGGTAGGGATGTTGGTCGAATCAGCCCACGCGCCCGGCTCGGTCTCGTCTAGCGCATCGGCCATGCAGTTCATTACGCCGGCCGTAGCGCCGGTCATGTTGTCCGGCGGCCACAGGAAGAAGCTCGGATCAGCGCTTTGCCCAATCGATGAGCCACAGGCTCGGACCGCCTCGCGCTTCACGAGGCCTTTCGCTCGCTCGGCCGTGATGCAAAGCATGATCTTTTCGATTTGACCGCCCCCGTCACCGGTTGAGCTCAAGCAATAGTTTTCCGGAACCGAGCTTACTTCGGGGTTGTTTTCGTCTTCGCTCTCGCAAGCCTCCCATTCCATCACGCATCGCTTGCTCAGGCAGTCGTAGCAATCGTTCGGATCTACGGGGACGTCGACCGCACCACCCGCACCACCCTCCGCGCCTTCGCCAGCCGCTCCGCCCGTGGCCTCGCCGGCGTTGCCTGCGGCATCGTTGCCCGAGCCAGCGCTCGGCGCGCCGCCATTCGAAGCGCCTCCGCTCGAGCCGCCGCCATTCGAGCCGCCGCCGACGTTGGGTGCCGAACAGGAACAAGCGCCGTATGTGCCGTCGTCTTGGCAGACCTGAAAGCCGATGGACTTGTCCGGACACTCGCAACCGTTCTTCTTCGCTCCCTCGGTACAGGCTGAATCGTCGTCGCTCTTGATCGTACAGTTCGTGACGAGCAGACCCATCCCCACGACGCCCAAAATTACTTTCCATATCGAACGCTTGCTGTTCATCGATCCATCCTCCTCGGGTCAGGTTCCCCGCGCCAAATCACGGCCGTTAAGCACGTGGAGCAATCTCCAAGCGCAGTACTCTTATACGAAAGCCGCCCGATTGGATCCCCCCAATTGGCGCGCTTTTCCTTGCTTACAACGGCGCCATTTCGGCCTTGTACGCGAGTGCGCGCGGCTCGTTTTGCGTCGGAGACGGAATCGCGGACCCCTCACGAACAGCGAATGCGCCCGCTCATTCGCTGAGGGCTTCGTCGACCAAGCGCCGAATTTCGTCGAGCTTGGGATCGCGCGGCTTGGGTGGCAGGCGCGCCGGAGCAGACGCGCTCAGGGCGGCTTCGAGCTCGTCGATCGTCGAGGCAGAATCCAGCGAGGGCGCGCGCTTTACCTTGCTGCCGAGCCAGCGACCGAGCCAGGAGCTCGGTTCTTTGAGTGAGAACTCGCCGCGCGCGACGCGTTCGGGATCGCTGCGCAGCTTTGCCACCGTGGCGGAGTTCGAATCGGCCCACGCGGTGGCCTCGCCGAACGCTTCACGCTGGGTCGCCGATAAGTACTTGCTGACCTTGCGCAGCGGCTGCTCGCTGACCGCCGCGGACAGCGCGAGCACGAGCGCGACTTCTGTCGGGCCGAGCGCGGTCGTGCGCGCGATCGACGGGCCGCCGCAGGACTTGCGGTAGATGTGCGAGCCTTCGAGCAACAGCACGCCATAGCCGAGGGCGATGGCCGTCAGATCTACGGCTAAATCGAGCGGCAAACGCGGCGGCGGGGTGTCGGCTTCGCGCAGCACGGCGAGCGCGACGGCGTGGCACAGGGCGGAGCTCAGCGCGACGGGCGACGCGACCTCGGCGGGCAACACGTTGACCTGCCAATGTTCTCCCGCATCAATCAGGCGCTGAATCGACTCCGACTCCGATTCCGGCGCCGTTTGCGTCGGACCGCAGCTGCCACACGCGCCAGTGCCGCAGCTCGCTGCCGAATCGCCCCAGAACCGAACCTCGAGCGCCATGTCCGAGAGTCCGGCATGCTCGAGCAAGCGATCGAGCATGCGTTGCACACTCGCTTCATCGCCCGTGAACAGGTCGGGGAAGAACTCACCATTGGGCAAGGCGAGGGCGCGCTCCACCGTCGACAACCCGAGGTAATGCACGACCTCGGCATAGGCGGCCACCAATCCGTGTCTGACTTCGCGCGGCGGGAGCTCCATGAGACCCATAGACTATCACGCCGCTCGCGGCGGGCAGCGCGGGCCACCCTGGGTATGAAATGACCTCAGCCGGGGTGCGGTCTGGCTCGGCAATTTTCGCGGTTTTTCGGGGGAGGGTGGCCGGCGCGGCGTTTTGCACGCATCCTCGCGGGCCCAATCATGCCCTCCGCCATGGCTCGCCCCACAATCGCACTCTTCGATATCGATGGTACTTTGATCGTCACCGGCGGCACGGGCAGGCGATCGGTCAATCGCGCGTTCCTGAAAATGTATGGACGGGCGGACGCCTGTGACTCGTTCGGCTTCGACGGCATGACCGATCGATCGATCGCGCGTCAAGGGCTCGAGGCCATCGGCGTGGAGGCGACGGGCGAGGCGATCGACGCTTGGCTCGCAGAATACTTGCTCGCGCTCGAAGACGAAGTCGCGCGCGCAGACGGTGCCGCCTTTCGTTTGTTGCCGGGCATGCAAGAGGCGATCGCCGCGGCGCATGCGGCGGACATGGCGGTCGGGCTGGGCACCGGGAACGTGCGGGAAGGCGCGCGAATCAAGCTCGAACGCGTGGGCGTGCATCATCATTTTCGCTTCGGCGGCTTTGGTTGTGATGCAGAGGCGCGCCCGGAGTTGATTCGCTTGGGCGCCGAGCGCGGTGCCGAGCAGTTGGGAGTGCCGCTCACCAGTTGCCGCGTCGTCGTGATTGGCGATACGCCGCGCGACGTACACGCGGCGCAGGCGATTGGCGCCGAGTGCATCGGCGTGGCCACGGGGCGCTATTCGGTGGCCGATCTGAAGGCGAGTGGCGCCCATTTCGTATTCGCGGATTTCTCTCACACGGCCGCAATTGAAGCATTGTTGACCTAATGTAGAACCGGTTCCAGGTTTCGACCCGGAGGGTCGGGGGCCTCCCTGAACCCGCATTGTTTGTGCCGAAAAATGCCGACACTTGCCTTCTCCACCACATTCCGTAGATAGACATCCCCATGAAGACTTCTTCCCACCTGTTACCGGTTCCAGGTGCGTCGCTGAAACGCCTTGGCCTCGTCGCCTCGTGCCTGATCGTTGCAGCCTCGTTCCTCGGTGCTTGCTCTCCCTCCGAGGGCACGCCACTCGCCAACAATCCGTCTGGCTCGACCTCGGGCGGCAAGCACAAGCAAGGCGATGGCGATCCGGGTGATGACGGCCCGATCACCGCTGCGCCGCAGCCGCCGAAGGCCACCGGCAATCCGCTGGAAGGCGTGAAGCTGTGGGTGGATCCGAACTCCAACGCGATGCTGCGCGCCAACTCGATCCGCGCCAAGGAACCGGAGAAGGCGGCGATCCTCGACAAGATTGCGAAGCAGCCGCAGGCGCTCTGGCTCGGCGAGTGGAACAGCAATATCTACCGCACCGTCGAGTACAACATCGCGCACGCCAAGGAAGAGGGCGCGACCGCCGCGTTCATCGCCTACAACCTGCCGCACCGCGACTGCGGTCAGGAGTCTGCCGGCGGTCTCAAGACAGGCGACGACTACAAGCGTTGGATCCGCCGCATCGCGGCCGCGACCCACGACGACGCGTCGATCATCATTCTCGAGCCGGACGCGATTGGCCTCTTGAAGAAGGACAATTGCTTGAGCGCAGCCGAGCAGACCGAACGCCTGGCGCTGATCAAGGACGCGGTTTGGGTGCTGCGCAAGAACCCGAAGACGATCGTCTACATCGACAGCGGTCACGCTCGCTGGGAGCCCGCTCCCGTATTCGCGGAGCGCTTGAAAGAAGCCGGCATCGAAGACGCCAACGGCTTCGCGCTCAACGTCTCGAACTATGTGTCGACCGAGGAGAACACCCCCTTCGGCAAGAAGATCTCCGCGCTGGTCGGTGGTTCGCACTTCGTCATCGACACCAGCCGCAACGGCGCTGGCCCGGCCGCTGACAGCGCTTGGTGCAATCCTCCTGGCCGTAAGATCGGCAAGCCTCCGACCACCGCCACCAACGACCCGCTCATCGACGGCTACCTGTGGTTGAAGCGCCCGGGTGAGTCCGACGGTGAGTGCAATGGCGGACCCAAGGCAGGCGTGTTCTGGATTGAGCAAGCGCTCGAGATGGCGAAGTGACGCCACGCTCGTCTGAATTCGCCTAGCTCCGACTCACAGGAGCACCCCAAAAAGAAAACGCCCCGAGTCTCCTTGGGGCGTTTTGCTATTTCACGGGCTCGTTTTCGTCGCGAGTGGGTGGAACCCACTACTTGCTAGCGAGGTAAGCGCGCCAGCCACCGAAGTGAGTGATGTCCGTCGCGCCCTCGAGCGCGATCGGCTCGCAACCAAAGCCGTGCACCTTGCTGCCGTCCTCCAAGATGCAGGTGCCGATGGTCATTGGTGCGGGCACGCCCTTCATGAATTGGCCGAAGGCTTCGGGGGTTAGCTCCCAGACTTCGAGTTCGATGGCGCTGCCTCCCGAGCTGACCCGCACCAAGCCTGGTTTCGGGGGTACCGTGTTGGGTAGCGCATACAGGCGATACTCGGACGCGGATTTGCAGCCGCGCACGAGCGTTGCCGACAGATCGGTGAGCTGTTTGTTGAGGGGCTGTCCGGTCAAGTGCGCACCGACCACGGACAACAGCATGTTGCCGGGGCGGGGGCTGGGCGCCCTGGGTGCTGGCGGCAACGCGGCGCCCGTTTTTCCGAGCGTGCCGGCGACATCGCGTTGGAACGCGTGGCCGATGGCGGCAAGGTAAGCGTCTGCATCGCGCTTGCCGAAGAGCGTGATGCCGAACGGCAGACCATCGGCGCGCAAATCCGAAGGCACGGCGAGCGCCGACAAGTCGAGCAGATTGGCAAAGTTCATCAACGCGCCGAGCCGTGAATTGAGGCCGATCGGGTCGGCTTCCACTTCGCTCACTTTGGGGAAGAAGGGCGCGGTCGGCACGATGAACAGATCGATGTTCGGCCAGGCCAAGCGCGTGCGTCGCGCGTGTTCGGCCAGCGTTTGCGCGCCGATGAATGCGTCGGTCGCGCTGAAGCCTTCGGCGCGGCTGAGCACTTTCGTGATCACGGGCAACACCCCGCTCGGGTTCTTGCTCAAGATGCTCTTCACCGAGGCGGCACGTTCGGCCACGAATGCGCCTTCGTACAGCATCTGACCCGTGGCGTGGAACGGCTCGAAGTCGAGCTCGACGGGAATGCCGCCGAGGCGCTTCAGACGCTCGATGGCGCGCTGGAAATCAGCGCGGGTGCCGCCATAGTCGAGCTCCGTCAAGTACGGCGCACTGGGGATTCCGAAGCGGAACGAGGCCGGCGCATCGCCCGGCAAGAAGCGAACGCGGTCCGCATCCGTCCGTGAATAGGCGTCGGTTTTGTCGGGACAGGCCGCGATTTCTGCCACCAAGCTCGCGTCGTGCACGGTGAGCGCGAACACGGACACGCAGTCCAAGCTGCGGCAAGCGGGCACCACACCGCTCGTGCTG
>Ga0247757_10000497_pt1 | contig 32121 bp, 27 predicted proteins | sample UWRJL126311R4_FD_180929 | JGI IMG/M metagenome (GOLD analysis project Ga0247757, IMG submission 180929) | Plant litter microbial communities from Arlington Agricultural Research Station in Wisconsin, United States - UWRJ-L126-311R-4 | ecosystem: Environmental > Terrestrial > Plant litter >... | reverse complement strand
CCTATGCCGCGCAGATGCTCTACCTGCCCGCCGTGATCATCGGCATGACGCCGGTCTTCGCCTATATTACCTTCTCGCAGGACGTGCTCTACCCGACCTACGAATACGCCCCGCGCATCAGCTACCTGACCGCCGCCGCGGACCAGTTGTTGGCCGGTTCGATGATGAAGCTCATCGGCATGGGCGTGGCGATGATCGCGTTCGCCGTCAGTTTCTACCGCTGGTACCAGGCGAGCGAGAAGCGCGTCGGAAAGAAGTAGTCGGAGCACCACGGAACACACCAAATACACGAAAGGACCCCAAGCGATCGAGCCCCACCAAGGCCTTTCCCTTTCGTGTGTTCAGTGTATTTCGTAGTTAACCCTGTTTGGTTCTGATGTCCGAGCCTGATTCCAATCCGCCTCCTTCTCCCACCCCGCACCGGCGGCGCAAGCGCTACTCTGGGAAGAACCCGCGGAAATTTTCGGAGAAGTACAAAGAGCACGCTCCCGAGCGCTACGGCGAAGACATCGCCAAGGTGCTCGCCTCCGGCAAGACGCCGGCCGGCAGCCACCGCCCGATCATGGTGAATGAGATCCTCGCAGCCCTTGCGCTCCAGCCCGGCCAGACCGTCGTCGACTGCACGCTCGGCTACGGCGGCCATACCCGGGAAATGTTCGCCCAGGTCTCGCCCGGCGGACGCGTCATCGGCCTCGACGTCGACCCGCTCGAGCAGCCGAAAACGACCGCCCGCCTGCGCGCGGCCGGCTGGGGGGAGGACGTCTTCACGCCGGTGCGCAGCAATTTCGCGGGGCTGCCGAAGGTGCTGGCGGAGCTCGGGCTCGACCGGGCCGACGCGATTCTGGCCGACCTCGGCATCTCTTCCATGCAGCTCGACGACCCGGCTCGCGGCTTCACGTTCAAAGAGGACGGCCCGCTCGACCTGCGCTTGAACCCGACGCGCGAACCCTCCGCCGCCACCTGGCTCGCGAAGATCGCCGAGCCCGATCTCGCCACCGCGCTCCGGGAGAACGCCGACGAGCCCAAGGCCGATCTCATCGCCCGTGAACTCGTGGCCCGCCGCAGCGCCACGCCCTTCACGCGCACCCAACAGCTCGCCGAAGCGTTGCGGGACATCCTGCGTCTGCCCAAGCCGGGTCGCGGCGTGGAAACCGATGACACGCCGGTCCGCCGCGTTTTCCAGGCGCTGCGCATCGCGGTGAACGACGAGTTCGGCGTGCTCGATCTCTTCCTGCGGCACCTGCCGTCTTGCCTCAAGCCGGGCGGGCGCGTCGCGATCCTCACCTTCCATTCCGGCGAAGACCGGCGCGTGAAGCATGCCTTCAAGGCCGGCGTGCGCGATGGGCTCTACTCCGCCGCCAGCGAGGACGTCATCCGCGCGGGCCCGGCCGAGCTCCGGGACAATCCCCGGAGCAGTTCCGCCAAACTCCGCTGGGCAGTGCGGGCGTGAAGAGGTAGGGCGAGTCCTCCGGACGAGCCGCGGGATATCAGCTTCGTCGGCAAACCCGGCTCGTCCGGAGGACTCGCCCTACCTTATGTCATTACCGTCCCTTGCGGGTGCCCACATGCGACGCATGTTCTGACGCGCCATGCCGCGCACGTCCCGTCGCACCGCCACGTTCACCGAATCGCTCATCCGCGAGATGACGCGCGTCGCCCAGCAGCACGGGGCCATCAACCTTTCGCAGGGCTTTCCCGACTTCAACCCGCCGCGCGCGATCCTCGACGCCGCCAAGGCGGAGATGGATGGCAACAACCACCAGTATGCCATCACGTGGGGCGCCACGCCGCTGCGTCAGGCGCTGGCGAAGAAACTCACCCGCTACACGGGCCTGCCCTGCGATCCCGACAAGAACCTCATCGTCACCTGCGGCGCGACCGAGGCCATGATGGTCGCCGTGATGACCGTGGCCGACGTGGGCGACAAGATCGGCCTGTTCTCGCCGTTCTACGAAAACTACAGCGCCGACGCCATTCTCTCGGGCGTGACGCCCGTCTTCGCCACGCTCAACCCGCCGGACTACACCTTCGATCCCGCCGAACTCCGGCAGGTCTTCGCCAGCGGCATCAAGGCGTTCATCCTCTGCAATCCGTCGAATCCCTGCGGCAAGGTGTTCACCCGCGCCGAACTCGAGCAGATCGCCGGCCTTGCGCAGGAGTTCGACGTCTTCATCATCACCGACGAGGTTTACGAGCACATCGTCTTCCCGCCGCACCGGCACACCTACATCGCCAGCCTGCCCGGCATGGCCGGGCGCACAGTGCAGTGCAGCTCGCTCTCGAAAACCTTCGCCATCACCGGCTGGCGCCTCGGCTACGTCTGCGCCGATCCCGCCTTCGTCGCGCAGGGCCGCAAGGTGCATGACTTCCTGACCGTCGGCGCCGCCGCGCCCCTCCAGCACGCCATCGTGACCGGCCTGCAGCTGCCCGACGAGTACTACGCCGGGCTGGCGCACGAGTACGACGAGCGCCGGAAGATCCTGCTCGGCTACCTCGATCGCACCGGCCTGAAGTACACCCAGCCGCAGGGCGCGTATTTCGTGATGCTCGATGTCTCACCCTACGGTTACGCCAACGACGTCGAGTTCGCCCGCTGGATGACGAAGGAGATCGGCGTCGCGCCCGTGCCTGGCTCGGTCTTCTTCCACACTCCCGAGCACCGCTACGTCCGTCTCAATTTCGCCAAGCGCGCCGAAACCCTCCACGCAGCCGGCGAGAGGCTGCTGAAGCTCAGGCGCGGCTGATCATCCCGGCGGGAAAGATCAGGAACGCAGGGTCGCCTTGATCCGGTCGGGGTTGGCGAGCAGGTCCAGCGCATCGGTGATGCTGGTGGTGACGAGGTCGGTCTCCAGCAGCGTGGCCGTGGCGAGTCCCTCCTCCTGGATGAGGCCGATGCTGAAGGCCGCGGCGGCAAACATTTTGCGGTCGTTGCGACCGTTGCCGAGGGCGGCGACGTGGCGGGCGCCGAGGCGTTCGACGAACTGGAGCTTCGCGAAGGCCTGGTTCTCCGCCGGGATGATGGTGAGCGTCACCGGCAGGCCGGCCAGCTGCGGCTGCGCCACGCCGAAGGTGTCGGCCGTGACCACGTGGATGGCGACGGTCTTCGCCAGTTCGCGCAACCGTTCGGCCACGCCGCTGTGCAGGATACCGTCCAGCGCGAGCGTGCCGTTGTAGTCGCTGACGAGGTGTTGCAGTTCGAGCGGACCGAAGTCGGGAATGTCGATGGAGATCATGCGCGGGCGGGATTGGGTGCAGGCCGGGGCCGAAAGGGTGCTGCGTCCGTCCGCACACCGCGCCCGCGATTCTTCACCCCCGCGGGCGCCGCGAACGAACGCAGCAAATTGTTGGCGCGCCTGCCGGCCCGACGGAACCCCTCGCACCCTTGCGGGGGCCAGCTGATGCGTCGGGCCGCGCAGGCGGCCAAAGTGGTTGGACGCGTCAATTCCGGCCGCACCGCCACCGCGGTGCCGGCCGGCCACTCCCCCGCCCGGCGGGCGGCGGGAAAAGAAAAACGCGACGTGAACATGGATTGGAATCGATGATTTGCCCCGGAGGGGCGGCGATCGATTCCAGTGGCCTGGTCAACATCGCGTTGGATGGGGGCCGGCGCTTCAGGAGCGCCGGCCGGTATGAGACTGACGCCGCTCCCGGGTGGGAGTCGGCGGAAAGAACGAAATTTCCTTGGTAGGGTCGGACCTCGGCGCGACCTCGTTCGCGAGGTCGCCGCAAGCGGCGACCCTACAGGGAAATCAAGAAACGATTCAGGTCGTCGCAGCCGGCAGGAGATCGTCCACGTTGTCGCTCTCGACGTTGACGTCGGCGAACAGCCAGGACGACAGGTAGCGCTCGGCGCTCGACGGGATGACGGCGACGATCTGCTTGCCCTTGTTCTCCGGCCGCTTGGCCAGCTGGAGGGCGGCCCAGACCGCGGCACCGGACGAGATGCCGATCGGAATGCCGTCGAGCTGGTTCACCTGCTTGGAGACCGGGGCGGAGTCGGCTTCCTTCACGCGGATGACCTCGTCGTAGATCTTCGTGTTGAGGATCGACGGGACGAAGCCGGCGCCGAGGCCCTGCAACTTGTGCGGGCCGGGGGCGCCGCCGGAAAGAACCGGCGAGGCATCGGGCTCGAGGGCGATGATCTTGATGCCGGGCTTCCGCTGCTTGAGCACCTCGCCGACGCCGGTGATGGTGCCGCCGGTGCCGATGCCCGAGACGACGATGTCGACCTTGCCGTCGGTATCGCGCCAGATCTCCTCGGCGGTCGTCTTGCGGTGGATGGCGGGGTTCGCCGGGTTGGCGAACTGCTGGAGAATGACGGAACCCGGGATCTTCGCCTGCAGCTCCTCGGCCTTGGCGATGGCGCCCTTCATGCCCTTCGGCCCCTCGGTGAGGACGACGCGCGCGCCGAGGATCTTCAGGATCTTGCGGCGCTCGATGGTCATCGTCTCGGGCATGGTCAGGATGAGCTTGAGGCCCTTGGCGGCGGCCACGAAGGCCAGCGCGATGCCGGTGTTGCCGGAGGTCGGCTCGATCAGCACCGAGTCCTTGGTGATCTTGCCCGACTTCAACGCGTCATCGATCATCGCGAAGCCGATGCGGTCCTTGACGCTGGACAGCGGGTTGAAGAACTCGAGTTTGAGCAGGATTTCCGCCTGCGCGCCGTGAGCCGCAGCCGTGCGGTTGAGGCGCACGAGCGGCGTGTTGCCGATGGTTTCGGTGATGTCGTTGTATATCTTGGCCATGGTGATCGGGGAGTTGAGTTGATTCGGGATTAAATGGCGTAGTCGGCGTCGAACGAATGGGCGGTCCGGAGCCGCAAGTTCACCAAGTCGCCCACCTTGAGGTCGAGGTTGGCGAGGGTCAAACGGGAGGTCTCCACCTCGACGGTCTCGCGGTTCTGCACCTGCTCGAGCGTGAGGCGCGCCGCCGGGCCGGCGGTGTGGATGTAGCGCACGACCGCCGCGAGGCCCGGCTGGCCGGAGTCGTAGGGCGCCACTTCGACGTCGTGCGGCCGCACGTAGATGCGACCGTCGGCCTGCATGCCCGCCGCCTGGGCCGCCGTCACGCCGGCGGCGGCGAGCGCCTGGGTCTTCAGGACGTTCACGTTGCCGAGGAACTGGTAGACAAACGGCGTCGCCGGGCGGTCGTACACCTCCTGCGGGGTGCCGACCTGCTCGATGCGGGCGTTGTTCATGATCACGACCTGGTCGGCGATCTCGAGGGCCTCCTCCTGGTCGTGCGTGACGAAGATGGTGGTCAGGCCGATCTCGTCGTGGAACTGGCGCAGCCAGCGGCGGAGTTCCTTGCGCACCTTGGCGTCGAGGGCGCCGAACGGCTCGTCGAGCAGCAGCACCTTCGGCTCGACGGCGAGGGCGCGGGCGAGCGCGATGCGCTGGCGCTGGCCGCCCGAAAGCTGGTGCGGGTAGCGGCCGCCGTAGCTCTCGAGCTGGACGAGCTTGAGCAGCTTGCGGACGCGCTCGCCGATCTGGGCGGCGGACGGCCGCTCGCGGCGCCCACGCACCTTGAGGCCGAAGGCGATGTTCTCGAACACGGTCATGTGCCGGAACAGCGCGTAGTGCTGGAAGACGAAGCCCACCTTGCGCTTGCCGGCGGGGACCTCGGTGACGTCGTCGCCGTGAAAGAGGATGCGCCCGCTGCCCGCGTCGGCATACTCGAGGCCCGCGAGGATGCGCAGGAGCGTGGTCTTGCCCGAGCCCGACGGCCCGAGCAGGGCGACAAGTTTGCCGCGCTCCACGTTCAGGTTCACGCCGTCGAGGGCGGTGAACGAACCGAAGGTCTTGCGGATCTGTTGGGCGGCGACGCTCATGAAGCAGTATCGGCGGGGCGCGAGCGCGCGTGCCGCCATTCGATGAAGCTCTTGAGCACCAGCGTGACGAGCGCCAGCAGGGCCAGGAGTGAGGACACGGCGAAGGCCGCGACGAAGTTGTACTCGTTGTAGAGGATCTCGACGTGCAGCGGCATCGTGTTGGTCTCGCCGCGGATGTGGCCGCTGACCACCGACACGGCGCCGAATTCGCCCATGGCGCGGGCGTTGCACAGGATGACGCCGTAGAACAGGCCCCACTTGATGTTGGGCAGCGTCACGTACCAGAAGGTCTGCCAGCCGCTGGCCCCGAGCGTGAGCGCGGCGTACTCCTCCTCGCTGCCCTGCGCCTGCATGAGCGGGATGAGCTCGCGGGCCACGAACGGAAACGTGACGAAAATCGTCGCCAGCACGATGCCCGGCACGGCGAAGATGATGCGGATATCGACGGAGTTGAACCACTCGCCAAACCAGGGGTGGTCGCCCGAGCCGAGGTACGGTCCAAGCCAGCCCTGCAGGCCGAACACCAGGACGTAGATCAGGCCGGAGATGACCGGCGACACGGCGAACGGCAGGTCGATGAGCGTGGTGAGCACACTCTTGCCGCGGAAATCGTACTTGGCGATGAGCCACGACGCCGCGACACCGAACACCAGGTTGGCCGGCACGGCGACGGCCGCGGTGACCAGCGTAAGTTTGATCGCGCTCAGGGCATCCGGATCGGTAAACGCCGCGAAGAACGCCCCGAAGCCCTTGCGCAGCGCCTCGGTGAACACGGCGGCCAGCGGGAGCACCAGGAAGCAGCCGACGAAGGCGAACGCGATCGTCATGAAGGCCACCTTCACCCACCACGGATTACGAATCACGCGCGGGCCCGTCGCGCGCTCGTGCGCGGTCTTGGCGGCCAGGGAAGTGGAAGCGGCGCCGGCCATGCTCAGACTTGGTGGAAACGCCGGCTCCACTTCTGGAGCAGGTTGATGAGCAGCAGCAGGACAAACGACGTGACCAGCATCACCACGGCGATGGCGGTGGCGCCCTTGTAGTCGTATTGCTCGAGCTTGGTAATGATCAGCAGCGGGACGATCTCGCTGTGGTTGGGCTGGTTGCCCGCGATGAAAACCACCGAGCCGTACTCGCCCAGCGCGCGGGCAAAGGCCATGGCGAAGCCGGTGATGATCGCCGGCGTCAGCTCGGGCAGGATCACCCGCGTCATCGTCTGCCAGCGGTTCGCCCCGAGCGTCGCCGCGGCCTCTTCCAGTTCGGGCTGCAGCTCGGCCAGCACCGGCTGGAGCGTGCGCACGACGAAGGGCAGTCCGATGAAGGTGAGCGCGACGAAGATGCCCGGGCGGTCGAAGGCCAGCTTGTTGCCGAGCAGCGCGGGCCAGTCCACCCAGGGGATGAAGTCACCCAGCTTGTGCACGCCCTTTACCCACAATGGGTCGAGCCACTGCCCCACCCAGCCGGTCTTGGCGTCGTAGATGGCGGCCAGCGCGATGCCGGCCACGGCGGTCGGCAGCGCGAACGGCAGGTCCACCAACGCGTCCACGATGCGGCGGCCGGGGAACGAGTAGCGCACCAGCACCCAGGCGAGGATGAAACCGAAGACGGCGTTGACCAGTGCCGCCAGGAACGAGATGCCGAAGCTCAGGCGGTAGGAGGCCAGCATGCGCGGCGAGGCCACGGCAGCCACGAACTCCTCCCACGTCATGCCAGCGGTCTTGAGGAAGGCCGCCGAGAGCGGAATCAGCACGATCAGGCCCAGATACGTCAGGGTAAACCCCAGCGACAGGCTGAAACCCGGGAGGATGCGGCGGCGAAAACGCGGTATGGCGATGGCTTGGCTCAAAGGTTGGCTCCTTGGGCGATAAATCCCCGGTACTCTTTCAAAACCGACTGCAATGCGCAACTGATTGCTTCCGATTGCTGTGTCATCGCGGCGGCGGCAGGAGTCTCGAAAATCACCTCGAAGGGCCGTGGTTTCTGTTCCGGGGGCGGCGCGAGGATCCCGTGGTAGCAATCCGTGATGATGCCCTCCTCGGCGCGGAAGCCGTCGATGAGCGCCCCTTGGTTGATCGGAATCACGTGCGCCGACGCGCGCAACGCCGGCACGAGCAGGTTCTCGTTGAGGACCCGGCCGTGCGTGTAACCGTAGAGGCCGTCGCTGGTGTCGTCGGCATGCAGCGCGATGATGCCGTCGAAGCACTGTTCGCGCAGCTCCTCCTCGAGAATCCGGATCTCCGGCTGGGCCGAACCGCGCCAGAACTCGCGGTTCAGGTCGCGGCCGGCGCGGTTGTGCCGCGTGGCGTCCTCGTAACCGGTCGGGTTGCACAACGGGTAGAACGAGAGTTCATAGCCCGCCGCCGGCGCCGGGTCGTCGACCAGCCGGTTCAGGAAGTGCTGGAGCCCGAGCGCTCCCGCCGGCTCGTCGCCGTGCAGGAGCGCGAAGAATCCCAGCCGGATCGGCGGCGTGCTCACCGCCGGCCCGTGAAAGACGAAGCGCGGGATCGTGTAGCGCTTCGCCTCGAACTCGAACGAGCCGGCGACCGTGCCCACCACCTCGCGACAAACCTCCGCCAGCGCCAGGAAGGGCCAGTAGAGTCGCCGCAGCTTGTGCGGGTAGACCGGTTCGGCGGATGGGTGGTCGGGCATGGCCATGGCGCGTCACAGGTTTTGCCCGTAGGCGAGGAAGCCCCGGTAGCGGACGATGAAGCGCTTCAGGATCGAGGCCACGGCCGCGCGGTAAAACTCCGGCGACCAGTCGGCCGGGACACGCAGCGTGAGATCGATCGGCCGGAACGGCAGGTCGTCGGCCAGCGAGAGCGGACCGTCGGCTGCCGGCGGGCCGGACTCGATTTCCCAGCGCACCGCATACGGCTCCGTGTCCTCCGAGGAGAAGAACGGCGCATTGGCGGACGAACCCGGCGCCGTGCGCACGCGCAGGGTGATCGCATCGTCGGCCGAGACGGACTCGACGCGGACGAAGGCGTGGTAGGTGCGCAGCCGCGCCTCCTTGGCGAGGAGGTCGAGTTCGGGAGCGATGGCCCCGGTCCAGCGCTGCGCCGCGAGCTCCCGCGTGGTGTCCGGTTGCTGGTGACCGAGCACGTCGACGAGCGGGTAAAACGCGAGGTGCAGGCTCTGCCCGATGTCGGGCGCCCGGGCCAGTTCCTCGACGAGGTGCAGCAGCGCCAGCGTCGGCCGCAGGTCGCGGCTGTCGAGGCCGGCGAGGAACGCGATACGGGGCGATTCCTCCGAGGTGTGCGGCCCGAAATAGACGAAGCGCGGGAGGTAGTGGTGCCGGCCGCCGTGATAAAAGGGCCCCAGCGGCGTGCCGAAGACGTAGTCGGAACGCTGCGCCAGGGTGTAGAGGCTGGAAAGCTGCTCGCCGAGGGCGGCGGACAGCGTGAGCGACGACGCGGACGAATGATCGCGGGCGACCGTCGCGGGACGGGAGGAGGAAGTGCTCATGAGGATGGGCATGTTTTGGAAGATTCGCCGCGCGCGCATCGCGCCGTCGCCCGGTAGCGGACGCGTGCGGCGAATAGGTTTAAGAGGTAGTGAGTGTTTTCAAAATGCCTGTCATCGCGAGGCCCGCAGGAGCGGGCCGTGGCGATCCAGCTGGATTGCTTCGTCGACCCGCGATGCGGGTCTCCTCGCAATGACATTTTGGAGGCATGAGGTTACTTGGCGTAGATCTGGTCGAAGGTACCGCCGTCGGCGAAGTGCGTCTTCTGGGCCTTCGCCCAGCCGCCGAAGGCCTCGTCGATGGTGAACAGCTGCAGCTTGGCAAAGTTGTCCGGGTACTTGGCGGCGATGGCCTGGTTGCGCGGGCGGTAGAAGTTACGCGCCGCGATTTCCTGGCCCTCGTCGGAATAGAGGTAGTCGAGGTATTCCTTGGCCACCTCGGCGGTGCCCTTCTTCTTCACCACCTTGTCGACCACGGTGACGGTCGGCTCGGCGAGGATGCTGAGGGACGGCACGACGATCTCGAACTTGTCGGCGCCGAATTCCTTGAGGGCGAGGAAGGCCTCGTTCTCCCAGGAGATGGCGACGTCGCCGATGCCGCGCTGCACGAAAGTCGTGGTCGAGCCGCGGGCGCCGGAGTCGAGCACCGGCACGTTCTTGAAGAGCTTCGCGACGAAGTCCTTCGCCGCGTCGTCGCTGCCGAGCTTGCGCTTGGCGAATTCCCAGGCGGCGAGGTAGTTCCAGCGCGCACCGCCGGAGGTCTTCGGGTTGGGCGTGACGACGCCGACGCCGGGCTTCACGAGGTCGTCCCAGTCCTTGATGCCCTTCGGGTTCCCCTTGCGGACGAGGAACACGATGGTGCTGGTGTACGGCGCCGAGTTGTCGGCGAGGCGCTTCTGCCAGTCCTTCGGGATGAGGCGGGCGTTTTCGAACAGGGCGTCGACGTCGGCGGCGAGCGCGAGGGTGACGACGTCGGCCGGCAGGCCGTCGATCACGGAGCGGGCCTGCTTGCCCGAGCCGCCGTGCGACTGCTTGATCGTGACGTCATCGCCGGTCTTCGCCTTCCAGTGGGCGGCGAAGGCCTTGTTGTACTCGACGTAGAGCTCGCGCGTCGGGTCGTAGGACACGTTGAGGAGCTCGATGGACTTGGCGTGGAGGCCGGCGGCGAGCGAAAGCCCGAGCCCGGCGAGAAGGAGGAACTTGGATTTCATGGCAGTGATTTTTCCGGGGGATTAGAACGCGATTTGGAAGCGGGAGATGAAGGTCTTCTCGTCGCTCTTCAGGATCGGATTGGTCGTGGGCGTCGCAGTGGCGAAGCGCTCGAACTCCGTCTGGTAGTAGTCGAAGGTGAAGCGGACCGCCTTGCTCAGGTACCAGTTGAGACCCACGCCGATGCCGTTGCTCTCGCTAATATTGGTGACCGGGTTGGCGAAGAGCGGGAAGGCCGAGTTGTCGATCTTCAGGTTCGCGTAGCGGGCGGCGACCTCGAACGCGCCCCAGGTGCCCTTGGAGAGGCTGAAGTCGTTGGCGGGCACGACGCCGTTGTACGACGAGTTTTCACCCGTCAGCACATAACCGGCGGAGATCTGCCAGGCCTTGTTCTGGAGCTCGCTGAGCTTGCCGGTCGTGCTGGGCCGCACGTTGACCGTCGAAACCACGTACTCGCCCAGGAGGCCGAACGAACCGTAGCGGTAGTCGAGCTGCGGCGTGATGCGCCAGTTCGGGCCGTCGGTGATGGTGCTGGCGAGGTAGCTGAAGATCGCCTGCTGGCCGTCCGTGCGGTAGCCGGCGGTGCGGCCGTTGGTGCCCTTCGCGCGTCCGTAGGTGCCCGCGATGCCGAAGCCGAGGCCCTGCACCGGCGAACCGGCGTTGTCCTTGAACGGCGTGGCGAAGACGCGGCCGACCACTTCCTTCTCATTGTCGAAGTCGCTGTTGGTCGTGTTGGCGCCATCGGCGACACCGCCGACGATGCCGGCCGAGTAGTTCAGTTTGCCGCCGAGCACGTCGCCCTGCGCCACGATGCCGAGGTCGCGATTCGGGACGAGCAGCGAGACCACGGAGCGCTCGTTGAAGAACGTCCACGAGTCCGATTGCAGCAGCTCGAGGCCGACCGGCGACTTGAAGCGGCCGAACTTGAACCCGAGTTCCGGCGAGAGCGTCCAGGTGAAGTTGGCGTCGACGATCGCCGGGTTGGCGCCGCCGAACTCCGGCACGATCTGGTAGGTGAACTGCTTGCCCAGGGCGCCCTCGACGATGATGCGCGCGCGCCGGAGGACGAAGGAGTTGTTCTGGATGCTGCCGTCGTCCTCGAAGAACCAGCGGTGGTCGAGCTGGACCAGGCCGCGGATGCGGAGCGAATTGGCGGCATCGGCCGACGCCAGGGTGTAGCCCTTGTCGTTGACCGTGACCTTGGCCGTGGTCGGGGCGGCGGCGGTCGCCGCCTCGTCCCGAATTTCCTGTTTACGCTCGAGCACGAGGATTTTCTGTTCGAGGGCCTTGAGCGCTTCCTTGAGATCGGAGAGCTCGTCGGCCCGGGTGGCGGCGGGGAGAAGCGCCGACAACGCGAGAAGCGCCGGCGCGAATTTGCGGAGGTGAGAGTTCCTCATGGGAGTAGGTATCGTATGTCTTCATGGGAACTTCCCGTGGTCGGGTCAGTTAACTGGTTGGCTTACTTGGTGGTGAATGCCTCCGCCGGGAGGGCGGTGGGCAAAAGGGATCAAAGGCCGCTGCTGTCGTAGCTGCTGCCGGGGGGCGCGATGCGCGTCTTTTCGGTGCGCTCGATCTGGGTCACCCGGCCGTCGTGCACGACGAGCTGGACGACACCGTAGCGGAGCGTCTCGACTTTCTGCTGCACGACGCGCAGCCACTCGGGGCGCGGGTCCGTGGCGGAGTTGGGAATGGTCTGGCTCATATGGCGTAGTCTCCGAGAAGTTGATGGATGACGCCCTCGGTGGGGCTGGTGATGGCGGCCTTCGATTTCGGCGCGGGGCGGCGGATGCGGACCGGCGCGGCAACCTCGGGCGTGCTAAAAGGAAGCGGCAGGCCGTCGCGCAGCATCTTGCGCGTGGTGACGTCCACCACGTCGGCCAGCGTGTAGCGGTCGAGGATGGCCGCGATGGCGTTGCGCACGTCGAGCATGAGCATGCGCAGGCCGCAGTGGGCCTCATCCGGGCAATTGCACGGCTCGTAGGCCGTCTGGCTCACGCAACCGATCGGGGCCAGCGGGCCATCGATCAGGCGGACGATACCGCCGATGGCGATCTGGTCCGCGGGCTTGGCCAGCCGGTAGCCACCGTGCTTGCCGCGGGTGCTTTCCACATAACCGGCCTCGCGCAGCTGCTGGATGACCTGCTCCAGGAACTTCACCGGCAGGTCTTCCGCCTTGGCCAGCTCCGTCACGCGCACGAGCTTCCGCCCCACCTTGGCCGCGATGCCGAGGTTGATCAGGGAGCGGAGGGCGTACTCGCCACGTTTGGACAGTTTCATAGGCTAGACGGGCAATCTACATTAACTTGGTAGGAATTAGAGCAAGCTCTATTTCAGGGATTTGTCATAGTTTTGCTATCGGGGATTCCCCTAGGTAGGGCCAGTCTGCGACTGGCCCCGGTCCGGTCTAAGACCGGACCTACAGCTTCAGCCGCAGCCCGTCGTAGGCTACCTGCACCCCGGGTGCCTTGGCCGCCAGGTCGCGAGTCAACTGCTCGTGATCGAGCAAGTGCGTAAGGTGCGTCAGGTAAGTGGCGGGAGCTCCGATCTCTTTCGCCGCGGCACAGGCCTCCTCAACGTTCATGTGCGTGGGATGGGGCTCGGGACGCAGACCATCGAGCACCACCACGTCGGCCCCTTTCGCCAGGGCCACCGCCTCCCGGGGGATGCGCTTGCAGTCGTTGTAGTAAACGAACTTTTTCCCCGTGGATTTCTCCTCGAAGACCAGGCCGAGGGTGTTGATTCCGCCGTGCGGCAGGAGCGTCGAGCGGATCGTGCCCTGCGGCAGCTCCATTTCCCCCGGCATCTCGACCAGCTTGAAGGCCGCATAACCTTTCGCCACCGGCCGCTCCGCGATCGTATAGGGAAAGATCGCGAGGATGCGTCCCATCCCCTCCTCCGTCGTGTAGACGGTCAAGGCGTTGCCGCCCTTCAGGTCGCAGAACCGGCGCAGGTCGTCCATGCCGACGATATGGTCAGCATGTCCGTGTGTCAGGATGAAGAAGTCGAGCTGCCGGACGTTCTCGCGCAGGCATTGCAGGCGAAACTCCGGCGCCGCGTCCACCTGGATGTGCAGGCCGTCCATCTCGACATGGATGCAGGCCCGCGTGCGCTTGTTGCGCGCATCAGGCGAGGTGCACACGGCGCAATCGCACGCGATCATCGGCACGCCCTGCGAAGTACCGGTGCCGAGAAAGATGACTTCCATGATGGCAGGACGGAACACGCTCCGCCCGCGACTGGCAAGTGCCCGCTCAGCGCCGGCCCCGGCGCCAGCGGAGCAGGCCCAGCGTCATGAGGGCACCCACAAACCACAGCGACGGGGCGCCGCCGCCCCCTCCTCCACCACCCCCGCCGGAGCTCGGCGGCGTGGGCGTGGTCGGAGTGGTGGGAGTCGTCGGCGTGGTCGGCGTCGAGGTCCCCGCCGTCAGGGAAATGACGGTCGCCGAGTACGGCGCGAAGGAAGCGGAGAAGGTGGCGCCGGCGACGTCCATCGTGCCGCTGGCGAGGTCGGTCGAGCCGCTGCCGCCGGGCTTCGCCGCGTCGTCCTGCGGCTTGCCGTAGCTGTAAACGTTCGCCGAGGAGGCCGGGGTGAAACCGGTCAGCGCGATGCTCGCGTTGAGCGTCGCCGCCGGATCCTTGTTGATCACGAGCAGGCGGACGTCGCCCCCCGGGCTCTTCGCGGCAAACACGGCGAGCAGGGAGTTGGTGCTGGTGGCCGACACCACCGTGTCCCCGCCGCGGGCGAATTTCGCCAGCAGCTTCATCACGTAGTAGGTCGGGTACGGCTCGAAGAAGGAGTTCGAACCGCCCGCGCCGGGCGAGGACAGGATTCCGTAGTCACCATAGTTGCGCCAGCCGTAGAGCGAGGCGCTGTTGTTGTTCGTGGTGTCCTGGCCGTTCCGCAGGTCCCACCACAGGAGCGCGTTGAACTCGGTCTGCAGGATGTTCCCGATGCTGTCGGCCAGGAAGAGCCCGTTCACCAGGCTCGTGGTCTGCTTGCCGGGGTCGGAATAAACCGAGTTGTTCTCCGTGACGACGATTTCGACCGTGCCGCCCACCGTGCCGAGGTAATCGGTGAGCTGGCGGCGCAGGATCGCGGCGTCGTCCGACCAGGTTTTCGCCTTCTGCAGCAGGCCGGCGTCGCTCTCGGGATTGCCGGGGGAAAATTCCGCCGGCGCCTGGTCGTAGCGGTGGTAGATGACAAAGTCGGGCGTGACGCCGAGCGATTTTAAAGTCGTGAGCAGAACGGGCGTCCAGCCGTTGGTGGACACACCGGTGCGGGGATTCGTCGCCGGATGCGAGGTGTTCCCGTTCGCATAGTCGGTCTCGCTCGCGACGACCACCACGCCCACCTTGATGCTCGAATCCACGGCCTTCATCTTCGCGATATAGTCCTTGGCGCGGGTGGCATAGGTATAGGCGTCGTGCTGGATCGCCTGCTCGTCGGTTTCCCATGTGCCATAGCACTCGTTGCCGATCTCCCAATATTTGATGCCATAGGCTGACAGCCGGCTCGCGCGCAGGAAATTCATCCCATCGTTCGTCGCGACCGGCGCGGTGCTCCGGAGCGACGCCCAGGTGCCCGCCGTCAGCCAGTTGTAGCCCTTGGCATCCACGCCGATGATGGCGCCGGCCGTGGGGCTGGCGTTGGCGTAGGCGACCCACGCGGCAGCTTCCTCCGGCGTGCCCGTGCCGTAGTTCACGGTCGCGAATACCTGGGCGTTCAGGCCCGTGAAGAGATTGGCAAATTTGTCGAAACCCGACGCCCAGGTCCACGTGTTGGCCGCGGTCGTGTTCGTCCGCCAGTGGTATTCGTCCGAGAGCGAGCCACCCGGGAGACGGATCGCCCGCACCCCGGCCGCCTGCACCAGCGTGACGGTCTGGCTGCTGCCCGCTTCCTGGTCCCACATCGTGGCGTTGAGCCCGAAGACGCGCTCGTCGACGGTGCGGACGGTCTTGGTCGCATCCACTGCCACGGAAACATTCTGAGCGAGCGCCGCCAGGGGCAGCGCGAGCAGTTGGGAAAGCAAGAGAAGACGACGGAACGCGGGGGTAACGATCATGGGGAGACGACAGCTTACCTGATCAGACAACGCCGGCCATGATTTGTTTGCTCTCACATATGAGAAGCTTTGCGGACGGCTATATCACCAAAGGCATAGGCGGAGCGGAGGCACACAACCGAGCCGTTGCAATGGCTCGAGAACCAGGCGCCCGGCGCGTGATCCATGCGTCAACCCTGCTAACACTCGATTTCGCGGCTGGGAGGCGGTTCGTCCCCGGCCCAGCCGGACACACGGATCACCTCGCGAGCGAGTCGACGAATCTCCGACCATTTCGGACGATCCAAGCCATCATCCTCAAGCCAGGATTCTTCGTCGTTCGAATCGCTCAACGCCCGCAATGCTTCGTCGAGAGCCCGCAGGCTCAAATACAGCGTGCCGGACCAGACGTCAGTATAGCGTGATGATGCCGGATCGAAGAACTGCTCAAACTCCAATATCATTTCGTCGGCCGGGAAAGTGAACGAAGGGAAAAGCTTTCTTTGAATGTGCGCCGGCTGAGCCAAGGCGCGGACGATCCATTTCAAGCCATCGAGTTGCGTGTCCATGTGGGTTCGCCCCGGAAGCGCTGCTGGCGCAAGGGCACATCATCTAGAAGTTCCTTCCAGAATCCGGCGTTCAATTCCTGTGATGTAATTTCCTCGTTAGCGCCCGAACGGTCTTGCCAGAAAACTGCGTACCGCTCCCTTGACTTCGGTGGTGCGGAGTGACTCCTTGCCGCCATGAAACTCAAGACACGCCGCCCTGCTTCTTCGCGGGCCAAAGCCAGGAACGGCCGGCGCGTCTCCTCCCAACGCCCGCCCAAGTTCTCCGATGCAGTGAAACGGGTGGCCGGCATGATGGAGGGTACTCCCGACCTCTCCAGCCGTGAAGGCTTTGGCCCAACCGAGATATCTCGTTGATGCAGGTCCGTTGATCGCGGCGTTTGCGCGGCGGGATTGGTGGCATGCTTGGGCGGTCGACACCCTCGGCAGCATCGGGGAGACGGCTTGGACCAGCGAATTGGTCCTCGGCGAAGCTGCCTGGAACCTCGGGCAGAATTCTCCGGCCACCTTGGAACTACTCGGCTTCATCCATCGGAAGGAACTCGGGGTTATCCCTGTTCTGGGACAACATGCCGCACGACTCAGCCAGCTCATGTCCAAGTACGAACGCATGGACGTCTGCGACGGCTCGCTGGTGGTCCTTTCCGAGCAAATTCCCCAAAGCAAAGATCATCACCGTTGATATCCGGGATTTCCCGATCTACCGCCGCTTCGGCCGCGAGCCGCTGCCGCTGATTATGCCGGCGTGACCGCAGACCACATCCGCCAGCTCCTTCGCCTGGCTCGCCCACGCCCTGTTGGCGGTGATCGTCGTTGAGCAGGACCGGATCGGCCTGCAACCTTGGGCGATGTCCGACAAACCGACCTGCCCTGCCTGCACGCTCGACGATGTCCTCGCGCATCCCGGTCACTGGGAATGCGCGACCTGCGGCCACGAATGGCCGCGCGCCGCGGCGCCGGAGGCGGCCCGCATCGTCAAGGATGCCAACGGCACCCCGCTCGCCGATGGCGACACGGTCGTGCTGGTCAAGGACCTCAAGCTGCGCGGCGGCGGTGGCGTGCTCAAAGGCGGCACCAAGGCCAAAAACATCCGGCTGGTCGAGGGCGACCACGACATCGACTGCAAAATCGACGGCGTCGCGATGGCCCTGAAGTCCTGCTTCGTCAAGAAGGCCTGAGTCTGGCCCGGGCGGGCGGGCATCGCCCCCACACTCCAGAATTTTCCAAGGAAAGTCGCAAAGGTCGCGAAGCCATTCGCCTCCGGGTCAGCAAGGTCCGATGCATACCTCCCGACACTCGGCCTGATCCTCTATCGGTTCCAAGCCACATACGTCGGCCCGGTCGAATTGGCCTAAGATCGTCTAGCCGGTATCTCTATTCACTATCAAATGGTGCCCGTGGTGGGGCTCGAACCCACACGCCTCTTTCGAGACCCGGGCTTGATGAGCCTACTTTTCAACAAAGTCGGCTCACGCAAGCCCGGATGTCTGCCAATTCCATCACACGGGCGAGAATGGTGCGGATTGAAGGAATCGAACCTTCCCCCTGTTTTGTTCGGCCTCACACCATCAGCCACCCAGCAGGGTGACGTTCAGCGTTATTACAGCCATGCATCCGCACAAGGGGCACCATCATCAAAAACCCAAGACAATAAAGTCTGCGGATCTTTGAGTTACTATTCTTAACTGCGGTTTGGTTCGTTGTTTTCACGTTCGTGTTCTCCTTGGTTGTAGTTTGCGGTCGAGCGAACTCGTGACCGAGCGCGCCTACTAGTTGCGTTTCAGAATGCAAGGAGCCGTAAAAGCTTCCGAACTTCACCGTGCCAGAAAGCCGATGGTGGAGGCCCAAATTGCTCTAGAATAAAATATCAAAGAAAAGGCGCGCCCGTGATTTCGGGCGCGCCTCGAAACTTACCTTAGACTGAGTACTTGGCGTTGAACCGACTCATTAGTAGTCCATGCCGCCCATGCCGCCGCCGCCCTGCGGCATCGCGGGGGCCTTGTCCTTCTCCGGGGCATCGGTGATGATGCACTCGGTGGTGAGGAGCAGGCCGGCGATGGACGCGGCGTTCTGCAGCGCGGTGCGCGTGACCTTCGTCGGGTCGACGACGCCGGCCTTCACGAGGTCCTCGTATTCGCCGGTGGCCACGTTGTAGCCGTTGGCACCCTTGCTGGTGAGGACCGCCTGGACGACGACCGCACCCTCGACGCCGGCATTGAAGCACAGCTGCTTGAGCGGGGACTCGACGGCGCGACGGACGATCTGGGCGCCGAGCTTCTCGTCGCCTTCCAGCGACGCGACCGCGGCTTCCACGGCCTTCGCGGTGCGGAGGAGAGCGACGCCGCCGCCGGCGACGATACCCTCTTCCACGGCCGCACGGGTCGCATGGAGGGCGTCTTCGACGCGCTGCTTCTTCTCCTTCATCTCGGACTCGGTCGCGGCGCCGACGTTGATGACGGCCACGCCACCGGCGAGCTTCGCGAGGCGCTCCTGGAGCTTCTCGCGGTCGTAGTCGGAGGTGGTCTCGTCGATCTGGCGGCGGATCTGCTTCACGCGGGCCTGGATCTCGGACGACTTGCCCGAACCCTCGACGATCGTGGTGTTCTCCTTGTCGACGACGATGCGCTTGGCGCGGCCGAGGTCGGCGAGGGTGAGGTTCTCGAGCTTGAGGCCGAGGTCCTCAGTGATGCACTTGCCGCCGGTGAGGACGGCGATGTCCTCGAGCATGGCCTTGCGGCGGTCGCCGAAGCCCGGGGCCTTGACGGCGCACACGTTGATCGTGCCGCGGATCTTGTTAACGACGAGCGCGGCGAGGGCTTCGCCCTCGACTTCCTCGGCGATGACCAGGAGCTGCTTGCCGGTCTTGGCGACCGACTGCAGGAGCGGGAGGAATTCCTGGAGGTTGGAGATCTTCTTCTCGTGGATGAGCACGTAGGCGTCCTCGAGGATGGCCTCCTGGGCCTCCATGTTGGTCGCGAAGTACGGCGAGAGGTAGCCCTTGTCGAACTGCATACCCTCGACGACGTCGAGGGTGGTCTCGATGGACTTGGCCTCTTCGACGGTGATGGTGCCGTCCTTGCCGACCTTGTCCATGGCATCGGCGATGATGTTGCCGATGGTGTCGTCCCAGTTGGCGGAGACGGTGGCGACCTGGCGGATCTCCTCGCGGTCATTGACCTTCTTGGAGATCTTGGCGAGCTCGGCGACGGCGGCCTCGACGGCCTTGTCGATACCGCGCTTGAGGTAGATCGGGTTGGCGCCCGCGGTCACGTGCTTGAGGCCTTCCTTGTAGACGGACTCGGCGAGCACGGTGGCGGTGGTGGTGCCGTCGCCGGCAGCGTCGTTCGTCTTGGAAGCGACTTCCTTCACGAGCTGGGCGCCGATGTTTTCATAGGCGTCACCGAGCTCGATTTCCTTGGCGACGGTCACGCCGTCCTTGGTGACGGTCGGGGAACCGAATTTCTTGTCGATCACGACATTCCGGCCCTTGGGCCCGAGGGTGACCTTGACGGCGCGGGAGAGCAGCTCGACGCCGCGGAGGATCTTCTGGCGAGCGGCCTCGTCGAAAATGAGTTGTTTGGCAGCCATGATATTAAACTAGTTGTAAGTTGAGTGTTGAGAATTGAGAGACGGAGTCAGCTCAGACGATGACGCCGAGGATGTCGTCCTCGCGGACGAGCGTGTACTTCTGGTCGTCGATCTTCACTTCGGTGCCGCCGTACTTGCTGATGAGAACCTTGTCGCCGACCTTCACTTCGAAGGCGGAGAGCTTGCCGTTCTCGTCGCGCTTGCCGGTGCCGAGGGCGATGACCTTCGCCTCCTGCGGCTTTTCCTTGGCGGAGTCCGGGATGATGATGCCACCGCGGACCTGTTCCTTTTCCTCGATGTGCTGCACGAGCACGCGATCACCGATGGGTTTGATGCTTACTTTAGCCATATGGGTATTGGGTTGGTTGAGAGTTGAGAGTTAAGGGCTGAGAGCTGAGAGAGAAAAAGCGAACCCGTTCCCTTGGCGGGGACGGGTTCGCATGGGAAGCTTATTTCTTGTCCTCGTCGACGATCTCGACGTCGGCGTCGACGACCTTGCCTTCGACCTTCTGGGCCTTCTTGGGCTCGGACGCGGCACCGGTGTCGCCCTCGGGGGCCGCCCCACCCGCCTGGGCACCGGCGGCCGCCTGGGCGGCCTGGGCCTGCTGGTAGAGCTCGCCGCCGACCTTCTGGAGGTTCTCCAGCGCGGCCTTCATCTTCGCCGGGTCGTTGGACTCGAGTTCCTTCTTCGCGTCGGCGATGGCGGTCTCGAACTTGGCCTTGGCGTCGGCAGGGAGCTTGTCGCCCGCGTCCTTCAGGGTCTTTTCGAGCTGGTAGATGGTCGTATCGAGCTGGTTCTTGCTCTCGACGGCCTCCTTGCGCTTGGCGTCCTCGGCGGCGTGCAGTTCAGCCTCCTTGGTCATCTTCTCGACCTCTTCCTTGGAGAGGCCGGACGAGCCCTGGATGGTGATCTTCTGCTCCTTGCCGGTGCCGAGGTCCTTGGCGTGGACGTTGAGGATGCCGTTGGCGTCGATGTCGAAGGTGACCTCGATCTGCGGCGTGCCGCGCGGCGCCGGCGGGATGCCGTCGAGCTTGAACGTGCCGAGGTTCTTGTTGTCGCGGGCCATCGGGCGCTCGCCCTGGAGGACCACGATCTCGACGCCCGGCTGGTTGTCGCTGTAGGTGGAGAAGACCTGGGCCTTCTTCGAGGGAATCGTCGTGTTGCGCGAGATCATCGGCGTGGAGACCTCGCCCGCGGTCATGATGCCGAGGGTCAGCGGGGTCACGTCGAGGAGGAGCACGTCGCGCACCTCGCCCTTGAGCACGCCGCCCTGCACGGCCGCGCCGATGGCGACGACCTCGTCGGGGTTCACGCCCTGGTGCGGGGGCTTGCCGCCGAGTTGCTTGGCGATGTCGACCACCTTGGGCATGCGGGTCATGCCGCCGACGAGCACGAGCTCATCGATCTGCGAGGAGGTGACGTTGGCGTCCTTGAGGCAGTTCTTGAACGGGGCGATGCAGCGCTCGAAGAGGCTGTCGCAGATCTGCTCCATCTTCGCGCGGGTCAGCTGCACGTTGAGGTGCTTCGGGCCGGACGCGTCCGCCGTGATGAACGGCAGGTTGATGTCGTAGGTCGTGGCGGACGAGAGGGCGATCTTGCCCTTCTCGGCCTCCTCCTTGAGGCGCTGGAGGGCCATCGGGTCCTTGCGGAGGTCGATGCCGTTCTCCTTCTTGAAAGTGTCGACGAGCCAGCCGATGAGGGCCTCGTCCCAGTTGTCGCCGCCGAGGTGGGTGTCGCCGTTGGTGGCCTTCACCTCGAAGACGCCGTCGCCGATCTCGAGCACGGACACGTCGAACGTGCCGCCACCGAGGTCGAACACCGCGATCTTCTCGTCCTTCTTCTTGTCGAGGCCATAGGCCAGGGAGGCGGCCGTGGGCTCGTTGATGATGCGCAGCACCTCGAGGCCGGCGATCTTGCCGGCGTCCTTGGTGGCCTGGCGCTGGGCGTCGTTGAAGTACGCCGGGACCGTGATGACGGCCTGCGTGACCTTCTCGCCGAGATAGGCCTCGGCGTCGGCCTTCAGCTTGCCGAGGACGAAAGCCGCGATCTGCTGCGGGGCGAAGGTCTCGGTCTTGTCGCCGGCCTGCACCTCGATGTAAGCGTCGCCGTTTTTGCCTTCGACGACCTTGAACGGCATGTTCGCCGCCTCGGCCTTCACTTCGGAAAACTTGCGACCGATGAAACGCTTGGCGGAGAACACGGTGTTCTTCGGGTTCGTCACGGCCTGGCGCTTGGCGGCCTGGCCGACGACGCGCTCGCCCGTCTTCGTGAAAGCCACGACCGACGGCGTGGTGCGCGCGCCTTCAGCGTTGGGAATGACCACCGGTTCGCCGCCTTCCATGATGGCCATGCACGAGTTGGTCGTGCCTAGATCGATGCCTAAAATCTTGCTCATATACCCGCGGCAAAGCTGGCATCGTGCCCTCCACTCACGCACAATTCATTACCTACTGATTTCCATAGCTATAAATCGTAAAACAGCCTGATCTGGGCGATTCCAAAACGCGTCAAATCGGGCCGTAATGTCCCACTTTATCCCCGTCGTGACACACCGCTGTGCCGTGGGCTGGCACAGTTGGCTGCCCGCTCACGACGCGGTTTTCAGCCGGATCAGGAACTCGGTGCCGTGGTCGGTGGGGTGCTCGGCGATATCCCGCGAGACGACTTCGAGCGACCCGCCGAAGAGCAGGACGAACTTCCGCATCAGCGGCATGCCGAAGCCCGTGCCCTTCTCCCCGGCGGTGCCCCGGCGGCTGTGGCTCTTGGAAAAATCGAACAGGTGTTCCCGCACGTCCGCCGGCATGCCGATGCCATGGTCGCGGATCCCGAGGAGCACGTCGTCCCCCTCGCCGCGCGCCGTGATCGCGATCGTGGCCCCGGGTTGGGAGAACTTGATGGCGTTGGACAGCACGTTGCAGAGGACCGAGTTGATCAGTGCGCTGCGCTCGGCAATCACACTTATCGCCGGCACCTCCTGCTCGATGACCAGGTTTTTGTCGCGGATCCTCTGGTCGAGCAAAGCCAGCGACTCCTCGACCGCTTCGCGCAGGGGGACCGGCTGCAGGGTGATGCCCTTGTCCTCCGACGTGCGCATCTCGCGGATGAGGTTGGTGAGCCCGATGCCGTTCCGCACGGCGGGAAGCAGCCGCGGCAGGACCTGCGCCAGGCTTGCGTCCCCGCGCATCTGGGCGAGTTCCAGCGTCATGCTCAGCACTCCAAAATGGTTGGCCACATCGTGGCAGACCATCTGGAGCATCTCCTTCAACTCGGTGCTCTGCTCCTCGATCTCCCGCTGCTGCGCGCGGATCAGCAGGTGCGTGTGCACGCGGGCCAGCAATTCCGCCGGCTGGAACGGCTTCGTCACATAGTCGCTGGCGCCGATGCCGAAGCCGCGCACGACATCGTCCACCTCGGCCTTGGCCGTCAGGAAAATCACCGGGAGGTTCCGTGTCGCCGGGGCGGCCCGGAGCGCCCGGCATACCTCGTAGCCGTCCATCTCGGGCATCATCACGTCGAGCAGGACGAGGTCGAGGTGCGGCGTCTGCTCGCAAATTTTCAGCGCCTGCGCGCCGCGCGTGGCCACCTTGAGCTCGTAGTCCGCCTGCAACAGTCCGACCAGGACCTGGATGTTGGCCGGGGTGTCGTCGACGAGCAGCAGGCACGGGCGTTTCGGTGGAGCGGAACTCATGACGGAAATCGGGTTGGCAGGGCGGCCCGGTCCCAGCGAAGCATGCGCGTTGCGGCGCGTCACGGCGAATCGCCGCCGCGGCGAATCCGTTTGCCGCGGCCCCTGCGCGCTCTCTAGCGTGCCCCTGCCTCGGGCCGCGGCAGGTCCTCCCCATGAACATCGCCCAACGCCTCGCCCTCCTGCTGGCCGTTCCCCTTCTGGTGCTGGCCGGGCTCGCGATCTTCATCCGGACCCAGCTCGCGGCGATCGATGCGCAAGGCCGCGACATGGCCAACATCCAGGTGCCGACGCTCGCCATCATCGGCCGCGTGACGCGGGCCTACGGCGAAATGCGGACGGACGTCCGCGACTTCATCATGGCGACGGATCCTGCCCGCCGCGGCGAGATCGCGGTGCATTTCCAAGCCTCGGAAACGGAGATCAACCGCCAGTTCGACGAATACGCCCGCACGCTGCTGGTCGAGGAACAGGACCGGCGCCTGCTGGAAACCTACCGCCGTCTCGTCAACGAATGGATCGCGGGCGCGCGGCAGGCGATGGCGATGGCCGTCGACGGGAGCAGCCCGGAGGCCTTTTCCCAGCTCGGCGGGCAGATGCGCGCGCTGGCGGACCGTGTGAACCGCGCCTCCGTAGACTGGATCCAGCACAACGAGCGGATCGCCAACGCCGCGGGTGCCTCGATGATCGAACTCACCTCCGCGGTCCGCACCCGGCTGTGGATTGCCGGCGCCCTCGCCCTGCTGGTGACCGCCGGGCTCGGCGTGCTGACTTTCCGTCGCATTGTCACCCCGATCCAATCCCTCGAGGCCTCCGTCAAGGCCGTCGCCGCCGGCGACTACGCCCACGCGGTCCCGTACGTGAACGCTCGGGACGAAACGGGCAGCCTGGCCCGCTCGGTCGAGGTGCTCAAGCAGGGGGCGGCCCAAACCCACGAGCAGTCCCGGAAGCTGGCGCAACAAGCCGAGGAGCTCCGCCGTTTCAACCTGCTCTCCGACACCGCGCTCGATCTCACTAAGACGAATTTCTGGCACCTGTCGTTCGACGAGCCCGGCTGGTACTACTCCAACGAACGCGGCGCCCGGCTGCTCGGCCAGGACCCGACACCCCACTATCGTTACCGCCTCGATGACTGGGTCCAGCAGGTCCGGCTCGGCGACTCGGACGCGGCCGAGGCCGCCTTGGCGGCGTTCGACGCGATGGTCGCCGGCCGCAGCCCGCACTACAACGCCACCTACGCCTACAAGCGGCCCGTGGATGGCCGGGTGATCTGGCTGCGTTCCGCCGGGCATGTGATCCGCGATGCCGACGGCAAGCCGAAGGAGGTGTTCGGCGTCAACCAGGACATCACCGAAGCCAAGCTCGCGGAGCTCGCGATCCAGGAGGGCGAACGCCAGCTGCGCGAGACCGAGCAATATTTCCGCAGCGTGCTGGAGAAGGCGCCCGACGGCCTCATGGTCGTGGACGCCGACGGCACGATCCAGCTGGTGAACGCCCAGTGCGAAAAGCTCTTCGGCTACACCCGCAACGAACTCGTCGGCCAGAAGGTCGAGACCCTCGTACCCGCCGCGGTGCGGGCGCACCATCCCGGCCTGCGCGAGGGCTACCATCACGCGCCGACGACCCGCTCGATGGGCGCCAAGCGCGAGCTGCACGGCCAGCGCAAGGATGGTTCCCTTTTCCCCGTCGACATTGGCCTCAGTCCGCTGCCCGCGCGTGGCGGCACCGGCACCCAGGTCGCCGTTTCCATCCGCGACATCACCGACCGCCGGCAGGCCGAAACCGACCTGAAGGAGGCGAAGCAAAAGGCGGAGGAGGCGACGCAGATGAAGTCCATGTTCCTCGCGAACATGAGCCACGAAATCCGCACCCCGATGAACGCCATCATCGGCCTCTCCTACCTCGCGCTGAAAACCCCGCTCAACGCCAAGCAGCGCGACTACGTCGGCAAGGTCCACAACGCCGGCACCTCGCTGCTCGCGATCATCAACGACATTCTCGATTTCTCCAAGATCGAGGCCGGCCGGCTCGACCTCGAGTCCGTCGAGTTCAAGCTCGATGACGTCATCAGCTCCGTCACGACCGTCACTGCCGGCAAGGCCAACGAGAAGGGCCTCGAGTTCCTCGCGCAAGTGGCCCCCGGGCTGCCCCCCTCGCTGGTCGGCGACCCGCTCCGCCTTGGCCAGATCCTCACCAACCTCATCAACAACGCCATCAAGTTCACCGAGCAGGGCGAAGTCCGCCTCACCGTCGAACAAGCCGAGCGCACGGGCGAAAAGTGCCAGCTGCGTTTCACGATCCGCGACACCGGCATCGGCATGAACACCGACCAGGCCGCGCGGCTCTTCCAGCCGTTCACGCAGGCCGACATGTCCACCACCCGCAAGCACGGCGGCACCGGCCTCGGCCTGACCATCTGCCGCCGGCTGGTCGAGTTGATGGGCGGACAGATCTGGTTCGAAAGCACCCCCGGCACCGGCACGACCTTCACTTTCACGGCCTGGACCGGCATCGGCACCAAGAGCGGCGCCCGCAAGGTCATCCCGGAAAAAATCGGCCGCCTGCGCGCCCTCATCGTCGACGACAACGCCGCCGCCCGCGAAATCGTGGACGGACTGCTTAAAGACGTCGTGCGGCACGCCGACTCCGTCGCCTCGGCGCCGGAAGCCATTTCCGCCATCCGCCAGAACGACGCCGACGCGCCTTACGACGTCGTCTTCCTGGACTGGCGCATGCCCGGCATGGATGGCTTGCAGGCGGCCCGCATTATCAAGGATGACCCGGCCCTCCGTCATCCGCCGGCCATCATCATGGTCACCGCCTTCGGGCGCGAGGAGGTCCGCGAAGAGGCCGAGCGGCTCGAGCTCGACGGCTTCCTCGTCAAGCCGGTCACGAAGTCGATGGTCGTCGATTCGCTCATCAACGCCTTCGTGGACGCGGCCGAGCCCGCCGCGGTCGCCTCCGGCGCCCGGAGCGAGGGTGTCACGCTCGCGGGCATGCGCATCCTGCTCGTCGAGGACAACGAGATCAACCAGCAGATCGCCGTCGAGCTGCTGGAAGGAGTCGGCGCGACGCTCACGGTCGCCAATCACGGCGGCGAAGCCCTCGACCGGCTTACGCAGGGACCGATCCCTCCGCCTTTTGACGTCGTGCTGATGGACCTTCAGATGCCGGTGATGGACGGCCACCAAGCGACGGCCCGGATCCGCGCCGACGCCCGTTTCGCCACGCTGCCCGTCATCGCCATGACGGCACACGCCACGGTGGAAGAGCGCGACGCCTGCCTCGCCCACGGCATGAACGGGCATATCTCCAAGCCCATCGAGCCGACCGTTCTCTTCGACACCCTCGCCGCCCTCCGCCGCGGCGGCACTACAACGGCGCCCATGCCGATCGCGGCCCCGAGCCAGCCGTCTGGCGCCCTCCCCGAAATCCTTGGTCTCGACACCGCGGACGGCCTCGCCCGTGTGGCGGGCAATGAAAAGCTGTATCTCAAGTTGCTGCGCCAGTTCGCCGACCAGCAGGCCGCCACCGTGGCCAAAATTTCCGCTGCGCTGGCCGAGGGCGACCGGGCCACGGCCGAGCGCCTCGCCCACACGCTCAAGGGCGTGGCCGGCAACCTGGGCGCGACCCGCGTCCAGGCGGCCGCCGGCGCCGTGGAGCAGGTGATCCGGATGCAGGCTCCCGCCGGCGAGATCGACGCGAAGATCCGGCATACCGCGGCCGAGCTCGAGCCGCTGCTCGCCCGCCTGCAGCTCGCGCTGGCCGACACGGCCGAACCCATTCCGCTCGCCCCCGCCGCGCCGGCCGATCCCGCCGTCACCCGCGCCGCCGGCACCCGTCTGGCCGCGTTGCTCACCGACTTCGACGCCAGCGCCGTCGATTTTCTCGACAAAAACCAGTCGGTCCTGCGCCCGCAATTCAGCGATGGCGACTGGAAGACCTTCCGGGACCATATCAACGGATACGCGTTCGGGGACGCCCTGCCCCTGCTGCAGGCCGCCATCCCGGATCTCAAATCCTAGCCCCCACGCCCATGGAATCGCGCATCCTGATCATCGAGGACGAGCCGGCCAACATCGCCATGCTGTCCGAGGTGCTGCTCACCGCCGGCTACCACCCGAGCGTCGCGACCTCGGGCGAGCAAGGCCTGCACCTGCTCGAACACGCCCGGCCGGATCTCATCCTTCTCGACATCATGATGCCCGGCATCGACGGCTACGAGACGTGCCGGCGGATCAAGGCCTCCAGCCAATGGCGCGGCATCCCGGTCATCTTCCTCACCGCGAAGACCGAAACGAAGGACATCGTGCGCGGATTCGAGGCGGGGGCGGTCGACTATGTGGCCAAGCCCTTTCACCCGCGCGAACTGCTGGCCCGGGTCCACACCCACCTTTCCCTCGACCACCTGCACCGCGAAAACCAGCGCCTGCTCCTCAACGTCCTGCCGGCCTCCATCGCCGACCAGCTCAAGAAACAAACGGGCATCATCGCCCAGCGTTTTGACGACGCCTCGGTGCTTTTCGCCGACCTCGCCGGGTTCACGGCCATGTCCGCCCGGATGGGTCCGTCGGAGTTGCTGCAACTGCTCAACGCCGTTTTCTCGGGCTTCGACGAACTGGTGGGGAAATACGGCCTGGAAAAAATCAAGACCATCGGCGACGCCTACATGGTCGCCGGCGGCCTGCCGGATCCCCGCAATGATCACCTGGAAGCCATGGCCCGGCTCGCGTTGGAGATGAACGCCAACTTCCAGCAGACTTCCAGCCCCTTTGGCACGCTGAATCTCCGCATCGGCCTCCACACCGGCTCCGTGATCGCCGGCGTGATCGGCGTGCGCAAGTTCATCTACGACGTCTGGGGCGACACCGTGAACACCGCCAGCCGCCTCGAGTCCCACGGCGTCACAGGGCGCGTGCACGTGAGCGACGCCGTTTATGAGCGCCTGAAGGACCGGTTCGAATTTGAATCCCGCGGGACCGTGGAGCTCCGCGGCCGCGGCCCGATGCAGACCTATTTCCTGAACGGTGCCCGGCGTTCCTGAAACGTCCGGCTCAAGCCGCGCCGGCCCGTGCCGATATAGCTGGTTTCCATGCCACCGTCGCGCCAAGGTGCCGGTAGGATACCGGCCCGACCCTGTGATTCCCGCGCCCAACAGTTTCTCCCGGTCTGCGCGAGCCGCCCTTGCGTTGGGGGTCCTGGCTGGCGGTCTCGCCCTGCCCGCCCCACTGGCCGCAACGACGCTCAACGAGCTGCTCGACAACCCGAAGCTGAATGCGAAGAAGTTCGCCAATTACTTCGGCGATTTTGCCTATGAGTTCAACGCCGCCATCCAGCCGCCCGAGGATTTCCTCCGCCGCGAGAAGGGCGACTGCGACGACTACGCGGTCCTCGCCGACTACGTCCTCGGCAAGCACGGCCTCGGCACCCGCCTCATCCACGTGCGCCTGGCCGGCCGCGTGGCCCACGCCGTGTGCTACGTCACGGAGAACGGCGCCTACCTGGACTACAACAACCGCAAGTTCTTCGTGACGCTCGCCCGTTCCGGCCCCAAGCTCCGCGACATCGCCACCAAGGTGGCCGACTCGCTCTCCGCCAACTGGACGACCGCCTCCGAGTTCACGTACTCCTATGAAACCCACCGCAAGGTCATGACCGCGACGATCTCGCAGACCGGCGGCGACGAGCCCAACCCCGGACAGTCCTCCCCCTTCCATGTCGAGTGACACCCCCCCACCCGTCCCCCTTGCCGACCCCACCCTGCGGCGCGTGCTGGTTTTCTTCACGCTCATCCTGGGCGTGCTCATCGGCATCGTCGTGGTCTCGCTGCGCAACCTGAACCGCTCCATCGCGACCAGCGACTGGGTCAACCACACCCACGCGCTGATCAGCGAACTCGACGCGCTGCGCCCCAACCTCGCGGCCGCCGAGGGCGAGCTCGTCCGTTACCTGCACACGGGCGACCAGCGCGACCACGCCGCCTACCAGGAAAAATTCGCCGATCTCGGCGAGAGCGTGGCGGTCATCAACGCCCTCATCGCCGGCGCGCCGGACGAAAAGGAACAGTTCGCCCCCATCGCCGCCCTCCTCGCCCGGCGCGCCGGGCTCGCCACCCAGGCGGTGCAGCTGAAAAAGGCCGGCGACACCGCGGGCCTGCAAAAACTCCAGGACACCGAGGCCGAGGGCGGCGACCTCCCCGAACTCGCGCGTCGCCTCGAGAAGCTGCGCGAGAAGCAAACCGACCTGCTCAGCGCGCGCGACCGCGCCTCCTTTGTCCAGGCGCAGGTGACCCGCTGGACCGTGCTGGCGGGTGTGGGCTTCGACTTCCTGCTCCTCTGCGGCGCCGCCTGGCTCATCCGCGACGACCTCGCCGCCCGCCGCCAGGCGGCCCGCCTGCTCGCGCAAACCAACTCCGAGCTCGAGGAAAAGGTCCGCCAGCGCACAGCCGAGATCTCCGCCATGAACGCCCAGCTCGTCGCCCAGAACCTCGAGGAACGCTGGGCCAAACAGGCCATCGAACACCAGAACCGTTACAATCTCCTGATCATCGATTCGATCACCGACGCGGTTTTCGTGGTCACAAAGCTGATGAATATCTCGCGGATGAACCCCGCCGCCGTGCACCTCACCGGCTACGAGCCCGTCGACCTTGTCGACAAACCGCTGGCGAAGGTCGCCCAGCTGGCGGACGCCGACGCGCTCCGCCGGACCTTCGACGTGCTCGCCCGCACCCTCGTGGACGGGCACGAGATGCGCAGCCAGGCCGCCGTCGTGACCATGAAAAACGGCGACCGCGTCGCCGTGCAGCTGAACGTCTTCCCGTTGCGCGACCGCGACAAGGTTGTCGGGGGCGTCGTCATCCTTAAATCTTCCGCCCCGTCCTCGTCATGAGCCACTCCACCCGCCCTCCATTCGCGCCCGATAGCCTTTCGGTGGCGCCCAAGCCCTCGGGCCGGCACATCCTCGCGATCGACGACGAGACCTCGATTCTCGAACTCCTGACCGAATACCTGAAGGCCCACGGCTACCGCGTGAGCACGGCCACCAACGCCGCCGAGGCCAAGCACGTCGTCGAATCCCAGGCGCCCGATCTCATCATCTCCGACCTCCAACTCGAGGACACCGATGGCCTGCAGTTGGTCGGCCAGCTCCGCGTGCTCCTGCCCGCCACGCCCGTGATCCTGCTGACCGGCGTGCTCTTCGACCCCCTTGTCATTGAGAACAACCTGAAGTGGAAGATCTCCGCCTACGTCAGCAAGACGGCGCCACTCCAGACGCTGGTCGCGGAAATCAAGCGGCTGATCGGGTGAGCGCAGCCTGATGCGCAGGGGCGGAGAATCATCCTTCCTTTCCCTGTAGGGGTCGAGCTCGCTCGATCCTGGTAATGTCACGCGCGGGAGCAGACGGATCGAGCAAGCTCGACCCCTACAGGAAAACGGAATCCCGCGGTCGCGGGATGGGGCGCAGCGAGTCTGCGTCCCCACCATCCCACCCTGATCCGCGGTTGCCAATCGGGGCGAACCGCGTTCACTCGCGGCCATGGAAGTGCTGCACGTGCCGGATACGGTGCCGGTGATGACGCTGCCGGAAACGGTCTTCTTTCCGCAGGCGCTCCTGCCCTTGCACATCTTCGAGCCGCGCTACCGCCAGATGCTGCGCGACGTGCTGGCCCGCGACCGGCTGTTCGCCGTCGCCCGCCTCGATCCCGCGCGCGCGGCGCAACCCGGCGCGGAGGAACCTGCCAATCCCATCGCCTGCGTCGGCATCATCCGCGCCTGCCAGAAGGCGGAGAGCGACACCTCGAACCTCCTGCTCCAGGGCATCTGCCGCGTGGAGATCCAGCACATCGTGCGCGAACATCCCTACCGGCTCGTCGCCATCCGCCCCCTCAGCACCACCGCCGGCGGCACCCACGCCCAGCTGGAGATCGAGCGCCTCGAAGTCATGCGCCTCCTCAACCTGCGCCGCCGCCTCGGCACGCCGGCCCCGAAGGGCATGACCCAGTTCCTGGAGAGTATCGAGGATACGGACACTTTCGCCGACATTGCCGCGTTCAACCTCTGCGAAAACGGCGCGCTCAAGCAAAAGCTCCTCGAGGAGCTCGACACGCGCCGCCGCCTCCAGCTGTTCGCCGCCCAGCTCAAGTCCGAGATCGAGAGCCAGAAGCTCCGCCGCAAGCTGCAGGGGCACCTGACGGACGACCATATTGTGGACAACTGACCTGTCGGCTTGCCGACAGGTCGTCCTGAGCGGCGGCACGCCGCGAAGGATCCATGTGTAGCCGGCAGGCTGGAGGGCCGGGCTCCCGCCCGGCCGCGGTCGACCGGGAGGTCGACCCTCCACAACTTCACCGCCAATCCAGCACTTCGCAGGTCATGACCGGGTCGGACCGGTTCCGCAGCTGCTGCGATCCGGCCACGCGCACGCTGACCTTTCCCTTGAGCTGGGCGTAGGTCTTGTCGCTGATCACGATCTGGCTGCGCTGCGCCAGTTCGCACAGGCGCGACGCCAGGTTCACGGTGTCGCCCACCGCGGTGAAATCCATGATGCGGGCCGTGCCGACGTTGCCGACGACCGCCGGGCCGGTGTGGATGCCGAAATTGATGCCCAGCCGGTGCTCGGGCTCGAGCTTCTGGTGGAAATCCGCGAGGCGCTGGCGGACATCCAGGGCGGTGGCGACCGCGTGCAGCGCGTGCTCCGGCTCGGGCAGCGGCGTGTTGTAGAGCACCATGACGCCATCG
>Ga0247757_10000496_pt1 | contig 32157 bp, 34 predicted proteins | sample UWRJL126311R4_FD_180929 | JGI IMG/M metagenome (GOLD analysis project Ga0247757, IMG submission 180929) | Plant litter microbial communities from Arlington Agricultural Research Station in Wisconsin, United States - UWRJ-L126-311R-4 | ecosystem: Environmental > Terrestrial > Plant litter >... | reverse complement strand
CGGTTCAGGTCCAAGTCAAGGTTTAGATAAGGTGGAGTGTATAAAATTTTTGTTTCGATTTAGGGGTTTTCCTTACTGTGTTTGTAATCTATTCGCAAGGGCTGTGGGTTGGGCAGAAGCATACCTTCGGCTTCTGTTGCTGTAAAGTACAAAGAGTGTAAGATAGGACTTGGGTAGGGAGACGTTCACTGCGCATCGTACAAGAGGATGTATATGTTATAATTAGAAGATCTAGTAAGATAGTAGCAAGCTTTTCCTCAACATGGCATATACCTAATGTCTCATAGTTTCTTTATATCTATTCTTGGTGCATACTTGTTCGACGCTTATTTTCACATTTTTCCAACGTATAGCTCTAGTCTTACCGCGTGTGATAGCTAGAGTGGCTGTTCTGCCATTACAGTGCCTTACAGGGGATGTTATATAGGATATTAGGGGAGGGGTTGAATTCGTATACTCCGCCTGGACTTGCGCCCTACATACAAGGGAAAGAGTCTCAAGATAACAGTGCTTTCCCTGTTACAATGTGGGATATATGTGTTGTGATTGACTTTTACATAAGACAGTATCGTTCATTATATATAAATTTAAATCCTTTCTCGCCGTGGTAGCCCGGGCAGTCCGACATGTGTGTGTTCGTTCGGTCCGTCCAGTTCCTACTCGTTTCCTACCCTTGATTGACTGTTCCGGAAGACCTCGATCAACAGTTCTGTGCTTCTACGAGTAGCCGTTAGTACGCTTTCACTCGCCGTCATGTTATATTAGGATGAATGGACGTACCACAAGCAGTAAACGCTGCGCTCTGGCATGCACTGACAGGCTGTGTTTCGCTCGGGGAAGGGTCGCCGCACTTCTCAATCCCACTGAGAGCACATGTGCCCCATGCTTCTTGGCTCTTGCATGTTTCAGCCGGATAGCATGAGAAAGCACCAGGGGCCTCAGACGAGCATTCCCAGCGCTTTTGCAGGTGTAGGAGGGGATTGGCCGCGGCGAGGGCGAGAACCATGGAGAAGACAATGGTCGGCTGCATTTTGGAAGCCCAAAATAGACGAGGCCGCAGTAAAAAAAATCAGTTTAAGTTCTGTATTATATGGTAAATGAGACCTTTTTTTTCTGTGTATTCATACTGCATTCTACTCCCTTCCCACCTCTTAAATACTTTTTTTCACCCTCTCCCCCTCTTTCCACTCGCCACTGCTCATCGTCCTCCGTTATCGTCGTCGAATAAGTCCGCTGCATGAATGACCATCACCACCCATTTTAGTCACGCTTCCTGATTTAGCCTGATGGAGCTCCATTTGGAAATGCGGGCTTTGCTGCAGGAACAAGGCGGCATGGATCAGCAGATCGACATGACACTTGAGCAAGGAAATCGGCACTTTCTGCTCCTCTTGTTGATCGGGTGTTTGAGGTATTGGTCAAAGGTCGTTGTAAAGATGTGCCCGATCGGAGCTGAATAGAGGAATAACGTGTATGACTGGAAGCACTTAGGGAGCCTCGATACCATGGCAATCTGAATTGGGCAATGACATACGTAGGAGGCAGATGTAACGATCGGCATACACTTCGTATTTGGATAATACGAATTCCGAAAGTTGATGTCATCCACTTATTTTTGACTGGCCTTGCGGCCTCAAACTTGCATTTCAAATAAACCTTGATCCCATGGTTGACACTATCGACGGCTGGGCAAAGCAAGGTTCTTAAGCTCTCTTTGGTAGCTGCATTGGCCTGCACGCTGCGCTTGGCCCCTCTATTCAGCCTTCCGCCACCTACTATGGACGCAAAGCACTTCAAATTCACCAAAATCAACACCCAAAGTACGAAAGGAGGCAAGCTGTCCTTTCCATCATGCTACGATGTTATACATACTTAATTATCGTCACAATGGACGCCTGAGAATTATTGCCTACGCACACTGAAAGCACCAACTGCTTATCTAACTGGCTCCCAACCTTGAGACTCGCATAAATCCGGTTGAAGCATCACGATAGCATTGGGCACAGCATAGCATCGGCGTCCGACGACTGCGCTAATAGTATTTTGAAAACAACCACCTTTTGTATGCAACCAAAAACTCATTCCGACCTGCTTAAGGCACCCAAAGGAGGCACCAGCAAGCAACTTAACTCCTAAGATATGCATGGGTATCGATGTTTAATAAACCCAGAAAGAACCTTGCAGAGTGCAATCGTAAGGCTTTCTGGAATGTAGCACCTGCCTTCTGGGTGAGGTAGACGGACAATGTGAAATGAAGTGAATGAGCACGGCGGACTGGACACAGGGCTAGGCCTAATCAGCCAAGAGGGTTACCAAGGGCAGTCCCAACTCGTATTTGCGCAAGGGTATACTCAGATTGGATTGTTTTCAAGTGGCTCTGCAGCGAGTCATAGGTTGATCACGCGAGTGTCATCCTGCAGGAACTGGCGCCGATATTTAGAGATTTCCTCAGCAATACCGTTTGGGTCTTTCGAATTTTTCTGGCGTAGGTTTTTGAGCACACCTCGTAGGCCATCGTTCCAGGATTGTCGCTCTTCAGGTGTCTTTCCAGGGTTTGCAGTGCCCAGCTGCACCAGAAGCTTATCGCCTTTGCAATTTTTAGTCAGTTCGCGTACAATATTCAACGGTAATTCGTGGCAGTGCTAGTGACGTACCGGTGATATTCATTGCACGAAAATGCTGATTCTGGCATGTGGGGTCGTTGCAGATAGCACCTAGGGTCTCCGTTTTGCATATCGGTACATTTGGATCGATTTGATGGCTGAAAGTCATTGATAGAAATCCTCCCGGAACTTCTTGCGAGTAATTTGGGTGGTAACGATAGGACTTGAAGAGCTTAAGGGGGCTTTCGTAAGGTACGAATCTGGGTGGGTTTTCAGGCTCCATAGACGTATCCTTTCTATTGTTAGCAAATTTCATTCAATAAGGAAACACGTACCGGATTTTGCGTAGATGCACCGGGCGACGTAGATTCAGCTTGTAATTGTGGCACCGTCGGATTACCCAACTGTTGCACTTGTGCTAATTCCTTTTCTGGGGTCACAGATTCGGGGTCGTATTCATCCACTCCAGACGTCGAGCTTGCATCTGAGTTGTTGGAATTGTCTGAGGAGGATGTGGACATATCCATCTCGCCATCGTCGATTTCTCCCTGTAGAGCGCTCGAATCTGATGCTTCGGCCATCAAATCTGACTGCACATCGAGCATTGGTTGATCAATGTCCGGTGGTTCATATGGGTCTTCATCCTCATTATCTGGCGAACGCCTGGGCACCTGAACTTGGCCTAGACTAAGGGAATTGACAGTAACCCCATTTCTCTTTGCGATATCTGTATCCGGTATTGGATGTCCGGCAAAAAAGGGGGATTCTTGAGGCTCATATTCTCCCTCATCAGACTCGGACATTGCTACTTCACCTTCTTCTGAGGGGGATTTTAATTGACCAACATCGACTTCCTTAATTGTGGCAAGCATGGAAGCGGGTTCGGGAGAATAAAAATCCTCTTCATCATCGAAGGGAGTCACAGACTTGTGTGAACTAATTGCCTCTGTGACGTGCTCAAAAGCACTTATTGGCCGGGTAGGATCCACGTAGCCCGATTGGTTTGTGTTTTCTCCTCCTGTAACAGAGGATACAGGTCGACCACTGCTTGCGCGTTGGTAATCAACGGCACCCAAATTGGTTGACGGATACGCAGAAAGAGCCGTAGTTTGCTGATTCGAGGCCTGGAGTCCAGGAATACCGTTCTGCGACACGAAGCCGGGCACTTGTGGCTGTTGAAATAAATTTTGTGTAGCATCTTTTACGATGGAATCAGTGCGGGATTCCATGATCTCGCCCTCTATAATCGGAAGATCCGAACTTGTCGCATCAGGGTCAGCTGCTATTTCTTGTTCCCGGACAATTTCGTCCTTCTTGGCTTGAAGTTCGGCATGCGGCATTCCTTCGGTATCGATACCAAGGTTCTCGAGTTCTTGGATTAACCGTTCTTTGTCTTTTCGCATCCTCTCACTACTCGCGTTCAGAGACTCCATCTCTTTCACAAGCTGAGCCATCTTCGCCGCGTTACTTGCAATCTCCGCTTCCAGTGTAGGTAGACCTGATTCAATCTCTTCTCTGCGTCGCTTCTTCGAATCGTTGAGTGAATCCCGGCTACCGTCCGATAAGATTGATGTGGTCTTTGAACTCGGCAGTTCACCAACGACCGTCAGAGGTCCAGTACCTTCTGATTGCATTTCCGATACCTTGGCAGGAATAGAGTTTTGCTTTTTACTAGGAGACTTTGGCGGAGCAGCAGCAGCAGCAGCAAGTCTTTGAGCCTTTTGTTTGGCTTCTTTATACCTCTCTCGTGCGCGAGTCTTTGCAGCCGCTAGCTGTTTTTCCCTGTCCTCGAATTCTTGGCTCAGGGCAATACTGCCTGGAGTTTGTGGACCAGGTGTGCTCAGGGCGGAGGTTACTGGTTTAACGGACGCAGGTCTCGAAGGTAACTCTAGCAGGATTGCGTTGTCTGAAGCATTCTGGGTCGCCCTCTGTCTAGGATTTGAATGCCCCGCTGACGAGACATCTTCGGCTAGACTGCGACTGGCTCCAATGCTGGCTGCATTATAGTCATCTACTACCATTGGATCGGGATGTGGAGCAGCGTCTGCTCCCACCGATCTAGCTGGTGTCTGAGCAACCTCTGTGTCTGCTAATGGGCGCTTTGGCGTACTATTCTCTGCTGTAGGTGTAGTCGGAAAAGCCGTGGCACTTGAAGCGGAGTTCATAAACAGCCCCGGTATGTTCCCAAACGAGGAAATAGTATTATTTTGGGCCTTTTTCACATTCCTAGAAGATGGTGGCGCTTGTTGGACAGATATGGGGGTCTGCGCGACTGAGGCACCAGGAGATGAAGCGATAGCTGGAGTCGCAGAGGCCGAGGGGGCTGTTGGAGATGACGAATTCTTCTTGAGAGCTTCCATACGTAGTCGGATCAATTCGGTGTTTCGGGCCTTCTTTTGCTCTTCTGTAAGGTCCTTCCCATTGTTATTAGTAAAGGGTGCTTTAGGCAGGTCCACTTTTCCCTTGGACATGGCCATTGTTGGGGGTGTTTGCGGCGGGGTCAGCTTTGGGGCAGAATTTTGCTTCGCCATTTTCGCCGCTTGCAAGCGCGCGATGTAGTCTTTGCGGTCAACGGGGGAAGGGGCGGAATGGACCGGCGGCGTAGGAGGAATGTTAGTTTTGACTGTGGTAGCCATCTGCCTGCTATTTGCCAGTGACGAATTTGAAGTTGCTACACTACTCTCAACATTCGAATCGGTGGGAGGAGGGACTGGCTCGGGCTCGGAAGGGAGATTCAAGCTCCGGTAAAGCTTCCGTAGAGCATTGGCATCCAGCCCTTCTGCGGACAGAGAGTGGTACCCGATATTGTTGGCATGAAGGAGTCTGATGAACTTCTTTGCTTCATCCCGTTGCCCAGTAACATTGTCGGTAGAGCTACTAAAGCTTTGCTGCTGGTTTTGGGACTGGCTACGGGGGGATTGTCCTGAAGCAGGATGAGCCGGGTTATAGGTGTCTTGCTGAACTACGGTAGAATTGTTTCCAGCACCGGCATCAGCCTGCGGCACCGAACGTGGAGGTTCTAATTGAATGCGGGCGCCGGCTGTGGGCGACTGAGATATGTGGTCTCCCTCGCTGACTTCTCCCTCTTCTTTATCGCTATCCAATAGCTCGTGTGCAACCGGAAGATGTTGGCGAGCGGGCTGAGTATGCATAGTCGGAAACGAGTTCGCAGGGCCTGGGTGCTGAAAGGCTTGTGGGGATGCAGAAATGGCACCGAGGTTGAGACCGGGTGGAAGCGGCGGTGGAGGTATCATCCCGTTCTGCATCCATAGAGGAAACGGCATCTGCATCTGGGCCCATGAATCGGACATTGGAAGAGGTGCTGCAATGGTCAGTATGCCATTACCGAATGTTTCCCAAAAAAATTTATGGGGGGAAGGGCTGGGGGAGATACATACCAGGCGAAAATTGTGTCTGCTGGATGTTCTGGCCATAGGCTTGAAGATTCAGACCAGGGATATTCCAAGAATTTGCAAAAGCATCAGAAGGCGAGGACTGGTAGGGATTGGGGGGGATGCTTTGTGTCTCTGATCGAGGCGGCTGGTGTTGCTGTTGCTGTTGCTGTTGCTGTTGCGGCGGCGGAAGTGGTGGCTGAGGTGGGAAAGCAAAGGGCAGTCCGAAGGGCGTCTGCCAGTTGGTGGCCATGGTGTGGAAGCAGCGCAGCGCGGCGCGTCCAAGGGATCGTAGGTGGCTGCGCGCGTTCACAGACGACCCATCAGACGGCGACGGACGCGCACGCAGGTAAACGGTGGAGGCGGAGGAGAGAAGGAAAAGAGAAGGGGAGGGGAGGGCGCGGGCGGTCGACACGATGGAGACACGGCGAGATGTGTACGGCATGTATGCGCTCGAATAAGAACATCAAGCCGTGCTCCCCGCGAAAGATCACGTGCCTGTTGTGGCGCGCCTCAAGCCACAGCATGGGTGCTCGTGCACCGCGATGACGGAGGGACGGAGCGACGCTAAGCCCGTTGTGTTCCCGTTGCTTGGGAGGCGGCTCGAGCGTCAAGGCCCTGTATGTAGGTAAACAAACTCCACCATCCCGCTGTGCCTTCGCATCTGGGACCTCCGCCTTCACTTCGACGCGTGCCTGTTGCGTCCTTGTACATACATAGTGGTGTTTGGTACTCTGCTCAAGGCGTTTTGTTTTCGACATTTTTAATTGTTCTCCGCATGATGCGCTGACGCCCGTCGCTCCTGCTGCTACACTGAAAGACACACAACATCGCCTTCGCCTTCGCCATGGGCGCTCCTGCCCAGACCGGTCCACGATGGCGAAATAGTCCCTTTGCCAGGAATAATTCCTCACCATCTCCCACACCGGCCTCGACTCTACCTGGCTCTCGTCCCAAGTCGGCTATCATGTCCTCACCGCTGGCGGATCAACAAACCCCCATGGGTCATGTTCGTAACCAGTCGCTCACACAGGTGGGTAGCTCCGCCGTAGTACGCACCAGCTCAACTCGTCTGCGCGCAAATTCCAGTCGGAACAGCACTCCTGCCGGCACCTTTGCCCCTCAGTTCATCGCCGATGGCGCCCAGGACATACCAGAAGTGCGCGGTATCGAGGGTGAGAACGACTTCTCTGGAAAGCGTTACGTTTGGCTTCGTGACCCGAAAACGGCCTTTGTTCGTGGCTGGGTGATAGAGGAACGGCCGGGAGGCCAGCTTCTTGTGCAATGCGATAATGGCGAGCAGCACGAGGTCGATGCAGAGTCTGTCGACAAAGTCAACCCAGCCAAGTTTGACAAGGCAGACGACATGGCAGAGCTCACTCATCTCAATGAGCCCTCGGTCATCCACAACCTGGACATGCGTTATCAGGCTGACCTTATATATGCAAGTACTATGAAAGATATACCCGCTGAGGCATCGCTAACCAGTGGTAGACTTACTCGGGATTATTCTTGGTCACCGTGAATCCCTATTGCCCGCTTCCCATCTACTCCAGAGATTATATTAACATGTATCGTGGGAGAAGTCGCGAAGAGACGAAGCCTCACATTTTCGCAATGGCCGACGAAGCCTTCCGCAATCTCGTGGATGAGGGTGCCAATCAAAGCATTTTGGTGACGTGAGTGATCCGTTCCGCATACATTATCGCATACTAATGGTCAACAGTGGCGAATCAGGCGCTGGTAAAACAGAAAACACCAAGAAGGTTATCCAATACCTTGCCGCTGTTGCAACCTCGGACACCCCACGCGCGAAGTCCGGAGGCAGGCACCTCTCCAATCTATCCGAGCAAATCCTCCGCGCGAATCCTATTCTTGAAGCGTTTGGAAACGCCCAGACCGTGCGAAATAACAACTCGTCTCGCTTTGGTAAATTCATTAGGATTGAATTCACTCGGTCGGGCCAGATTGCGGGAGCTTATATCGATTGGTATTTGCTGGAAAAGTCTAGGGTCGTGAGGCTCAACTCGAATGAGCGGAATTATCATGTTTTCTATCAACTACTCCGTGGCGCCGACCAGCAGATGAAGCGAGACCTCCTTCTGAGCGGCCTGGAAGTAGAAGATTTCGATTATACAAAACATGGTAACGATGCCATTTCCGGCGTGTCGGACCTGGACGAGTGGAACGCTCTTATTGAAGCTTTCCATGTCATGGGTTTCTCAGAGAATGAGCAGTCTTCTATTCTAAAGACTGTCGCCGCTGTCCTCCAACTCGGCAACATCAAAGCTGTGAAGGAGAGCCGACGAGCCGATCAGGCTGCCTTCGATCCTGAATCAGTCGAACAAGCGCAAAAGGTCTGCCAACTTTTAGGCATTCCTATGGAAGAATTTGTCAAGGCGCTTCTTCATCCACGTGTGAAGGCGGGTCGGGAATGGGTCGAAAAGGTCCAGACACCAGAGCAGGTAAACCTAGCCATCGATGCTTTAGCAAAAGGCATTTACGAACGTGGATTCGGTGACCTCGTAGACCGCATCAACCGTCAGTTGGATCGCACAGGCTCGGGCAGCGATGATTCTCATTTCATCGGTGTTCTCGATATAGCCGGTTTCGAGATTTTTGAGGAAAACTCCTTCGAGCAGCTATGCATCAACTACACGAACGAAAAGCTACAGCAGTTCTTCAACCATCACATGTTTGTCCTAGAACAAGAAGAATACGCCCGTGAGCAGATTGAGTGGAAGTTCATTGACTTTGGTCGTGATCTTCAACCGACGATTGATTTGATCGAGTTACCGAATCCCATCGGCATCTTTTCATGCCTTGATGAAGACAGTGTCATGCCCAAAGCGACCGATAAGAGCTTTACTGAAAAGCTTCACTCACTTTGGGACCGCAAAAGTACCAAGTACAAGCGATCGCTTCTAACCCAAGGATTCATGCTCACACACTATGCTGCTGAAGTAGAGTACTCAACAGAGGGCTGGTTAGAAAAAAACAAAGATCCACTTAATGACAATGTTACTCGCCTGCTGGCCGCTTCCTCGGATAAGCACGTTGCGAATCTCTTTGTGGATTGTGCAGATCCTGATGATGAAGTCACAGGTGGCAGGAGCCGTGTAAAGAAGGGTCTTTTCAGAACTGTGGCACAGCGACACAAGGAGCAGCTTTCATCGTTAATGACACAACTTCACTCGACGCATCCGCATTTCGTACGCTGCATTCTCCCTAATCACAAGAAACGACCGAAACAGTTCAGTGCTCCTCTAGTCCTCGACCAATTGCGTTGTAATGGTGTCTTGGAAGGCATTAGAATTGCACGAACCGGATTCCCAAATCGACTACCCTTTGTGGAGTTCAGACAGCGTTACGAGGTTCTATGTAATGATTTGCCTAAAGGCTACCTCGAAGGTCAGGTAGCAGCGAAGTTAATCCTTCAAAAACTCAATCTAGATACAGCACTCTATCGTGTTGGTATTACCAAAGTCTTCTTCCGAGCGGGTGTGCTCGCAGAGTTGGAAGAGCAGCGAGACGCTTTGATCCGCGACATCATATCTCGATTTCAATCAGCTGCTAGAGGCTTCATCCAACGTCGTATCGCCCATAAGCGACTGTACCGCGCTGAAGCAACACGCATCATTCAACGCAATTTCCAAGTCTACCTCGATTTGCAATCAAATCCATGGTGGAGGCTCTTCGTTCGGATGCGACCAATGCTCGGGGCTACTCGTCAAGCCGCCGAAGTCAAGAAACGCGATGAGATGATCCACAAGCTCGAAGAAAAGATGCAGCAGGAAGCAGCAGATAGGCAGCGTGTTGAGGATGAACGACGTCGAGCAGAGATGGACATACAACGCATCCAAAAGACCCTAGAAAGCGAGCGTGCTCTGGCTCTTGACAAGGAAGAAATATTCAAACGTCTCCAAATTCGAGAGGCGGAGCTCTCAGAGAAGCTGGCTGAAGCTATTGAAGATCAAGACAAGCTAGAAGATCAGCTAGATGAGCTTATGGGCGCCAAGAAGAAGGCAGAAGAGCAAGCCGAGCTCTGGCGGAGCGAGCTTGAGCAAGCTGGCCAAATAATTGGCAAGCTTGAGGGAGAGAAACAAGACCTGGAGGATCGTCTATCACAACTAGACCAGCAGCTTCAGGATCTGGAAACCGCGACATCGGAACGCAGCCAGGTCGAAGAATCATTAAACCAAGAGATCAAGATGTTAAAAAGCCATCTTGGATTGAAAGAACGAAAGTTGCAAGATCTGGAAGCCAAATTATTAAAGACAGATCAAGATCTAGATATCAAGCTCGCAGCTTCGAACAAGGAGTTGCAGGCATCAAAAAAGCAGCTCAAAGAGCTCCTGGACGAGAATCGCCAAATTCGCCAGCAAATCGCAGACCTTTCTTCTACATCTACGAGTTATGAAGATTTAATCAGGCGAAAGGAGAGCGAGCTTGCCATTCTGAAAACGGATTTGAAAAACTACGAGTCCGATCGACAAATCTTCGACAGCGAGAAGCGAACCTTGGCATCGAAACACGATGATTTACAAAGCCGCCTCCGTGATGCCAAAGCAGAGCTAGACGTTATGCGATCCCAAAAGGTCCAATTGGAGCGTGAAGCTGCGGATGCAAAACGTTTGCTTGAGGAAAAGATCTCCGAAGATGCAAAATCTGGTGAAGGACGGCGACTTCTCGAGGACCAAATTGAAGACTTGAAGAACCAATTGTTTGAGGTCCAGCGGGAACTCAGCCGAGAGAGACAGTCTCGAGATGATGTTGAATTGCTTGGTGAGCACAAGTACGATACTCTAAAGCGTGATTATGATGCCCTTAATGAGTCTAAGATCACCATTGAGAAGGAAATGTACGTTCAGCAAGATGTGCTACGGAGGACTACAGAGTCTCGGGCCACGGCCGAGAAAGAGCGAAAAGAATACCAGAATGAACTCCGTAGTTTGCGTGAGAAGTATTTGAAACTGCAAGAGGAAAAGCTGGATGCCGACGCGGCTGCTGAACGTACACAGAGTCGGTTGGCTATGGAACGACAAGTAGCCCAGCAAAAAGAGATCGAGGCTAAAGACCAGCAACTGGACCAGCTTGAAGCAGAACGAAATGACCTTTCCGAGCAAGTGCACAACTTGACACAGATGCTTGCGGATTCTGATTCTTTTAAACTGCGAAACGACCAGCAAAAAGAACGCCTTGAGCGCGAGCTTGTTACCATCAAAGGTCGTCTAACAGCGTCCGAAAACGACAACCGCGCCCTCCTAAATAAGCTCCAGCAAAAGAACTTAGACATTGCTCGATCTAATTCGCGAGCCGGTGATTCTCAGCGTTCCCGTATCTCCCAACTCACCGCTGAGAAGGGCAAAGCGGAAGAAGACAACAAGCATCTCACTCGACAGCTTGAGGATGCTCAACTAACTATCGCATCTCTGGAAAAACAAAAAGAGAAGCTTTCCTTAAGCCTAGAGGATCTTAACCATGAGATTACAAGAGAGCACAAAACCAGCCGTAATGCAGAGAAGGCGTCTTCAACAATTAGTCTTCAGCTAGCCGATGCAAACAGAAAGCTGGAGACTGAGCGACAACTCCGAACGCAGGCTCAGGCTAATACACGGGCAGCTCAAACATCACTTGATAGCAGTAATCGTGAATTGGAAGAATGTCGAAATCAATTGGTACTTCTTCAGAAGGTGTTCAATCCTGATTCCTCCGACGTAGCTATCACTTACGAAGCTGCAAAACCTGACATTTCCAAGGCGGTGGACATGGCCGAACGACTGGAGGCTGCCAATCAAGCCCTCAGGGTCGCCACTGAACGCTACTCTCGTGCTGAAGCCCAGCTAGACGAACTACGTGATAGACATGAAGACGAGCTAGTCGAGATGGACACACGCTATACAAACTCTAAGCGGGCTTTACTGGAAGAAATGAATAGCAGTCAAGTGAACCAAATAAGCGCTCGTCGCTCTCCCACGCACCACCGTAAAGACAGCGAGACACGCAGACCATTCTCTAGGACGAACACACCAACGAACCAGAGGCATAATAGTAATGCCACTAATGACTCTGCCCGCTCCGATCGTACAGTGGATACAATCGTACTGAACAATCGCATGGACCTTGCTGCAGAGTTGGAGCTTGTCCAAAACCAGTTGCAAATGTCAGAAATGCGAAACAGGCACCTTCAAAGTCAACTCGATCGCTCACCAGTTCGGAATAGCTGGCAAGAAGATAGTCCCTCTGTTCGTCGCGTCCAGAAACTTGAACGTGAGAATTACCGCCTTCACGATATGCTCGACGATTCAGCAAAGAAGGTCTCAGCACTGGAGCACAGCTTGCGATCTGGTCAACTCTCTTACCAAGAAGTCCAAACTAAGTCTCACGAAGAACTGTTCGATTTGTTGACTTCTCAAGAGCAATCGAGAAAGTCATTAGCACAAGCCCATAATGCTACTGTCAATGAGCTTGCTGAGGCGAAGACTGCCTTCGACGAGATTAAACACGCCAAGATTTCAGTGGAAGCTGAACTCCGTGATGTGAGATCTGAACTCGATGATATCGCAAATGATAGGGAACAAGAATATGCAAATCACAGTCAGCTCCTTCAGGAATTTGCTGACCTTCAAATCCGGCTTGATAACGAGACTTCCAAGCTTGTTGACGTCACATCCAGTCTAGACTTGTACAAGAACCGTGCAGACGAATATTTCAGCAAGCTTGAACAAGCTGAAATAGCTGTTCTTAAGGCTTCTCGGGCAGAACAGTTTGCTAAAACACAGGCAAGAGAAGCCGAGGAGACGTGTGCAACCATAATGGCAGAGCGGAAACAGATGGATGGAATGATTGAAGATCTGCAGCGGCAGGTGCAGCAACATGAAGAGCGTGTAGAGGACCTTTCCACTGACCTTGAAAGTGCTCTACAAGCTAAGAAGCGTCTTCAGAACGAACTTGAAGACTACCGAAGCCAGCGCGCACATGACATTGAAGATACGGAAACCTCCATTGAACACACTAGGAAAAAGTACCAGACTGAGTTGTCTGTGCTGACTCATGAGCTTGATTTGGAGCGCGAAAATGTCATCTACGTTCGTGAAGAGAATGGTCGACTTCGAGAAGAGATTGAGGAGTTACGAAACAAGTGGGATGACGAGGTCTTGAATTCTTCAACCTGGGCCAAAGAAAAGAGCCGTCTAGAGATGACGCTTCAAGACATTTCTAATTCGCGAGACGAGGCAGCCAATGCCCACAATGAGGCCCAATCTAAGATCGTTAGCTTACTGTCACAAGTACGTATTCTTCGAACAAATGTCGATGACATTGCTGCCGAACGCGATTCCGCCATTGAAGAAAAAAGACGACTGGAAGTCAGGCTCCAAGAAGCGGCTGATAAGCTAGAAGACTTGTCTCATTCAGAGTCTCCGGCTATGCGTAATGCAGCAACGTATGACCGAGAGCTCCTTGAATTGAAGTCCGGACTTGCTCAGCAAGAGGACATTGCTGCTGCTGCTGTCGGGAAGATGCGGCGCGCCGAAGCCCTTGCGCAAGAGCTTCAAAAAGACATTGTTTCAGAAAGGGAGGCTAACGTGCAGCTGCACAAAGACAAAGCTGCGGTCGAGAAGAATTTGAAAGATTTTCAACTTCGATTGGTCGATCTCGAAACTAAAGGCTATACTGGGTCGGCCGGCAAGGACGTAAGATTTTTGCATGGGCGTATTCAAGAGGTAAGCCATCAATCTGTATTGCGTAGCGTTTTCGTGCTAATGAATGTCATAGCTTGAGAAAGCTCTTGAGACATCCGAGACCACTCGCCTGAGCGAATCACGCAGCGTCCGTAATGTTGACCGCACGGTTAAGGACCTCCAGAATCAGATTGAGCGCCGCGACAAGCAGAACGTTTCCGTCATGGAGGACTTGAACAAAGCACGAGACAAGATCTCCAGTCTCCTTTCTACAATCGACGAGCTCCAATCGTCGGACTCTACCAATCAGCTCACGGCAAAGCGCGCTGAACGCGAGCTCCGCGAGGAGAGAGAAAAGACACTTCGTCTTGAACGTGAACTCGAAGGTTGGAAAGGTCTACGTGTTGAGCGGCGCAGCGCGCTGGGTGTTCCGGGTGCGGGCAGCGAAGCTGGTGACAACCGCAGCCGGCGCGGGTCCTCGATTGGTCTACTGATGGGCGAAATGGGCGAGGTCGCAGCTAACGAGAAGAACAAGTACGGTAGTCTTAGGAGTGGACTCAGGCGCGTTTCCGCGACAAGGAATTTTTTGTAGTAGGTGGGACCTCTATGAAGGGGGGATGGAGGAGGTCCGGGCACCTGAATCCAACTGTTGAAGAGGAAATCGTCGAACGGGAGGATGAGGATGGTGATTACGACGGGGATGAGCGGACTCTCGTAGACGAAGTGATTGAAAAAGTGGTTGAAGCCACAGATGATGAGTACAGTGGAGAGGAGAAAGAAGATGCATTTGGGGTTAAAAGAAAAAGGACTATCCGAGTTATCATAAGATCCAGGGCGTTTCTCTAGGGCGTATGAAGGGAATATGGCAATGGAGGTGATATCAAGTGAGCGGGCTAGGGTTGGACAGCGCGGCATTGCTTTTGGTGTTGTGGGTTTGTTTTGGGCGGCGCCTTTCTGTTTGGCGTTTTTGTAATCGTATGGACATATTAGGGCTGGGACTGGTTAGGTAATGAAATCTGCTACTGTTGGCATGAATACTCCCGTTTGGTGTCTTCAACCATTGTCTATTCCAAAGGCGATCCGATAGATCCATTAGTCACATTGACGACGTCATGTCATCAACATGGCATCACATTCATTCATCGACGACAAAACATATCAGCGTGGCCTCTACTAGGTAATGAGTACTCTGGCGGCCGACGGGCCTTTCGCTATAGACATGTGCTTATTTTTTTTATCTTGCTGTGCAAAGTTATTGACCAGGCAGTTCTTCATCCGAGCCAAATCCAGATTCGCACATCACTCTTTCAAACTGCTATCTTATCTGGGTTCCACACGAGGTGTGGATGAGTCTAGGAAGAAATACCAATGACACCACAGGCAGGGCGAGCGCCAGCGTTGCCGGTCTTCTTGGACTCGGGGTGGTCCGTCTTGCCGAGGTCGTCAGTGCCGGCGTGAACGACAATGGTGCGCTACAGGATGTGGTCAGTTTGCATCTGGGAGAGAGGGGCAGAGAGGGACAAGCATACGCCGATGACGCTGTCCTGGCCGATGAGTTTAATCAGCTTATCTGTCACGCTGCCCTGGGCGTTGCCCTGGCCATCTGTCTTGAAGTTGCCTAGGTCACCGACGTGACGGTTCTCGTCGGAGGGAGCGCCATGCTCCTTGCCGTGGGGGTTGACTGCAGCGCGTCAGCATGTCTGCCGTTCCGGGTGACGTAGGCGAAGCCTTACAGTGAGGTCCGGCAGAAGTGCAGCCGTTGGTGTTGTCGCCAAAGGCGTGGACGTGCATGCCACGCTCAGCGTTGGCGTCGTGGCCGGAAATGTTCCACGAGACGGTGGTGGGCGAGGACTCGCTCTCTTGTTCAAAGGTCACGGTGCCCTTGACGTTGGAGTCTCCACGGAGGACGGCGACTGCACATATCAAAGTCGTCAGCTTTGTTCCCGTATGTGATACACCCCGAGCTTCGCTGCGTGTTCCTAGCCTAGCATCCTTCTAGGAATGCCATGGACTTGCTTCCTAGCTGACCATCAAGGTCTCCCATCCCATTTGAGCGGACGATTGATTGGAGCGTTGGAGGGCCCCCCGAGAGACTGAACGGGACGAAGAGCCCCGTTGCTGGTGTTGTCTCCAGCAAGGTCCTCACGCCGGGCTTTTTCTTAGCCCAATTGAGCTCTGTGTAAGATGGTATAGAGGCCCAGCGGGTCGTGTAACGGCCCAACAATGTGCTCAATCTCGCTCGGAATGGCGGATGTACCCCGCTTGGCCCCAAGCAAGCAAGCATCACTGCCCAAAGGAGAAATAATTGAACGTACCAGCTTTGACCATTGTGGCGGTTGGAGGATTGATTCGAGGAAGGGTTTCGTTGTTCTGGGTCTTGGGGATGTGATGCTTCGAGGAGGATGGCAGTTGTGGAGGGGATAAGGGAAAGAGGGGACTTGTAAGCTTCGGCTTCTCCTCTTGCCTGAGCGGGGCACTGGGTGACGCAACAGCAGCGCGTTTCCATGCTCGGGCCTAACTCCGAGTCTGGTCCCCACCAAATGATAAATCCCACCTTGCTGACGGAAAGAGGCTTGCCAATCATGCCCATGGCCCCACGGTGTATCTATCACTTTCACGCCATCTGGGTTCACTGCTTTTTTTTTGGTTTCGTTTTCGGAACAGAAGCATTCACTATTGAAGACACGTCTCATTTTCCTTAACTATAGGCGTCTACAGCGCAGTTTCATCGACGATGAAGAAATACAGGAAATGGATTGTTTATGCGGGGTTTCGTAATGCATTTTCATGAAAGCAGGTGTATGGTATTAGGTTGAAATGACCGATGATAGGCATCGCGCTTTTTCCATCTTTACGACTCAATCTTCTTCCGGAGAATGTCCTTAAGTGTGACGGCGTCGGCGGCGAATTTGGAGATACCCTCACGCAGCTTCTCAACAGCCATCTGCTCCTCGTTAAAGTCGAAGCGGAAGTCGGCCTCGTTCTTGATGTAAGTCTTCTTCTCAATGTCGAGCGAAGTCGCCTGCGAAGCATCAAGCTTCGTGGGGACATCGTCCTTGGAGTTGTAGAGTTGTTCGAGTAAGTTGGGCTGCACTGCGTCAGTATCCATTGCTTGTTCACCCAAGCTTAGGATGACTTACAGCAATGGTCAAGTAGTCGCAGCCGGCAAGCTCGGTAATCTCGCCAATGTTCCTGAAGGAAGCACCCATAACAATGGTTTTGTATCCATACTTCTTATAATAGTTGAAGATGCTCTGGACAGACTTGACACCAGGGTCCTCTTCAGCAGAGTACTCCTTCTTGGTCGAAGCCTTGTACCAGTCAAGGATGCGACCGACGAAGGGGGAAATAAGGTAGGCACCGGCCTCGGCGGCGGCAATGGCCTGTACAAGGGAGAACATGAGAGTCAGGTTGCAGTTGATGCCATGCTGCGACTGAAGGATCTCAGCAGCCTTGATGCCCTCCCATGTTGACGCGATCTTGATTAGGATGCGGTCCTTGGGGATGCCGATTTCCTTGTAGAGCTGCACTAGTTAGTCATTTGTGTAGGTCCAGCTATGTAAGCAACCCACCTCAATAATGTGCAGGGCCTTGTCTACTGAGGCCTTGGTGTCGAAGGAGAAACGCGCATCAACCTCAGTGGAAACTTTGCCGGGGATGATGTTCAAGATCTCCTTGCCGAACTGCACCAGCAGGTTATCGAGTGTAGCGTCGACCCGCTCATCAATGGAGCTTCCGTGCTTCTTGCCGTACTCAACGGCAGCATCGATCAGCTTCGCATACTCGGGCTTCTTGGAGGCGGCGAGGATAAGCGAAGGGTTCGTGGTCGCATCCTGTGGCTTGTACTTGTCGATGGTAGCGAAGTCGCCAGAGTCGCAGACGACCGTCTGCCGGGAAGTGGTTAGCAGTGTATAATTTGCACGCTCGCACGGGGTGCGGATGCAAGGCGTCAGTGTAGCATGTAGCATGTAGCATACAGCATGGCCGGCGCTTCCGAGCTGGGAGCGGGCGATGGCGGGGTACTCACGGTGCCAGAAGCCTTCAATTGATCGAGAGAGGAGGACATGGTGTCTTGGATATCTATCAATCAGAAGTAGGGGAGAGTGGGCAGATGCTATGTCGGAAGACAGGGGAGTAGAGGGGCAGGAAGAACAGAGGGAGGGTGCTGTTGGGAGACACGGCGGTTTGAGCTGCCCCGCCATAAAAAGGCCCATCTCGTCACAGGTGGCGATGGGCCGTCACGGCCGGGAACAGAAACGGGTGATAGGCCGGCGGCCAGGCATTGCATCAATCAGCACCTTACAAGTACAGTACTAAGCAGAGCCCTGGCTGAGTCTGCGCAACAGTCGGCATGCCTCTTGATGCTTCTGGGGGCTGCCAGCCGACCCGCAGTGATGCAAGTCTGCAAACTGCTTGCAATTCTTCCGCCGGCCATGAAAAAATCTCGCTGCATCACGCTCGCCAAGCCCCCAAATTGTCTTTCTCCGGTCGGCATCACAGTCCGCGTCTGCAGTATGCACTTCGTAATGGGCACCACTAGGACAATCGAGGGCGTGTGCTGCTGCAGGAACTGCTTGTTACGATGCATCATCTCCGCTGCGTCCGTCACGTCTTCCTTACTCAATACCCGCCACCCCCCACGGGCGAACACCACAGCTCTCACACCTTGGGCCTTCTCTTCCCCCACCCTTCTTCCTCCAGCCAGCCATACACTTCATTATACGCCTGCTCTAATCCACTGACTTTCATCCCTCGCCCACTAGGACCCTCGTCATTGAATTGCTTTACCTCCCTCGTCTGCTGTGCCCCCACCTCAAGTATCTTCCCCCCGCCCAACGCGTCGTCCTCAAGGCACCGCACCATGGCTTCTGCCACCTCTTCAGGCGTCGCCCATTCATCCTTCGCCTCGTCCATGAGTACCAGCTTTTCGGGGTGCTCGGTCCATAGAGGCGTTTTGATGATGCCTGGCGCGACCCCGTTCACGCGAATACCCAGGCGCGCTTCGAGCGGCCTGAGCGAGCGTATGAAGCCGTTCATGGCGTGTTTGGCTGCGACGTAGATGGGCGTGATGAGGTTAGAGGCCTGGCCGGCGATGCTGCTCACGATGATGACGCGCTTCGGGTTCGTGGGGCTCGCCTTCGCTCCGTTTGGCGGCGAGAGGAACTCGGAGATGGCCAACTGCGTCGTGCGGATCGGGTGCGTGACATTGATGTCCAACGAGGCGTAGCGACCACCGTCGGGTGCGTCTTTAGACTCAGCACTGCCTGGCGGGTGCCAGAAGTTGGTCCAATGAGGATCGTAAATGCCAGCGCCGGGGCATACGATGTCCACTCCTCCAAACTCCTCGTTGGCCACTTCGAACATCTTCTCTAGCTGCTGCCAGTCCGTCACGTCCGTCTTCTGGAACAAAGCTCGGGGGGTCGTCTTGTAATCATCAAGCAGTTTCTGTGCTTCAGGCCGCAGAGCGAGGTCAGCGATGAGGACATTGCATCCTTTGGATAATAAGAGGGCTGCGAAACAGTAGTTTATTCCTAGGCACACTTTAGTATGTAGCCATTGCAAAGTGGGCAGACTGAATACCCGAACCAGCACCCGTCACAATGGCTGTCTTCCCTGTCACGGAGAAGGACTGCGAGCTCGTTGCACCGTCCTCGAGACCAGAGTTTTGTGATGCCATTCTGTTGCCTCAATGCTTTCACCGGAGCGAAGGCGGGATTACTAGCTAAGTAGCGAGCTGTCTGGACTTATACGGAGCCCAGATTGTTGCATATTCTCCGCACCAGAGCCAACCGTTCCGGTAAGCCTGGAGCAACTGTGCAGGATGGCTCTCCACAACTTTGTGGGGAGCTCGGAATACCCCAATTGGAGAGGGGCATCATGCGGGGTATCATGACCTGTCTCGGTTCAATAGGATCATGTAAAGTAGTGTGGCAAACCCTGGTTTGCCAAACTCAAAGGCCTACTGAGCCTCGCAGTGTACTGTCTGCTGGAAAAGCAGCTCCAGATGTAAATATAATAGAGAGTTTCTTTTCGGCATTAGGAATATGGAACATTTCTCCTAGCCCTCTTCAAGCCAATCGCCCCGGTTGGCGACTTGTGAATAAACCACCTAGTGCTATGCTATCGTCAAAAAAGGACGAATGTATGCTGCAAACGGAATTCCTTTCCATGCAAAGAATCAAAGATGCTCCACCTTTTCCATGGATATATACCCACCAGCATGACCGGAACGCCCCAAACACCTTTCAAGAAAAAGTTCAGCCCTGTCCGACTCATGGCCATGCAGGCCTAGTTTCGCTTCCTAAGCTCCCCACTCTCCTCCTCCCTTCTTCCTGAAATCGATGCTCTCGGCAATGGTACCCCATTGCCCGTTCCGCTGACGTGTGATAACCGAATCAGCTCATCCAGCATGGCGTCCCTCGTGCGCTTCAACAGCCCGTCTACATCCGCACTCGTCATACCCTGCGTCTTGATTGGCGGCAGCACACTCACATCTACGACGCCCGGGTGAAACTCGCGCTGCTTTACATTGAGCACATGGCTGTAGTTCGCGGTAACAATAGGTACGATAGGAACCTGGGCCTGGATGGCCAGATGGAAGCAGCCCTTCTTGAAGGGAAGGAGCATGGGCTCATCGGCGTAGGAACGCGTGCCTTCGGGGAAGATGAATACGGACTGTCGGGAGGAGCGCATGGTCGAGGTGGCCGTGTCAAAAGCAGCGAGGGCGCGGGTGCGGTCGGCACGGTCAATGAAGACGGTTTTTGAAAGGGCCACTAGGGAACTCAAGGTCAGCTAGGTTAGGTGAAGATGATACGAAAGCACATACTGAACCAGCCGAGAAAGGGAGCCCAGCGGAGGGACTTCTTCGCAGTTACCGAAGTGTATTTGGGAAATGTACAGCCCAGCATAAGGACGTCAAGTTCACTGAGTAGCTATTAGCATGAAGTCCACTGAAATGCCCGGTTCTCGAATTGTTCTCGCGAACTCCAGCACTAGCAGCCGCTGATATGGTCCAGACTCACGTTTGGTGGTTGCCCACGAAAACAGCGGGCCGGGTCAACAGTGCCTCCTCCCCGCCTCCGGGCTTCCCACTGTCCATGACCCTGAATGTAACGCCTGTGGTGAGCCACATGGTCCACTTGAAAGCCCTAGCGACCGTCCATTGACTCAGGCCTCCATACCCAACCAGTCTCAGAAATATGCTGGCGAAGACGCCGTACATGGCGCAGATGATCATCATGATCATACTCGTGACGAAGAAAGCTGCGAACGAGGTAAGCTGCGCAAGCTTCTTCGGCAGCACGGCCGACAGCGCGCGCAGAAAGATGATGAGAAGCGGCGGCCCGGCCATTGTGTAGAGGAGCCAGCTCATGGCCAGTGGATGGGGTGGTATAAACAGTTGTATGCGTTGGCTACACGAATGCAGGCATGAGAATGCGCTCTGGCGGGATAATGAGAGAGAACCAGCGTCAGGGGCGAAAGGCGAGTTTCGGCGACCAAGGCGGCTCAGTTTAAATGCAGTCTCGGAGCGGGAGAGCGGTGAATGGGAGGATTGGGATTGGAGCGGAGGGACCCTGTGTGGATGGCGGGGGGTCACTTTTTCGTCGTTGAAAGCCGGAGCTTGGGTGGTTGGTGCTTCGAGCTCGCTTAGTCGCCGCAGGGACAGGTACCGCGGGCTTGTTGAGCTTGTCGAGGAGCTTGACTCTGGGCCAACTGTTGAGTAGCAGGCTACTATTTACCACCGGGGAGGCGGTGGGCATAGAACGATAAGAGTTGCGCGAGGGAGGTGAAGGGAGGTCATGCACTAGAAGCGTGCATGACTGAGGCACATGGAAGGCGTACGCATGACTTGCAAGGCCTGGAGAAGCTTCAAAGAGGAACATCGCGGCAGGGGAAAGCTGGCTGCACTGCATGTGAACGTCGTTTCCTAAGCCTCGACCTCGGCTGCTCATATGTTTGACACGCAAGTGGCGACCGAAGTAGGGGCCTTGGTTTTGTTGGGTCTATTTAATCCAGTGGCTCCTGGCTTCTCTTACAGTTCATTGTCTCGACTCTCATCTAACGCTGCCAGGAACTACCCTGATCTCGATACTCAAACAAACTGATTTGGCTTGGGATTCCGACGACTACCACACGAAGTCGGAAGCAATTATAGCGATTGTTCTTCAATCCCAAAGTGACCCAGGTGTAGCTGCCATGTGATCCTTAACTGAAGGAGCGCATCAATCAGCCAAAACCTAGGCCTCTGTGGAGAAAGTCCACTTGACATGTTCCATGCCTCTCCTTGGAACAATCTCAACTAACACCTTTTTAAGGGGAGGTGTGTTTTCTCTTGCCACGTTGCTCTGGTCCTGTCCGGGCTCTTCCCATTGCCCACTAGCAGGCTTCATATCCAGCGTTACCGCCAGCATTGCAATCAGAGTCACAATCTGTGCAGTCGCAAACCCTTTCCCAGGACACATGTTCGCACCGCCTCCAAATCCACGAAAAGCATTGCCAGGAATCTTGTTTCCCGCAAGGAAACGATCAGCAACGAACTTGTCCGCATTTTCACCCCACACAGCTTTGTTATAGTGCATGCCCTCGTGAGCAATTATTACCATTGAGTCTTTTTCAATGTGGTAATCAGCTTCACCGGCTGAAAGAGTTACATCTTCCAGGACCATACGGGGTCCCGTACCCCGAGCCCGAAATCGGAGTGTCTCCTGGATCAGTGCTTGGATGAAGTGTGCGTCTTTCAGCTTGTTCGTATGCAAAGTACGCGCTTCAAATCCTTTGACAGTAGATTTTTCAGTAGTCACAAAGGGTTCGACTTCATCGCGGACTCGTGACAGAACGGTAGGGTCTGAAAATACATGGAAGACGACCCAGAACGCCGTGGGCACTGAGTTTGTTATGACAGCCAGCCCATTGGTTAGTTCTGCTCCCGCAATGTCCAATTCATCCATGAATGGCCTTGCTAGGTTATATCGCGTCTGGGTAAGCTGGGATGCCGACGCCGTACAATGACCTTTCGACCGGTAGTATTGATGAATAGCGGTGACAACAGTATCTCGGCCTGCCACTGCTTTTGGTGCAAAAAGCTTTGGTAGTATCCCGGGGAGTGCAAGGTACATGGTTGAGTCTACAAAGTCCCTGACAGTCATTAAAATTTGGAGAACGACATGGCCCATCAGCTTACCAAAATCCGGATTCAACTTTGGGGTCACGATAGGGGTTCAGAGCCCCATATATCGCATCGGTGGTACCCATCATGAACTCGTGCCGCACGAACGACTCAAGATCAAGAGTGGTCCCATGCTTTTGAGATATATCGTGCACTGCCGCGGCCATGACTTTTGTCGATTCCCCAACTATCCTATTTAGATCTCCTTGAGGAGACAACGCGACTTTCATTCCTTTCAAAGACTCAATGACCACGGAATGATCCGTGGATTCGGGCCTCAATCCGCGGAATATTTGCTCTGTGGCTGCCTGGGAAAGACCACCAAGTTTTGCTGAAAAGTGCGCCTCGAAATACCAGAACGATAGAGATTTTGGCTGTCTTTGGATTGAATAGATGAGTTCAGGTGACTTCACAACGTAAACGTTACGGCCAAACATAGGAAGTGAAATAATTGGAAGATCCCATTGGTTACTGTTTCGATGTAAGAATCGTAGCGTGAAACTGGTATTGATTACCCACCTGATCTTAGTGTAGTAGTGATTACGATATATCAACATACCAAGGAAATGACCGACAAATGGAATGGGAATTGTTGCAGGTACAGCTGGTGGTTGACGAGGATCGCGTTGCTTCCTGAATCGCGGAGACAAAAGGAGGCATAGTGCCACCACTACCGCGCCGAAGAGCCATGTGTGAGAGAGGGTAGGCATTACGTCCCTCAGAATTATAGGTAGCTGTAGTTGAGCCGGTTGATCAATGTCAAATGGAAGGGTAACGCAGCCAGCTAAGTATGTACTGAGGATCTATAAGGGTTCCCACTGTTTTGTAGGAAATGGGAGATTGTCCCGTTAGTCCTAATCGAGCCGGTATCATCTTAGCGTGGCTAGGGCCAACACTGGCAGACGCACCCCAATAACGTTCCAGTTGACTTGAGGTGGGCATATTGTAGACCGTAACAGATGCAGCCAATAGAAAGATGAAACGCGTAATCCTTACAATCTGTCTAAAAATTTTTGTGCTTTGAACAGGGAGTCTTAAGAGAGCTTATACGCCATTGTTGGGAAGGGGGCCAAAACGAAGCCTTTCAATGCTGACATCACACCGCCCACAAGTGCCTTATTTGGAAATCGGCTCGTAGCCTGGCTTAGTGGCTAAGCTGAAAGTCTTGTGCGAGTTGATAGTAGACAACTGGACATACGATCAATGATCCTGGTGTTGTCAAGTATATCATGATTTATGGGGTGTGATGTTCCAACCCAAATAATCTAGTACATGATTCAGGATCCAGAAGCAATAAGTGCGACAAGCTACGTGATTTTTAGTATTGAACCTATTTTTGGCGTGCCTTCGGATTCCTGTTCCATTAGGCAGTCGAGCAAAGATAAGTACGGAATTGCATATTCATGTTATTCCCAGAACAGATGGGGGTTTCTTGAAAGTATACTTCTGAAGTTTCATTAGCCAGACCTTAATTGAACATACTGTTATGGCAAGAACGATGGAAGGCACTCTCACGATGACACCTTGGAATCTTGGCAGCTTGGGTTCCCTATGTAGAGTAGCTACTCCTAGTTCCTAACAACAACCTTTTGATGCCTGTACAACGTTTTCTTGTGCAAAGTACTTATGCTCTCCGCCGGTATCTGCTACAAATACTTCATCAATTCTTATTAGATTAGTTTAATAACCAGGTAGTCTGTTATCAAAAGCAATGACTTGGAGCACCCCAACTTTAGATTTGACCATGTTAGAAGCCGTGTCCTATTTTAAACCTGTCTCCTCGTTTTATGTTAAACTTTCCCAGGGCCCACCTCCTCTACTGCAGAGCACTCAGTGTATTTTTTCATCTCTTTTTCCCTGAGCAGCGCGATTACTGACGCTCCTAAGGCGAGGATATCAACCAAAAAAATGGGAACGAGCATCCACTTCCAAGCCGTCATATGTGTCACAGCAGATCCAATATCATGGCGATGCTGCCCCGAAGCGAGCGGTAACTCAAGAACGGCCTTGAACCAATTCTCAGGAGTCCATGAGTGTTCAGGGTAAGGTGTTCCTGATTTTGCAATCGACTCAGCAATGAACTGGTTGTCGGTTTGATTCGTAACGAGGAAGACGAAGATGATAGCAGAAAGAGTAAAAAGAACAGCGAGTGATTGAAGAACAATTAACGCGATCAAGGCCTTGGACGGAACCTATTTTCCGGATTGGTTAGAGGTCGGTCGACTAATAACGTCTTGATAGGAGTGATAGCGTACCTTGCCTTTTCGAGATCTTTGTTGCCATGCTACATACATGCCGATTAACCCGAGGAAAAACCCATAGCCAGCGACGCCGTTGCTTTCATGACCTTGATCAGTCCAGAGGTTCTCTGGAAGGACCGCTAGTTGGACGACATTATCGGGCCAACTGACTTGGTATGTGTGGACTTCATCTGTGCGAGACCTATCAGTGGCTGTATCCGAATTATAGGAGTAGAGTATGCGTACGTTTCTGACGCAATATAAATCCAACCATAGAGCTAATCAGCCCAAGATTTGTGATTGAAAGCGCTGAGAGTACGAAGTTCAAGACGGTCATAGACCAAAAAGTTACACTCCCAATACCCGTCGTCTCCATGTTTTATTCTAATGGCAGGGAGACAGCGTTTAGAAACTTATCCCAGTTTTTAGGTGAAAGACGAGGAACTTCGTGAGCACGCTGGGATTGTTGCCCCCGCCTCTACGCATTTGGCGCCTTAAATGGAGCCAGTCGGCGTTGCTGATGGCTCACAACGCTGACTGATGATCTAAGCCTCAGTTGAGCTGGCTCATGGTCTCGAATTAGATAGTATGACAGTAGCGCGACTAAGCCATCATTAGGAAAGTAATCTGAAAGATCTTTGCGGCAACGATCACAAGGCGGCTGCCCGTGCTGCTACATATAAACGCAAAGGGTACTTTATCGCAAACCATATATCACCATAGCCTCAAATCAGCTAACGGGCTGTATTGGGATTATTCTCATTCAGGGTGACATAGGTCTTTAGGAATTTCATGTGCTAAAGAAAGATAAACCGCACATGTCAATCGGTCTATTTTCAGCAGCCTGCTGTGCCACATGCAATTGAGTTTCGCGGCCCCATCAATACCTTAAAACAGACAATCTCGCATATAAAAGACAATTCCATTACAGAATTTATATTCCATTGGATCGGTCCCTGTGCGCATCCGTAGATAATATCAAGTGAAAATTACGCCTGATCAAGATCTTGGCTGCCAGAGTGTAGATTGGTTGCCACCGATGACGAATTGAGAGAAAGGCCTATTGGCGAGCTGACGGATTCCCTCCACGCCTGAAATAGGTAAGACTTGGCGCTAGAAACTTAATTAAAACTCTGGCTCGCAATATGACATCATCAATTCTGGTTGCAATTGAACTATGGAACGCGACATCTCAGCCCTACGTTCTCCGCATCCTTCAGATGATGGAGATGTGGTCCAGGCAAAATCTTGTCCCAGCTGCACTCTGTTCGTGTGCTATATTTTATGCTAATTCATGGCTCCCTCAGTTAATTAGTGTGAATTTAGACTATATAAGACATTGTTACCGAAAATCCGGGAACGTGAACGGAAAAGGCTTTCATGGGATAGATGGAATCCAATCCTTTTGGAACATGGTTGTACCGCTGCATGTATATCGACCATGGTGGTAAGGAATCAGATGTTAGGTCATTTTGGCTCTTACAGATTATGCTTGCTGTAGAATCTCAGTAACAGTATTTTGTTACCTGTACCAAGACCTATGTTAGAATCAAAAGCATGAATTACGCGCTAGTACTTGAAACCCAACCCGAGTTATCCATACCGGAACCTTTTATATCAGCTATCAAATCACATGTCGTTGGCTTATTGACGACCACAACAGCCTTCGCCCTTTTTACTTTCTAATAAGAAGCCACTGTACTTGTGATAGACGACTACAATTCTGCGTTTAGTGCTATACAACAAAATGCAACTCCTGAACTAAACCTCATTTGGCGTTCCTAGTTAGAAGTGATTGATGATCAAGAAAACGGTATGGATTCCCTAGTAGCCGGAGCATTCATGTATTTTTCTCTCTGAGCATAAAATCATCTCGAGCTTTTCACGCCAGGACATGAGACTCAAAGTTGTAGTCAAGCTATAGAATGTAAGAATATTTAGTTTTCCTTTGTATGACATTCGAGGTATCGTACAGCAGGGGAAACACCGCTGTCGTTGAGATCTTTCCAACGTACCTGTGACAAAAGTCTCGTTTGTGAATTTACACGATCAATAAGAAGATTCAGACCCCGGGAATCTACTCTGGTTGTATGCATTTCATCTAAGGTGTCAGACATCCCAGAGGAGTCCTGCCCGATTAACCACCGACTATTTGCGGCTAACATTATCCCCACCCGTATTCCTAGACAGGAAGGTACGCGCGCTTGACAATCGAAATCATTACACGCCATCCCGTAAATCCCACTCTTGCATCTCAAGCTTCTTCATCTTTTTAGAAAAAGAGAATCCTCACACTCTGTTCTCCTACGCTCCGTCGTGCCTCTTCTGTAGGGTTCTTTTTTCTCTCTCCCTATACTGTACAACTCACTACGACCGGAACATTTCAACATGTCGATAAACGGTGTTCCCATCTCGGAGACTCCCGCGTCTAAGAATTATACCATGACGTCCCCGCTCTTCAATATGCGCTCCAAGGTCATCGTGGTTACGGGTGGTGCCGCAGGCATCGGGTACGCGACTGCCGCGCTGCTCGTCTCACAGGGTGCCAAAGTAGCCATCGCCAACATCAACCAGACCAAGCTGGACGAAGCGGAAGCCGAGCTGAGAGCGCAGTGCAAAGAGGGCGGAGAAATCATGGCAACGCTGGTCGATGTGCGGAGCAGAGCCGATGTGGATGGGTGGATCGAAGGGGTGGTGAAGAAGTGGGGGAAGCTAGACGGTGCGGTGAACATGGCGGGCATCATTCCAAAGTGCATTTTCACGGAGCGGGTCGAGGATCTGAACGACGAGGACTGGCAGCTTGTGATAGATGTAAGGGCCAGCTCGTCGGCTTGTTTTTTCGATGCTTTGTTAGGAATCGGTAGACTGGATCGCTGATTTGTGCCGACAGACGAACCTTACGGGCATCATGCACAGCATGCGCGCGCAGATCCGCCAAATGAACGAAAAAGGCAGCATAGTCAATGCATCCAGCATCGCTGGCCTAGGAGGATTCCCCAGGAATGCAGCATATACTGTGGCAAAGCACGGAGTTATAGGCTTAACCAAGACAGCTGCCAAGGAGGTGGGCGACAGGCAGATTCGTGTGAATTGCATTGCACCGTACGCTCTTTCTCCACACTAGTGGCACGTTTAGTGGGCCATTTGGTTTGTCATGAGTAAGAATATTAATGCATTATAGGGGTATAATTGAGACAGACATGCATCGCGAGAGTATAAAGCGAAGAGGAGGAGAAGGCGAGTACAAATTCCCTATTCAAAGGAAAGGTCAGCCGGAAGAAGTTGGTGCGCTGGTGGCGTGGCTGCTCTGTGATGCGAGCCAGTACATAACTGGGACTGTGTAAGTGACTGTTTGAGGCTTTGTGAGCATCTGTTACTGATCATTGCCCAGACAGCTTATTGATGGAGGTTATATGGCATGAGAAGAGAACAAAGCACTACAAAGGATTACATTTGCATGAGTAGCAGCTCACGAAAGACACAACGCAGACCCAGATAGCGAGACGTTGCATGGCTGTGTCAGCCAAACCCAAATGTGATTCTAAGCCTGTCGTGCCAAGTCCATGATAGGCACATTGCAAGTAAGCCACAACGTAGACCTTGATGTGGGAGACGCGCATTACATTACGGTTGCACCCACAGGATGCCGCAGACAGTATTCGTCAGCAGTGAAGGTCTTTGAAAGTTGACGAATGTTCAGATAATAGAGGCCTTAGTGTCTGGTTGTTGTCAGATCTTTTCTCGTAACGATTCCTAGCGATCTGAAGAGGGCAAAGTGCCCATCTACCATAACTACTCACCGGTAACCTGATCCAGTCAATTATGAATCCAAAGAACCCACCCATGTGCCTCGATGCCAGACTTTGTCTGCCCCACATTGCATACCCAACATGCCACTTCCGTAAGCTCCTCAAACCTGGAACTTGCGCGGGGAGCAAGCCCAACCGAGCTTACGATTCGAACTATAAACTTTCATGATTGCTTTCCCCCGCGCTGGAGTCCCGCTGATTGGTGATCACTGCATGGTACTAAGGCCATAGTCTAGGATCCGCGTCGCACCAGGCAAGTGAACTTGTCTTATGTGCTGTAGCGAATGAATGGGAACAGACCAAGGAAACCCATGGCTACCCATGACGGACGGTGCATGTGGATGGGAGCCCGCTGGCATGGGGAACGCTGCCGAGCATGGACGGGGAAGCTTGCCAGCATCCCGCAGAGGTCTGAAGAATGGATGCCCCACTCGAGGGCCAGGGCATAGCCAGGGAAAAGAGTGGAGGGAGGAGAGGAAGTGGTCGGAGTGAAATGCCAGTAGGCTGACGCCCGGCATGTGAAAGGCTAGACGGTAAGTATGCTACTGGGACAGAACCCTTTGCTCTTCAGACGATAATGCGTTGGAAGACCAATCTCCCATTTCCACTTCTGAGGCGTCCCATCCAATCAGGGATGTCGGAGTGAGCACCGATGTCTACTGCCCGAGGCTCAGTCGCTGCACGCAATGCGTTAGTAGCTTTAGCGACCCTATCTTTATGCTTCACTAGTGAACAGTACATGATCTGGGTATTTCCATCACTCCATGGATGATGGCCAACCTGGATCGTGTAAACCACCACCATTTGTGAAGAGGTCTCGTGAAACCCCAAAGGCCCGACTGTTCTGTGCGAGACGGTCCTTCTTGAATGTTATCACCCGCCGGAATGAAATGCAGTGGAGGGTTAGACGTGGGATCCTCTGAATAATTCGAGGAGGCTCAAGGGGTCGCAAAATAGTAAGTTTTGGAATGCCCTGGAAAGAGGTAGGCGATTTCTGAAACCAACGTGGTATACCTGCTGCACGGACATTTAGAAAATAAAGCGGGAGGGCATCGTAGAGAGCGAGTCGTGAAACCATTCTGACCCGAGTCTCTTTTTGGTGGAATGATGTGCGCCGTTAGCGCTATCAATTACGGACTTTGCTAACTATCCTATCAAGTGTGAATCTTTTACATGGGTAGGGCTTTATAACTGATTGGTTCGTTGGGTGAAAACGATATCTCATTCTTGTCTCACAGGATCAAAGAGGGTTTCATTGGATCGCGTATTTCAAAATCTCCAACCGTGGAAGCAAAGCATGACGTGAGATGTGAAAGGCTGTTGACTATCGTGACTTCAGAAACGCGGTTCGCACGGAGCAACCCAGGTGCATAGAAATTTTTTTTTTTTGGCTACCATGGGGTCTTGAATCCAAGACCGGTAGTCACAAGGGCATCACACGGCACTTGAAGTGGGAACAATGTCAGCTTTCAGGCGTAAGAAGGTGGAGGGACGAGTCCGGCGACTGGCAGGCGAAGGTTGCTCATCCTGGCTATGGACACCATCTTTCGTTAGGATCGAGATGCCATCAGCCCCAAACCTTGGCAGGAAAAATGTAAGTGGTTGCTTTTGCAAGCGGTGACTTCGCTGCAGGGTCTGAACGGGATGCGGGAATCATCCGGGTGTATGTACTGCTGTGGCTCTGGCGGGGCGCAAGCAGGAAAGCGATAGTGGGTATGGGAATCAGCATGCTTGGAAGCAAGCGGGCCAAGGCAGGGTGCATCAAGCATCCTGGAATAGGCCACGAAGGCCTTGTGACGAGTCCGTCACAGTGACTCGAGGGGCAGTGGAAGGGTGATTGAGCGTGTGTACTTTTTTGGAGTAGGGACAGCCAAGCGCCGGGCGTTCTTTTGGGCGGAGGGCCAATCAGACGGCAGGCTGAGGGTGCGGGCAAGCACGGCGTGCGGCTCCATGTCGAGTATGTATGGCTACACGGAGACGGGTGGGGTTGGGGGAGTGATGGGGGATTCCAGCTTGGATGGAACCACGTGGCGGCAGTGCGAAGGAGGCGCAAAGGGACCGCTGATGAAAATGTTCCAGACGATGTCAATTGTTATACACGGGCTGGACGGCCGGCGATTGGGCCGAGGGGCAGAAGCAAAGTTGGAGGGCATGGGACAGGCGCGATAAGAAGGGGAAAAAGCAAGTTTGGGCCGACGAGGGGCGGGCTTGGATGGTGCAGCCCACGTGTCCCTCGGTGGCCACCGGAGAGCCGCTCGGAAGCGTCAGGCAAGAAAAGGCTCAAGGCGTCGCTGAAGGTCTTTCTGTCCCAGTGACGGGAACAAGGCGGTGGCATCGGCAAGCCGAGGGAGCTTCGAAGCCACAGCGACGGCCGTGATTGGCAGACAGGCCCCGCAGCAGCATGGCTGGTCTAAATGCTGACTGGGTGCGGGCGGAGAGAGTGTGTGTGGTGTTTGAGGGGCGTGGTACGGTTCGGCGCAGACCAGGGCCGGGCAGGGCAGGGTGGGCAGGGTGGGCATGGGCGACGGAATTCAGGCAGCAGGCAGCAGGCAGCGGCCGCGGCAGCCAGCAGCCAGCAGCAGCAGCAGCAGCAGCAGCAGCAGGCAGGCCAGCAACGGCGTCGCAGGCACATGGCGGGCGAGGCTGAGCAGCGGGAGCCTGTCGGAGGGGCAGCGTCGAGCAGGTGGTGAACGGGCGTTCGACGGCGGTCAATCAGGAGCGGGGGACGGGCAGCAGCAAGTCCTGGGCGGGCGGGCGACCCACGGGTGCCACGGTGGGGAGGGCGAGGGCCAGCGCAGCGCCGGCGTGCCGGGATTGGGGGGAGCGCGGCCCATTGGGGCATTGGGGGCACTGGGGCCTTGGGGCCTTGGGGACGGCGGCCTCGAGCGCCTCGAGGGCCTTGTCGGTCCAGCGACGCGGTGAGAGGCCGCGCTAGGGGCCCGCCCTGGTCGTGGCCGTCGAATGTGCCGGCTGCAGCTGCAACAGTGCATAGCCTGAAGCTGCACGTCGAGCAGCCCCGGGCCAGGGGCACCCACCCACCCGCCGTCCAGACGAGAGCCAGAGCCAGAGGCAGCGGCACGGGCTGGCACTGGCACAGGCACAGGCACAGGCACAGCTACCGCGCCAGCTCCAGCGCTGTGCTGTATCGTATGTACATCGCGCTGCCTCTGCGATACTCCACCACCCCGTCCGCACACCACACCACACCACGGCCCTGTGCCCACGCACAGGCACTCTCGCGGCGAAAAAAAACACAAGAAGAGGG
>Ga0247757_10000495_pt1 | contig 32167 bp, 19 predicted proteins | sample UWRJL126311R4_FD_180929 | JGI IMG/M metagenome (GOLD analysis project Ga0247757, IMG submission 180929) | Plant litter microbial communities from Arlington Agricultural Research Station in Wisconsin, United States - UWRJ-L126-311R-4 | ecosystem: Environmental > Terrestrial > Plant litter >... | reverse complement strand
ACTCGTCTCCCCGCTCCAGCAGTTGCGCGTTCACGGTGCCTGGTGCGATTCGCCTGCCGTTAACATAGGTTCCGTTCCGGCTACCTAGATCGGACACCACCCAGCGTGCGTTAGCCCATCGAATTACTGCCTGTTGTGTCGACACACTGGTGACCTGCAGCGGCAGGTCGCTCGATTGCGACCTGCCGATGACCAGCTGGTAACGAAGGTAGAATATCTGCCCATCCCGCCGTCGTTGGAGTGCGCCCATGAGATTCTAGTTCAGCCAGAAAGCCCAGCATAGCAGCCTCGCCCTATGCTCAACAGCAGCTTTTGGCCTGCAGACGTTCCCTTATTCGCCGCGCCGGTGTCGGCAACATGTCGGACTCGCGTTTCGTCGCGACGGTAAAACCGGCCCGTTTCTTGAGACCCGGGCCGCCCCTTGAGGAAGCCATCTGATTCATCTAGCGTACCCGAGTGATCGGGAATGAGCTGGACCGCGCCAGCGCGGAGATCCCGACCGAAATTGGACCTTTCCGAATTTCGGGAGTTCTGGGCCGCGGCGGCATGGGGGTGGTGTATCGGGGCGAACACTGTGAGACGGGCGCTCGGGCCGCCGTAAAAACAATCATAGCCACGACGCCCTCCGTCGTTTCGGCGATCCGACGCGAGATTCGCTCCTTGGGGCGCCTACGCCACCCCGGGATCGCTCGCATCATCGATAGCGGGATCAGTCGCGGCTTGCCCTGGTACGCAATGGACCTGCTCGTCGGCGGCACGCTGCGAGACCATCTGCTGTCGGTGCAACCGGGCACGTCGGTCGTCAGTGGCTTGCGGAGTGTGACGGTCGGCCTCCACACTCAAGTGATCGAAAACCAGCTCTACCGATCGGTGCCCGAGCCTCATTCAGGCAGCAGGCGCATCGGGGCCCGTGAACCGCTTCTAAAGGTCATCGCAACCGTGTGCGAGGCGTTAGCGTATCTTCACGAGAGTGGAATCGTCCATCGCGACCTCAAGCCAGAGAACATCTTCATTCAGGTGGACGGCTCTCCCGTATTGGTGGATTTGGGCATTTCCGTAGAATTTGCCGGCGCCCGAGGTCGCGAGGAGCTTGACGTCGCGCGGTTCTCACGAATGGGGACAATCGCCTATATGTCGCCCGAGCAGATCCGCGGTGAACTCGTCGACGCCCGTGCGGACCTGTACGCCGTGGGCTGCGTGCTCTACGAATGCGTTACCGGACGCAGAGTCTTTGGGGGTGCGGACGCCTTCAGTCTGAAAACGGCTCACCTCTCACATGTTCCCGTGCCCCCTTCGCGGATCGCGCCGGACGTCCCTCAGGAACTCGACGAGCTCATTCTGCAGCTTCTCGAAAAGGACCCGGCCATGCGGCGCGGCTACGCCGACGACGTCGCTCGAACGCTGTGGACGTTGTCCGCGACCCCCCATCCGCCGGTGCCGTCGAGACCACCAACCTACTTGTACCGCCCGCCGTTCGTGGGGCGCGAACAGGTCCTCCAGCGGTTCAAGACGGCGATTCTTTCCCTGAACCGAGACGGAGCGGGCGAAGCGCTATTTCTCGCCGGCGAAAGTGGCGTAGGAAAGACACGCCTAGCGACTGAAGCCGTTCTTGAAGGCGAACGCGTTGGCGTCAACGTCGTCGTCGGCCAATGCCTCTCGCGCGCGGTTGGAGCCGAGGTGCGCAGCAACGACACTCCCTTGCAGGCGTTTGCCCCGCTGTTTCTGGCTATTGCCGACCACTGCCAGGAGCCGCTCTCGTGGAATGCCGAGCAGCTGCTCGGCGCGCATGGTAGACTCCTCGCGCCCTACCAACCGGCGCTGGCGTACGTGCCGGGCTTTTCGGAGCTACCGGAACCGGAACCAGGTGAGGGGCAAGAGGCTCGGGCCCGCGTGCTGTGGGCAGCCGTGCGGGCAATCCTCAACTTCGCCGAGATCGAACCATTGTTGTTGGTCATCGACGACCTCCAATGGGCTGACGAGCTCTCGCTGGCCCTCGTGGACCTACTGGTGAAACACGAGCTCGCGAATTGCGGTTTGCTCTTGATCGCCAGCTATCGCTCCGATGAGGGAAATCCGGTGCTGCGCCGGTTGGTGACCGGACCTGGCGCTTCACTGATCGAGGTGAAGCGCTTCAACGCCATCGAGGTACGCGCCATGGTGGAGGGCATGCTGGCCTTGAAGCATGCCGAAGCTTCGCTGGTCGACTACTTGGCGTTGCAGTCGAATGGAAATCCGTTCTTCCTGGTGGAGCATCTGCGCACTGCGATTGCCGCTGAACTTCTAACCCGCGACGGCAGCGGGCGATGGCAGTTGACGAACGGCGGGAGCTTCGAGGAGGCGATGACCTTGCCCACGACGCTGGCGGAGCTGATTCAGCGCCGACTGCAGCGCCTGCAGCCAGAGGCGCTACGACTTGTCAAGACAGCGGCTATCTTGGGACGCCGATTCGACGCCGAGCTATTGCAAAGTTGCGCTGGCATCGACACCGGGGTTTCGAGTCAAGCCTGCGCGCTTCTGTGCGAGCACCAGGTTCTGGAGGGCGACGAGAACGGTCAACTTATGTTCGTGCACGACGGCCTACGCCAGGCGGCCTATTTACAAATCGACCCGGCCGAGCTCGAGCCGATGCATGGCCAAGCGGCCTTGGCCATCGAGCAGAACTACTCAGACCTGGCACGCGAGCCGTATTACGCAGAGCTCGGCCATCACTTCTCCCAATCGCGTGCGAGAGCAAAAGCATCTCACTACTTCGAGCTTGCCGGCGAGCGAGCTCGAAGCGCTTTCGCTAACGCGGCCGCCATTCGCTACTTCAAACAGGCTCTACACGAGACAGTTGACATCTGCACGCCGGAGGTCGAGCTAGCCCGAGCCCGCATGCAAGAACGTTTAGGCGAGCTCCTGCTGATCGAGGGAGACGCAGGGGAGGCGTGCGCCAGCATGGAAGCCGCCATTGAAGCTACCGCGTCGACGGATGTGATGCTCTTGGCGCGCCGTCGCCGCAAGCTGGGGCGCGTGCTGGAACGGCAACATCGACACTCTGAGGCTATCGACCTATACGAGCGTGCCGAGCAGGCGCTCCACGAGTCACCCGCGAACGATTCAGAAGGTTATTGGCATGAGCTAGTTCAGATCCAAATCGACGCCGGCCCGGCCCTATATTTCATGCACAAGGTGGATGAGCTAGACGCGCTCGTGGCAAGGTTTCTGCCGATCGTGGAGCGCTACGGCGACCCCGCACAGCGCTCGCGATTCTTCACATCAATGGCCCAAAGCATAGTTCGGCGCGAGCGATTCAAGGTCGATGATCGTGCGCTGCGCTTCACGGCGTGTGCGCTCTCGATAGGCGAGCAATCGACTGACCCACGTGAGCGGGCGGCGGCCGAGTTCGCGCACGCCTTCCCATTGACGCTTTATGGCGACTACGCAGCCGCTGAACCCTTGTTCGTTCAAGCGGTCGCCGGTGCCGAGCGGGTCGGTGATACCGCACTCCTGACTCGCGTGTTGGCATACTTCGGGGTCTTGATGCGTCGCACCGAGCGAGTGCCGGAGACGCTGGCAATGGCCGAGCGCACCCTCAAGCTAGCGAAAAAAATGCAGATGTACGACTACATCGGGGTCGCGTACTCGGGCCTCGCATGGGCTGCGACGCGCGCGGACGATTTCGACAGCGCCGCGCGCCACGCCTCGAGCGCGTTGGAAGCGTGGTCGAAGCTGCCGGCGACGTACGTCTTTCCTTTGCAATGGCTCGCGCGAATCCCGTACGCAGCGAGCCTGAGCCGTGAAGGCCGGGATGACCGCGCACTGGATGAACTTGCCTTTGTCTCGAGAGCAGATCAGATGGTTCTGCCTGATGAGCTCGCGATGCTCATTGCGCGCAGTGAAACCTCATTTCGTGCGGAGGGCAGCGTTGACCTGAACGAGGTATGGGCTACCTGCCGAGGTAACAAATACCTATGACCTTAGTTGAGTAGCGCGGTGTAAGTTGTGTCCAGGAGCAACCCCAATAATGCCCATCCCTCCTCCACCACCCACGCGTATTTTCCTCCGTGACAAATTCGATTTGAAACGGAATTGCGGGCCGGATTTCCTCGACGCTATACGCAAGCAACTCGAGTTCGCTGCTGATGGCGGCATCTACCTGCTTGCATCATGCAGTGAGCAACCCTTCCAGCTATCGACGATCACAAATGAGCCCCCCCCGTCGATGATGAACATCTGGCGAATGCCTGCGTGGGATAGCTTGTATGGAGCCATCTGCGCATCATCCGAGACCGGCTGGATAAAAAAGCACCAAAAGTCGGTTACTCGGGAGCAGCAAGATCTGCTGGTGAACTTTCGGCTAGCGCTCGGGACCAGCCCCCCGGTCCTGTCTACCGAGACGGTCTACTTGTACGAAGAGATTCGCATGACGGGTCCGCGAATCCCGCTCGAGTACCAACGGGCGCTCCTCGCGTTTTCACGCAGAGCCAAGCTCTTGGCTCAGCCGTGGACATGGGTTTGCTCCGCGACACAAGTGACCTCGCAACCGAACCTTATCTGTTTGCTTTGGAGCGCGGAAAACGTCGACGCTTTCGAAGAGGGGCTCAAGACGCTCCGCGCCGAGCCTTTCTTCGAAACAATGATGTCATTCGTAGCGAATTTCACGCGACGCTACATGTACCCGACCGAGGTCGAAGCATTGGCCCGGCATCACCAACCGGCGTGAGAGCTCTGTCTGCAATCACCACGTGAGAACTGAGAAATAACATGGCCAAACGAGCAAAAGACGAACCATTCGAGCCTGACGTCCTCTCCCTCGCTCTGTATTTTGCTGACGACCAAGGAGAACTAAGCCGACACTGGTTGCCCAGCGAAGTCTATCAGCGCGAGACAATCGCGTTCAATCCGGCGTGGAAGAACGCTGACTTGTTCGAGGAGCCCGTGAACGACGGCGTGGCGTACGTCGCCAATCTTTCGCGACTGATTGGACCGGGCGAGGATCCAGTGCCACCGGTGCCCCCGCACCCAGCGATCAAAGCGCTGGGCGCCAAGGACCTGGTCATCATCCCCTTTGGGAGGCCGGACACTGCTTATCTCGTGCATCGAAACGTCTACTCCGATCCGAACATTTGCCCCCCGATCAAGGAAGATGAGGACACCGGCGGAATCGACCTGATGGCGCTAAATCAAGGCGTGGTCTTGGCCAACCTGCCGACCGCAAACGGTTCGGGTGCGGGCTGGACTTGCTACCTGCTCAGTCTCATCAGCCTAAAGTCTGGCGCCCTGAAGGGCCTCGACGTGAACGACAAGGCCAAGTACTTCCAGAAACTAGACCCGCGAAAATGAGCGCTTGTCACATCGGTGCTGCTTAGAGGATTGCTTGTCGTCGCACCCGACATCCGCGCAGAAACAGCACCGCTTCGGTACCCACCGAATCTCGTCACCGAGCGTAACGCTCGAGCGAGTCTCGGCGGTTGCGAGAGCGTTCGGAATCACCCGGGTGGCAAACATCACTGGCCTCGATGTGATCGGTATTCCGGTGGTCTCAGTTGTGCGCCCGAACGCTCGCTCGCTCGCCGTCGCACAAGGCAAAGGCGTTGACCTGATCGCGGCCAAGGTGTCTGGCTTGATGGAATCGATCGAGAACTATCACGCAGAGAACATCCGCAAGCCGCTACGCCTCGAAAGTGAACGACAGATCCGGGCACAAGGCGGTCGGGTCATCGACGTCGACGGGCTGGCCCGCGTGGCCGGCGGCGTCTATGATCCGGAGGCGCGCTTTTTGTGGGTCGAGGGCCACGAAATTTTCGGGCGCGAGCGGGCATGGTTGCCGTTCGAGGTCGTGCATGCCGACTATGTCGTACCCTTAGCCAGCAATAGCGGCGCTTTCTTGTTGTCTGATAGCGGCATAGCTTCGGGCAATCACGCTCTCGAAGCGACGAGCCACGCGATCTGTGAGCTGGTGGAGCGCGACGCCAACACCCTCTGGCATTACCGTACAAGCGCAGAGAAAGCCTCGTGCCGCATTAACCTGGACGGGATAGACGACGCCGCGTGTCGCTGGGCACTCTCGCGATTCGCGGCCGCAGACGTAGCTGTCGGAGTCTGGGATGTGACGAGCGACGTCGGCATCCCCAGCTTCTCGTGCCTGATCGTAGATCGTTCACCTGATTCATTTCGACCGCTCGGGACAATGTTCGGATCGGGTTGTCACCCGTGTCGAGAGGTGGCGCTCTTCCGCGCGCTCAGCGAGGCCGCGCAGTCGCGGCTAACCGTAATCTCCGGAAGTCGTGATGATCTCGGACTTGCTGTCTACCGCAGGGGAATGGATTTGGACGAGGTTGCAAACGCCCTCGCGACGACCACGGCTCCAGGCGCACGGCCATTCACCAGCGTCCCTACGTTCGACGGCGATTCGATCGAGCAAGATGTCGCCTGGGAGCTCGCGCAGTTGAAGTCGGCTGGAATTGCCGAAGTGATCGCAGTCGATTTGACGCTGAAAGAGTTCGGAATTCCGGTCGTACGGGTCGTCATTCCGGGGCTCGAAAGTATGTGTGACGCGCCTGGTTTTGTGCCAGGGCGGCGCCTGCGGGCACGACTAACATGAAGGTCACGGTTTTTGCCGGGCCGACGCTCGATGCGGCAACCATTGCCTCATATGTCGATGCCGAAGTGCTCGGCCCTGCCTCGTTCGGCGATGTATATCGTGCGGCAAGGCGACGTGTCGATGCCATCGCTATCATCGATGGCTACTTCGACAGAGTCGCAGCGGTTTGGCACAAGGAGGTGCTTTGGGCTATGTCAGAAGGTGTCCACGTCTTTGGCGCGGCGAGCATGGGAGCGCTTCGGGCTGCGGAATTGTCGGACTTTGGGATGGTGGGGATCGGTGAGATATTCCGCGCCTATCAGTCCGGCGAGCTTGAAGACGATGACGAGGTTGCCGTAGCCCACGGTAGCGCCGATGTCGGGTACTCGGGCGCTTCTGAGGCGATGGTAAACATCCGTGCTTCGTTGCGCAGCGCGGTCGTGGATGGAGTGTGCACCAAAGAGGATGGCGAGGCTTTGCAGCAACTCGCGAAGACCCAGTTTTACGCAGAACGGACGTTTCCGAGACTGCTCAATGACGCTCAGGCGGCAGGTATCGAGCCTGACGTCGTCGCACGGCTGAGGGCCTGGTTGCCCGCAGGGCGCATCGACTTGAAGCGTCTCGACGCGCTGATGTTGATTGAGCACCTGCGGAAATGGGGCAGCGAGGCCACCGCGCCAAAGCGAGTCAGCTACCGATTCAGCGGTACCGATGCGTGGCATCAGGCGGTACGGCTCGCAAGGCCCGACTCAACCACGGTCAATGACGTGGACCCAAACTTGGGGCTAAGCGAGGAATTGAAAGTCACCGGCGTCCATGAGGCTGCGTGGGATGCGGCCACCGTTCGCAGCATTGCGCTGCAGACAGCGTCTGAGGCTGGGATTCGTCCCGATCTTGCCGCGACGCGAGGTGCGGTCGAGAAGCTGCGTCGTGCGCTGGGGCTGCTCGACGAAAATAGCCTCGGTCGCTGGTGCGCGGAACAGCACCTGAGCGAGAAAGAAGCAGTGCGATTCTTCGAGGATCAAGCGCGCTTGGCCTGGTCGCTTCCCTTACTTAGGGAGCAGGCGAAGCCCCATCTCGCCGATCACCTTCGTTCCACCGGTCAGTACGGGACGATGGTCGCGAGGAGTATGGCCAAGAGTGCACAGCTCCAAGTCCCGTCCTCGCCCGAGACTGAGCTCAAGAGTCTTGGCTTGAGCGAGTCCGCGCTCTGGCAATGGTATTTCGTCAAAAGACTCGGGCGAGGCATTCCGGTCAATATCCACGCCTATGCGCAAAATTCAGGATTTGGCGACGCCGGCGCTTTGCGCGCTGCTGTGATTCGCGAATTCGTTTACGAACGTAGCATCGAAAAGTGAGACTGCCGCCCCTTAACGACCGGGGCACAGTGCCTTGAGGTCCATGCTGACGCTGTTCGCCCGCCGGGGCGATTACGGACTAGCGTTCGAAGACGCTTGCGTACGGCTCATGACGCCACCTGCTTTTCTCCGCGTGCTATCGCGCGAGTGGCATCGCCCCGAAGAAACGTATGCGTTCGGGCAACCGCGTCCTGACGCGGAGGGCGGCGCGGCGTACAACGCCTGACAGATGTTCGGGTCAGCGAGCGAAGGCCAAGAGAGCGCGAGTATCCGTTCAGGCAACCGCGTCGTGACCAAGCGCGGTTGCCTGAACGGATACGAATAAACAGCCCGCGCCTAACGCCCTGCTCGGTGGCTTGCGCGATCCAGTTTGCGTCGAGCGAGGCGCGCGCAGCATCTTCAAGCGTGCGGAGTGGTGTGGTGACAGGCACCGGGCCTGACCACGTACGCTCGTCGGCTCGGAGATCGGCGTAATGCAGCACGACACTGTGTGGCGTTCGAAGCCGGCGTGCTCGCCGTATCCGTCCGGTCCTAGGCATCCTGTTTCGCATGACGCCAGCGGGCTAGAGCTCGCGCGCGATGTCGACGCAAAAACAACGTGGTGCTGAGTTCTGGGCCGCGGCCGTAGCGGAGGTCCAAAAAGGCGACCTGCCGCGTGTTCAAGTGGCTGCCAAGCACGGCGTTTCCGACGCCGCGTTGAAATACCACCTGTACAAGACGGTGCCCGCGAGCACGCGCAAGGGCAGCTCACCAGAGCTGTTGCCAGTGCGCTTGAGTGGCTCGGTCGCCAAGCAGGTCGAGTTCGAATTTGGCGGCGGGCTTCGGCTCCGTTTCGAAGAGGGCTGCGACCCAGCTTACGTTGCCGCCGTCGTCTCCAGGTTGCGATAACGGTGCTCACACTTCCGCCGAGCGTTCGCATCTACTTGTCCGTTGAGCCAGTCGATCTGCGGCGTGGCCACGATGGCCTGAGCGGCATCGTCCGTGGTCAATGGGAAATGGACCTCTTCGCCGGGCACTTATTCGTGTTTCTGGGACGCCGTGGCGATCGCTGCAAGATCCTCTTTTGGGACCGAGGTGGGCTTGTTCTCTATTACAAACGGCTGGAGCGCGGGCGATTCAGGGCACCGCGCATCACCAAAGATGGTCGGGCGATCGAGATGGACGCGACGGAGCTCGCGATGCTGCTCGACGGCATCGACGTTCGGAGGGTGCGGCGTGCCGAGCAATGGCAGCCTCCGCCAGCAAAAACAGCATAAAGGGGATCGACAGATCGCTCGGAATTTGATCAAACATCAGGGTGGTTCCCCCGAGCGATCATGAGTGCGAGTGGAAGGAATACGCGCTCACGCTACAGAAGCAGCTCGCGGACGTCGCCGAAAAACAGCGGCTTCAGCAAGAGCAGCTAGAGGCGCTTCAGAAAAAGATCTTCGGCAAGAGCAGTGAGAAGATGCCGCCCATGGAGCGCGAGGCGCGCCGTGGTGAGCCTCCAGCTCCGGAGAAGTCCCTGGCGAAGCGTCGCGCGAATGCCGAGCTTCGTGCGTCGAAGATCCAAACCGAAACGGTGGACGTCAAGGTGCCCGCCACTGATCGTCACTGCCCGCGCTGCAATGGTGATGACTTCGCGACCGTTGGTGATGGCAAGACGAGCTCGGTAACTGAGTACGTTCAGGGCTACTTTCGCAAACGCATCTTTCGACGTGAGACGCTCGCTTGCAGCTGCGGTCAGCACGTGGTCACCGCGCCCGTACCCGACAAGGTGTTCGATCGGACCCAGTACGGGCCTGGATTCATGGCCCACCTCGTCGTCAGCAAATGCTGCGACTCTATTCCTCTGTACCGAATGGAGCAGCAGTTCGGTCGCCTCGGGATCCCGATGGCCCGCAGCACCATGACCGATCTCTTTCACCGAGTCGGCGAATTGGTTGCGCCCATCGCGTCCCGCATCGTCGAGTTGATCGCGGCCAGCCCGATCGTGCTCGCCGACGAAACGCCACTGCCTGTTCAGGACGCACGAAAAAGTCCTTATCTCTGGACCTTCGTCGCCGGTGAGCTGATCGGTTATCGATTCAGCCTCACTCGCAGTGGCCAAACGCCAAAGGAAGTTCTGGGCGGCACCACCGGCACGCTCGTTGTCGACATGTACACCGGCTACAACGCCATCACCGGCGTCGCTGGCCGCGAGCGCGCGGGGTGTCTCGCGCATGCTCGACGCAAATTCTTCAAGGCGTTGGCATCAGCCCCAGACGCGCAGATCGCTCTCGACTTCATTCGCGACATCTACGTGATCGAGCGAGAAGTGAAAGTCGCCCGGGCCACCGGTGGCCCCGAGCACGCTCGCGTTCGCTGGGAGCAGAGCTTACCCATGATGGACAAGCTCTACGTCTGGCTGACTCAGCAACAGCCCAACCACCCACCGAAAAGCGTGATGGGCAACGCGATCACCTACTCACTCAAGAATTGGCAGGCGCTCACGCGCTTCATCACCAACACCGGGATCCCCCCAGACAACAACCAGAGCGAGCGTGCTCTGCGTGTTGTCGCGCTTGGTAGGAAAAACTACTTGTTTGCCGGCAACAAGGAAGCGGGCGAAAATCTCGCCGCGCTCTACACCGTCGTCGCCACTTGCATCGCAAACGCCGTCGATCCTTTGGCGTACCTGACCGACGTGCTCACGCGCCTCGACACGACGCCCGCTGATCGGGTCGACCAACTTTTGCCGCAAAACTGGGCTTCGGTGCTGCCCTAGGTCAACCGCGCCATCGACCGGACGGATACGCCAATACGGCTCAGGTGATCCGCACTTTGGCCGAGGGAACGCCGTCGGCGCGCATCTCTCGCGTGCGGGGCGTGCTCGACATGCTCACGGTCCGCACGAAGACGATTGCGCTACGTCTCGCCGATAGTCGGATCGTCCGCGGCTTTGCCGGTTCAGTTGATCAGGACCGGCTGAAGGCATTGCTCGGCACCGACGTCGTCCTCGAGGGCTCGATCAATTTTCGACCCTCCGGTGACGCGATAACGATCGAGGTCGACTCGATTCTTCCTGCAACACCCGGTGATTTGATCTGGTCACAGCTTCCAACTGTGGATCCAAAATCATCGCGCCTGCGCCTCCCTGCCGCTCCGGTCGGCCTAGACGCGTTCTTCGGGAAGTGGCCAGGTGACGAGAATGACCAGCAATTGTCAGAGGCACTTCAGGACCTTCAGTGAAGCTCGATGGTCAGCAGCACGTCCTCGACACCACCTCCTCATTGCCTTCGACGGCGGAGCTCGGGCCCGGGATGGACGTCGGCACCAAGCTGGCTAGGGGCGCTTGAGCGCTGGAGAAAGCCAGCAAGGTGCTGCGGGCCATGTTTTCGTACTTGAACAAGGTTGGGAAATGGCGCGCCACTGCGCGGTTGGAAATTCTCAGTGGGCCAAGATCGAGTCTGACTTGCGGAAATTGGGCAGGCAACACGCGGAGGTTCGACGCGAACCCACAGTGCCCACCCTGGCACATGGTAATGAGCGTATTTCGATCGCGCCTGCCGACTGAAGTTGCTTGGCGGCAAAGCGTTCGACATTATCGTCGCAGATGAGCATAGCTGGCAGCCGTTCGTCGCGAGGTGACGAGTTTCAATTGCGCATCGCGCTTCACTACCTGATCCGGCTGCTGAGCGGCGAACTCGCGGGCGTTCAGTGCGAATCAAACGGCCTACCTGGCCAAGGCAGCGCGATCACGGTGGACGACATCGTAGCGTTGCACAACGACGGCAAGCGCGAGTACGTGCAAGCCAAAAAGAACCAGCCAGACCACGAGAGCTGGAAACTCGCGGACCACGTTTTGCGGGAAGAACTAAGGAAAGCCCGTGATCAACTTGGAAGCGACCCATCCGCAACGGTGCGCTTCTTCTCCCGCAGTCCATTCGGTGAGTTCAAGAAACTTCACGAAGATAGCCTGCTTTGCCCCGACCTGCAGGCCTTCAGGCGAAACGTTGGTCGGGCGGTGCAAGCCAGCCTTACCGAACTCGCCGCTCTTCTCAATCAAAGTGAAGCCGACGCGCTCGCGTTGCTTCAGCGAATGAGCTTTGGGACAACACGCGAATTCGATGATTGGGATCGCGAGAACAGAAAGGACCTTGAGCGCATCTTGCCTGCAGCAGCAACCGGACTTTTGGTCCTCGAACGGTTCCTGGCCGCGCATCAGAGCCATCTGCGCGACAGTACGTTCGTCATCCATCGCGCTGACGTTCTCAGCGAGCTCCACCGGCATGGGCTCGCCCCCGCCCCCTTGTACGACGAGCAGGAAACCCTCGCGCTATTTCGCCGAGCGTCGCAAATCGGGAGAAACTGGCCCCGCGACATTGCCGGAACGAAATTGCAGAGAGCTGAATTCCAGAGCGTCCTCTCGCATCTTCGAGCAGGGGCAAAGACGATACTGGTTGCGGCCGGCCCGGGATGCGGGAAAACCTGTCTTCTTCTGGATCTTGCCGACGAGCTCGAGGCGGACGGGGTAACTGCTGTCCTGTTCATCAAAGGTGATCGGTTCGCGGGTGTGGACGATGAGGCCCGGCTCCAAGACAACGGCTTGCCGTCGGATATCATCGGACGTTGCGCGAGGCTCGCGGCGTCTCGCCGCGTCGTCGTCCTGCTTGATTCTCTTGACGTCCTCTCTTTAAGCCGCAACCACGGTTCGTTGCGGGTATTCCTCGGGCTACTTGAACGCCTCGAGAAGCTCGACGGAGTCTCGGTCGTAGCGGCATGTCGGGACTTCGACCTTCGGTACGATCCCGAGCTGAGAGGACGAGAATGGCAAGCACGCGTTCTCCTGACGACGCTGGACTACTCCAATTCTGTTGCGCCTCTCTTAAAAGAGTGGGGCGTCGAGCCCACGGAGTTGCACAGCGAGATGCGCACACTGCTCTGCACCCCTCAACATCTCAGACTATTCCACCGCTTGGTCGGGAGCAGCGCAAGTCAAAACCTCGCATCGCCGTTCCAGTTGCACGAACGCTTCATCGAGGAGGTGGTCACCTTCCAGCCTGGATTAGGCGACAGCGCTTTGCAAAAGCTAGAAGACCTTGCTGCGGGCGGGATTCACCAAAGGCGCCAAACGTTCCCGCGCGCGAGCTTGGACGTGATTGGCGAGACCCTACAACAGCTGATCAGCAATGAGATACTCATTGAATGCGACGGCGGAAGTCTCGCATTTGCGCATCAGACAATCGCAGAGTCACTCGCAGTCAGAAGGGCTCTACGAAGAAACCAAACGCTTGCAGAGTTCATCTTAGCACAGCCGCCGTTACCTTTCGTGCGCCCGACGGTTCGCGCGTTCTTCTTCTGCCTCCTGAGCCAAGACAAGGCAACGTTCCGACGACAGGTTTGGGACGTGGTCTCCCACAGCGACATCGCATATCATCTGAAGCGCCTCGTCGCGGAATCGCTGGCTGAGACGGCTCCAGACGATCAGGACTGGCCGTTGATCCGTCGTCTGTTCACTAGCGAACCCGACCTTTTTCGCCGCACCCTTGCGCAGGTGCGGAACAATGCCTGGTTCGAATTGCTGCGAAAGAATTGGCTCCCGCTGATCAAACGACGCGAGGGCGGTACCGAATGGCGCTACCAGTACGTGAGCGGACTCGACCGCTGGCTGCAGTCTCACACTCGGGAGGTGATCGAGTTGTGGACCGAGGCATTGGAAACGCAGTGGGCTCCGGAAGGGTCCACCTGGAGAATCTCCATTGCGCTATCAAAGCTGTCCGATTGGAGCGAGCAGGGGCTTCAGAGGTTGTTCGAGTTGCTCGTCGTGAACGGCACCGACCATGACATGCTCAGTAAACCGCTGAGCAGCTGGATCTCCGCTATGGACAACGGCGACCTCATCCTGTGGCAGTTGATGACCCGGGATGGCAGCAACGACCCGCAAGAACGAAGGGACGATGAACTCAAAATCAGATGCGCTCCACATTGCTTTCACGACGAAGGTTTTCTCGTCCGCCGGCTCGAGCGCTCCGACGAGCTCATGTCACTTGCTACCGAATATCTGGTGTCTTCGGCGGCGCAGAGCCAAGCACAGTCCGGACTTTCGCACGGTTGCCTGCACCAGACGTCATGGACCGTGCGACACTCGAGGGCAGACACCCTTCCTGCGGACGACTCAATCATGCTCGTTGGAGCCGTTGAAAGGGCACTGAAGAAACGAGCACAGCAAAACGACAGCTGGTGGCAACAGAACGAGCCAAAGTTGAGGCATGCTGCAGATCTAGGAATTCGGTATGTCCTGATCGAGGCGTACCAAGCGAACCCGATCACGAATTCAGCAGGCATCGAAGCGCAGCTCGAAGACCGTGACCTGTTTCGCTTTGGACAGATGGACTACGAACTGGGAGCACTGATGGCTGCTGCCTACGGGCACGTCTCCGATAGCGTTCAGGATCGCAACCAGAACATGATCTTGCACCTGTACGATGATCTCCGATCTGATGATGGTGGTTTGCCAGATTGGGCGGCTGGGAAGCCCTATCACTACTCGCTTTGGATTCCCCGCCCGTTTAGGTCGCCTGACCTCGCGAGCTTCCTCGCGCAGTGGGCGGACCATTTTGGCGAGATGAGACCGAGCCCGCGACTGCATACATGCGGCGGGGCAGTCGCCGCGCCGATCTCGCGTGATCAGCTCGCGGCTTTGGATGGGGAGGCTGTCCTCAGAATTTTGAGCCACTATGTCGCTGGCGGGTGGCACGAAACGGAGCTGGTGGACCAGGGACGCTGGGTCGGTGGTTTGCGTGAGGTCCAGGGCACGTTGCGGCAGTGCGCTGCATACGAGCCCAGTCGATTTCTGGATTTGCTCGAGCGTCATTTTAACAGCGAGCTAGTCTCCAAATTCGCGCACTCAATCCTGGAGGGCATTGCCGAGCACTTGCGGTATGTTGCCGGCACACTTTCGGCTCCGGAAGGGTGGAGCAAAGTCACAACGGCACTACAAGCAGACAGGCTCGCGACCGCGTTGATTCGTCATGCAGAGCTGGCTCTGTGTGACGCACATAGTCTGGGAGCGAGTACCGAATACACGGTGTCGCGGCTTCTCGAAGCCGTCGCCGATACGACCGAGTCGGACGAAGCCGCTGAAAGGCTAGTCCTGGCTCTTTGGCGCATTACGACTTCGGAGGATCCCGAGCCAAAGCCCGACGAAGAAGCAGCTGACTTTGGCATGGTTGCATACAATTCCACGCGGGGCATCACAGCACGAAGCGCCACGTCGCTGTACTGCCGGTGGTTGAAGCTTGAGAAACCCATTCCAAGACTCCTGCCGTACCTCCTTCGGCGCTGTGCTTCTGATCGTTCTCTCGGGGTTCGCGTGTCCATCTTGGATAGGCTTCCGTTCGTCGTGCATCACAGCCCCGACCTCGGATGGCGACTGTTCGACACCTGCTTTCGGGAACCACAGGGCAAACTCTGGCTCGAAGCCGAGCGACTTCTCTATTACCACTATCGAGGTTCGTTCGAAGTGGTCAAGCCGCTGATTGACCGGATGCGCAAAGAAGCGTTAGACGTCGCCGGTGAGGCCTACGGTCGCATCGCCACCCTTTGCTACCTCGCCGGCCACTCGGTGATAGATGACCGGCCGTTGTTTTCGCTCGCAACGAACGACTCGATCAGCCAGGGCATTGCACAAGTTCTGTGTGCAAACCTGGTGCACACCGGGGTCGCTGAAAAATGCCGTGCGACATTGATTGAGATGTTGAAAATCGCCGAGACTTCGACGGCGGCCCTCGCTGCGCTTGGTCGACGGATGGCGAGCGAACACGCGGATGGCCCCGTTGATCCGGAACTGGTACTTCTAAGCGTCGGCGCGATGGGTCATTTGAAGGAAGCCCGGGACACGTGGGCGCTATGCAAGTGGCTGGAGCGAAACACCAGTCAGTACCCTTTGGCAGCGCTGGAGATATGCGAAAAGCTGATTGCTCTTCCCACGGAAGGGCACGTGAGGTTCTCCGGAGAAATGGTGCCCATCCTGCTCGAACTGCTGAGAGAGGCCGATGAAACCGACGATCCCGACCTCATATCGCGCGTGGTCAAGCTTCAAGACAGCTGCCTTAGCCTAGACGTACTCGGTGTGGATGAGTTGTTGGACAACTCTGCTCGAAGCTAGCAGGGCCGAATCCCTTCCTGGGCGTATTGGCATCGACTGCATTCGGGGTCAATTCTGCACGGCACCTCACAACAGCCCTGCTGCCCGCAGCGTGGCCAGCTCGCCAGGCGTCAGTTCGACTTCGAACAGCTTCAGCTTGCCGCCCAGCGGACGCGGCGTGAACGCGACGCGGTCGGAGAGCTGCCAGCCGTACGAGTCACTGCCGTGCCACGGGGAGACTTCGGTGCCGGGGGGCACTACGTTGGAAAGCCGTGCGGCCCCAATAAGCCGTCCTCGGATGAGCTCGATCTCGTGAAACTCGGGCAGCTGCGAGCGATCAATCTGACCGGCGCTCAACGCGAGGGCACAGGCGTCTTCGTACTCATCGTGCGTTAAACCTTGCGAAGCATGAATCAGGAGCGGCCCTCGAAAGTTGGTGGTCCACGTCCGATTTTCCACGTCCTTCCAATGCGGCGCTTGGAGATAAACGATCATCCATGCCCACGCAGGCCGAATGCTCAAGCACTTGAGGCGCGTTCCTGACGTGTGTACCGCGACCGTGTCTGCTCGGTTAGCGGATTCAAGCTCCGGAGTTGCCCTCTCCACTTGTCCGGGAGTGATAGTGAGGGCCCGTCGTGCGCTTGGCACATCGAGTGAACTCTCCACAACGAGTTGCGCCAACAAGTCCTCGGGTAGGCACGGATCGAATTTCGAGAAGCGCTTCGGCTGCTCCCCCATCGCGAATCGGGCGCAATCCCCGGTAGTAGGAGCCGAGCGGGCGCGCAGCACGTCGATGGCCTTGCGCAGCGCAACGCCGCTCTCGCCCGCCTTATCCTTGAACCGAAGCGAGTGATTGTTGCTGGTCACCTTGGAGCCCAGCTCGGCTTCAAGCATGCGCGCGAGGAACAGGTTCGCGCCGCCACCAGCGAAGGTCCACCATTCGAGGCCGTCTTGAGATTCAAGGACAGGCGCCGGAGTATCTTGGAGGAATGCGTATTCTGCGCGCGAGGTCTCGAGCACACGGCGCGCGCGCGCGGACCAAGCGGGGTCTTCCACTTCGCCCAGGAGGACGCGACGCGAAGCCTGGCACAGCTCGTAACCGAGGAACCGCGGTGCCCCGAACCAACGTGGCGCGCGGCCCGATGGAGCGGGTCTGACGATGCAGAGGCCCCGTTCCCATTCGATGGTCACGACTTGCCAGGTACGGCCAGCGAGCAGGAACGCGGCAGGCTCGGGTTCGGCGCTGATGGCGGCAAGGAAGCTCGCATCCACCGTTCCCACATCTTCAATGCCCGCACGGACTGAGACGAGCCGCGGCGTGTCGAAAACAGCGTACAATTCGCGGAAATTAGCCCGTCCGTAGCGTTTCTCGCCTTCGGGACCAAGCCATAGGCGACCGCCTTGATCAGCCAGGATGCCGGCGCCGAGCATGTGGTCGATAACGCGGTTGCGATCTTCGATGCTGATCCCCGTGAACGGCGCAGCTCCTTCGACTTGGCCCCAGAAATTGTCGCGCGCGAGCCCTGAGTATTGGACCGCCAAGCTCATGAGCTGGTGGGCAAGTATGTGGTAAGCGCGCGAGCTGGGGCGGACGGGTTCGACGAAGCCCTCCCGATACAGCTGCAGGATGGCTGCCGCCTGAACCACGGCTGTATCTTTGGTGACGAGGAAGGTGCAATTCGGCGGTCCACCACGTCGCCCGGTGCGCCCCATGCGCTGCAGGAAGCTGGCAACCGAGGAAGGCGCATCGATTTGTAGTACGTGGTCGAGATCACCGACGTCGATGCCGAGTTCGAGTGCGCTGGTGGCGACGATCACGCAGTCTTGTCCCTCGTGAAACGCCTGCTCAGCGTCGCGGCGCTCGCTCACGGAGAGCGACCCATGAGTGACGAAGGTGCGGACACCGAGACCGCCGACCAGATGCCCGAGCTGCTCGGCCTGACGCCGAGAGTCGACGAATACGAGCCGCTTTCGGCCCGGATGCAGGGCCTCGATGACGCGCGCGGCGTTCTCGGCACTACCGACATAGTCGAGCGACAATTCAGCGGCGCGTCGAGCGCCACCCGGATCGACGACTGTCCCTGAGCGTGTCGAGCTGCCCTGTAGCCAGCGCAGAATCTCGTCGGGGTTGCCGACCGTCGCCGAAAGGCCGATCCGCTGGACGTCGCGTCCCGCGAGCCTAGTGAGCCGTTCGAGCAATGCCGCCAAGTGGGCGCCGCGGTCGTCGTCGGCGAAGGCATGGACCTCGTCGATGATCACCGCGCGCAGCCCGGCGAACAGTTCTCGCGATGGGACGCGCTGGCTCATCAACGTCGCTTCGAGAGATTCGGGCGTGATCAGCAGGATGTCCGTGGGTTCGCGCAGAAACTGCCGGCGCGGCCCTTGCGCCGTGTCGCCATGCCACTTAAAAACTCGACGACCGATCAGGGCTGCGTACCGACCAATGCGATCCTCTTGGTTGTTCAAGAGGGCGCGAATTGGCGAAAGATAAAGCACCGAGACCGGGCGCCAATCCTCGCTATCCATCATCGAAAGCAGCGGGAAAAATGCCGATTCCGTCTTGCCGCCGGCGGTGGGCGCCAACACCACGGCATTCTTTCCGTCGAGCAGCGCGTCGATGGACTGCAGCTGGACCGGCCGCAGCTCGGGAAACCCGAGCGTATTGACGATGTGGTATTGGAGCGCCCCAGACAGGCGCTCAAACGAGCTCATTCGTGACCGTCCGTTCCCGCTTTGGTCGACTCTCCGAGGTCGAGCGGGATGTCGTCGACAGTTCGTGCGACGCCCGCAGCGGCCTGTTCTTCTTGGGTCAGCTCGCTGGGCTCGATGACGAGGCTGTAGTGCTCGCGCGGATCGAAATCGGCGTGCTCGTCGACGCGGTCTAGCAGGTCGACAATGCGCTTGAGGAAGATACGCGGAGCAACCCCGACGCGACCACCCAACTTGCCCGCCACACCGCGCGCGAGGTCGGTGATGACGGCGTCCGTCACTTTCTGATCGATGCGGGCGCGCTGCTCGCTCGGATACAGCTCTCGAATTCGTTGCCCCACCTCGATCATCCGTTCCAGAGAAAACGGCTGTAGACGAATCTGCGGTGCGCGCGCGCTGTCGAACTTCGGCTCCTTGCCAAACTCGGTGTGCAGCCGCTGCGCCAACGCTGGCGCTCGTTGCACGCCTTGCTGGCCGTCGAAGAATTGCGGCGTGCCCGTGATGAGCACGTAGAGGCCCGGATAGGCGCCGTGCATCAGGTCATCGATCAGAACGCGCAGCGCATTCAAGCTCTTTTCTCGGGCATCCGTGCGTACGCGCTGGATGGTTTCCACCTCATCGAGCACGAGCACCAGGCCCTTCCGCCCCGTCTGCTTCAACACTTCGAGCAAGCCGCGGATGAATCCGCCAGCGCCAAAGTGGTCGATTTCGCCCTTTAGCCCGGCGGCGCGCGTGATGTCTTGCCCGATGTTGGGCTGACCCATCAACCACGCAATCAGCCCCTCGGCAATGGCGTGCTCACCACGGACGCGCGCGGTGTGCGCCCGACGGAGCGCAGCGGCGAACTGAGGCTGCGTCGCGCTGACCGTTGCAAGTCGCTGCTCCAGCAAGTCGCCCACTGCGTTGGCGACGTTCTCAGCATGATTCGGGTCCACCTTGCCTGCGCCGAGCACCTCATCTTCGAGCGTGAAGAACCAGCGATCGATGAGCGAACGAAACGCGCCATCGCTCCATTCTTCGGTTTGCAGCTGCTCAACGCCGCGCCGGTACACCGTCTCCATGCGGTAGAGGGGCGTTTCCGTTTCCGAAATCTGCACCAGCGTGGTGGCGAAACCGCGCTTTCGCGCGCGCTGCTCCAGCCAGCGCGAGAAGAATGTTTTGCCGTTGCCGTACTCGCCGCGCACTGCTTTGAAGCGACCGTTGCCTGCTGCAACGCTTTCCAGCTCTTCGTCGATGGCGCGCTCGAAGCGCTCGAGCCCTGCCGCAAACAACTCGAGCCCTCGGCGCGGAACCGCGCCGATGCGCAGCGCGTCGATGATTTCTCGCCGCTTTAAGGGACTCGGAGCGCTCACAACTTCACCTCGAATTGCTGCTCCAACTTGGATTTATCCAAGAAGATCTGCCGGGTGCCACTATCGAAGCGCAGAACCAAGTAGCCGTCCACATTCAGGATTTCTTGGAAGCGCCGCACGTAGCCTTCGACCCGATAGGTAAGCACGCTCATGTGCTGGGCAAACACTTCCGCGGCGAGCGCCCCGCCTCGCGACAGCAATAGCCCGACCGCTTGCGTGACTTGCTCGCGCTCGGCGGCGTTTGGCGCACGCGCCATGAGCATGTCGCACTTGGCAAACACCGCGAGCGCACCTTCGGGCTTCGGAGGTTCGGTGCGGCTCACCGCGGCGGGCGGCGGAGGCGGCGGCTCCTGGCTGAGCATGGGCAGCCCCAACTGTGCCTCAGATACGCCCTTCTTCCTCTTCACGCTCGGCGGCGTGGGTGTGCGCGGAATCTCGACCTCTGGTCGAACAGCGAAATGCCACCAGTCAGGAACGTACGCCGGGCGTGGCTTCAACGCCTTGTCGACCAGCGCCTCCGGACCGGGCTCGTCCCAACCAATCAGGACACAGGGAGCCACCACCTCTGCCAGTGTGGCGCCGCCATGCTCGCCCGCGTGGGCGGCAGCGCCATACCGCAGGTCTTCAGTCGCCAAGAGCACCGCGCCTTGCGCGCCCTTCGGCGTGTAGACCCCTGAGCCCGAGAACTTCAACTCCCCTGCCTGGATCGCATCGCCGTCGCCCAGCCACGGCCGCCAGCGCGCGCCTGCTTGGCCGGGCGCTGATAGCGTGCGCAAGCGATCGGCCGGCACATGGCCATGATCCGCAACGAGGAGCACGCTTCGGCCCGCATCCCGGGCCGCATCCAGCAAGGCTGAGAGGGAGCGAATCGAGTCGACCGTCCACTGGTGAGCTTGCTGCGGATCGCTCTTCAACGAAGCATCGATGGCGTTGACGACCACGCCCACCACACGACGTTTGGTTTCGGCGATAGTGCTCAATGCTTCACTGGATGCTGAACCGTCTAGCGTGTGACCCTCGCCGCGCAAGAGCAGCTTGGGGCCGAGCGCCTCATCGCAAAACGGCTGCAACGCCTTATTGTCACGAAAGCGCTCGGGGTCTTGTTGCGTATTGAGAGTCGAGCCGCTTGGCATCTCCTTGCCCGCAAAAAATGCCGACCGACTCACCTCAGTAGTGGTCGGCAAATTGGCCAGCACCGCCGGATAAGCACCCTCGCCCACTGGGTGCATGCCATGCCATGCCAGTGGGGCCCAGCCGTGCGCGCGGGTGCCCAGTGACTGCAATAGCTCGACGGCTTGCGCCCAAGCCATGCCGTCCATGAGCAGCACCAGCAGGCGCCGTTCCTTGCTCTGCTCCAAGAACGTCACACCAAAGCGCTTGAGCGCCTGATCGATTGGAACGAGCTTGTTCGACGGACGTCCCGCCGCTACCCAGCTTTGTAGCGAACGCGTGAACCGCTGGTCGAGCTGCGCGCGCTCTCCATCGACCCGCTCCACCACTGCTTGGGCACCCACACCAAGCGCACTATCGTTACTGCCGCGCGCCCAGCGCCGTGCCCAGTCAACATAGCCGCCCTCTTCAGCGTACCAACGCCCCAGCACAACCGCGTGCGCGTAGTCCGTGTCGCCCACCTCAAGCTTCTGGTCGGGTCGCGCGGCGAGCCAAGCCAAGAGGCGGACGGCCATCTCACCGCGCTTCACCGCGCGGGTTTGCCCGGACTTCTGGAACGCGGCGTGGCTTTCCAGCTTCTGCAGAGCGCCCGCGGCTTCCGCAACGGCATCAATCGTGGGCGCTTCGGCGCCACGGCTTAGCATCTTGCCAAGCCGATCCAGCCGCAGCTCCCAAGCACAAGGCAGGCGGTCGCTCGCGATGAGAGCAGCGCGAACGACGGCCTCGTCTACCTGCGCATCGGCCGTCTGCAAAATGCTGTCGAGCTCATGAGGCTGCAGGCGTCCTTCGAGCAAGCGGAAGGCCAACGGCGCGGTGTCGCCGAGCGCACGCGCAATCTCGCTGCGCTGCGCGATCTCGTCGCCAACCAAGAACGGTTTGATGCGCTCGCCGAGCCACATCGATACCGAGGGATCCTGGTTCGACGCGAGACTCTCGCAGTAGAGAGCGACGCTCAGGAGCTGCCGCCCGCGGCCTTCCTCCCAAGCCCGCCACATGACGGGTCCCAGCCCGGGCAGCGCTGCGCCCAAGTGGTTGAGTAGCGCCTCGCGCACGCCAGTGGCCGCCGCTTCATGCTGTGGGTTGAGCGCCTGAACGAAGCGCGGACCTCGCGCGTCCGTTCCGGCCCACGCCAAGAGCGTGTCGCGTGCGATGCCACCACTGACCGGCAACTCCCAATCTTTAGCTAACCACGCTGCCCACAGCGCTTCTTCGGTGATGCGGCCCGAAGCGATCGGGTAACTCCTGGTCAGATTACCGCCGCGAAGCAGGTACTTGGGCAGCGGCGACTGCGCCAAATCCTCCACTTCACGTGCGCCACACAGCGAGAGCAGACGCCGATTCAGACCCAGCGGGCGCACCCGCGAGCTCTCGAAGCGACACGACAGATCGAGCGGCACAACGCCCTGCCACGGCACCAGGAACACGAGCTTCGGGTCGGTTGCTTCGAGGGGTGGCATCAGCTCGCGTAGCTCGAGCTCGCTGCGCACCGGTACAACGGCAAATTCTCCAGCGCCGTCCACCCGAATCTGCTCCGGTTGACCCTTGCCGAATAGAGCGTGCACGTGGCGCGCACGCGGCTTGGCGTAGATCCGCGTCAGCTCGTCTTGGATCTCACGCGACTGAAGGTCCGGGACGTCGGTCATGGGCGCTTAGTGAGCTGCACGTTCACCACGAGTTCTACCTCGCCGTTCGCAGCGTCTAGGGCGCGCTCGAGCTCGCCCATGATTTCGCTCATCTTGCTCCGAATCGCCGCAGGTCCTCGCGCTTGGGCTCGCGTTTGCATTAGCACCTGTTGCTCCGGAGCCTTCGTATCTGGGTGGAGCAAGCGCTGAGCTTGTCGGGCGAGGTCTCGCAGACGCTCGCCGAGCGCGACGTTGATTTCGTCTTGGCGGAGCGCAGAACAAGCTTGTTCGACCAGTTCAGCCGCACCCACGACCTCGCCGCTTCGCGCGCGGAGCTGATCGAAAACGCCGAACAAGATGTCGTCACGGAGCAGGTCTCCCAGCGCGCCGCTGGTTGCGATCACCCGCGCCACGTGTTGCCCGACGGCGGCGGGACCAGTTTTCGGCTCGTATCTTGCGAGCGCCCGCACTTGCTCGACGCCAGACTTGCCTCGCAACGCCACGCACAGTTGGTCGGCCGAGCGTGCCGTGGACAACCGATCGGTTTCGGCGCCCAAGCCGAGCCCTGTATTGCGCTTCGCCAATAGCGTGGGCGCATCCGCGCATCCGCCAGCGGCCTTCTCAATCCTCTCGCTGACCAGGCCGCGAAAGCGACTCAGATTCTCAGGGCTGAGAAACCGCGCGGCGAACGTAATGCCCAAGCATTGGCCGGCCCGGCCGAGCGCCTGCACCCATTCCGTTTGGTCGGGCAGCTCGGGCTTTTCGAGCGTCGCTTCGGCGTGCAACGGTGACTTGGCTTCGTATGGCTTTCCGTGCAGCTCGAAGGTACGACGCGACCAGAGGGCGTAGCAGCGCACCACCAAGTCTTGCGCCTCGATCTCGAGACCCATCTTGCGTCCCTCGTCGATCCAGTGGCGCACCTCGCCGACGGTCGGTCGCTCAGTGCCCAGCTGCACGCGCCGGCTCTCGAGTAGCTGTAGCCGTCGTTCTTCGACCAATTGCACGCTGGTTTCTGTAACGCGAACGATGCCTAGCTCGCCCAGAGTGCCTAGCATTTCGCCATGCAGCTCCTTGTCGGCCGGAATCACGTGATTTTCGGCGGTGAGCAGCTCCGCGAACTTCTCCAACAAGCGCGCGACTCGCTGACTCGAGAGCGGCTTCGTGAACGTGGGGTGGCGAGGGTAGCGGGCGTCGAGCAAGCCGGAGACCAAGGTATCCTTCGCGCTTGCAAGGTTCGGAGCCAGACCGATCGGAACTTGCGCGCCTGGGGTCAGCACGTGCAGGTGCTGCTCGACCCGACGTGAACTGTCGATGTCCGCGTCCGTAGCGGTACGCAAGCCGTACGCCTCCTCCAACACTTCATGCAGGCGTGCTTTCTTCTGCGCCCGCAGGTTGTCGAGGTCCGAAAGGGCGCGGCTCTGATCTTCAATGCTCAGATCTTTGACGGCGTCGCGCTGGGTCGCCTTGTCGCCGAGGATGTGCTCGAGAATCACGAGCTCGCCCAGCAGCTGGATCACCGATGCCGAAAAGAAGTGCGGCAGCCAAGCCAAAGACCAGCTGCGCTCCGCTTCCGTGAAGCGCTCGAGCGTCTCCACGTCGTCCTGCGGACCTTTACCGTCATCGTCAAACGGGTAGTCGATAATCAGCCGAAAATCGTGGTCCTCCGCGCAGCGCAGCGTGGCTGGCGGCATGGTGCGGACGTTGCCGAAAATCACGTGACCGTGCCGCTTGGTGCCACGCCAGTCGATTTTTTCGTCACGGCCGGTGTCGCTGGTCTTGTCGATCCCCAGCGCTTCGAACAAGACATCACGGATCACGCGCTGGCGCGTGCCCGTATTGTCCGCGCGCGCGTAGCGCTCGAGAATCGGCTTCAAGTCAACGCCCTCGAGCCGGACCCGCACGGCGGGGTCGGACTCATTGCCGACGTGCAGCTGGGCGATCGTGGTGCCCGACACCCACTTGCGAAGTTGCTGAGCGACCTGAGCGGTCTCGGTTCCAGGGATCAGGACCTTGATCGTGCCGTGGTTGAGCTGCGCCAAGCGCCCCGCCGTCAAGTCTTTCAACGCCGGGACTTCGGGCACCAGTGCTGCGATGAGCAGCGTCTTGATCAGCCGATTGTCTTTTCGACACTGCGTCTCGGCGCAGCCCGAGCAACCGAGTCGAGGCGGGTGCCCGAGCCGCAGGCGTTGGCAACGCTCTTTATTGTTCGTACCCTGCGTCTCCTGAATCATCGGCAAAAATTTGTGCCGATACAGGTGTTTGGCCGAGTTGAAACGACTGCGCATCAGGCCGTCCGCAGGGTCTTCGCCTCCGGCGAGCACGTCGAACAGATCACCCACGCGAACGACTTCACCCAACTTCAAGTCGGGGATGTGCTCCACGAGCAGCTCCATCAGGAGCTTGATGGCTGTACGCTCGCGCTGCAGCGAGTTAGACAGAGCGACCAGCGCATCGACGAGCGCTGGGCTGAACGGGTAAAGCTTGTGAAATACGCTCGCATGTTGCTGCCCGATCAGCGTGTTCCACGCAGATCCGGCGGCGCCGCGCAGCGTTTCAAACGCCCGGTCCAGCGCGGCTTTTTCTTCGGGGCCCTTGGTCGTGAGGATGCGTTTTTCGACGATCTCGGGAAGGTTCGAATCGCCGAGTGTGATCGTGCCGTAGCGACCTTCCCAGTGGTTCAGCGAGTCGTGCAGGCGCGCGTTCTCGGCGCCTGTGTGGATCTTACCGACCATCTCAGCCAAGTCACGCTGGCGAGCAATGAAGCTGACGATCGGGATGCGACGATCGCTCTCCTGCGCTTCGACCAACTTGACCATCTTCTGCACTTCGTTGTGCAGCCAAGACGAGTCGCTGGCGCGATGCGAGAGCCACAAGATCAGCTCGTCAAGAAACAGCGTCACGCCGTCATAGCCCAGCTGTTGCGCGTGCCGCGCCATCGTCGCCAGACCGGAGTCCAGGTCGACATAATGGCGTGTTTCGGTGATTGAAGATTGAAACCAACTCTTCGTTAGCGCGCTGAATAGAAGCTCGCGCTGTTCGAGATTGGTCGAGGCGGACACTTCATCGAAGCGCTCGCGATTCCACGCCTGGGTGACCTTGCCCCAGCCCTTCTTGGGTCCGCCCATGGCAGCAAAGAACTTCTCATCGCCCATGCTTTCGAGCAGCCGGCGCGCGTCGTCGAACACCTTTTCATCCGCAAACAGCCCAGGGATGGGCGCGTCGGAATGCTGCGTTTGCACAAACGCGACGTAGCTCGAGAAGATCTTCTCTTCCAAGCTGTGCGCGCCGATCATGTGAAAGCTGAGCTGGCACAGCTTCTTCTTGCCGATGAAGTCGAACTTCTGCCGTAGCGGGTGCAGGGCCGGGTTGCGCCACCCCGCTTCATTGCCGCTCAACAGAAGGCTGAGCATCGCCATGAAATGCGACTTGCCGCTGCCGAAGCTGCCATGCAAGTACGTCGCCTTGCTGCGTCCGTCTCGGAGCGCGCTATCGACGAGTGCCAAGCTCTGGTCGAACGCGTCCACCAGCGCTTCCGTCGCCACGTAGGTGCGTGCGGTCTCTTCCGGATGCGCCAAGCCCTCCGTCAGCTTCAGGACGAAGTCGCCTTCGTGCACCTGAGTTGGAAGGGCGAAGAGGTCGCGGACGTAGCTGACTTCGGTCATGTTCCCCAAGTTTTCGAGCTCATTCAGGCCGCTACGCTGGAGCCGTACATGGCGCCCACTCGTGCGGTGGCTTCGGTCAGTAGGGCGTCGATCGGCTTGCCGCCCGACGTCGCTGCGAGGCGGCCGAGGCCAGCGCGGTAAAGCAAGTCAGGATCGGGCTTGCGTTTGGCAATAGACGCTTCGAGAAAAAGCCTCAGGCCGTTCAGGATTTTGGTCATCCATTCAGCATGTGCCCGCGGAAAGCCTGCGTTGACGGCCTTTGCCGCTCGCGTCCAACGCGCCTCGCGCGTCCCAGGTGACCGCTCAGCCAGGACGACTTCGCTGAATGCGAGCATAAGACACACCTCTGCCTCGGCTCGGTGCACGGTCAAGTGGACCGGCGCCAGGTACGCATCCGCTTGGGCTGGTCGTAGGCGCTCAGCGGCAACAAGTAGGCTCGAAGCACGCAGCGCGGTGTTGTTCGGGTCAAGGCGCAGCGCCTTGATGATCGCTTCCCACTGCAACTCAGGGTTGTCGACCGCATCCGCCAGTCGGGAAGCGGCCGCCCACAGCAGCGGCACGCCTGGGAATTGTTGCAGGACGGCTAGGGTCGCTCGCAGGGCCTTTCGCCGCTCGTCACTGTTCGTGGGGATCAATATGTGAGTTCGTCCGATTTGACCCAGCACAGGGTGGCTCTGGGCCGCCCGTACAAACGACTTGATCGACTTGTCGTACCGCGGGCGCAGCCGCACCAGCATGGCCTGGGCGGTGGCGCGGTCGACGTCCTCTTGCTCGCTCAGGATGCGGCTCCACACGGCCGCAGCGGCGTCCGGATCGCTCCCCTCGAGCAAACACCAGCACTCTTCAATGGAGCCCGCGAGCCGCGCTTCAGGAGGACAAGGTGCCAACGCCTCAACCGCCCGGCGTTCGAGCCGCGCGGCTTCATGGAACAGCACGCAGGCGTCGAAGATCGCTTCCGCCGTGCCCTCGGCAAGGCCGGCTGTAGCGCGGAGCTTTAGCTTGCTACTGGAGACGAGATTGACCTCATAGAGCTCGGCCGCGGTGCTCATGGTTTTATCTGCTCCATGATGCTGATTCTGGGGGCTCCGGACCACAACGAAAGATGAACTTCCGCGACATCTGCGCGATCGGCCAAAAGTGAGGCCTTTCCAGGCACTTTCTGCTTCCCTGCCCGGGCAGCTGTGCCGTTACGGATCAACAGGAGGGCCGACTTGCCGCCGCTTGAGCGCCCAGCTGACTCGACGCCGCGCAACGCTCCTGGCGTGAGGTCGAACAGGATGTCCGGCGCAGACCCCTTGCGAAAGGCTCGCGCGCGCCGTCCGGGCAGCAACACCGAGATGGCTACGAAGGTCAGCGCATAGGCAGCAAGCTCGGTGATGTGCTCCCGCTGAGCAGAGCGACCGGTTTGCAAGCGACGCACCTGGTCGCGCAGACCTGGGACCGCGCTCTCCAACGCGAGCATGTCCCACGTGAGATCGAGCTGAACACGGGCACGTTGGGTGCCTGTGATGTGCTCCACCTCGAAGTGGAAGGGCTGCTGACGCTTCGCTTTCCCCCTTCCCGGAATCCACGCCAACGCCGCGGCGATGGTGTCGTGCACTAAGTCACGATCCTGGTCGACGAACAGCCGTTCCAGACGGTACTCAACGACGCGCCGAGTCGGGTTGCGTTCGGTCATGACTCGCTGTCGAGATCCTCGGCTACGGCAGCGGCCTTCGCCTTTTTCGATTTGCCGCCACCGCGGCCTTTGGCGGTGGGACGCCAGGCGCGCAGGTCGTCGTGGGTGAAGCCGAATTCGCCACACTCGGCGTTCAGGAAGGCCTCGAACTGATCCGAGGGGCGTTCACCGCCGAGATCGGCACTGGGTTCGTGGTGCCATTGTTTGAGCCACGGCAAGAGGTCGAGCAGACCAGCGAGCATTGGCAGCAAGCGGTCTTTGGTCCAGCCCTCGCGTTGCCTGCGACTTTGATACAGGCCTGCGAGCGCCACCGCGCGCTGCAAGTGATCCCAGCCCGCCCAACCGTAAACCGGCTCCTTGTTTTCGTCGCTTTCGCAGCCGGGGTACGAGATGAAGCGCTCTTTGGGGACGTCGAGTTTGCCGCGGTGGCCAAAGTATTGGCCGTCGCGAAAATCGGCCTGTTCGTACTTGGGCGGAGCGGTAGCTACTATGGCTGGTTCACCCCCGTCCTCGCGCCTCTGCAGCTCCCAGGTTACCTGCCACTCCTCATACTTCTCGAGGCCGGACTCCGTGTAACGGTAAGCGGGCAAGAACGGGACTGACGTTCGTGCAACGAGTTCGGCGAGACGCACGCCGCACTGGCCATCGAGCAAGTCCAGCAGCAACGGGGGCAAGGAACCCGCCCGATGCGCCACGGGCGACGGCGATGCATCACCGTCGCGGACTAGTCGCTCATAAATATCCAATGCTGCTCGGCAGAGCCAGTCAGAGATAACTGTGGCACGCCAGTGCACTTCGGCCACATTCCTCTCCGTATCTCTCCACAACCGCTTGAACACGGGGCCCTCAATGATCGCCAGCTCGGGCGACGCCCCAATCGCTGAGCGCCTTACGACATTGAGTCGAACAAGCGCTTCGTCCGTTCCGACCAAAGCCGTATCTACCTCCGCATCGTCGGCAGCGAGCATAGCGCCGTCGTGTCGCACAAAGCTCGTCGCCATTCTGTCCGCAAAAGGTCGCTCACGTCGGCTCATCTGACCGCGTTGGATGAGCTCGTTCGAGCTACACACGGAATCGTCTACGAGGCCGAATGCTCGATAGATTCGCCAATCGATCTCCTCTTGCAGAAACACAAGTCGTCGTCGCAAGAAGTCCCACTCCGACCAAAGTCGACAGATCGCAATCTCGAAGTCGACAGTCGAGCCTGCCGCGCCCAGAATCGTATTAAGGTTCTCTGGCTCAACTAGCGAACTTCGTCGCGCGGAAGTGCTCGTCATCTCCGTCGCCCAGGGAACCAAATCCTGTAAGTTGGACGGTACCGGCAGGCCAGCAAGTGCCGTTCCTGCAAACTCGTACGCAGCTCGGGCGGGGTCGGGATGATTGCGATTGCTCGCCGTTGACCCTTTGGGCATTAACACTTGCTTCATCCAAAAACAGGCTGTGGAGCTGTTGAGGTAGGCAAGGAGGGCGAGGTGGTCGCCTTCGGTGGCGGTTTCCGGAAGTTTGATGATGGGGGCGCTCTGTTTGAAGACCTTGCCGCCGCGGTCGAGGACGAAGTGGTTGTGTGTGGCCACGAAGGCGAAGGCTATTCCTGGTCCGAGAAAGCGTTCAGGGTGAAATCGGCTAAACTCGTTCCACGTCAGCCCGATCTCTCGGTGAGACCCATTGGGCTCCCGCCGTTCCCAAAGCATGACTCGATAGGGCCACAGGCGACGAATCCGCGGGTCTTCCGGGGTTTCGCGCATCACAGCTAGTGAACTGTCATACGGGAACAGCGCTGCCGACGGAGAAGTCAGCGCCCAATCGCGGATAGATTCGCCCTCGACGAACTCGACAACGTGTTCTTGTTTCAACCCAAATCGGAGTAGGGACTCCTTTGACGCAACAAACGTTTCGTCATTGCCCGTGTGAGCGACGCGGCCCACACTCCTGACAATATCGCCGAGCCGCGTTGCGCCTCGTTCCTCCAGTAGATCTTTCAGCTCGATGGCCCCGCCCCCGCCCAGGCTCCACGGGTGTGCAGCTAGAAGTGAGCGAGCAAGTCCAGCGACACTGATGTATTCGTTTCGGTACCCTGTCTCGTGCCAGTGATCGACGATGCTTCGCCAAACTAGGCCATTTTCCGGAGTCTCTGGCGTATTTGGCTCGCCGCGTTCAGCCAACACAACCGGTACCTCGGTTCCTTGAGGACGCTCGGCGGTGCCAAAAAGGAGCACGGTGGGAGTGCCATGTCCAGGAATGTACGCACCCGACGTGTTCACGACAAGTTGAAGGTTGAAACGCGGCAAGCACTTTTCGACCAGGGCCTTCCCGAACTCGCGCTTCATAAATGAGTTTGCCGTGACCAAGCCTACGTAGCCGCGCCCTCTCGCGAGCTGAAAAAATCGTTCGGTGAAGACAGCACCCAATGAATACTGCATGCTCGCTGACGCGTATCCACGGCGGTATAGGTCACGGAGTGCGCGATCCTTCACGGTTATGTACGGCGGATTGCCAACCACCGCGGTGTACTCCTTGAAAAGGACTGCTCGCGCCGCTTCCGGATCGCTCAACTGGAAGCGATCACCATCCCATTCCGATGGATTGGTCCCTGTCGCCAAAGCAAGCTGGGGCAAATGAGGGTTGAAGTAGAGGGAATCCGCAACCGCGAGATGCAGCGGCAATCGAGGCAAATCCTTCAACTTCAGGATCTTGCACTTTTCGACAAACGCGAGAGTCAGACGGAAACGAGCGATCGCGATGGCGTACGGGTTAATATCGGTCCCCGCGACCGCGTCGAGCGCTTTCGTGGCTGCTTCGCGAACGCTCAGGCCCGGTTCGGCCCGCAACCGGTGGTCGAAGAGCCGTTCGAATGCCCCGAGCAAGAAGTGGCCGCTGCCGCATGTCGGGTCAATTAGGTTGGTGTCGTCGAGACCGAAACGCTCGATGGCGGGCTCGAGCGTGCGATCGAGAATGAAGCTTTCAACGAAGCGCGGCGTTTGCAGCAGTGCGTAGCGTTTGCGGACCTCTTCACTCAAGTCCTGGTAGAGGTCACCGAGGAAGCGCGTGTCATCGCCACCGAAGCGGAAGTTAGGCGCGTCGGCTTTGGGGGTGCGGAACAGGTCGAGCAGCTTGCGCGCGCCTTCGGCCGACGGTGCGAGGAGCCACACCGGGTTGTGGCGAGCATCGAAGACATCGGCCACGGCCGGCAGGCGGCCTAGCTCACGGAACACAGTCAGCAGGTATTCGCGTTCGGAGAGCGACGGAGCGAGCTGAAGAAATGCCTTCCAGCTGTCTTGGGCGCCGAGCCCCGCGATGCGATTTTTTCCCAAGAGCCCGCGATCTTCAAGCGTGCGCACAAACACGCACGATAACAGCCACGCCGCTGCCACTTGCTCGACGAGCGCGCGCCGCCACTCGGGATAGGCGTCGGCAGTGCGTTCGGCCTTCTGTTCTTGGGCGTGGCGCGCCTGCAGTGCCTCGGTCACGGCGTGCGAGTCGTCGGCGCGTTTCAGCAGGTCTGCCGCGAGCTCCTTGAGCAGTGATTTGGCAGCGTCGAGCAGGGCGACACCGTCGAGCGGGGCGCGCGGGTCGGCGTTGCCGGCTAGGTCTGCGGGAGTGGGCTTTTTGCGTCGGGTGGCCATAGGTTACGTCTCAGGCGGCGTCGGGGCGAGGTTTGAGCCACTGGGCAGGCACCCAAAGGGTTTGGGGCAAGCCGACTTCGGGAATGACGAGCTCTTCGTTGATTCGGGGGACACCGGCTTTGTCGCGGCTCGGCACGAGCAAAAACAACGCGGCGCAATTCGGATCGCGCGAGGCCACTAGCAGCCGCTGCAAGAAGCCTTCGAGGCGATAGCGAGCGATGAGCCCAGGCTGCACCAGAAGGAGTGGCTCCTTCGCTGGAAAGAGATCCTTCGCGACCCGCTCCGCGGCCTCTTGGACGACTCGGCGCAGCTCCGGCCAAT
>Ga0247757_10000494_pt1 | contig 32223 bp, 25 predicted proteins | sample UWRJL126311R4_FD_180929 | JGI IMG/M metagenome (GOLD analysis project Ga0247757, IMG submission 180929) | Plant litter microbial communities from Arlington Agricultural Research Station in Wisconsin, United States - UWRJ-L126-311R-4 | ecosystem: Environmental > Terrestrial > Plant litter >... | reverse complement strand
GCTAGTTTTCATAGCTCTCCAATTCGCGAAGACAAAGCTCATTCAAGACACTACGCTTGCGATGCTACAATTAGACATGTCACAGATTACACATCATAGGTTGGCCCTAGGTCTTTGCGATGCAGCAACTCTAAGTAAGAGAGATCACAGGCTTCCTATGGTGAAACTGCAAAGAAACCCCACTGGAAGCTTACTAGAGAGTACGAGAAAAGAACCAAAGTTTTGTCAAAAGAGACTTGTTTTTGTAGATGAAAAAGGCCAACAGATCGACTAAAATTCGAAGTACCCAACCAGGTTTCTTAGTATAGCCGGTTTTTCAGTATGTAGATTAATGCTAGTTCTACTAGCTACAACTATTTTATCGGTTCTATAGCTAAAAGTGTACTCTTATTAATAGGATAGCCTCTTTATTATAGCTCTAGGACTTAGCTATGATAGCGAGATTACTTATAGCCATTAAAGTATTTAGATAGTCCTCTCAAAGTACCCTTAAGCTCGTCTCTATCACTTACACCTCCGGCCCTTCGGCTTCCTTCCACTAGCCTTGATTTCTGTACGTCGACGCCAGGTTGCCCATGCTGGGAAGTTGGGAAGGAAGGAGAGTAGTGAGCCGAGTATTGCGCTGAAGGTGAACTTTTGAGACGGATGGATGGGGGGTCGCAGAATTGAATCAAGTATCATTGCTTAAGAGATTCCAAACAAAATCTTAATTCTCAGCACATCCAGAAAACCCATTTACTACATATGTAGCCTCTTATTTCACTTACTGCTTTTAGCATTGGCGCGCTGCTGCCTGAATGCAGCTTTCAAAAATACGAATGGGGCGGCCTCCTTGCTCACCGCCATTTTATCCACCTAATCCCCAAGCCAACAACCTTCCACTACACCCAATAACGCCATGTCTCTCTCCCAAGACCAGGAAATTTCGGCCGTCACGCATGCTCACTCGCGTCTAGCAATCCTCCCAAAAACCATTCCTCTATCCCCAATCACTTCGGTTAAGCAATGCGCAGTGCTCAGCTACTTCGGTCCCGTGAACTCTCTTATCATATCCTCCGCAGCGAAATTCATAGCAGCGCATACCGATGCGTCCGAAGAGCCTATCACGAAAACGCTGGAAAGCTTCATCGACTTTTCTGGAGCTGACTGTGTAGGCACAGCCGAACAAAAGGAGTGCTGCTGGTTCACGATCCGCATCACACAGCCGAATGACTCCTTCAAGGTCCCCCGCTGGCATCAGGACGGCCAGATGTTCGACTGCGACGTAGAGATGAGAGGCGTGCCGCGGAGTAAATATGCACTCACTCTTCTCGGCCCTCCGACCCTACTGCTATCTCAGAGTCAGCATATCTTCGAGACGTTGCAGCGGGGGGAGAAGGAGTTTTTTTGGTGGCGCGGGACAGAGAAGGAAGTTAGTGAGGAGGAAGTGGATAGAGCAGATGAAGGGCTTAGAGGTTGGCTTGCTGAGCGGTTTGAGAAGGAGAAGAGGATTAAGGTGGGGGAGGGACAGGTTGTGAGGTTTAGTTGGGGGAGGGAGGATAGTCCTGTGCATAGTGAGCCGGATTTAGATGTTGAAGGCGGGAGGGTATTTATGACGGTGTTGTTTGGGAGTGAGGGGGAGGTGAGGCGTATGTGCGAGTTTAGGGGGGAGGTTTGGGGTGTTGTGGATGTGTGAGTGAGGTATTATGCTGGGATCTACGGTGTTCCTACTTGTCCTAGCTCTCGCGTCAACGTAAAAGTTGAAAATAGAGACGCGCTTACACTGTTGTTGACAGGACCTCCGGACAAACTACCCCGAATACCTCCGGGTTATTACGACTCCCTTTCTCTGATCTTTTCTCTGGTTTCCTTATTTTAAACTTCAAATGTTGCCCTTCCCCGTGAGAGCTTAGGACGTTAGCTACACTCGTTCGATCACGTGGGTTGATTCAGCCTCGTCGTACCTTCCAAGGAATTGATGCTTAGATCAGCTTGCATATATTCTGCCTTTTTGATGTGTCAAGGCAGCCGACATTTGCGCAGGCTATGGTGGTCTTGGGTGTCTGATTATTGCGGACGTAAACTTACAAAGGATGCAGATCATTATGCGGCGCTTGCTGAAGCTATCAGACTACAGTGGGAGCACCAAGTGACTATAGAATGTTATCCACTACAGACGTACGCTTCAGCATTGATCTTTAGTTGTAAGCAGCTAGAAATATGTCACATGACAGGTTCTCGCTATATAAGAGCGTCATACATGTCTTCTGCACATAGCATATCCAGACACAACATATTTCAATACATTCAATTCTTCATACATCCTACTTCCTTATATTAGTCTTTCAAAAGGCGTCATTAGACGATTATAATAAAGGGCGTAGCCAGACCAGGTCGGCTATCCTCCTAGCCACGTGATATTAAGGAACTTGGCCACTCTACACAGCCTCATACCCCGCTATTATCACCCACTTTGAGTGTTCCCTGAATCTACCAGCCAGAGCAGTCACACTTCTTTGACTGCTCAACGCATCCACATCTTGTTTCTATCTATTCTCATGATTTCCTTAGCTAGAGATCTTTGGCAATCCTCTCATGCGTCTTTTGCGGCTTGAAGGTGATGGCGAATTCAGCCTAGTCGAGGTTTTTGGCAAGAACATTCCGCGCTATGTTGTTCTCTCACACACTTGGGGAGCAGATGACGAGGAGGTCTCCTTTAAAAACATAGTAAAAGGTAAAGGTAAGAGCAAAGCTGGCTATAGCAAAATCTGCTTCTGCGCGAAGCAAGCTGCGAAGGACGGCCTACAACACTTCTGGGTAGATACCTGCTGTATCGACAAATCAAGCAGCGCGGAGCTTTCAGAAGCCATCAACTCCATGTTCCGTTGGTATCAGGATGCGGCCAAATGCTACGTATATCTCGCCGATGTCTCGATCGATGGCTCCGCTAGAAACGACCTGTCCTCTCAGCAGACACGGAAACTAGCCTTTCAGCAGAGCAGATGGTTTACTCGGGGCTGGACGCTCCAAGAACTTCTTGCCCCGACGTCTGTTGAATTCTTTTCCGCCGAGGGCGAGCGACTTGGGGATAAACATTCACTTTTGCAAGAAATTCACGAGGCAACAGGAATTTGCATTCAAGCTCTTCAAGGAGGCCCTTTGTCTCAGTTCGGTGTCGACGAGCGGATGTCGTGGGCAGCAAAACGCGAAACCAAACGCGAAGAGGACGCCGCATACTCTCTACTAGGCCTTTTCGACTTACATATACCGCTCATATATGGGGAGGGTCGGACAAAGGCATTCATTCGACTCCACCGTGAGATTAAAAGTACGTCAGCTTATGGCATGTCACACAGTACGGATATGAAGCCATCACAAGACCAGTCTCATCGACCTATCGGTGAGATTAGCGATCCTTCTCTACTAAACAATACAGCCTGGACTACCCACACGCCGGTCCGAGACATACTGGTGAGGACGACTACGCCAGAGCATACCGCCGAGTCAAGCATTTTAAGCCCTCCCGGCCTCATATTCTTCGAGGCTCCATACGGTATAACTGTCCCACAGGGTATCTGGATCTGTGGACAGTGTAGAGCTGGTCATGCCATTGCCATTACAAAGACATGTGCCAACTCACAGTGCGGGCATAATCAATGCTTCAGACAGTGTTGCTGCAGGTATCCTGGCGATAGGATATGAGGAATTAAATGTATTGAATGTATATCTATATGTGTGTAGATGTCCATGTGTAGAAGACGTATATGACGCTCTTATATAGCGAGAACCCATCATGTGACATGGTCCCAGCTGCTTACATATATCGCTTTGGAATAGTTATCTCAAAAAGCCATCGCAATGAATCAAACGATGCAAATGATACCGAACTCGGACGTTAGGAATACTATCGCTGCATGTTTCTTCTCCCAGGACAACTCACTAATCGCCTACGATGAATTTCCGATTTGGGATCAAAGGGACGGTGTACATTGAGTGGCCCGTACATATATACAGACACTGGGAAGGCATCCAACCGAGGCCCCGTGCGATGACCTTGTCTATGTAGAAACACGGATCAGCTTGCACCACGAGGCTCCGACAAAGCGATTAACATCTGGAAGTTGGGACAAACCAAGGCGATGGCGCGCGTCCACGGACGATGAAAACGTCCTTCCACGACCATATGTAAACCCCGAAAGTTGGGGGTAGCATGGTCATCATGTCACCTGATTCCACGAAGCTAGCCATTGATTATAGGCGAGAAGCTGATACTATGGGATGTGGTCAGTTGATGGTAGGTGTCTCCATTCTTCCGGGGACGTACATGGAGGGGCGTTCAGACATTTGCACCTCATCCCGATTTACCATAGCAATGGTGGTTCAAAACCCAAGGGCTTTTGTGCATCGCTAGTGATGAGCTCCGAGAATTCAGAACGGGTGAGAGTTGGTGCCTACGAGATATTGCTTTTTCAAGCCGCGTCCGTGTCCTATCAGACCCAGAATTCCTATTTCTGCGAAAGTATGGGAGGACAAGAAAAGTGTCAAATAGATATATCGATAGTTTTCCAAGACCCGAAGATAAAAGTCCAGTCGGGTGAGCGTAGTGTTGTCGCCACGAGCTTCGACAATGGCTCGCTGTAATCGTCATCATCGTTGTTATATATAGCAGGAATTGTATGTAGTCTTCAATGGAGGTCCAGTAAACGGACAACAGTATATATATACATATCCGGACCTTTCAAAGTGGACGAGCATGACGATATAGACATGGTAGATCGTCTACGCAGTGCACATCTGGCTGAACAACTGCAGGATAAAACGTAAAACAAAAAATTAAAATTAAAAAAAAAATGCATCACATGTCTACTATCATCACGGTGATGATACATTCAACCACGGATATAAACATTACTTTAACTATTTAGCTGTTTATTTATTTGATTTTTCGCCCAGCTACCATCTCCATCGGGTATATAAATAAACCGGAGCAGCAAAAAAGAAAAAAAGCCAAACAAGCTGAAAAACCTCGCCGCCACACCATGCGAAGAATGCAAAGAGGACACACACACATAAGAGAAGCACACCTTCACACATACAAGCAGACTATTCCCCCCTCCCTCTCTTAGCGCTCATCAATACAGAGCCTTCTCCTCCCAAACCGGCGCCTCTCTCGCTCTCCCCTCGCCCACGCCCTCCCACACGACTTTATTCTTCTCATTAAACACAGCCCCTTCATCCGTTACCTTCAACCCGGGCACCTCCTTGGTGCAATCCCGAACCTCCCTCTCGGACAGACCCATATCATCCCGCACGATCCACAGCACGGGCGTCGGGCTGGTAACCGCAGGGTTAAAGTATGCGCGCTTCTGGATCTCCACGGGCAGGGGCGGCTGGGGCTGGTGGTAGAAAGCATCCAGGCGAGCCGAGAGAGCGGGCGTGGAGTTGCGCTCTGGGTTGATGAGGCGAAGGAGGAAAGCCGGGAGGCGGGAAGGGCGGGGCGCGACGTTGGGCGAGGAGTGGTCTGTTGATTTTTCGGTGGCGGCGGTGGCGGGGAGGGGGCCGTCTTCGAGATGGGCGCTGGAAGGCGTGGGGTCTTCGTATACGATGCGGGCCTCGTGGTGGATGAGGGCGGTGCGGAGCGTGAGGTGGAAGAGGATGGTGGCGGCGAGGAGGACGCATTCGATGGCGAGGGGCCCTGCGGCGGCGGGATGGTCGCCGGTGGCGATGGCGAAGAGGCCGATGAGGCAGCCCTCGGAGAGGTAGACGCCCGTGACGAGCTGGCGGAGAGCGCGCTGGTAGGCCTGGCCTTGGGTGTCGATGTTGGTTTCGTAGCAGTAGAGGAAGTTGTAGCGGAAGGCGATGTAGACCAGGGTGAAGCCGACGGTGGCGAAGCCGAGGACAAGGGGCGCGATGCCCGAGTAGCTGAGCGCGATGACGCCCAAGTTGATCCATTTGGGGAATTCGGAGCCCCACATGGGCGCGGAGAGGTTGACGAGCTTTTGCCAGATCTTGCGGGGGGTCTTGCCCGGGAGGATGCGGCCTAGGAGAACGATGCCGACGAAGCCACCGATGTTGAGAAGAGTGCCAGCGGCCGATGAAAGACCGAAGAGAACAAAGTAGCTGATGTAGAAGTTGGAAGCCTTGGGCAAGTTGGTGGAAAGGAGCGTGAGGACCTGGTCGGGGTCGTCACGGACTTGCTGGATGACCGCAGTGGCTGCACTGGCGCAAGTGGTGATGAGGAAGACCTGGACGACCTGGAACGCAAAGTACCAGGACTGAGTCTGCAGTTCGACCTGACTGAGCGTGACCCAACCGGCAAGCTTGGCCACGACTGATTTCGTTAGCACTGAAATACACTGGTTTTGAGACAGGGGAACGTACGTCGACAAACGATAGGCACTAATGACATGAGAACCGCGAGGGCAACGACTGGAAGTAGACCCGTCACCACACCCAGAATGACATCAGGGATGCTGTTGATCCACCTGAGCCAGCTGAATGTCTGCGTAAGATAATTGATCTGCGAGATGACACCCACGAAAGCCACTGTATTTCGTCAGAACCGTCCTCGCCCAAACACATCACAAAAAAACTCACCTGGAATGGCCCAGAAGACGATCATCACGGTGATGAAGGCCGTAGCCAGCAGCCACCTGACCCAATGCTCCGCAGTACCGATGCGCAGATTCTTCCACACGACCTCCTGCGGCAAAACACCCAGCTGACGCGCCGCCATCTTGGAATTGGGCTTGGTCTTCCTCTTCTGCATCATCAACCACGCATCCTGCGCCGACCTCTGCGTATCGAACTCGAGGAACACGGCACCGACCAGGTCCGCATTGCCCTGCCAATGCTTATCCTGCTCAGCCTCGATCTTTGGAAGCAGCTCCGCCAGATGCTGGCGACCATACGTGATCGTATCGACCTTCTTTCCGATGAGGAACTTCAAGCGGTGCGTGGGGCGGTCCTTGGGATTGACGAATTGGTCGACGCCTTCCCCGGCCTTGTACGCCTTCTTCCCCTTCTCCGACTTGATGCGGTTAGCGTTTGCGTCGCGCGAGAGCTGGATCTCGGCGGCCTCGAGCTTCATGGCGGTGTCGTCGCGGTCGTCGACCAGCTCCTGGAGATCCTTGCAGTCGGAGGCGACCCAGGCGTGCACGACGCCGGGGAACATCTCGAAGAGGTTGGCCTGGGTCAGGTTCTTGGGGACGTTGGTGAAGAGGATGGTCTTGGAGGACAGGCGGCTCGCGCCCCAGGGAGAGCGGCGGTAGGCCTGGCGGAGGTTGATGGCGTAGAAGGACTCGCGGGCGATGATGATCATGACCATTCCTGCAGGTGTGAGCAAGATGCAGTGCGGAATTGAAGGGGAAAAGAAAAGAAAAAAAAAAGCATACCCAGGAAGACGCATGAAACCAGCGCATGCGCATAGTAGCGATTGACGTTGAGCACATTACTCATGGACAGTAAATTGAGCTGCTGCTTGCCAGCCCCTCCCGTGGCATTGATGGGGAACAGAATCGGCCATGTGATCAAGCACCCCAGAAAGCAAATCACGATCAACAGCTTGAAGAACCTCACGAACAGATAGCCGTCGATGCTCTGGTGATCCAGAATAAACTCGTCCTTGGTGCTTCGAAAGTCCTTGACCCACCCGAAGAAGCCATTGCTCGGCGCCGGCGTCTGGCGGTGCTCGCCCAAGCTGTCGATGTACGTGCGCGGCGCGTACAGCCTGCGAAAGCGGCGGCGGAAGATCAAGAACAGCGCCACGAAGATGACGGCAGAGATGAGGGTGGGCACGAGCGTGGAGATGAAGCCGGAGAGGGAGTTGTCTTCGGGCTGGTCGCGGTTCGAGCCTGGCTGGCCGTCTTCCTGTGAGGTGCGCAAACGGTTAGCTTCTTGCACGTATACACAGTAGGGAGAGCGACAATGGCATCATCAACAACAACAACAACAGGGAGCAACGCACTCTCGCAAACAGCATGGCGGCAGAAGCCATGGTGAGCTGGAAATCCCAATTACCGTTCTCGCGGGGGGGAATGCAAAGGGCGGTCGAGCGAGCGAGCGAAGCCCTTGATAACAAGAAAAATCGTAGCGTGCAACGTCGGTCTAATAAAAACACGGGGGGGTTAACTGGGCACCGGCGCGCCCAAGCTCCTGAAAGCGAGTTGTCGCAGGTTTCCCCACGTCATAAAGCCAGAGGCTTGCGCGACCAGCAAATCAGGGCATGCAGGTCTCGCAGCCACACGCACGACCGCACCCACTCTTCCCGCTGCCATTGGGCCCGCCCGCGGCGCCTACTAACCCAAGTGCCGCGGGCGTGTATCGTGTATTGCAGCATTGTGTAGGCCCAGCCGAAACTCTATGGGGATGCAGGCGCCCACGACAATCTGGGCCCTCGAGAGCGCTGAGGGCTCAGCCTCCTGTGGCTGCATCGCTTGCAGCGCGTTGTATGTTGTGCGTCGGACACGCCGTTGGCAGCGGACGCACACGACCAAGCGATGTGATGATGAAGGAGGACGACGAGGGGGGAACGAGAGAGGGGGATCTGGAACGCAGGCATTGCAATCTGCCCATCTTCAGATCGGGAAACAGGGGGGCACGCCAGCCAGGACCCGAAGATCCCTGCGCCAATCCCTTCCCCATTTCCTGCTTCGCACGCCTCGCACGCCTCGCACGCCTTTGCCAGCAAGGCCATGATGTCAAAGCCAATGCCCATTTCGTTTGCTGGTACCGCTTCCGGCATCGATGATGGTGTCGTCCGTACCGATTTGTGCTTTCTGCGTGCGTTACGGCTGGAAAACAAAAAAGTACTCGTCGCTGCTTTCGCACTGGCTTGTTTCGAACTCCCGCCCGCCTGACGGCCTCGCGACAGAACGTGCGGACACCCGATCGGTCCATCCTCAGCTGAAAAAAGCTGGCCCATCCCTGCGCTCCCCCGTCCGCCGCGTTCTAGATCGCATCAGCCACACCCTGCCCCCTGCCCCCTCATGTGTGTGAATTTCCCATCCCCTCTGCTTTAGGACCCGATGCCACAGACAAGAGTGATTTTCGGATAGGATCTATTGCTGCCCATGTGATGCGTGATCGAGTAGAGCGAACCCAACTCTCGCAATCGTCTATATGCAGCTGCTGCGCCTTCGAAGCGCATGCGTGGCTACCAAAGCAAAACACCACCCATCCATCCATCCATCCAGCCTCCCCTCCCTCCTTTACCGAGAAGCCCATGTCCCACGCCCACCCCTTTCCCCCATCCCCCCTTAAACCAGTATTATAATACACAAAAACGCCCAATCCCATAACTACGTGAGAGCTGGACTTACTTAAACTAAACAAGCGTTTCGGCTCGTCGACAACCTTCACCCGAATGGCTCCCTCAGAAACCGTAGTGTCTCGCCGGGCCCCGGGTCCTGCGCCCGCCACTCCCGGGCCCGATGTCGATGCTCTGCAGCTCCAGGCTGAGCGCCGTCATGTCCTCGCTGCCCGCCTCCAGCGGTATCTTGGCCGGTATGGGCGGTGCGGCTGCTGAGCGTCTCGCCCCTGATCCGTAGTCGGGACTGCTGCTGCCATAGCCGCCCACGTTCTCACGCTCGCGCAGCACGTTCGTCTTCGCCATCATCACCATGGTGCCCGCCGATGCCTGCGTGGGTGGCGAGTCGTACGTCGACGACGGCAGGGGACTCCGCTTCTGCAGTCGGTTGCGCCCCGTCGAGGGCGGTGTAGCTTGGCTGCTGGCCAGCACCATCGCTCCAGCATGGTATCCCGAATCGTAGCCGCTGAAGTTGTGGCGAGTCGTGACCAGCGCGTTGCTGGGGCTTTCCGTCGATCCAAACGCCGCGCTCGCAGACTCACGGATGCGCTCCCGCTCGACTCGCTCTCTCCTATACCTATCCTCCCGCTGCCTCGCCGCCTCGAGGTCTCGCGCTCCGCTGAGCACGGGTCGTGAACGAACAGGCCGCTCCTTCTCAGGAACTTTGCGTTCAGGCTCCGGTGCCCAGCTATCCACAGGAAGATGGTCCGATGCGTCAATCACCCGTCCGCTGAACGTCACCACCTGCCCCTTCTCGTTCACCTCCATGCTGCTGCCAGGACGCTCGGGATCCGACGATTCGCCCTTTGCCATCGTCGGGTTGAACACGTCGAAGCTGTCGGGGTTGAACGGCACTCCCGATAACCGTCGCTCCTCCCGACCATCCGATGATGGTGGAGGGCGTGGTGAGACTGATTTTCGAGTAGGCATGCTCCGCAGAGGGTTCCTCGACGAACGATGCTCCACTAGTGCCCCTGGTGCGTTTGTGTTCACCGGGCTTACCGTTGGACTGATCGCCCGAGGCTTGATGATCGGCATAGCATCTTGCACGGGAGACCTACGGCACGGCTCCTCTGGCGGTCCATGGGAATAATAGCCAGGAGACTCGGCCGCTGGTGCAATCTGACGTCGGGTAAGAGCATACGACGGAGACGCCGAGTCGTATTGCGGAGGAGTCTGATAATCCGGCTCCGAGTATTGCCTCAGACGCTGCGGGGTCTCGTACGATGGCAGAACCTGGAAAGAACCGGAATCCCGGTTCGAGCGCGATGCGTCGAAGCCTGGGACAAGGCTCGAGGGAAGAATGGGGGCTTCGTTCCGCAAAGGCGAAGGTGCCATGGCATCACGCGACACTGGCCGACTGGACGGATGAGGATGCGTGTATCGACGCTCGTGGGGAGCTGAGCGTCCAAAGTCGTCCGTCCCATAAACCGGCGACGAATCATGCCCATACCGAGGAGACTCCTCTCTGTATCGATACGAGTTTAGAGGTGCAGGTGCTTCGATTTGGTAATCCTGGAATTCATGCGGTTGAACGAGCGTGCTTGCGTCGCTCCGGTGGACCGGCGGCGGGGGCGGAAGGTCATCTTCGTCTTCCACAGTAGGCTGCATCGCGCTGATCCTACGACCATGCCCAGTGTAATGATGGTTGTACTGGTTCTGCGGCTCCACGTAGTGGCTTGGCGCTTGGTACGGCTCTTGTGGAGGAGCAGGCTCCTGGCTGCGACTATTCCGAGATAACCGCAAAGGCTCCACATGGTAGGACGGGTCCTGGTAGATATCTCGGGTGTAGCTCTCCGGTTGCTGATAGGAGTGCTCGTTGCTGTATCCCATATCCGCCCGATACGAATCGGTCTGTGGGACTTCAGGTTCTTGTGTGTAGCCAGTCGGAACAGCAGGCGCAGAGTACGAGTGAGCTATCTCGACTGGCGGATTGTAGGAGAGACGACGCCCATGCCTGGTGGTATCTTGCGACATAGCCCGGCTCGTAGGTGGTATCTCGACTGGCTGTACCTCATAGGGCTTAGGAGCAGTGTATGACATATCGAAGCCATTCTCATGGTGCTGGGCAACATTGGTGCTCGACGATCTGGGATTAGGTGGGGTGTGATATACCTCCTGTTCGACGGGTCGCTGGACCGGCTGCTGCGGTGGTGCAATCTGCTGCGCTGGCGGCAATTGCTCATTGGGATTCGTTGGACCTGGGACAGGCCTCCGCTGAGGTGCCTCGGGATGTGGGCTTTGGCGTTGCGATGCCGGAATCGGGGTCTGCTCGATCGGCCGTTGCCGCGGCGTTCCGTAGCTACGAGGACCCGCTTGCATCCCTCGAAGCCCGCGCTGCTCGGGGGTATGGCTCGGAGACGGTGATGCCCCAGTAGGATCGGAGGGGAGCGGTCTTCGCTTGACTGGCGTGCTCTCGCGCGGTCCTCCCACAGCCGGGCTTCCACCAGGTCTTGCGCTCTGCTGCTGCTGCTGCTTCTTCTCTGCTAGGGCCTTCTCCTTCGGGCGGGTGTCGTAGTAGGTGAGCTCGATGCGGATCTCCCCAGCATATTTGCCCTTGCAGTTGAGACCATGCCAGGTGTCGCTCTGGCCGCCACCAGCAGTAATGACGCTTTCGAGACTCACCCACGTTTCCCCAATCAACTCGGTCTTCTTGTCGTCGTTGAACACGGACACCTTGAGTTGGTGGTAGTCAGGCGAGTCGTGAACGGTGAAGCGGAGCTCTTGGTCCCTGAATTTGGTCAGTAGAGGGGTTGATACGGACTCGAATATACGTACCACCTTGGGGTCTGCCCGCCGCGGCGGTCCGTGTTCGTCTTCTTCGCCTCTTTGCCCAAGCGCGCTGCGCAGTACGGATCCTGCTTGCCCATGGAGCGTCGATTCGGCAGGTTCTTCGCGCGGTCCATGATGGCGACCAAAGTACCAATGATGGGGCCATCGACCGTCATGTCTGAAAAGATGCCAGACGTGTGGTTGCCCAGGCGAGCTCCAGGCTTCACGAGCTTGGTCGCCATGCTTGCGAGTTCCAGGCTTCTCGTCCCGTCTCAGGATCCAAGGCGTGGTTATAGGAGCGGCGAGAAGGGGGGTATCGAAAGAGGGGTGGAGCCGCGCAAGCAGCTTCGCTGAGCCTCGAAGGAGTGCATACGCAGCAATTGCGGGTACTTTGTAGCGACAGGCCAACCGCTCGAAAAGTGAAGGCGACGGCGACGGCGAGCAGCAAGGGGAAAAGAGCGACTCACTGCATGCAGTCCGAGGTGCAGTGCGGAGCTTAGCCTGGGGAGCGGTAGTGTTTGTTGTTGCACGCAGTGAAGTGGCTGGGAAAAGCCGACCCCAGCCTCGCCGCTGCCCCGCCCAATCGCAGCGTCATCTGCCAAACGCGGACTGCGGGTCCGAGTATTGCAGCAATGGCGCCGCGTAGGCTTCCCTGGCTTCCCTGGCTTCCCTGTGGCTCCCCTGCGCCCGCCGAAACGCAAGTTTCTAATTCCATCTGCATTCCCTGCGAACACCCTATCGCGATCCGACGCCGCGCTGCGACTGGCCTGCGCAATTCGAGAGGCTGGTCCTGCGGCGCGGTCTTCCATGTCTCTTTGTCGCTCGCCCTTGCGCTCCGGAGACGAAGACAGGCTCTGGGCAATATCGGGGAGGGAAAAGAACTTGGAAGTGTTGATTCGTCCCTGGCAAGCAAGGCAGGGAAGTCCTCGGTGCAACGACCAAGACGCCATCTAGCAGACACTCTCCATGTCCACGATAGAATCCAGCCCCGCGTTTCAAACAAACCGCCTTGGATATCGCAGACCATGTTCCTGGGCCGGCTGTCGCCCTCTTGTCGTTTGTTCACCCCGAGCACCCTCGAAAGGAAAATTCGAAAAGGCCTCTGGGAAACATCTCGTAGCAGCGTCTGATGATTTGTTTCACACTTTTTGCTTCCTTGAGATTCATCGACAGCCGGCCATGCCCTGGCGGTGGCGATATTGATATTCATCTGCACGTGATGCGGCTCCGCTCGGTAAATGTTTGAAACAAGCAAAGTGACCGGTGAGTACTTGTAGCTCTAATCGCGACGATATCCGCGTAACATCCGCACCCTACATGCGTTGTCCGTACCTTGGCTACCTCGACCCCAGTCCAGTTCTTCATGTCAGCGGATTCGTCTGATAGGGCCAAGAAGCGCAAAAAAGTACGCCACTTCCGCCCGATCCTACGACACAACCGCGCAGGTGAAATGCAGACGCAGGCCGGCTCGCGTCTTCTGTCGCTAGTAGACGAGCTCTTGCTCTCCATCATCGATCAGATCGACTCGCGTAACACCCTGTGCAACCTTGCGGCGACGTGTTCTCGCTTCCAAGGTCTTGCCGAGCCCTACATATGGCGGTCTCTTTTCGTGTGCAACGGCGCCCATGCCGTCGCCATCGCGACCGCGCTCGACAGCCAGGAGAGGCGCACTTCGCACGTCCAGGAGCTGTCGGTAAGGTACCCAGATCATCTCCGGGATGGCATCGAGCAGCTTAATCACTTTATTCTTTCCATGGATAAACTTCGTCATCTGACCATCGAGTCATCTTGCCCGAACAACACAGAATGGAAGGATAACAACTCGTTCGATGGTTGGACGAGAATCGACTACACGTCGTTGCTAGAAGCGTCCGTCACTCCGCGCGCTGGGTTACCCCCTGCACTACCGATGCTCCAATCTCGTAGGTCGTACAATGCCACACATGCGTCAACCTAGCTAACATGTCAGTTACACTACATGGACATGGGCCAGAAGCACGGAAGTTTGCATTCGGCCGTTGTGCCATCATGTTTCTCCACCCGTCTCTTCGGCACATAACCATATCGTGCAGCAACTTCAATGCCGAGATTACCCACGGCCGTATCACAGACAACGAACGGCGCTCGACCCCGTTGGAGTCTCTGACGCTAATCGAGTGCAACGTCAATGTCGACTTTCTAGATGTTGTGCTCAGCCTGCCCAAAGCGCTAAAGGAACTTAGTATTGGCGAGCGTCTTCATGCCTTTCCTGATTGCTATCCCAACCCCGACGAAACAACACGAACGTCACAACCTAAATTTGTTGATGCCCTGCTCCGACAAGCCCACTCCCTTGAGCGTCTTTCGCATACAAGTGGGGCGGTAAAGTATCTCACCACCACCCGATGCGATGAACATGGCAAAAACAAACTGCGCGGCCTGAAGAATCTCCGCCATCTTGAACTGGGCATAGAGTCGACGCTCTGCTCGTACCTCGAGCGGAACGATTACCCAGAGTCTCTGGAGCTTCTCAAGGTTACCGATGCCTCGTGGGCAAACACCACCCAAGTGACCGAGGCCTTTGTCAGGCATTCTGGCAATGTCCTGCAGCGCTGCAACGAAATCACAAAGCAAATGTTCCGACCCGTCGACCTCGATATTTGCTTCAGCAACGGAGAGCCAGAGCAAATCCTCTCGACCATACCCACCGGCAGTCTTGCCGGGATCCTGCTGGCCATCCTCGGCGGACCCATCCGCGCTCCGCTCTATGCACTTGCATCGACCCTGAGATCTCGGGGCAAGCGGCTCCGGCTCTTCTCTCAGAAGTTCTCGTCAGATAAGTCGTACATCCCGCCCTACATGTTTGGGGAGGAGGTGCCGGCCGAAGTGCAGTTTTACGATTCGGACAACTTCTGGCGATTGCGAGGCAGGAACTTTAGGGTTGTGGACGACGAGGATTTTCAGGCCGAGGTCAAGAAGAGACCGAAACTCATTTGCTTGCAGTGCTTGAAGAAGCTACCTGGATGGGAATGCCACAACAGTGGTGACGGTAGCGCATGCATCCACTGCGAAGATGATGGTCGGCACTGCGAGTATGGAGTTCTGGGATAGTGTGACTGGCTGTGGGGAATATTTGCGGTTTGGTTGTTAGTTCGATTGGCGGTAATATACCATGTTGACTGTCGCTTTAGCTACGAAAGTAAGGGAACAAGGATGTGTCTATTCGTGAAATTTGTTCAGCTGTACATGCCATTGCATTCTGAAGGCATTGTGGTATTCAACGATGCTGCTCCTTACACCGTCTTCCTGTACACCAAGCTGCCCACCCACTCCCCCTTGCACTCAAAAGCCTTCTCCGTCAGACTCACCTTCTCAAACCCCAACCTCTCCGCCATCTTCCAGCTCCCCGTATTCCTCGGATCACACTCAATCTCCAGCTCCAGCGGGCTCCCCAAGAGCGGGATGAAAGCGCTCACAGCCTCGGTCGCATACCCCTTTCCGTGCACCTTTGGCATGAACGAAAACCACAAATCGGCATGCGGCGGCTCCGCATCCCTCTTCACATTGGCACCCACCCGCCCCACAAACTTGCCCTCCAGCTCGACCGCCAGCTCCACATGCGTCCTCGGCACCTCATTCACCGCGCGCATCGTCCTAGCCACCTCGTCGCGCGCCTGCTCGCGCGTCCGCGGCGGCCATGTCTGGTACCTCGCGACCCGCTCGTCCCCCTCCAGCTCGAAAAACGCCTCCCCGTCCGCGAACTGGAACTCGCGCAGCACGAGCCGGTCCGTCCTGACCGCGCCGAAGATCCCCTCCGCCGTATTCGCCGCGTCGATGGCCGCCAGCTCCGCGTCGCTCAGCAGGCCCGACGCTTTCAGGATCTTCTGCACCACAACCCCCTTCGCAGCCACGTAGTCGATCACGTCCATCCCCGCGCCCGCCAGCGCCAGCTTCACCCTCGCATATTCATCTCTCAGCGCATCGTCCCGCCGCAGCACGTCCCGCAGCCCCAGGTGGTTCCGCAGCGCGGCCGCGCCCTCTACGCACACGTAGATATTGCGCGGTGGCGTCTGCTCGCTGTCTTTGACGCAGTAGCGCCCCGCGATGCCTAGCTCGCCTAGGTCGGTGAAGCCGGCGCGCGAGACGAGCGCGGCGACGACAGGCGCGACGGCCGCGGGCGTGGGGACGATGATGTCGATGTCGATGATGGGTTTGGCGGCGAGGTGCGGGACGGAGGTGCTGCCCACGTGCTGGATGGAGGTGTACGGCGTCGAGGCGAGGACGGCGTCGAGGCGCGTTTTAATCGTCTCAAAGGAGAGGGGCCAGGTGGGGTTGTAGGGCTCGACGACGACGGAGGGCATGGTGGGAGGAGGGGCGGTGGTGGTGGTGTTGTTGTTCTTTGGCGGAGTTGGAGAGGCGTTATTCTTGGTTAGAGTTGGAGGAGCAGGCGGATGCTAGGGGCGTGGGAGAACTATGTGGTTTTTTTATGCGGTGGGGTTTTGGTCGTGGAAGGGGCTGCGATGCATGGATTGGTGTCGCACCGGGGTGGTGTTCAGCCCTTTTGTCGATGGCGTCGCCCTTTCGGTCCGGCGAGAAGGCGGAGGTTGATGCTTCGGTCCATTTCTTATCAGCGATGGGAGATATTAGCGGTGGGAGAATTTCGAAACGTAGATATCTCGCGGGCGAAAAGTGCGGAGTGGTGTTTGTTGGTAGTCTAAACTTTCACCTCGCCGCCCTTCATGCGAGCAGTAGACCACAGCGTCATGCTCCGTCATCGGCGTCCCTCTCTATTGTACTACCCTAAAAAACAGATCTGCGCAGGGGGACGCGATTAATTAATGCGACGAACTTCAGGGTCTTGCATGTGGGCCAAGACGAGCCGTCACTGGCAACCGACTTGGCAACCCCCTCCCTTCGGTGAAGGCTCACGTGAGGCTGCATTGCTTTGGGTACGTGCTCCCTTTGGCGTTGTCGGGAAACGCCCGTCTGACTCTTACTCATGCAACATCAGGAGACGGAACGAGGGCAGCGAGCATCTTTTTCTGGTCTTTTGGTATTGGCATCGAGAGACACTCCCCATCGCGAAGTGGGTTGGAAAAGGAAAAACTCGCACTTTGTACCAACACGATAAACCTGCCTCGAGAGCAAGAGTATCTCTGCTTCCTGCGCAGCCAACACGCTACGTGTGCTAATCCAAAGGATACGGTCGCGGCACAGCCCCGGAGATTTCTATTCTCAGCACGACCTCAGCCCCCAACCGCAAGAGACCACTCTTCGAAACACGACCCCCGGACCGCCGTAAGGCTGAAGGAGGAAATTGTGCGTCCACCTCGCCCGTGTCCTGCTGCGCGTTCCTCGCATAGCTGCAGCGTGATGGAGGAATTGTGTCGCTGGGCACGACGCCAACACTCACCGGCTTGGACCGCCATCGTTGCTCGAGCCGTTTGCAGCTCCGCGACGCAGGCATTCACGTTGCTGTCTTTCAGCCCCCGCCCGCCACGCCGCGCTCCTATTCGCCAATGCCTTCTGCCCTGGCTTACTCTTCCTCCGCATGCCGGCGTGGATCCTGCTACGGACTCCCGCTGAGACAGACGGCCTAAGCCTTGGTTGCCTTTGTATATAGCTGACTCCGAGCCTCGTCGTGTCGTGGCCTGACCTCTCGAGTCTTTTTTTTCACCCATCTACGACGCAATCGCCGTTTGCCATCCCATCACCACCAGGATCACAATCGCCAAAACACCAATTCCCTCTCCCTAAACCACCATCATGACCACCATCGTGAAAGAAGAATGGCACCATGCCGGATCCTCCTGCTGCAGCCCTCTGGGAACATGTACGTCTCTTGCCCGCCTCCTCTCTCCTCGCAACACCACTAACCACCTCCACAGGCTGTCTATCATGGTGGTGCCCTTGCATGTTGTATGGCAAGGTCCGACACGCTGCTAAGAACAACGGCGCCGCAGGCGGCAGCTGCAGTGCTCCAGTCCGTCTCCCCCCTCCCCCATCTTCCCTCTCGACCTTGCTAACATTCCCTCCCAGTGCTGGGCTTTCTGCGCCACCGCCTGCTTCGGTCTCTCCTGCGTTCTCCCCTGGATCAACCGCGGCGACATGCGTGCCAAGTACCACCTCAAGGGCAACGGCTGCACCGACTGCCTCTGCTCCTGCTGTTGCCAGCCCTGCGACCTGACCCAGCAGTACAAAGAGACGGTATACCGCGAGCAAAAGCAGCCCCTGCTCAACCAGCAGCCGGGCTATGTCAAGGGCATGGAGTACCAGGCCCAGCAACAACCTCACTTTCACCACGGCTAGATGGACCGGCTGGCGTCTTCTCGTCCGTCCGTCCTGCCGTTTCGTGGATGCACATTCATATCTTTTAATTTTTTTTCTCGACGGATTTATCTGCCTTATGATTCCTGCTGTTTCTTCCACCAGGTTTGCTGCCTGTTGTTATTCTTTGCGTTTGTCTGGAGGGTTCGCACTTTTTTTCGGGAACCGTGCATTAATCCCTCTCCCCTTTCCTACGTCTAGCGGCGTTTTACCTTTTTACCTCTATTTTTAACAAAAAGGTTGCGCTTGTAGAACTAGATTGGCATCGAATTCGGCTCCAGGGGAGGCAGCAGACAGGGCATTGGATCATCAAAGGTGCCTATAAACCAGGCAGCTTTGTTTTTCCTTCTGCCTCTTTCCCGTCGTTGAAGTTGGGTTTTCTCGTTGGGCTTATTACATCTCTTTTGTTTTATTGTTTTTGTCTAGCGGATACCATAAAAATTGATCAGCATTTGTTCCTTCGTTCATTTATTCACACTGTCCCTTTTTGCTAGGGTGTTTTGAGTAAGTTGAACAAAAACTTCTAGAGCACAAAGTGTTCGCTTTTCACCCGTTTCTCAGTTACTCGGAAGAAGAATCAAGAACCACTTATCAAGCGACCCAAAAACCTTCAAGATCTTTAGTGTGCTTTAGACGAAAGTCTTGTGAATTCATACGATCAAGTAAACATAATTGGCATCTTTCTCCCTAGTCTGGTTTTCTATACGGGTAGATTACGGACCCTATCGTACCGATCGCGACCATCCAGAGTGCGACGCGCTTTAACATCAGCCGCTTTTGCCGGCGTCAATAAGAGGTCAACCGCCGTGCTAGCAGATCATCTACCCCTGTTAGATACTACAATGGAAAGCTAGATATATATCATGTAGTATAGGAAGAAGTTACTCTATGAGATGTAATAGTGGACTGTATATTGATTGTACAAATTCACAGACGAGATTTTCGTCCCAAGTACGCTAAGAAGATCCCCAAAACGGTACAGAATTTCTCCTGCTGTATGATAACTCGAATATCGTACCAAGAAATAGTCTCAAAGGTTTTGGAATAGACGGTATATAGCCCTCTTGGAGAACCTGGGCTAGAAGATATACTCTCTTGACATCCGGTGCGGGGTAGCTATTTGTTATCCGACGAACGGAAATAAGCCACAGATCACCAAGGAAGGATGCGCGACAAGCAAAGCCAGGTGATAGAAGCGTCAAGATGCAAAAGGGCATCCAGAGTGAAGACCTCCGAAGGACCGATGGACGGGACCAGGTAACTCAACAGGGCGAAGGTCACGTGAAAGATATCCCGCCAAGCCTGGAAAACGAGTGTGTCCGGGACATAATGGAGTCTCAGAGTATCTGGGACACCAACAGCCAGTCAGGGACGGCGAAGGACGACACATGACGGCATGTGACGGCCAAGGACTATGGGAACAGAATGTATATAAGGAGGGTCTCCTTTATAAATGGTTCTCTTCCTCGTAGTTAACTTGATTGGTTCTATCTCTTATTGTAAGCAGCTGGGACCATGTCACATGATGGATCCTCGCTATATAAGAGTGTCAAACATGTCTTCTACACATACACTCCTATACACGCATACATGTACATTTCGATACAATTAATTCTATATAATTGCCACTTCCTTACACTTATATAGATTGTAACTACTTAGTCTTATTAGATAAGATTGGTTATTACGATACATTGTCCACACGTTCAAGATCACACTGAACAATACTCACGGATGCCAACACCCTTTAGGGAAAGGGCAAGTAACGCCCGTGTAACACTGTTGGCAGATTGAAGACTGTTTGGTATCGCGCGCCAGATAGTTAGGCACTCCTTCCATGATGCTTTGGCCTCCCTGATATTCTCTACGTGGAGCATTTACAGCAATACCCTAGGATTTCTAAGATACTCTTGCCGGCGCTAACTTTATCGGCGAAGATGCTACTGACTAGGATCCCGCAGAGCCAGCCCATTCTTATTGGTCGGAACAGAGAAGGTTACTTCAGCTCGTAGCTTAGCTATCTCGTCTCATCTTCCTCGCTTCTAACGTCTATCTTCCTTCTGGCTGGATACTTGGAGCGTTTTTAGAGAACTGCTCTTCATAATAAGCGCTTGAGTTAAGCAAAGATCCCTAGCTCTTTTATTTGCCTAATCTGTTGGCGGTCAGCAAAGTTTTAGAAGTAAACGATTTCCCCGACAAGGCTGAGTCCTTAGAAGGGTTTTTCCTTCGCCACGACGGCCATCAGCTCGAAAAGAAACGATGACACAGTTATTTATAGGCTTCTCATGCATTTGAGAGATTTACTGGCTTTCGCTGCTTCCATATGGCGACAAAAATTCGGTTCGTGGCCGATACCTACACCGTCAAGCTCATCGACGTGACGCCTCTCGAGATGCACGCGATATCTTTCATGCTGGATGAGCACCATGATCGGGGTCTAACGCGACTTGAGGATGACAATGAGCATACGCTAGGGGAGATTGGAAACTACAACGTTGCAATTGTAGGACCCAAAAGAGGATCACAAGTACTATGGTCCTGAAAGCCTATTTAATAGGCGTTAAAAACGATGATGCAGTACCTTATCTTGATAGGGGGAAAGGGGTATACTCGAAAAACTAATAAAATAGGGGTAAATAGGGTAGAACTAAGAAACAGTTCTACTCAACTAATCCTATAGTACATTATACTATATATACCTATTATACATACATGACAATCAATCACACGCAATATACTACATTCACTTATGGTGTTTTCTAGGTCAACTCATTGGGTATAACAAAATCAAAAGTAAGAACCATGCAAAGCACATTTACTTATTTAACGTGAACAACTACCCCATGCACACAAAAGTGTGACAATAACACTTTCGATAGAAGCTACTATATGCTACTCAGCCTTTTCTTGAATCTCCGCTGCCAGCGGTCAGTTAGGGCAGATTTATGTCTGAGTAGACTAGTGTCTGTGTATGTAAGATGTCAGGTACTGCCATTTATGACTTCGCTTATTGTATGTCCTATTACTTAGGTCCCCAACGCTTATTAAAGACAATTATAATTGACCAAATATGTCCGGCTTGTCTGGTGATCTGGCTCAAGCCTTTGGAGAGCTGGAAGCTCTTTGACAATGCGGTAGAGCTTCGCAGGAGGATATCCTGCTAGGGCTCGCCATGGTTTGATAGCGGTATCGGAATTCACTTAAGTACTCGTTTTGCTGCGTAGTTGAGGTGGACGGGGACGATGGCGGCACCAGCCCAAGCCCCGCCTGCAGCCCATTTCTCGCTTCGCCTGGAAACCCACAGTTTGACCTGCTAGATCCTGCGACAGCTGGTGGTAGGAGCAGTGGAGGCACTCAAGACTAAGCTGCAAGAGATACCGTTCGTTGAACTGATGGTAACAAAAAAATACACAACTGGCACGAGAACTCAGAGTGCGACATCGCCGACGATAAGAACTCATCTTGGCGATGTGCCCCGCTCCGCAAGGCATACTGTATGGGGGGCCACGCTCTTCAGCTGAGTCAAGCTTTGCTGGTGAAGTGGCCTCAGCCTTGTAGGTGCTGTCTGACCCCAAATCGCTTCCACGGACTATCTCGACTCACTCGCGCCGCTGAAAGAGCTACCACCTTTGCAGGTAGATTATCCTTTTTGTCCTCATTCCCACTGTGAGATGCCGAGTAAAATTCGTCGTGCTTAATACCGCGGCTATCGAAACACGTCCGCAGCCTTTCCCTGCTTCGGCATCCTTCCTAACGCCTAAGGCTACGAGCCTTTGCATCGCTGCCATCGGATCTTCGACGAGCCTCCACAATACCAGGGAGTCAGTTATCCTCTTCAGGCTCCTGTGTATTCAGTTTAGGTAGCCTTTAACTAAGCTAAGCGCGCTCGAGAATAGGCGATACAGTCGTTTTTCTAGCGGCGCCCAAATGTCTACGCAAGGGGATCAGTTGGTCTCTTCTCGACAGAAGCGCAAGCATGGCGATTATACCGTCGGCTGGATCTGCGCTATAGAGTCCGAGTACCTTGCTGCTCAGCTCTGTCTCGACGAAACGCACCCTCCTTTGGCGTGTCGCCCATCGGCGAACGACACTAACACGTACGTGCTCGGCAAGGTCGGTGGCCACAACATCGTTATCGCCTGCTTGCCAAGTGGGTCATACGGAACGACATCCGCGGCAAACGTCACTACGAACATGCTGCGAAGCTTCCCTAACGTCAAAATCGGCTTGATGGTCGGCATCGGTGGTGGAGCCCCAACTCGCGATAGCGACATCCGCTTGGGCGATATAGTAGTTAGTTCCCCCGGAGACGGGAAAGGCGGCGTGTTCCAGCACGATTTTGGTAGAAGAATACAAGAGCAGGACTTCCAGGAGACAGGATTCTTGAATCGGCCGCCAACAATCCTACTAAATGGGGTAATGAGTCTTAGGGTCAAGTATAAGAGATATCCCGGTAGTCTCGAAAAGGCCATTAACGATATTCTTGAGAAGGAAGAAGAAGAGTTACAGGAAGAACTCGGCCGGCCAAATGCGAATACCGATGTCCTGTTTCGAAGTGGTTTCGTGCATCCCGCAGATAGCAGAACGCTTTGCGTCGAAGCGTGTAGCATAGATCCCGCAAATTTGGTCCTACGGACGGAACGCAAACGACGACCGCAGAGCCCGGTAGTTCACTACGGGTTGATTGCCTCAGGTAACCAGCTAATGAAAGACGCTTTATATCGAGATACACTTGCAGAGAAATGGAAGATTCTTTGTTTCGAGATGGAGGCAGCAGGTCTGATGAATGACTTTCCCTGTTTAGTTATTCGTGGCATATGTGACTATTCGGACTCGCATAAGAACAAGGAGTGGCAGGGGTATGCAGCATTAGCAGCGGCTGCGTATGCGAAAGATCTTCTATATACAATCCTACCAGACGAAGTAGAGGCTGAGAAGAAAATTAGCGAGGTTTTATCTGGTCAGTCTAAGGAAATAGCAGAGTTATCCAGTTAATAAATGTTAACCTATACGATTATAACAGATTTCCTAGACGTTGCGGAAGCGCACCGGGACATTGCGCGAGAGCAGCTTAAGATCCAGCAAGGTGCACTCAGGCAGAAACTATCTGATAAGCAAAACGAATGTCTACAATTGTTCCGTCTTACCAAGGAGACCGAGGATGTCACGTATGAATGGTACAAGGACCGTATAGAAGACCGGGTAGAAAACACATGCATGTGGTTCCTCCAATACGACCATTTCCAGGAATGGTCCAAACAGGAGTCAGGCCCACTACTAGTCTCAGCAGACCCTGGGTGTGGAAAATCGGTCTTGGCCAAGCACCTGATTGACTATGCCTTGCCACGGTCGGTAACTATTTGCTATTTCTTCTTCAAAGATCAAGACCAGAATACAGTCCGCCAAGCACTATGTGCCCTGCTCCACCAACTCTTCTCCCAGAAGCCATTCTTAATCCAACATGCTATGAAGCGATTTGAAAAAGACGGACTAGGTCTAATTAACTCGCTAAATTCGCTCTGGACAATCTTAGGAGATGCTGTAAGAGACCCCCAGGCCGGATCTATTATTATAGTTCTAGATGCCCTGGACGAATGCGCCGAATTGGAGTTTGAAAATTTGATATGGAATATAGAAAGCCAAATGCGCAGCGGCCAGTTGGGCCATAGCAAACTGAAGTATCTTCTAACGAGCCGCCCGTATGAGCAGATCGTCTCTAAATTCTAGGACCTATTAAACGCTTTCCCGCGCGTTCATATACCAGGGGAGGAAGAGTCAGAAACTATAAGCCAAGAAGTAAACCACGTTATTAAATTCCGAGTGGAGCGGCTGGTAAGAGAGAAAGCGCTTTCAGATAAAATCAGGGATTACCTAGCAGGTCAATTGCTCAAGATTACGCACCGTACATACCTTTGGGTATATCTCGTGTTCGATTACTTAAAGACGGAAGGCTTTAAAAAGACAGTAAAAGGTGTCCAGTCAAGTATTAAAACGCTTCCAAAGAACATCGATCAAGCATATGAGCGGATCCTAAACAAGTCGAAGGAGCACTTGATGGTCCGGAAGGTCTTAAGTATCATTATAGCAGCAAATCGGCCTCTGACTCTCTCAGAGATGAACCTCGCCGTAAATATAGATGAATCAGTGCAGAATATTCGCGACCTCGACCTAGAAGAGGAAGACGACTTCAAGTCACGCCTTAGATCTTGGTGTGGCTTGTTCGTTTCAGTCCATCATGGCAAAATCTATTTCCTGCATCAGACAGCTCGGGAGTTCCTCCTCGCCAATCTGCCATTGTATACCACTATCTCTACGGAGCTACAATGGCAGCACTCTATTACTATCCATCAGGCACACAACATTCTTGCGGAGCTCTGTGTGCGGTATCTTAACTTCTTCAACTCTGACGGCGTTCTGGCAGATACAGACCGGGAGGTTGGTCACCACATCGATAGTCACGCCTTCTTGAACTATGCTGCCAGTTTTTGGAGCCTTCACTTTCGTGAGGCCTATATAAGCAACAATGATGAAGAAGTTGCCATAATAGGCCTTGTTTTGAGAGTGTCTGATCCACATTCGAAGGCCTTCTCGGCATGGTCTAAAATTCACTGGAAGAACCAAATTTATTTTAACTACGCTGGACTTCCAACAGTTCTTACGGTAGCATCGTATTTTGGGCATATAAATGTTGTTACGCTGCTCCTCAAGAAGGGCACCGATCTGGAGACGAAAGATAGCTCCGGCATGACGCCACTGTCGTGGGCTGCAGATCACGGATATGAGGCGATAGTTAAGCTACTAGTGGAGAAGGGCGCCGACATAGAGTCAAAAAACAACTACAACTGGACGCCGCTGGCATACGCTGCAGTACACGGGCACGAGGCGGTGGTCAGGTTGCTGGTCGAGAAGGGCGCCAACCTGGAGTCGAAAGACAGCTACGGCCAGACGCCACTGTCGCGGGCTGCGCAGAACGGGTACAGGGCGATAGTTAAGCTACTTGTCGGGAAGGGCGCCGATATGGAATCGAAAGACAACCACGGCTCGACGCCGCTGTCGTTAGCTGTAGAAGAAGGGCAGAAGGCGGTGGTTAAGCTGCTGGAGGAGTACACTGTGAAAACCTCAACTTAATTTGCGTGCTATTCAAGTACATATTGTTACAATAACAACCTTAGTAGATTAGTGCTAAGAAAGATGATGATTATTTACTATTAGAATCCTGCAACTGGTTTTACCATTTATGGGATACCTCTGCCTTGAATATTCTAGCAGCATCATCACTTATTTATGTGAGTTTAATTCTGGTTTTTGAAATAGCTGTGCAAATAGTGTTTTTTATGTAATCAAATAACATCTGAAGCGCTTAGGAGTAAAGCCGCAAATCACTTTCCGATTCATCCCTAAAGAGTTTTGAGGCACGAAGCTCCGGTGACATGCAGTACAATTAGTAGCCATTGTAAGCAAGGTACTAACGCATAAATTACATTAAAAAATTCAGTAGTGTATTGTCAAGGCATGCTATATCGGATGGAAAGCCTTGTAGACCTGCAATGCCCCTTCAATGCTTTGTACGATACCGAAGAAGATCGTTAATAATAAAACAATAACAGCAACCCAGAAGGTATACCATTGGACTCCATTTCGTCGATCATACCACCATTGAGAGATTGTGGCTGGTCGAGACTGGTCAAAGGCTTGCTTCAAGATAATTAGCCGATCGTGCCAGAAGCGGAATTTCTCAATTTGTCGATCGTCGAGTCGCAACGGGTCACATTTCAGCAGCGTTTTGTCGATCCGGTAGGACTCGGGATGTCTTTTTATCCACTTCCGAGTTTGTTTGTCGTGCTGCGGGAACATGATGGACAAGGTCCGTAGTGTTTCTTCCGCAAGGCCATCTGGGTATATGTTACTGCTCCGGTTAGTCATTGGCTTCAGAGTTTTACAACCGCTGGGCGCACCTATTCTGCCGTCTCAAGAAAGAAGCATGGTGGAATATCGCAACGATCTTATCCTCTTTATCAATCATCCGTAAATGGTCTGCCAAGTTATCTGTGGGCTTTATCCGTATCCCTGCGATGCGCTCCAGATTCGATGCAGTGAACATTCGTTCCAGTTTGATACCGTCATTGCCAAGCACCTGAGGCTCACTGAAATGGCCTTCCAGAAAATCCCTGAGAAATCCGGATTTCCATTTCAGCTGTGTCTGTCCGGAAATAACGGGATTGTCTACAGCGATGTTGACCATGAGATGCAACCGGGCTGCTAGATCGATTGTGCCGTCTAATATCTCGTCTTCATTGGGTCGATGGCGCCTGAAAAGTCTTGATCTCAGGTTTTCCTTGATCGCGTCTCGGGGGGCTAGGTCCTCAAATTGGTGAACTAAATCGAGAATATCTTGATGGGTTCTTGCCAGTACATGCTGCCCTTGGTCGATCAAGGCATCATGACACTGCCTGGCATAGTACCTGAAGTAAGACTCCCAGTCCAGCTCGTCTTGCCGGGTCCTGGAGGATCCGTTTGCTGGCCAAAAGCTTTCGATTATTTCATTTCTGACGGCAGCGTCAATTGGGGTGTTATTAAGGGGATCACTGAGCATAGTCATGATGCCGTCACGTGAGGAAAGAGGACGAAGTTGTGGGAAAAAACTTCAGCGACACATTTTCGATGTGTTGCATACGTACGACAGGCACAAATTAGTTTAGTGGCTTAGACGCTTTTCTCCCACCGAATTATCGACCCTCTGCCTTGTCAATAGCATTGCTAGGGTTGTGGCTTCTCGTGGCGTCGAATTTAGGCTAAAGTTTAAGGCTGATTCTCAAGGCAACCACGCACGCCGGCAGCATAATTCGCCGCACACCGGAAAAAGATCTTGTGATTTCGAGGAACGTAACGCCATAACAATGAATATTAACGGTCTAAAATTGCGGAGTCTTGTAAAGGAGAAGCCCTGCTATAAGCATACACCTTTGTTAGTCGCCAAAATCTAGCTGTGTTATATTTTGAGTTGTAAAGAGAAGAGTTTTACTGTTGCTGGAGATCCGTGCGGGGGGTTATGCTGCTCGCGTGCCGCGATACAATGTTTGAGTGGATGACAACAGGCATTGCGCGTCTTTCTGGACACGAATTTTTGCGTGGGAGAATGGATTTAGTGTCTTGTCAGCATTTAGATATCTGCGGCAGCCGGGATGTTGGCTTCGCAAGGTCGTTAGTCTAGTTACTCCTGATGTTCCGGTCCAGCCTTCCCTGTGGTACAGCTGGCATGTATCATGCGTCACAGCTGAGCTCTTGGGCGCTCCATTCCTCACCCTGAATCTTCGATTCTCCCTCCATCCCTCCATCCCTCCACTTTTTCCCATTGTGCTGCTCATAATAGTCTCTTTTCCTCAGCCTCTCAGTTGTATCACTTCTACCTATATCGATGATATGACCAGCCAGTTCCTGGAAGCGTTGGTTGCCCGAGGGAGTCTACGTCAGTGTGTGCAGCAGCCCCCAGAGTGTTTCGGGAAGTATATTGGCTCAATCAATTTCGCAAATCATTGCTGGGTAGCAAAAGGTTCTATTCGAGAACGATTTTACTCCGAGCTCAAGCCAGAGATCTTACGTCACCTGGATGGTTGGTTTGGATCTGTGTCGAGTGAGGATTGGGTCACTTTATCCGTATATATGATTGGAAAAACTGAGAAGACGGCATCTCCTACTGTACTATTCGTTTCTGAGAATGATCGCTATCGAAAAGGAGCTCGGAAGGTCATCAAGGACAGTGGCATACTTAAGCAGTACCCAGGGTTTAAGACTGCCCACATATCGAAAGATCCCGGATGGGGCGCGCAGCTGGAACAGCTTGCGTCGGGCTGGGAAACAAAGACAGACGTTCAAAACGACAATCCCGTGAGAGAAGTCTTCTATGAACGCCCAAAATATTTGCAGCCAGTCGGCGTGCCGATCTATGTCCGCCACGGCTCCTCCATGCGCGCCGCAACTGCGAATGCCATTCGCTTACGAGGCCGGTTATTTTACCTTGCTCCCTGCCATGCTTTCTTTGACAGACTTCACAAGTCGAATGTGCCTGCCGCCGAACGCGATGATGATTTCGAGATCGACAGCGATATCGAAACCGAATACGATGATGAATTAGAAGCTCCAATGACAAGTATCGGAAGTCAAAGCCCGGTTATTTGGTCTGATGATGATGATTCTTCGGACGATGAAGATCGTTTCTCCTCTTCCGGTATCTTTTCCAATGGTAGTTCTTCCATACCAATATTCGATGCACCCGAATTGACCAACAAGAGGGCCGCCTCCCCACCACTTGAGCATGTGAATGACAAGCTCCTGCCATTCGCCAAAGCGCAAGTCAACTACTCGTCACGAAAACTTACCATACCGCCTTTGGACTCCCTCGCACCGCTCGGTATTCTAGTCGATTGGTCTGTAGATCAAGACTGGGCGCTCGTTGAAGTCGTTGAGAACTGGGATTCAAACATTTTATCCATCCTCTCCACGAATTTTCCGGATCTTTCTATGGCTCAAATAGCTCTTCTCCCACAAGATGATGCCAAGGTCGTCATATATACGGCTTCCGATGGCCCAATGACTGGCACTATAACTGGTACGCCGTCTTACACTCGTGTACCACGCGGGTCGTCGTTTCAAGAGGTGTTTTCTATCAACATAGATGGGCATCTTACAGACGGTGACTGTGGATCAGCTGTTTTCGATGCGGCTACCGGCGAGCTCTTTGGCCATATAGTAGCAGGGTGTCGAACTACTGGATTCGCTTATGTGATGGCTGCTCACCATGTATTTCCTGAGCTTGAGAAGTCTGCTCACCAAATCGAGGACGTCGTAAGGCGGCTTGCCAGTACTACGAAGTCCTTGTCCGCGACGCTACAAACCTTCGACCAGTCTCGGCCAGCCACAATCTCTCAATGGCGGTATGATCGAAGAAATAGAGTCCAATGGTATTACTTCTGGGTTCCTATTATTGCTTTGTTATTAACGATTTTCTTTATTATCATAGAGAGCATTAGAAGGGTCTTGCAGGTCTTCAAGTATTTCCGTCCGACATAACTTTCCTTGATAGCATGTATTATGAGGTGCAGTCAACTAGGTTAGAACGGATAGGCGTCGCGATCATGAGCGAAAAGCACTGGCGCACACCCGAAAAGATAGCAACTAAGACCTTCGAGTATACAAGACTTGTTGACCAGTCAACTGCTCAAATGTCTTAAAAGCTGTAATTGCGCCTTCAGAGCTCATCGATGTTCTTCCAATGCTTCATCATACAGTGATAGGAAAGAAGACGCTCCCGACGAGCCTCATGCTGTCTCTCTAGAAGACGATAATCCTGGTGTATTTCCCCTGTAAAATCTGGAGAAAACCATGGATACACAATAGTCAGACCTCGGGACGAGGCTTTAGGAGGACAGCAGCAGTCGGCCTCACTTCAATTTTCCTCTAATGTAAGGGAGTGAGTGTTATCTCCTGATGAGTTTCTTGGCTTTCTTATCTCCGAGACACAGAAGCTTCGCACTAAGATTATCATCCAGTGGTATGGATACAGGTGCTCTTCCATTTATCTACCCATTCACTTCTGCTACTGGAAGTTTGCCCAGTTATGAGATTTCATGGGAGACTATAGTAGCGTGGCCCAGGTGGCACGAACTTGAAGGCTTCTCCAGATTCCTGGCCGGCTTACTCGTAGATATCTCCCGTCTTTTGTATCTCTTGTAGCATGCCTCTTCTACGTGCGCATCTTCAATATGGTTCTCTAGCTAATTAAATAAATAGAAATGGCTACTGCCTCTAAGCGGGTCAGCGTCTCTTTCTCTTATAAGGGCACGTGTTATGATATTCGAATGGATACATAAACTACCCTGCATTCTAGTCAACGATCCCGTCTCCAAAGCACGTGCCGCAAGATAGGAACGATTTTTTATTTGGTAAAGTGATTAGCCAGCGTCTGCGAGCTATTCCTTGTACCGTATCATCTTCGAATGTTCTTATGGAGGCCATAATATTAGCCTAATAGGTGCCTGGTAGGTTATTACCTATGTCAAGGTCCCAGCATCGGCACGCGGCGAATGGCTTCCCGTTCGATAAAAAAAGATTCACCTAGGTCTACAATGAACGGAAGAGTGTGGTTCTAGATTGTATATGCTGAGCTTACGCGGAAACCCGAGCGGTCTTGATCGATTATCGATTATACAGCTAGATATAACTTAGACCTGAGGTAGATATTGGACCATCGCTACGCGAGAATACATTACTTGCAGCTACCTTATTCCCAGTCTACTGGTAAGCGGTATGCATAGTCTACCGTGCCTGAATCACAAACTGAAACAGGCCGAAAATGTTGGATGGTGTTGGTTATCGTCCTAATAAGTTTCAAAATGCAAGGTTGTGCTACCTAGAAGAAGTCAATGGGAATTTGAGAGGATGAATGAGTAACGGTACATGATAAAGGACTATTTATATACTTAAGCTCGCAATCCATATTGTGGTAACTGTTATATTAAGTAACTGGAAACATAGATACTAAACCCTCCTAGTATTTATACAGTGTGACGTATAACGTAGAATACTGCGGTGAGGACGTCCATGGCTACCAAGGTGGTCTACTATCTAGCTCTCATTTACGCTACGACTTCCTCTAACGCCCTTGTTCGGTAGGGGCTGATCCAGCATACCGCTATCACCGTTTCCCTTCCATTATAATGCAAATTAATCTATGGCCGGTCAGACTTCTGCTGCCAGACTGGGAGTTCATTAGCAGTGATAATACTATAAGACCGAAGCTTTAAGGACTAGCGTATCTTTATGACGTCAGGCTGCTACATAATTTGCTTGAGCGAGATGCGAAGATTGAGACATATTGGTATTCGATATTGTTCTTTTTCTGCTGTGCCACCCTTGAACCTTTTGGCCTCAAGTTGAGATTTAGTCGTGGATTCTCACTCCCTCGGTGGAGGGGGGGGTTCTGGCCTCTGCAGCCTGTCTGTCATTTGGCTGCTGCTTGACCCTTGAGGGATTCAGAGCCATCTTCTACCAATTCTTTCTTTCACTGCTTTATCTGTTTAAGGAGAGGGGACTTGATGATCGAGTTTGAGAGCATCCTTCCCGGCTTGGTGGAACCCACTGTTTTTTTTTAGAAAAAAGCCCCGTTTTGTATGATATTCGCCTGGGCAATGCAAGGCTATTCGCTAATCTTCTGCAGAAACAGCGCTCCACCTTGTCGTTTACTGTGCGTTCACCGATGATTATAGAGGACTACATTATTTCTGCTGCTTCTTCGTCGTTCTCGTTAGAGAGGCTAATACTCTCCATACAGCTGTCATCCATATAATCTCTTTTGAAAGGCTAGAACCAAAGTAATCGATAACGTCTGGTTGAAACTTGAGGGCGCCACCGATTGCTTTAACCCTTGTATTTTCTTCGGTAATAAGTTAGTCTTCTAGCGATAGATTTAAGTAGCAGGAAGATCTTCCGGAGTAATAGGAGCGGGGCTGTGCATGGTCGAGTGGTTATCTTCTTAGAATAGCCCTCGGAACTACTGCATTATTTCTTGCAATTATATGTGTAGTTGTACTTTCAAAGAGACAGTTATACACCAAGGCTTGGTATAGTGGATTGTATACTAGGATAGATATGAGAAGAATGTCTCTCTTTGAATAATAACATTACTATGTTCATAACCTAATGGACCCTAAGAACAAATCGGTTAAGGATTCCCTGTATTCCTGACGACTATATGCCTTCCACTCTGGTCAAGAAGGTGATACTGGCAGAGTGGGGCCACGAGTATAGCTATCTAGACATTGCATTTGAGGTACTAGAGTAACAACAGAACTGGATTTTAATAA
>Ga0247757_10000493_pt1 | contig 32240 bp, 34 predicted proteins | sample UWRJL126311R4_FD_180929 | JGI IMG/M metagenome (GOLD analysis project Ga0247757, IMG submission 180929) | Plant litter microbial communities from Arlington Agricultural Research Station in Wisconsin, United States - UWRJ-L126-311R-4 | ecosystem: Environmental > Terrestrial > Plant litter >... | reverse complement strand
CCAACTTTTTTTTTTTTGGCGTCCGTGGGAGTACGAGTGAGAAGCATCCGAGCCCAGCATGACGCAGAAGGCGGGACGACACTGCCAAGACAAATGGGAGTGGAGGAAGATGTGATTACAGACCACCACATCCACATTCCCAGCAGGATACATGGGCTGTGGCATTGATGAGAATTGCGCTATATATCAGGGGCCCAGGTCCTTCGAGCATCCATCTCTATTGTCCTGATGGCGATCTATCACAGACTGTTCTCGATCCAAGTCTAGGCATCATTACATCTTAGAAGATACCAACTCATGATTAAGAAACTTGCTTAGGCTCACATGTGCTGCAACTCCAAATGGAAATGCAATGGAACAGTGAGTGTCAAGTCTATCCTGCCAACTATGACAACCGTAACAATACACCAATGCTATGCAGAAATATCAGGACAGGGCACATGACCAGAACGACAGTGAAGATGAATTTGGATGGAAAGGGTGTCGAAATCATAGCTATGATCATGTGAAAACGAACAAAATGTACAGGGCGGACACTGGGGCCGATGCATTAAGGGGTCGTGACTTGTTGCATGGGCGTCGGTTGGCAGAAATTACTTCTTCGAGGCGGAGGTTGCACGCTCAACTAGCCTCACGTGTGCGCTATTCTTGCAGCAAGCTCCTCACAGATGACCCAGGCGCGCGAACGGTGTTCGATTGTGTAGCGTTCGAATGTGGTGTGCCAAGTCCAGGTGCAGATGTGCCCGCTCGGTTCATGGCATCACGATATTCGGGCAGACGTATGTTGGACATAGTTATCCCCTCTCTCGACAATGTGCGCAAAGGCGTAGGCAACTCAGCAGTGGGGTCTTGCGATGCGCTTTGTGTTACCGTCGCTGTGCCCTTTGGTTGGTACGGCGGTGGAGCCTCTCCATCCTCATTGAGCCCCTCCTCACGTCTGATGAACGTCGCTGTCTGGTTCGGCCGCCATGCGCCGTGAAACCATCTCCGAGTGTTGATCCAACCCTCCATGTCCCTTGCTAACGCGTTCTGCCCGCTCAGCCGCATCTGCTCTTTCCGTTTCCTTCGCCGACGGTGAAGCCACCACAGAAATACCGCTACCAAGACGCCGAACACAGCGAGGAACAAGAAGTAGTAGTTGAAGACGCCTTCGTTTCGTTCGGCGGTGGGATCTGGGTTATTGGATTCGGGGAAGAGTGGTGTGATTGTGTTTCTTGTACTTGTGCTGACATCCGATGATGTGGTGGCGTTCGATGCCAGTGATGTTACAAATGAGGTTGCCGTCGAAAGTGCGGGTTTGGCACTCGATCGCGACCATTGTGCGGACATGCTGAAAGTGGCCACTGCACTGGCTGTCGTGCTCTGAGCTACAGCGGTCATCGGACGTAACGCGAATAAAACCAGTGCCAGCGGGAGCAAGATGAGGCGGGATGCAGATCGAGAGCCTGCGCTGAGCGGGCCATGCTGCATCTTTACACGGTAAAGCCTCTCCCAGACAGCGTCTACGGAGTACGGCGGATGAATGTAGCCCAGCGGGGATCAAAAGATGAAGGTAGCAGCAAAAGGGGGGGCAACATGCAGGCGGTAATCACAGCAGAGGCAGGTCAACCATGATGCGTTTGACCTGCGAGCGTAAAAAGAAACATTGTGCTAAGCTTCCAGAGCGCACAACAAGAGAAATGGGAGGAACCTTCCATGTCGTGGGCTGCGTGCGGCGGAGATGTACGGAGGGTCTAGCGCCCAAAGTGGCATAGCTTTGATTGTGTCATGGCGATCAGGGTCCGCGCTTTCTGGCTGGGCACTGAACATTTCTGGCGAATACCTACATGGGCTGCTAATACATCGACTCTATTCCCACCTCAGCCGTCCTGAGCTGCTTAATCATGGTCAAGGCAGTTCGTGGTAAGTTCCTTGCACGCCGATAGCATCAAACCAGCCTCACCAGCTGTCCAGGCGCCCTTGTCAAGTGCGACGCGTCGATAAAAGCGATGATCTTAGACATCGACAGCAAGAACAATCACGAGTACGTCATCGAAGACCTGGACGAAGAGCATGTCCTAGTCAAGGAGACCAAGGTCGCTGGGTTGAAGGCTCTATTGAACCAGGCAGGTAGCATGCATCACGATACAGATGAGCGGCTAACATTTCGCAGATGATCAAAGAACGTCTTAAAGATCCCGAAGCTGAAGAGGACGATTCTAGCTAGGTTAAATCACATTCATGCATCAGACCGCATTGTAATCGCTCCTCTGCCGCCCTCCATTTCCGACCCCCAGCGAATCCCTCATCAATTTACGACATGGCTTTCTTCTGCTCAGCGCCTGGGATGGGCTGGACCCAAGAGACACGGGTAGCAGCATAAAGTTCAGCTACTGGCTTCGCATCCTCGAGGGCCTTGGGGTCATCCATGGTACCGACCTGCATACATTCAGTCTTCAGCTGCAAGATGTGCAGCAACAGGTGTACATACCTTGATGATTTTCGTGCCTTTGAACGTATCACTCTCGCGCCACATGGTAGAACCACAGTCACCGCTAAGAGACGGTTAGCCTGAAATAAGATCATATTGTCCAGTACACACCAGAAGTGGCTGGTGATTGTGTTGCCTCCGTCGGCAGTTTTGGCATGGGTCTTTGTGGTACCCTTGGTGACCTTGAACCCATCCGCTTGGTAGATTGCGTTTGTGCTATACACCGACCCGGTAATCTTTCGGCAATCCTGGCAATGGCAGAGAGCCTGTGAAAGTCAGTTGGCATTGGCCGGTTTATTGACGAAGCGGTAGGTGCTCACCCTCATTACAGGCTCTCCCTCAACAGCGTAGCGGACGTTCCCACACATGCATCCTCCTTCTTGTGCCATTGTTGTAGCAAAGCGGTGAAAGGCGAGTCGAAGAGTAGGATTGTGGAAATCGATTGGGATACTGTGGGAGTGGTGAAGAAAGAACTGTTCGAAACACCATGCAATGCAGCGGCTTTTATATCCGAAAGCTACCCCGCTGCGGTGATCCTCTGCACCAACCCTATAGTGGAGTGCACTTCCTCCATTTTCCGCAGGGCCTTGGAACTAGTGCCTGGACCGCTCCATCCGACGAGCTTAGTCTAATGGCGGTCAATGAAGGACCATTGCCGACGAACAAAACGTTTTCACATCAGCAACAGGATGGCTATCTATGCAAGGTAAACGGCGACCTAGGAAAACCCCGTCATGATACAAACACACGGACATACGCATCCAATGTGCCCCATGTTCATATGACCGGCCCTCACGGCAACTCGGTATTACTGTGGGTTGCCGAGCGTTTCCAATTCCAAATAAATGTAATTTGAACATGGATGTGATTTGGAAAACAGGCCAAACTGATTCATGTGGCTCATGCTGTGCGATGTATATGCCGTCTTCGGACCATCAGGATTTGGACAGAGACGAGCTGATTTCCAATTTGAAGCTTACTATCGTTGAGTGACGCAGCAACGCACGATGGCGGGGTAGACTAACTTAAGCTTGAGAGCTATGTCCTCTTGGAATCACGTGCTCACGAGACATCCCCGCGTCTTCAAGCTTTCACGTTGCTTTTCGACTCCCTTTCCCCTGCCCCATCGCCCAGGCCTATCGTAATGGGCTACGATATATAGTAATCAACAGCGCACGCGGCCCAATTCGCTTTGTCACCGCGTCAAAAACACGCAGACCTCAACAGGCCCGTCAGCCTCGTTGTCAGCAATGGCTGCAAGCAATCCAACAAGCGTTTGGGCTAATTATGTACCGCCTCGCGGGCAATGCAACTTCAAGCAGTCTCTCGTATCACCAAAATGCGGCTGTCTGCGCTTCATGCTGCACCCTCTCAAGGTAAATGGGCCTTCCCTTTTCACACCGCCCTTCACGGAATTAGGAATCGGGAGCATTGCTGACTCCGCGCTAGAGCACCTCCAGCTTCGAGTGTGACGGGTGCGCCCATCACGCTTCCTTCCACAGCATGGAGAACAAGGAGGAAGATGAGATTCGTAAGCGTTGGGAGCAGGAGGCTCGGGATAAGAGACTGCGGGAGTATCAGAGCACCGCTGCAGAACGTCCGTCGAAGAGGCTACGGGAACTGGAATACGGCCGCGGAGATGCGGGAGGTGCTCAGACTCTGATGATAGAAGGCGAGTTGGAGACACCTGGTGAGACAACCGGGTGTGAGACAGGTGGCAGAAGAAGGGCAGGGGCAAAGAAGAAAGCTGCTGCGGCACCGTCACGAACCTCGCGCTCAAAAGGAAGGATTACAGAAGTCACTGACAAAGAGGAATGCATCGAGCTGGATTGATATGACATTGCTTTGAGCAAAACTTAGGGTTCTGGCGTTTGCAGGTCGGCCTGAACAAGTCCCTTGCAGTGTATTTTTTTTCTAGGGAGAGAGACATGATACCCATTCGTGACCTACCACCTTTTCATACAAATCAATATCTGAGACCTAAATAGCTATTGTGCTGCGTACTAGTGTCGACGCGCGACTCATGAACACCTGTGCTATGCCAAGTCCGTGACTCGCTTTGCGAAGAGCTCCCATTCCACAACCTCACTTGCGCGCCATGAACACTAAACCCTCACTGGACCGGCTCACGCCTTGATATTGTTTGGTTAGAAAAACGCATGCCCGCAGGCCCCAGTTCAAAGCTCGACATTCGCAATGGCGACCCCCACGCCCTCTACCAACACACCGCAAAAGCACCTGGTGGCCCTCTCCTCCCCCGCCCCGCGCAGTGTGCCACCCATGAACTTCGACTCGCCAGCAGTCCTCAACATGCTCAGTGAAGGCGGTGTTGGCATGGGTATCTCCATGAGTGGCATGGGAATGTCGCAACTTGGACTGACTCCCAGCCAACTGGGACGCGCGGACGAGGACGAACGCCGACGGCGCCTAGAGAGCATAATCGCGATGTTGAACAAGCACCCTGGACGCGTTGGTGAAATTGGACTCACGGAGCTGTGTAAGAAAGAGGGTGTAGAAATCATACGAGAGGCGCAGCCTGGTGGCACGGTGGTTTTGTCGGTGGTCATTGGGCAGGAAGCTATGTGTGATATCACTCTTCTGGACGAGGAGGTCATCAATGTGACATTTGAGCTAGACAACGATCCTGGAGATATTTACAAGACTTCTGGGGCGCGCATTCTCCACAAGAGTTTGCTACCACCGCCCGGCGTCAATAAGGTCAATTTCACGCTGGATCGATTCGCTCAGAATCTGGAAAAGCTAATCAGGATGGATAAACTCAATGCAGAAAATTCAGGCGTAGGCTGCTACAAGGCTATCTTTAGCGTGCATGCGAGCTTGAAGAAGTTATTCGATCACGAGAAGAAGATGGCGCTGGTATTGGTGGGGGCAGACACGCCGAACGCGGAGTACAAAGCAGAGCGTGAGGTGCTCTGTAAGAAGAGTGGACGGCCACGAATGAACGCTGGACACACTTTGGGCCTGAGCCTGGAATACTGGATGGATCGCCGACATTTGGTTTCAAAAGTTGGCAAACAAATATCGTTGTTAATAGGCAAGGAGAAGGAGAAGGCCGACGTTGATTCAAAGATTCTGGAGGCATACCCCGAAGAAGCCCGTCCTGACCATAACAGAATATACTCCCTCGTCATAGAGTGCGAGCATGCGCCTTCATCAATGTACACCCCAATACGCATCCCGGACTCCTGGATATCAGACGCCATTGAAAAGGCGCCCGGCGCTCCGGACACAGACATCAACAATATCCTTCTTAACACATCACAAATAGACTGGCTTGATCCTAAGCCTACCTACCTAGATTCCACAGCGCCCACAGGCGAACATGATACGATGAATCTCGACAATGCGCCGGGGAGGTTACCCAACATACGCTTCGTCGCCAAGTTCAACCCTCCCCTTGTGGTCCCACTCTCCATTTATGTGTCGATAATGCAATCTGTGGGACTTGAATACAATCATCAGGACCTGCGCCCCACAACCTTTGTCGGTTTAGCGCTCCGCCCCGACGAACCAGACCCAGGCATGTCAACGGTGGCAGGCGGGTACACAGCCGAGCTACGCAGCTCGACAAAAGTCCTTTCCAGAGACATCGCAGGCAAAGAAATACAGCGCTCACACACAAGCTCCCTATATGTTCCGAAGCTGGAGTACTCGCGCACGCTAGAATCTCTACCCTTCCAGCACCCCCGCCAGCTCGTCGAGTTGCTACCTGCACTTCGCCAGTACGCCTTCACGACGTCGCTGCTACAACACACCTTCGGACCCCAAACCGCATCTTCAGACCTCACGAAGAAGATGCTCCCTCCAGCTCGTCCTGGAATCCCCTCTCCCCTTCGTCTGGACATTGCTCTTTCTTATACGGCCCCCGCGCCCCGCCTCACAGTCAACATCCCACACCCCTCTTCAACAACACCCTTCGCCCCGTCTCTCCCCACCTCCCCTTCTGAACTCTTAGCACACCTCCTATCCTCTACAGGGTCCGTCTCCACCTCCACTGACACCATCCCTGGGAAGCCGCCCCTCAAGCTTGTCCTCGACATCCTCCCCAACGCAGATTTGTATATTGGTGAGCAGACTGCATTCACACGGAGCCATGGCGCGAATACTTTGTCGTCCACCTCAGCACCGGGTTCAAACTCGAATCTGAATGCAGCAGAAGGGGCGGGTGCGGCTATAGGGACGGGAGAAGAGGCAGAGGCAGAAGCTGGAGAGGCGGATAAAGAGATCAGGGAGAAGGTGAAGCGAGTGGAGCGCGCATTGGACATCTGCGGGGATTTGGGGATATGGGTGGAGTGGGTGGGCAGGGAGGTACAGAAGGGTTAAGTGAGATGGAGGCTTGTTACTCCCTTTATCCTAAGCCCATATTCCTCGAGGGCTCTCGCAAGTGGATGAATGTACATAGCGCAGATGTGATGCGGTTCAACTGTTGTTAGTCAGAGCTGCAGGAACGGTTTTTATTAGCCCCATCTGACAGCTAGTAGCACAAATCCGACAGATCCAGCGTCCAAGATATGAATCACCAGAAAAATCCCCATTAAACTGCCGACATGTTCTATGGTATGACCGGCAGACAGCAAGGCGAGATGAAGAGGGAATCATCCCTGTGATGGTAGGCATCAATGTACAAGAAATACCCATGTACTTTCCATAAGTCATGTCACTTTACATTTGGCTTGGAACTACTTCCTCGTGCATATATCCACGTTATTCTTCTATCAAGAAACCTGAAAAATGAACCCTACCCAAAGAAGAAAAATAAAATGCCTCGTCATCGTCATCCCGGGCCATCCCGCATGGTCGCATTTTTATGATACTCTCCAGCTTTATTACTGTGGCCTACCCTACGTAGTATTACGTACAAATAATCTATCCGGCCAACTAGGCACGCACCACTATACAACAAAACAGCGCAGGCATACTTCCCTACTTCTCTTTGGATGACGATGAGGTTATCGGTAGCTTGGCATGTTCCCTTGTTGATCTTGACGAAATGCATATGCAGGGTCATAGAAAACGTAAAGAAAATAAGGCTTGCATGCACGGCGAATCACATAAGTATTCGTTGCAGAGTTGTCACTTAGAGAGAACGCATAATCACGGTCCAAAGGGAACGATAAAGAAATAGCTGTTGAGATCGTCTTTCATTGGTGCAGATGCATTATATATCATCAGCTCATACGAGCAGTGCCCCCTGGCCTCCTGCTCTGCTCTACTTGTCTACTCGCCTGGCTTTCTCAAAACATCGCATGTGGGTATGATTCGGGATGGGAACTACACAAGTCGTGGAAGGGAAGGTAGTCCGAAAACCACTCTTCGCCTCCCTAAAGGTAACTAAATTCACGAAGATTTCTCAATCGTGGAAAGGACGAATGGAAAATGGAACCGTAGAGGGTGTTTACGGTTTCGCGACTGGGACAATCATCTCCAGCTCCTCGCCAGGGGCGCCCTTGGCGAAGGCGGCGACATCAGCGCCATCGACCTTGCCGCAGAGGGTCTCGCAGATGATGCCGGTGATCTGGTAGGGGTCACCGTTGGAAGCCGGGCGACGGTCCTCGAAATAGCCCTTGCCCTCGGCGGCGACCGAACGAGGAATACGGACAGAAGAGCCGCGGTTGGCAACACCCCAGGAGAACTTGTCGTACGATGACGTCTCATGGGCGCCAGTCATGCGGAGCTGGTTGTCCTCGCCGTAGACGGCCATATGCTCGACTTGGCGGGTGGCAAGCTTCTCCATGGCAGCCTCGATGGCCTTCATGCCACCCTCTGCACGAGTCTCCTTGGTGGAGACGTTGGTGTGCAGACCAGCACCGTTCCAGTCGCCAGGGATGGGCTTGGGTGCAAAGGTGACCTTGGCGCCGAACTCCTCAGCAACGCGGTGGAGCAGGAAGCGCGACATCCAGAGCTGATCGCCCACTAGTTACGTAATTAGCTTATGACTCAATCAAGCAGAAGAGGGGACATGACATACAGTCAATACCCTCGCAAGGACCGACTTGATACTCCCACTGAGCAGGCATGACCTCGGCATTAGTACCAGAGATGTTGATGTTAGCGTACAAGCAGGCCTTGTAGTGGGCCTCGACGATGTCACGGCAGAAGACTTTGCCGGTTCCCACACCGCAATAGTACGGGCCCTGGGGGGCAGGGAAACCGTTCTTAGGCCAGCCATAGGGCCAGCCATTGACATCGAGGAGAGTGTACTCCTGCTCCAGACCAAACCAGAACTCGTGCTCCTTGTGCTTGTTTAGGACGATGGCAGCGTCGTGGCGGAAGTTGTACTTGTTGGGCTTGCCGTCGGAGCCATATGTCTCGCACATAACCAGGACATTGTCACCCAGCCTGAAGGGGTCGGGGTAGAAGGCAACGGGGCGGAGGTAGACGTCGGAGTTGTCACCGGGGGCCTGGCCTGTGGAAGAGCCGTCGAAGTTCCATTCGGGCAGGTCCTCAACCTTGGACGGCTTCTTGCTAAGGGTCTGTCACGCGAGTCAGCGTTATCTTGATTGTGAACGGCGGCGTCCATGACGGAGGCGTCGTGCTTGCAGGCCGGGAAGCTGCAGGGGCTGCAACTGCCCCTCAGCACTCTTATCGCGGGGTGCTACGATAAGGAACGCCAAAAAGCAAAACGCACCCCCGCAGCTGCTGTAGCTTGCAGGGAATGGTCACCTCACGAAGCTGGCTTCCATATGCAATCGACCATGACCAGACGGCGCTGGGCCGAGAGCTCGCGTGCTGACGACGCGGACGGCTGTAGGGACGGGGGACTGGCTTCGAGGAGCCTGCTCACCTTGCATTTCGAGCGGACGCCGTTGGAGCCGTCTATCCAGACATACTCGGCGATGACCTTGCCGTTCTGCGGGAGCTTGAGGTACTTCTCGAGCTGTGTCTGCTGTTAGCGGGTGTGCGACGCAGCGCGGGGCTGAAGACTCGACTTACGTTGCTCGTGTTCGAGATGATGGTTGACTCAGCCTGTTGCACTCGCGTGAGCAGCGTCCCCAGAATGCCAATTGGCGGCAGCAGGGGGTGACATACCATGATGTGGTCTGTATGGGGTCTGTTGCGAAGAGGGGAGAGGAGGCGGTGGTGGAGTGGGTTTTTGGTAGAGTGGAGGAGCGTTGAGAAAATCGAAAGGGCCAGTTATTCTGGGAAGCAGGGGCTTAAGTAGTAGTCTGCTCGACCGATGTCTCGGGCAGTGGCGGGGCGGCTGTGAAGATAGATAAATAGTAGGCTTGCACTGGCCACACTGGCCAAGAGGCTCGCCGAACAGTTTCCGTGGGATGAGGCCAGGCCGTGACATGAGCAATCGCCCGCTGGGGTGTTTTCCGACCGCCATGCAGGCTCCAGGGTGAGCCCACTCGCAGTCCCTAGTCGCCGCCGCGGCAGCGACCTGGGCCGGCTGATTGAGAAATGCGCGGGTCCCTTTGTTCGTCCATGGGTGCTTCTAGTGCCGCGCTGACAGGCGTATTGTACAAAGGTACCGGCTGGGAGCGGTTGCTGCGCCTCTAGCCTCCGTTTTTGGCCGCTTTGACGATGGAAAACATCGCCATCAACAGCCAAGACTAACACTCCTCCGGGTTCACACGCCGGGCCAGCTTCACCGCAAGTCCCTCGCTCCCTCGCGGCGCTGCAGAGCGTGCAGCGCGTCTGCAGTGCCGTCATTGCGCGTGGTGTACACAAGTCCAGGATGCCCAGATGCGGCAAACCCTCGTCTCGACTGCTGCAGGTCCTACGCCTATCGGCGACGGGCCTAACCCAAGACGCACGTCGCTGCTGGTGGCAACAGATAAGCCCGCTCAACGCCGTCGTGCCGTCATCCCTTCCCAACCCAGCACCGGATCCTCGTTTCTCGTAGTAACAGCAACGCTTTTCCGACGGCCCTGGCAGGACGACCCGACTCCACGAGCAAACGCTCGTCGGTCCGTGTCGGGTCCTGGCCCTCGAGGCCTCCTGGGGTGCCTGGGTATCTGGGTGTTTGCCATGCTCGGGCGTCATCTATGCGCCTGCCTAGGCTGTCCCAGCATGCGCCGCCGTGTAACCCCAAGCCTCAGGGCTCTAACCTCACACGAGAACAAAAAAAAACCACGCGTCCGCAAAGCAACCATGGGCGGCCAGGGCAGGGCCCAATGCGCCCGATCCTGCATAATCCCTCATGACAATCTCCGTTTCGTCTCGTGTCCGTGTCTGGCCATCATTGGGATGTGGGCAATGTGGCCAGCATCACCGCCACTCTTGGAGGATGGAAGAACAGAATCAAGCAGCGCATGCCACGGCCATGCAGTGACTTTACCCTCCCGCTCCCCAGTTGCTCCGTACCCACCCCACGGCGTTAATAAAGCGCGCATTCTAGGTGCTTGGTCGAATGCAAAGAAAAAGCCGTAGCTTAACCAGTCCCTCTACCGTGTGTGGTTGCGGTGTCGGCATGGCTGTTGTTCGAGGCGTTCGCTGCCGTGGGCGCTCCCCGCACCTTGGTCCATGCCCCACACTTGCTTTGCGCCGCACTTTTCCACCCAGAGATAAGAGAATGCCGCGCCTACCATTGGCCCGCGATGATTGATGGCCAAACGTAATCTCGCCCGCGCTTTGTGAATGCTTGCTGTCAACCACCACCGCCCCAGCATCGTGAACAACGGGGCGTGTGACTCGAGCGTCCAGGGACATGTCAAGGCCAGCTTGGAAAACGTTCGAAAACGCCCAACGCTCGCCGCGGAGCAGGCTACGACGGATGTGGCAGTTGCCCTGTCCGCATGCGCCAAGACCGCCATTTTCCACGTGCTGGGGGGGCTCTGATAGCAGCCTGCTTCTTCTCCATCTCCCTATCAACGCTCGAAGCACCCTCGAGCCAACCTCGAGCCAACATATTTGCCCTCTAGTATGCATGGCGATCGAAATGATGCAAGCTGACTTGCTCCTCGCCACCCACATCTTTCCCTCTGCGACTTCCCCAGATGGCTCTGCAGCTAACTCGGGACGAACCGAACCTTTCCATTCCACAAAAGGTTGGTGGCAAGGCGAGGCAACGGTTAGCAGTCCACGTTTCGGGGCAGTGTTCGGGCGGTACCTGCAGGGACAAGACACTGCGCGAGCGTCGCCGATGCACGGCCATATCGAAGGACCATGCCGGACACCCGGGAACTAAGAGCAGGCCAGGAACAGATCCGACCGTTTGGAAAACCTGGGGGAGGCGTTATCTAACCCGGGGGAACTGACGTGAACACTCGTCAACCAGTATCCCCCCGCGCCTGAGATGTCCGGTTAGTCATCGGCGTTGCCAACCACTGTTAGCTGGAACCCATTGACTCCTTGCCTTGCGCCATGCTCTACGTACACGAGCTGCCCCTATTTGGGACGTCTCCACCGACGTTCTCATTTGTCTCTTTCCAACACACTGCTCAGTCAGCCAGGTGTGGGTATACTCTAGCAGGACCGGCCGGCATGGCCTAGACGCTTCCGGTTCTGTGGGGGTGCAGTGCTTGCCGAAGCGGCATCGCAGCAGCCCACTGGGCGTCCTCGTTGACTTTTCCCAAAGTGCCTTTGTGGTGAAATTATGTCCCCTTGGAGCAGTGACTTTCCATTCTTCGGTTTTTAGCTTCCACGGAGCAACTCTAGCTCTTCACAGTTTTTCAACTGGCATCCATGATAGTCTTTTACTCATATCTGTACGCCACTCCCGCTGATTGCACTACTCACTCTGTCGCTTCGAACAATCATTGGATGGAAAGCAGTGCTGTGCGAAAGAAACCAAAATACAACATGGCTAAGGGCCCTGTAGTTGTTTAATTTCTCTTTAGTGCTGTTCAAGACCTCTGTCGATGATCCTCCCATGAAGATGTATCCACCCTTTTCGTTTCTACTCAAGGAGAGAAATTGGGAATTTCTTGGGCGAATATCCTCTTGTCTAGGTTGTTTGCCACTTGAACATCGGGGTATCTCTGCACGTACATGAGCGTAGACCGACCAGTCGTTCTCACGAATATTGAAGTACGTTCGAGTTGCGTCACGTGGTCCTTCAGCCTTGGAAATCGTGAGAGGAGAATCATACGAGTGAGCAGATGGAATTTCCTCGGTTTCCCGTTATCAATCGACTAGGCCGCAGCAATCGGTTTACAATACGAAAAGAAAAACATGGCCTTGGTGAAATAGTTACTTTTCCCAGGATGACATCTATGCATTGCGGGATACGCACTCGTTAGCGGGGTTCTCCTAGGGCGGCGCTGGGCGGCTCTGGGTACACGTTTACCATCAGACACCTAACTCCATACCAGCACTGGCTGTCACCACAGGCATGCATTTACTCCAAAACATCTTCAACAGGTCGAAAGAGGAGGAGAATGAAGAGGATGAGGAGGAACGGCAAAAGAACAGAGGAGGTCATGCGGGGAGAAAGGCGAAGCTTGGGTCGGGGCATGGACCAATAGGATGCTTTTAATTGACTAAAAACAACCGCTCGCTCCTGTCGCGTCCTTGACGACGCCTTCCACACTCCGTGCAGATGCAGACAAGAATCTTCCTGCGCACTATCCTCATCCTACTCTATCTACTTTCCAGGCGCTTTGCACAATGCCGTGGCGAAAAGAAGGCGTGTTGGAATATTCTGAACCCTTTTCACCAATCCCCATATGATCGATCTACTGCGCCAGGGGAAAGGGCTTTGGGATAAGACAACAATGGCAGCGTGTGTTCGTGGTATCGTGCTTAATGATCTTCCTGTGTCACTCTTTTGATTACCTTCTGTTTAACCTGGGGGACAAAGTAAGCTTTAAATCAAAATAACCATACTGATTGGCCACTGGATAGGTCTTATTTCCAAGATGAAGATGGCAAGACTTCATAGTGAACCCGAGCTTCCAGTATGACCTGCGCCCCCCGAGCCGTTCACCTGGAACAAGAGTGAGAAATTGGAGTATGCTGTACAACCTTCTCCTTATCAACCATTGCCCAACGCCTGCCTTCGACTCTAGCCCACCACACCACCCCACCCTCTCGCACAGCAGGTATCATGAAGCTCACCCTCGTCTGCATTGCCGCCCTTGTCCTGAGCGCGAATGGCACCGCCATTGGCCGGCCTAGCTCTCGCATGCGGGGCACTGAATCGCGACGTCTGCAGCGAAGGTTCGATGAAGCCAACGATGCGACTTGGAATCGGGACAAGTGCAAAGGAAAGGCGTTTCTTGATGCCATGCCCCTGAGCGACGAGGAAGCTGGCGCCAACTATTCTCCGCCACAATCCTCGGCTCAGAGTCACTGGAGAGGAGATCTCAAGAGCGATCTCGCGAGCTGGGGATGGAAGGAAGCGCAGGTGCCTAAGTCCGGATGTGCTTTCGATACTCTGGCGTACGGGGACTCTTGGGTGAAGGCGGCCAAGGAGCTAAGCATTGGAACGGAGGGTTGGAAGGACATCTGGTGCTACAGGTTTACTCATGGATCCACGTGGGGTGAGTGGCCTCCTGTGTTGGCCGTCAGCGCGAAGACCACTGACTGTTTTCCGCAACTGCAGATGTGCTAGGTAACAAGCAATACGAGATAGATGGCAAAGACTATCCGGTAAGCGCTTGAAGCGTGTGCAGGCATACATCTGTATATTGGCTGACATGTCTTTCAGTACACGGGCGCCTATGGCACGTACGGAATCAACGCGGGTTCCGGAGCCATCTTTGCAATGGACAACCTCATGCCAGGCTCTGCGATCAAGCGGAACAAGCAACGTCCCCCGCAGGACGGCGAGGAGCCAAAGCTTCGTGCGCTCTCGGACCTGCTCTGGGCCGGGTGGTACCGAGGCAGCCAGCCCAGCGATAGAAACAATGCTAACTTGGGCAACATCAAGTACCTGATCGGCATGTCGGTTACCAACGCAGAGACGAACAGCATCATCCTGCGTGCTTTGAAAGCCAAGGGTAAAAGCGACATTGCGCTTTGGCCAGGCGTCGACTTCGACATGTCGGAAGAAGAAGGCCAGGCTCTGCTGGGGTCTCCGAATGGTAGGCGATGGGGGTATTTCTTGACGCAGCGGAAGAACGACATTGGCATCAAGTAAGGCTGCTGGCATCAAGCACGGTGATGTGGGCTGACTTGCTCGGTAGGACGATCAGCAAAGTCACCGTCTTCAGAGGCAGAGAAGGTGGCAATGCCATCATGGTCTTCCACGTAAGCGATATCGTTGCACCATCGAGGCGAAGGCGCGCTAGGATGTAGCCATTCTGCGCAGGCTGGCTGGCAGTAGGCAACCAAGGAAGTGAGGCAGGGGAGACGGGGCACATAGATGGAGCACATGGATCAAATCGTCGACGGAAAGACATGAGCAGCCCAGCGTGCACGAGGCGTGATGCAACCATGAACGGGCCAGACCGAATCCACTTCGGCTCCAGCCGCAGGCCACCTTAGTAACCGGCATGGGGACGCGGTGACAGCAGCCCGAAGCAGCGAGTCGAGCGTTTCAAGTCGCAGGCACGGTGGAGGGTTGACGTTTCGACGGATTGACTGCACACGCCGCCAGCCCAAGGTGCATGCGGGAGATGCGCGGGCGAGCTGTGGCCACGGTTCGTCTCCCCGGCGGAGCATTATAGTCGATCCAGGCAGGGACCACGGAGGGACGAGGGGAGGTGGAGTAGGCAGAAAAGCGAAGAGGGACAAGAGACGGGCCAAGAGACGGGCGCGCACGTGAAGACCACAGCACAGCGCGAGCGGGTGACGGATCTGCACCGCCCGTGGTACGAAAGACGCCCACGTCGTGTTTCACGCTCCTCGTCGCCTTTCCCTCGCAAACCCCGTCTTGCCTATTTCTACCACGCCCCCGTCGCCGAAAGCAGCCGAGCGAGCTCACGGGCCGCACCCTTTCCAGCGCCATCCCTGTGCTGATCACCTTTGCTTCCCCGAGACTCCTAATCCACCATGGCCCTCAGACGCTTCTCCTGAATGCCTCTCGACACCTCGACCGTCCCGCCTGACCTCAGATCGCACCCGCCATGGCCCAGTGAGGGAGTCATCTTCGTTGCGCTGCCCATCGCCGCCGCCGATCTGCTCTGCGACCTCTATACCTCCCCCCGTCACAGGGCCCAATCACAGCGCTGATCGAGCCCACCCCAGCGCTCCGCTGGTTCGCAGCAGCGACGGCTGTAAATTAATTTCTCGCTCCTCTACGACGCCTCCCGCAACGCCCCCGCTATGCACCACCGCAGCCGCAGCGAGGCTGGCGACCTCTCGTCCCCGCGCTCCAGCAGGGCTCCGAGTTTCAGCAGCGAAAGAGCCTCCGTCGCTGGCTCGGTGACCTTCCAGATGCCCTCGAGCGTCCGCCCCGCGCCTGCTTACATCGCCGCCTCGGTCGCGTCGCAGATAGTCACTGACCACCACAATGCTCATTTGCGCGCCGACGCCGACTCCGACGGCGAGGACCCCACCGCTGAGCTGTCCAACGCCCTGTTCAGCGAGCAGGCTCTTTCACTCCTAAATGCCTTCCTCGACCACCTGCTGTTCGCCTTCCTGTCAGCCGCACGCTCACCTTCGCTTACTGCAGTCCGCCCTGCCATCACCGAGGTGCTCAAGCCGCGCCTGGCTCGCGATGCCATGGCCACGGCCGACGAGGAGCTGGAAGGCCTGCTCGCCGGCGAGGACGACGAGGAGTTCCCTGCAAACGAAGGGAGGGAGCGCGAGCCGTGGAACGTGGAAAAGGTGTGGAAGCGCACCCGTCTGCGGATCATGGTGTACACACGTCTGGGAGAACTTGAGGACGAAGACGAAGAGCGCCATGTCCAGCAGGAGCGAGGCTTGAGCATGGATGCAAACGACGATGACGAAGCTGGGCTAGTTTCATGGGCCTCTGCCATCTTCCTCACCTCCATCATCGAGTACATCGCCGAGCAAACGCTGCTAATCTCTGGCCAAGCTGCCATCACCCGCACGTGCGCCAAGATGAAGAAGCAACAACCACTGGATGGCGAGGAGCAGCAACTGGAACGCATCGTTGTCGATGACTACGACGTGGAGAAGGTCGCCTTGAACTCCTCACTTGGCAGACTCTGGAGAACTTGGAGAAAGCGGGTACGCTCTCCCATTACGCCCCTCTCGCCGCGCGGCATTCGGTACATGAGCAGCTATTCGAGTCTCCACCGCCGACGCATTAGCCACGACACCGCTGATGAGTCCATCATGACGGACGGAGTTCCCGAAGTGCCTGAGCACAAGCCTACCGAGACTGAGATCGCCGCTAACATTCCCCTGCCCATGGGCGACAACGATGTGAATGAAATCGAGGTCCCTGGTCTCGCGCAAACTTTTGAGGATGATGAGGGCACTGGTGCAGACACGCCTGTGGCGCGTCCCCGCCGCCCCAGCAGCGCCATCATGCTTGCACCCGTGGAGCTTTTCAGAAGCAGGCTTTCGAAAGAGCGGCCACTCTCGATGCCTCCACCTGCCGCTCAACCTTTAGTTGTGCCCATTCAATCCGAATCGCCCATCGAAGATGACCAAGAAGAGGAGACGGACGATCTACCTTTTCAGACTCCTATGGAGGTAATGGAGGTCCCCTCTGACGACGATTCTTACATCCATGATGAGCGCCAGGAAGGAATGCACCACGGCCACGATCGAGAATCAGATGATGAGCAAGAGGCTGATGCTGACATGGTCGCCTTTGCAGCCTCTACGGGAATGGGCTTTGGTATGGGTAACGAGCTTGGCCCAATAAGCACCCAGAAAAAGAACGGCTTAGCTAAAGAGGAAGACGACATCGACACTCCTACGCAAGCAGCTTACGACAGCGGGTCCCAGGTTCTGGTCTCGAAGCGCATGTCGGTGGAGAAGGTTGGTTCCCCGGGCTTAGTACGCACTTTTTCTTCCCGGAGCTCTAGCTTGAGACGGAACGAACGTTCTCAGCCCGATTCTCCAAGTTTGGCATCGTCTGCAGAAGCGAGGTCATACCTAGATGATGCCAATTCAGACGACGATATAACAGGCCCCGAAGCGATTGGCGTCGCCCGTACTACAAACATCCCTATACCAACGCCTTCTCCTCCAGCCGATCCTAGCGCTAGCGATAAAGCTCGCGGACATGCCAAACATCCTTCACACGGAGGGTATGTGGAGGTGCTCCCACGACAAACAGCACCTTCACCAATTCAAGTTCGAAATTCCCCCACTCCCGACACCATGCGAGCTCCTCTAGATCTGCCAATCGCTCGTAGGGATGTTCCTCGCCGAGAAGTTGCGATTCCTCCCCCTGGTCCACGTGAAATCACTCCCCCAAGAACTCGCCTATCTTCTCTACAGGAAACTGAGGCGTGGCAGTCCAAGCAACAAAAGCAGCCCATTCTCCCCGAACGGTCTCCGCAAAGAAAAAACTCAACGGAGCAAGTAACAAGGACCAGCTCGACCCGTTCCCGAGAGAACTCAGGAACCAACACCGAACGTTCTGTGCATGTGAAATCCCCAGACAGTTCTCCCAACGGTCGATCTGATGCTGCTGACACCTTTGAGCCTAAGTCTAGCGTGCAACGCGTTTCATCCTCTTCTTCAACTACAAATCGATCCGTAGGTACATCCATCCTACAAAGCGCGCGTAATTCGGATACAAGTCTCAACGGCCGACCTCGCGGTCTCAGCGGCCGCATGTCCGAGGAAGACCGCCAACGCGAATTCGATACGCTTGTGAAGGGTGATGAGACTGTCAAATACACTCTCACTCCCCAATCCATGCGTGATATGGATGTAAGTCGATTAATCGTATGATTCGAATGCTCTAGCTAATCATGTTAGGAGCCTTCTGTTGTAAAGCGGGTCGAGCCTCATAAGCCCACTTCGTCAGTAACGGTGTATCCCCGCGTCTCCGCAGATAAAGATAGCCAATTCGGATCTCAGCATCTCCCAGCCCGATCATCTCCTAGGAGTCCGCAGCATCCTGTTTCTTCCCCTAGTAAGAAGCTGACGCTGGCTAAGCCTTTAGCACGAGAGCCGCGTGTAAAGGGTGAATCTATGCGCGACTTTGCCGACTTCATTCGATCAACTGGGCCCGCTCCTGGTGACGAGAAACCCTTGCAGTCACTGATTTCGCGCGATGGAACGACTCCCAAGTTGAGTAACGGAACGGTGCCTAAGCTTAATAGGAAACCATCAACACGCCAAACTAGCTCCCACTCTCATTCCGGCTCTCTAGTTAGTGAAGGCCCTTCTGCGAAACCACGTATCCACATGGAACCTCGCAGTCCTGCTGGCCAACGTAGCGGTAATGACGATTTGATTGACTTCATTAGACAAGGTCCTCCTAATGCCAGCAATGGACAGCATCGGATTCCTCGCTCTGTAGCTCCCTTCCGAACAACCGTCGACTCGGACCAGTTCGATCGCATGCTTGATGAAAACGGCAACGTCGAATCAGCATACGGTTCTCAAGTGTCTACCACTTCCAGGCAGTCTTCGCAAACTGCCAATTCGAGGACTGGGCTTCTCCCAAAACAGAACGTGACACAGCCTGCGTATTCCAACATGCCGCAAAAGTTGACGGGCAACATGTCCAATTCGGAGCCTCAAATTACTCGCACTCGCCGCCGTGTGAAGGACCCTTATGCTATTGACACTGATGACGAAGATGAGGACTTGTTGACTGCCCTTCCGAAATCCACTAGACCTCAGCGAGACGAAAGCATGATGGATTTCCTCAATAGTATGGAACCGCCAACCAACAACCAGCCCCAACCCTTCATGCTTAGCCCAGAGACTATAGCCGCTGCAAAGGCGCGCGCAGCCAAAGGCAGCAGCCATTCCTCTTCGAGCGGCTTGACATCATCAAACACCATAAGAAACAGTGGAACAGGTGGAAATACCGGGAAGCCCGGAGCTGGACCGCATGCAGTGGCATCTCCTCATGCCAATACTAGTGCTCCTCGCGCCTATAAGCCGAAGCTTCAGGCTCGAGCTGCCGCTACGAGTGACGCCCGCGCTGGCCGGTCAACTACCAATGACCTGGCCGACTTCCTTCGTAATTCAGGACCACCCGAGCCGCCTGCACCTGCACCGGGTGCTACCATCCGTAAGGAGGAGAGCAAGACGAGCAAAGCAAAGTTTTGGCGTAAGAAAACCTACCCCGATATGCCTTGATACCAACCTTTCTATTCCGAGCCTTGATCTTTCACTTTGCTTTCATAAGCACCAAACTTCCTAGGGGTCTTTTCCTGGCTCTCGAAAATTCTTGTTGATTTGATTTTATGAACTGTACGTCTTTTGGAAATGCGTTTCCGACTTCTGCTGCATGGTGGAAATGCTCGAAGGATTTTCTTTTCTTTTGGTTATTTCAAGGTAGATTGATGATTTGACTTTGAATTGTTTGCCACACCTGTTTTCCCATTCAATGCACGGAACTTTATTCAGGTGATTTGATGGGTTCTACATGATTGCGAAAGCGCAAGCCCTGATGAAAGTTTCAAGGATTGTTGTACGTATGAAGAGCTTTATTTTGTATTATTGATCTTAGCACGGAAGTTGAGATGACTTCTTGATGCATGTTGTTGATTCGTCAATTCAGGTGAATAGTAACCTGTTCACTAGTCCGGGTAGAAATTCCTCAGCCTGTTGCTCGCGCCCTCTGTCCGGCAATAGTGGTCGGATCCGGTTAGCGTTTGCGCCGTGACTAGGTGAACGCTGTCGAATTATTTCAATACCAGTCAGCTTACTCTCTCCATCCAACCTCAACCTCAACTCACTCAACCTCGTTTCGAGAGAATAAAAGACAAAACTGCAGGAATTCAATATGCCGTCCACCCAATCAACACTCCCCATATCGGACATGCCCGCCCTTCAATACGATCACTCCTCCCCCACCATCGCCTCTCTCATTCGCACTGTTATCACCCAATCGCACACCATAGCCCACTCGACCGTCCCTTCCGACCTGCTCTCCAAATCTTCAACGCCCCATTCCCCAGCACCCTCAGCCCAGCTCCCCAAAGCCGTCTTTTACCCTCGCTCCACGCGCGATACATCGATCATCCTAAAGGCATGCCACGAGCACAAAGTTGCGATCACGGCGTTTTCGGGAGGCACCAGTCTGCCGGGTGCACTAGCGAATGTCAAGGGAGGCGTTTGTGTGGATTTTGGAGAGATGAGAGAGGTGAGGGGCAATGAAGAGGGGGATTTGGATGTTTGGGTGCAAGCGGGGGTTGGCTGGGTGGAGTTGAATCAGTGAGTGTTGGATAATTTAATTATTATTTTTTCCTGTTAAAAGGAGAAAGTTCCAAGACTGAGTATTAAATTCAAGAAACGCTGATTATGGAGAAGCTATCTTAAACCCCAGGGATTGTTCTTCCCGGTTGATCCGGCGCCTGGGGCGAGGATAGGTGGCATGGTGAGTTGTTCCCCTTCTTTCTAAACAAAGGTGCATAATTCTAAGGCATGATGCTTGGTAGATCGCCATGTCATGCTCCGGCACAAACGCTTACCGCTACGGCACCATGAAAGAATGGGTCATCTCTCTCACCGCCGTCCTCCCCGACGGTACCATCATCAAGACGCGCAACCGCCCCCGCAAATCTTCTGCCGGCTACGACCTCAATCACCTGCTCATCGGCTCCGAGGGTACGCTTGCGCTCGTCACAGAGGCAATTCTCAAGGTCACAGCCCTCCCGCAGAACCTACATGTGGGAATGGCCACCTTCCATGAGATGCAGCACGGCGTGGACACTGCAATTACCATCCTACGTAGCGGGCATCAACTTGAGGCCATTGAACTTATGGATAAACCGTCCACCCAAGCGATCAACCACTCAGGTCTCGCATCCGAACGCCTCGTCGAGACGCCCACTCTCTTCGTCAAGTTCGCAGGCTCCCGTGAGACAGTTACTTCTCAAATCTGCTTTCTACAAGAAACCTGCGCTGCCCATTCATCGCTCTCCGTAGACGTCTCTGGCGAGCAAGCTAGAATTGACAGCATATGGGGCGCACGCAAGTGTCTAGGCAACGCGTTCGTTAGCATGAAGAAAACCCCCTCCGACATCTTCCTCAGTACCGACGCTGCGGTGCCCATATCCCGCATGGCGCGGCTCGTCGAGCAGAGCGAGCGCATCGTGCGCGCTGAAGCGGGCGACTGGTTCTGCGCGAGCGTCGGGCATGTTGGGGATGGGAACGTGCACACGGCGATTGTGTGTCCCGGTGAGGCGCGGGAGAAAGCGGAGAAGGTGCTCGAGAAGATTCAAAGGCTAGCACTTGACCTCGAGGGCACAATTACAGGGGAGCATGGGATTGGGACGAAGCTGAGGGGGTTGTTGGTAGAGGAGGTGGGGCCGGAAGGGGTGGATCTGATGAGGAGGGTGAAGATGGCAGTGGATCCCAGGGGGATTTTGAATCCGGACAAGGTGGTTGTAATATTTAAAGAGACGGGCGTGGCAGCGAAGCTGTAGCGATCAAGGCGTGCAACTGAATACAAAAACTATACAGGGGTTCTGGTCGTAGCCACCCTTCAAGTTGCTTGCATATGTATGGAGCTCGGCCAAGGATGACCCGAATTCGGGTCCCGCTTGGCGGTTTTTCCGTCTTGGCCTCCGCAATGGAGATGCCCCCGCCATCGACGCACTCGCTTCATGGGGAAACGCGAAAGGGCTTGAGAGGACGGCATCTGATCTCATAGGACATCGAATATATAGGCCATGGCATCTTTTTCTCCCAGAAGATGTATCTTTCGCGCCAAAGGTCAGAGAAAAGAAACCTAATATTCAACACGCATTCCATCATCTTGTTTTCTTTGGCCAAGGTCAGTATTTAGGAATATTACACCCATCGTTTCAGTCCTGACTAGGCATTCTTTTGTTCAGGACTTTGTATACTGTAACAAGCGGCCTCGGTATTTACAATGATTTTCTCTGGATGGTTCTACCTAGCCTTGGGCGCTGCAGTGAATGGCCAGAGCGTATCGCGCAGCACTCGCGATGGCCGACCTACATGTACCGTGTATCCAAATAAGACAAACGCGACAGACGATGTCCCTACCATCTTGGAAGCATTCAAGGACTGCGGGAACAGTGGGAATATAGTATTCCCAGCTGGAAACACATATCATATCAACTCTCGTCTAAATCCGGTTGTCAACGATGTGACAATTGATTGGCAAGGAGAGTGGTTATTCTCCCAGGATTTGAACTACTGGCGTAACAATTCGTACCACATTGCGTTCCAGAACCATGCCGCTGGCTTTGTTTTAACGGGCGATCACATCCGCATTGATGGGTATGGCATTGGAGGGATCAATGGAAATGGCCAGGTTTGGTACTATGATGAGCGAGGAAATCCTCCCGTCAGCCCTGGTGCCACTCGCCCCGGTCGCCCCATGCCCTTCGTCTTCTGGAACGTGTCAGATGTTCGAGTCAAAAACTTCTACGTTGTGCAGCCCCCGCTGTGGAGCATCAACATCATGAACGGAACCAACATGGTCTTCGACAACATCTACACTAACGCAACGAGCCCTGAGGCACCTACAGGATACAACTGGGTACAGAACACCGACGGCTTCAACACCATGGACTCGCGCAACATTCAGCTCACAAACTTCGTCTATCAGGGTGGCGACGACTGTATCGCTATCAAGCCTCGCAGTTACGACATCTATATGCGCAACATCACCTGCCATTCAGGCAACGGCATCGCTATCGGCTCGCTGGGCCAGTACCTTGACGACGCATCGGTCGAGAACGTACACATTGACCAAGCAACCATCATCAAGGGCGGAGCCCAGAACTCCATCGGTAATGCCGCGTACATCAAGACGTGGGTCGGCGAGCTCGTCAAAGGCGGTGACCGCGACTACGAGTCTGACTACCAGCCCCGAGGCGCAGGCTGGGGCGCCGTGCGTAACATGCTCTTCAGCAATTTCCGGGTGTATGGCGCGAATGCCGGGGGCGTCATTTCACAGAACAGCGGCGACAACGGGACGTTCAAGGGGACGTGAGTGCACTTGGATAATTTCACATTTACCTGGTTCTAGAAAACTAATGGTGATAGCTCGAATATGCTCGTTAGTAATGTCGCCTTTGTTAACTTCACCGGGTACCTGAACGGTAAATCCACGACGGCGAGCGTGAGTTGTTCCATGCGCCAGCCGTGTTACAATATCCAGTATAGTAATTACACGCTATACACAAGCGCGAATCAGACGAGCACAGGCAAGGCGAGTTGCAAGTGGACTGCTCCTGGAGGTGTGCATGGTGTGGCTTGCTAAAGGAATCTTTAGAACAACAATGGATTCGCAATCTATTTCAGTTGACTATGCTGATATCATTAAGCTTCCCTGGTGAGCACGTCTGGGGTGAAAAGAGTCCAAAAGTCATCTAAGTCTATAAGTCCAGGTCCGTACTAAATCAAGAGAGTAATAGCGTAGTCCATGCACGCTGACTCCATCCAATCCACTCGCCCCTCCATGCTAGCATTCTAGTATTCTATATATCGAGTGTGGGAACTAGACGGGACAAATTCTAGACGAGAACAGCTACTCATACATAAAGTCATGGCCCAGCGCGAACCGCCCGATTTCGGGCATTCACCCAACCAGCAAGATCGCCGTGCCTAAAGTGCTGCAAGCGCACAGGCTTCGTATGCGATTGCTTCGGCGGCATCACTTTGGGGCTCGTCATCGCCTTCGCACTCTTCCTTTTCTCTTCCCGATCGCCCTCCCTGGCAACGTGGCTCACTTCCTGCTCGACAGGAGCATACTTCGAGAGCGTCATACTGCTTTGTTTCCTTTGAGCAAGTGGGGCTAGCTGCTTCTTCTTATCTTTCTTAGGATACACTTTGCGCTTGGAGGGCTGTTCGAACGGTTTTGCGGCATCCTCGCTGACGCTGACATTCATCGACACGGTACTGTGGGTATCGGACGGCCAGGAGAATTGTGAGAGGCGGCGGAGGAAAACTTGGGATTTATGCACCGGAGTAGGGGTGGGATCTGATTGAGGGCGAATGGCAGAGGTTGTAGCATCTCTATGAAGGATGACCGAGGGTAGTGATGGGGATATGGCGTGAGACGTGTTACCAAAAGGTGCGGTTAGACTGGGGTCAACAAGAGTGTTTGACCTAGCGACGGAGGACCGCTTGGCTGTGGTGTCCGGTACAAACCGTACATTTTCAAGAGGGCTGGCCGTTTTACTGTGGAGCTGCACGCGCTCAGCAGTCCTGTCTATCGGGAAATCCTTGCGCTGAAAGGCACCCTTTGTACCGGAATCTAAGGCGCGCTTCAAGCTGCTCATTTGGTCGAAGTCGTGGGCCAAGGATATGGCGGGCTCACCGGCCTCTTCCTCATCATTTTTCCTTTGCAGCATCACCTGGCGCTCGATCCAGGTCGGACCGTGGCTCTGAATTGCCATCTTTTCCTTGTACCAGCGCGGCACCTTGTGGAAGCCAGTGATCTGGCGCAACATATCCACCGGCGGCATCTCGTGCTTGTATCTACAGTGGTCTCCCCACCTGCACTCTCCATGCTGAATCCAATGGTTGCAGTATACTTTTTCATTTGCTTGTCCGGGTGCTTTGGTTCCCTGGACAGGGTGCACAGTGCGATTGGGCTGGCCATGATCATGAGTAGCTGGAACGCTGCCTTCTTTGGTATTCTGGTAGTTGTTAAAATTGTGAGCACAGTTTACATTGTGGGCTTTCTTACTTCGGGCTCGACTGCAGGCGATGAAGGCGAGTCTTGGATGACTCTTGTCGGCTTCTCTACAAAGATCGGGGATTGGGGTGATGAAGGCGGCTGATATTTTGCGTCATACCTGGAACCCGCCAAGATGCCGACCACCTTTTTGTTGACATTGTAATCTGGCGCGCGAAACTGGGGAGTCTGCTCGGAACCAAGCTGAAGAGAGGCGCTATCTATACTGAGAATAGATGGAGATTCGGTGGTTTCATCGACGAATTGCCACTTCTGCTCAGATATCTGGCGGTGGTTTAGCTGTCGCGGAACTCCTGGAATTTGGAATGAGAGATGGTCGACAGGGACAAGGGGAACCATGATATTGTCTGGCTGTCGAACGATATAGTATCGGCTGCACGTTACCGATGGCGGAGGGGACTCCGACTGTGTGGCCATTGGGACGGTAGTCTCAAGGGTTACACTAAGGTTAGATTCGGAGATCAGCGTGGCGCAACTGAGTGCTTAAGGCTAGGGAGTTGTATCGGTAGTCGTAGGAGATGAGCATATTGCAAGTGGTGATATACGTGCAGCTTCTTTGTTATCATGTTTGCGATACGTGGCTTGAATGTTTGTTTAAGACAAATAGCAATCTAACATGCAGCCTGAGACCTGCGCATAGTCAGTGTAAGCCTTTCTGGAGTTAGAGTCGTTCCGTTGGCAAGATTGGTAAGATTAGGCTGGCTCGTTAAACAACCTATTTGCATACAGGGCAGTAATGCTGCAGGCGCCGGACATAATCCCGACAGCTGCTCATACATGGAGGTACCGTCAAACTAATAGGCCATCCGGAAAATAGATGACTGGTCAGAAATTAGAGAATTACATGTGATATAAGAAAGCGGTGGAATGATGTGTTTCGAAGTCGGCGGTGTTTCCATGTACGGAGGGTGGTCTCCGGACCATTTAGTTTGTATATCATCAACAACGGCTCTGGCACGATTCGACTTATTCAAACAAGCTTCCACAAGACCATAGGCAGAGCAAACCTCGCTGACTGCAGGCCATGCGACACATAGCCACAAATACAATTGGCCTTTTCGAAGTGCACGCTGTGGTTATGAGGATGAAAACTTGCACACGGGGCTGTGGATAGAATTCACCACATGCCAAGCCAAAATGCCTCCGATATCCTGAAATAATGTTGAACACATGTCGCACGGGCCAGAAGCTTTGATTTTCTCACTGGGCGAGCATGAACGCGTCCGTGTCTCGGATGAAAATACGAGCGGGATAGAAGGGTTGTGCATGAGAATGCAAGCGTTGGGGGTACTCCGTCCTGTTGTGTCGTGAGACGGAGCAGGCAAAGATTCGCCGGGGGGATCGTGCGACAAGGTGCTCGGCCTGCCGATCGGAGCGGTCGAGAAGATGTGCTCACCTGGCCACCCTAGACGATTTGGACCACGTTTCTTGTAGTCAGTTGTCATGCAAGCCACTCCCCATAACGCGTATGAGTGCCTAGCTCCGTGCAATTACCGTAGCCACGGCGCATCCGGCTCTTAACAGCGCAAGGCAAAGCGGTCGTGGACACCTCGCTTTGCCTGCTTTGACTGGTTCCCAATCGCCGGAAGCTGTCTCTGGCTGATCCACCGCGACCCGTGCAATAAAGTTCTCGCGTCCCAAAGTATAATTCGCACGGACACGGTCCAGCCATGGTTAGTGGCCAGCCCCAAATATCGTGTGCCCGAACTGGCCATGCGCTTGCCATCACGGGAGCGCTAATGGGTTTTCTATGATCGCCTGGAACGATTTGCATGTTTTTATGAATCAGGAACAAAACTGCCGAACCACAGATAAGGGTTGTGTGGAGGCAGGTAGCTTGAACCTAAGACACCGGTGGTCGGTTCTATCATCTCCTGATATCATATGCCTCTGCCTGCTATCCCAGAAGTCTGCTAAGAATCTGGTTCGATGTTTTGCGCTGCCAGTGACCGTGCTCATGATCCCTAATCATATCATTCCTAGGAGTAGAGCATTCACAGACAAACCGCGCCCCTAGCATATCCAACTAAAATATAAAAAATCAAGCTGATTGCACGGAATGAAGGATCTGGCACGGGGAAACACTGTGCTTGCGATTGCCATCCTGTTCTTCCTATTGTCATGGCTCACCGTTAGCCTACGCATCTATGTTCGGGCTGCCCTCCTCAGGACCTGGGGAAAGGATGATTGGGCTATGTTGACTACTGTGGTAAGTAATGCAAGCATCAAGCCTTTGCTTCATTCCTGAACATGTTACTCATTGTCGCAGCTCATTTTCACCGTATATCTTGCATTCCAGATGATAGCGGCAGTGCATGGGACGGGACGGCATCGTTGGGATCTCAGCGATGAAGACGCGAAGATCGCGCTTCTGGTAATTGTTGGCATTCTTCGCTTGTTCACAACGCTGAATAATGATTTAGTTCTGGTACCTGTGTGAACTGCTCTACGTTCTCAGCAATTGCACGCTCAAAATTGCTCTTGGCATTTTTTATCTTCGTGTATCCATAGAACGTTGGCATATCTGGTGTATCAGGACCCTCATGGCCGGGACTGTTCTATTTGGCCTTGTGTACTTCTTTCTGGTCATGTTCCAGTGTCTCCCAAGTCAGTTCGCCCTTCCCGTTTCTGCTGTCGTAGCTGACAGCAGCTAGTCTCCGAGTTTTGGAACAACCACCCAGCGACTAGCAAATGCATCCCTAGAGCTCCTACATTGGGTATAACTTATGCACTTGGAATCGTGAATGCCTTTGCTGATTGGGCATTTGGGATTCTACCCTTCTTCATCGTTTGGAGTTTACAAATGAACCTGAAAACGAAGATTCTGACGGTTGGTATCCTAGCTTTTGCCTCGATGTGAGTCCGATTATACAGTTGTTCAAATGCTTTGTTAATAGCCATTCAGCGGGAGCACTGCGACTATTGTCAGAATGCAATACATCAAAACGCTCACCAATGGGGAGGATTTTCTCTGTAAGTTAGTTTAAGATTCCCTTTTCAACAAGCTTTGCTTATTTTACTAGATGCCACAGTAGAAGTTGCGATTTGGAGCACCGTCGAGCCGGGTATTGGCATTACGGCCGGAAGTATGGCAACACTGCGTCCTCTTCTCCAGACTCTACTTTGGCGCATGGGACTAGCATCCCAGCCAGAATCAGTACGGCGGGGAACACCTGGCATTAGTGGAAATAGCGGTCCGAAGCGGAGTCGACGAGGTTATCGGCAGAGTTTTGAGGTTTTGGACCTTGTGCCATACGACCGCACTACATCGACTATTATTAGCGGCCCTCCGCCGCGCAAGAAGACTTGGATGACATCAACTCGCTCTTCCGAACGTCCTGCGCAAAAAGATAAAGCAGACGATGCCATACAACAGCATGTCCCTATTGAACAGGAGATTGAAGGCCCTCCTCAACTACAGCTTCGTGACAGTTTACGATACAGCTTTACCAGAGATACTATTCTGAGCAAGAAATCACCGCTGACGCGTAGTTACGGCTCTAGCTATGCCTAAATAATGGGTGAACGCCGCGCATAGTCTTTCACTAACTGTTTGATTACTCCGTTATTATTTCCTACTTTACTTACACCAGCACACAAAAGCTACAACAGCAGTGCTTTCTCCGAGTAGAAGCAAGCCGCAACTCGATCCTAGTAATCCTGCTATTTACATCGCGACACGAGTCACACCTTGTTCATTCAGATGGATTGTGGCCCACTAGCCCTTATAAAAGGCACACAATTGCTTTGAGTACGCCATCTGTCTGCAACAAGATTGTTCTTGCTCTGGCTGAAGGTGCGCTGCTATAGATCAATTTTCAAGGATCACGTATACTGACGGAACAAAAAGAATATCGAAAATGCAACAGGCGGAGAATTCGACCGATACCACAGCATACATTGTCACAAAGTCCTTCTCCCTTGATCCAGTCTCACGCTTCATTCACCTCTTCACATACGCAAAAACGGTCATACAGCAATATGGCCCCCACACCACTCTCCCAGGAACAAATATTTTTGTCCGGAGCGGGAAACCACGCCCAGATGCTCATGAGCTACCACCGCCCAAACTCGTTGCCACATCTCTTGCCGCAGCACAAGACGCTCTACCAACAACGCAGCCCGCTGGTCCCGCGAAAGCCGATCTCCAAGTCTTCAAGCTACTTTGGGACGCCACGACCGACGTGCTCGACATTGCGGTCGACGCCCGTGAACTCAGTCAAGAGACGTTTGAATGGGGCGTCTTCGGTCTGGCTGCGGGTTACATCTTCATGCGTAGTGAGCTGCCTGTCGATCGCCAGTACTTCTTGTCGCTCAAAGGCCGTCTTCATACCGCGTTGATGATGCTGCCATCATTGAGCAACTCACAGCAACGCGATAGAGAGAACCGCGCTAAATCCCCTACGCAGCGTCTACATGGGTTGGTCAAAACGAGGCGCGAGACGCATGTGTGTGCTACATTGTTGATGAAGAAGATGAAGGATGAGTTGTGGGATAATGTGCGTTGGTATCATGGGATTGCAGTCGCAGAACGGTGGGTATATGGCTTAGGATTAGACGAGTAGATGCAAGACTGCCGTATGTAGCAGTATACCGTGTAGATTAGTACATCACTGCACTTGGTTCGTCTGAAACTATTAAATTTGAGAAAACAAAAGACCGGAAACGCTATAGAGGGACACTACAAGAGTGTGCTATAATAAAAAAATCAAACGCTGCCTGCCTCGAGTGAAAACAAATCTCTTACAACTTATTGACCAATTGCGAGGCCACCGCAATTCATTGTTTTTAGCCTTGGCTGTTCACTACTTTGAGTCAACTCTTTCGCGATGCTGATTCTTGCGTGAGCCATGGGACCGGATATTAGCGTGTATAAATGTTATTACAGTTGGTTAATACTCAATCGAACCAATTATCCACAAATTCGTATAAACGCACCCCGGGCTAGGGCCTCTCTTGAAAGCAGCTCTAAGGAGTTGGGGGTTACGAGGGGGCGGTTCGATTTTTGTAGGCGACGTTTTCTTTTTTGCCTTTTTTGAACGACTCGAAAATTAAATTTGAAATCACATCAAGGCATTGCCAACACGCCGAGGAATGAATGAGATTTCTCTGTGGGATGCTTAGAGTCGAAAATGTTTATTGAAGTAACAATTTTTTTCCAAACATTGTCTATGTTCAACTCTACCGTCACTATTCCGCCCCCACTTGTTGAAACGAAGAAGCAGATGAGTCAGCAGCATCTTTGACGATTATCGAAAGGGATAAAGGATTATACTCCGATGATTATTCTCTACAAGCTGGAAATGGAGGGATGAACAGCGGAACATGACCGCCCGCACGCTTGTCTTTAACAGTGCCATTTTGCACAGCATGACTACCATGGCTTCAGTCTCAGCTCTTACCGCACATGACACGAATAGGGATGCATAACAAAATGAATGTAGGTCAGAAAGAGTTTTGTAGTCGCAAGGCACTATGCAATAACATCGCCAAATCTATTCCTACCTATTGATCGACATCTATCCCCAACTGTTTAGCAAGCACCACAAATCCCCCATCTCCTTCTCCAATTGTCAAATCTGGAATGCTTTCTCCCTTTAACTCAGGAGTCTTCTCTTCCAGCGGCCTCTCCACATAAATAGCCCGGAAACCACACGCTTTGGCCCCTTTCAAATCATTTAGATGCGCCGCAACGAGCCCACACTCCTCAGGCTTCACACCCATTTTCTCCGCTGCACCCAAATACACCTTGGGATTCGGCTTGAACGAGTTGAACATGTCAGCCGAATAGACGTGCGCGAAAGGGATGCTACTGTAGGCTACTAGTGACTGTAGGAGCTCGCTGTACGTGTTACTTAGGGCGACGGTGTGGAAGCGCGTATTGAGAAGGGTCAGGCCACGGCAGGTATCGGGCCAGGGAGTGAGGCGGTGCCACACGCGACCGAGATGCTCGAGCTGCGATGTGTTCCAGAGCGAGCCTTCTCCGACACAACTGTCTCCTTGCTGGGTGACCAAGCCACGACGGGCGAGTAATTTAGGGAGTGCTTCAATGCGATGCTTATCAACGGCGCGCCAGTCGACGGCGCCGTGCTTTGCGATACACGAATGAACGAACTCGTTCTCCTCCTTATTCCATTCCTGTTGCTCTTAGTATCTGGATAGCGTCAATATCAGTGAGTAACCGACCCCTGCCAGCTCGAGCCACTCCTCGTAGGACTTCCAAGGACGTAAGTATTATGTACGGGTTCAAGGGAGAGCCAATGGCTTGGCGGCGTACCATATCAGCCGTCTTAACTCGGATATCGCCGCTGATTGATGACACGTCTGACTTGAGGGCCTCTTGGGCGGCTTTCCATAGTTCGTCTCCTACCGGCGCTCTCTGGGCTACGCACGTCCCAAAGACGTCGAAGAAGAGGACGCGCAGTTGTGGTGTAGTTGTCATACTTGTGACCTTGTATCAAACGAGAAACGCGACTAATGACATATGGGAGTGGATGTGTCTTGGCCATGTAATGAACGGGAATAGCCCCGCACTAGGCGTAAAAAAGACGGACACGTGGATGCCTATGGGGTAAAGCTAGTGTGATGTAGCACAGGTAAGCGATGACGCAAAGTATAACATCGTGTACGCTAACGCTTGCCATATACGAAACCCTCGATCCAGGCTCATCGCCTTATGAAGTGGATGCGGTACTTCTGCTGGAGAAATGGCTTTAGTTTACTTTCATTCCTTTTACATGGAAGTTAGAATGGCAATAACTGCAAGCAATCCGGAGTAACAAAATACATCCGCGAGTTGCTTTGTCTGTGACTTGGAAAACGTCGCCTAAAGAAAGCCAGTGCGCTCTTCAGGTGTGCAGTCACTGTGGAGAAGCTTCCTTTCCTAGTGTGAGGTTCGTTCTTCTATCAGTCCTCGTCCAGCTTTCTGTATGTTCGCCTTTCCTGTCATGTCAGGCTCACTAGGCGTCCGGACATTACAGACACGAATACACGAATACTGCCGCGGCCTAAGAGGCCGTAACCTGGGCCAGGTTTGTGCTCGACTGTAGTGGGTATTGTATCCATAATCAGAGATAAAAATATCAAGAAAAGAAGTATTTGGGGGGGGGGGGGTGGGGACAGACA
>Ga0247757_10000492_pt1 | contig 32242 bp, 22 predicted proteins | sample UWRJL126311R4_FD_180929 | JGI IMG/M metagenome (GOLD analysis project Ga0247757, IMG submission 180929) | Plant litter microbial communities from Arlington Agricultural Research Station in Wisconsin, United States - UWRJ-L126-311R-4 | ecosystem: Environmental > Terrestrial > Plant litter >... | reverse complement strand
GTCAGTCGCTGGTCCGATTCAGCCTATTGGCCCTAGCGGCCAAGTACGCTTCGGACGCGCTCTTGATTCGGCTCATCAACGGAGCGTTCCCGCGGCTATCCGAGCTCCCCTTGATGCTGCTCAAGGACGTGGGGATGTGGGGAGTGTGGCTGGCTGGCGCCATCCGCCGGCGGGTCATGTGGCGGGGTCACGCCATGCTGATTGGTGAGGGTTCTCGGCTTTACCCCGACCACCGCCAAGCCAATCGCCAGCCCGCCATCGCGCGCGCCTAGCCGGCCTGCCCGGTCGGCCAGTTTGGGGCTACAATGCCCCTGCCTGGTCGTTTATCCAGGAGTGCTACCCGCTCGCCACGCAATCGTCACAATTTCCCGGTACCCGGTTTCTCGGATGACACGCATTCTGATCGTCGAAGACGAACCCGATCTCCAGCAGGTGCTGGAGTACAATTTGCGCCAAGCTGGCCACGAAGTATTCGTGACCAAGTTGGGTAGGGAAGGTTTGCGCATCGCGCGCGAGCAAAAGCCCGAAGTCGTGCTGCTCGACTTGATGCTGCCCGACATCGCCGGCACCGAGGTGTGCAAGCAGCTCAAGGAGGCTGCGGCCACCAAATCGATCAACGTCATCATGCTCACCGCCCGCGGGGAGGAGATCGATCGCGTGGTCGGCTTCGAGCTGGGCGCGGACGACTACGTGACCAAGCCGTTCAGCGTGCGTGAGCTGCTGCTGCGCATCCAAGCCATCGTGCGCCGCGGCAAGACCGAGCAGAAGGACTTGGAGGCCACGGTCGAGTTCGGCAAACTCAAGATCGATCGCGAAGCCCACCGCGTTTGGGTGGAAAGCTTGGAGATTGAACTCACGGCGCTCGAGTTCAAGCTGCTGGTCACGCTCTACGACCGCAAGAACCGCGTGCAAACGCGCAGCACGCTGCTCGACGACGTGTGGGGAATTCAAGCCGACATCACCACGCGTACGGTGGACACGCACGTGAAGCGACTGCGTGAGAAACTCGAAGCCGCGCGTGACTACGTGGAAACGGTGCGCGGCGTAGGTTATCGCTTCGTCGGCACCCCCGACGAGGCGACGACTTGAAATTCGGGATCCGCGCCAAGCTATTTCTGATCTCGCTCGGCGTGATCATCCTCTCGGTGGTCGTGGCCTATGCATACTCGAGCGATCGCCTAGAACGCGAATTGACCGAGCGCGTACGCGCGGAGTTGATCGTGCGCGCCAAATTGGTCGCACTCGGGGCAGAGTCCTCGTACGCACTTTGGGAAGACGCTCCGCGCTGGCATGATTTGGCCCGAGACCTCGGCCAACGCGCCAACGCCGAAGTGACCTTGATCCGCAAAAACGGCGATATCCTCGGCGATTCGCACCCGCACGACGACCCCGTGCGGCTCGGTGAGCGGCCCGAGGTGCGCGGGGCCATGGCGCTCACCGGCGCCGCGCCGGGCTACACGTCGATCGTCGACGGGCATCTGCTGGTCGTCGCGGTGCCGTTCTCGCGCAACGACGAACTGGCGGGCGTGGCACGCGTCGCGTTGCCCCTGACCGAGATCGACGACGCGCGCGCGGAGTTGGCCAAGACCTTGAGCGTCGCGACGGCGCTCGCCTTGGCCGCGGCGATCGTCGTCTCGTCGCTGGCGGCGCAGCTTGCTTCGCGCACGGCGCGATCATTGACCGAAGTCGCGCGGCGCATGGCCGACGGCGATTTGAGCACGCGCGCCCGTCAAACCGGCGATGACGAATTCGGCGAACTCGGGCGCGCGCTCGATCAGTTGGCAAAGAATTTGTCGCGCACCCTGGGCGAGCTGCGCGAGGAACGCGATCGCTTGGGCGGGATCTTGGCCAGCATGCAAGAAGGCGTGTTGCTGCTGGATGGTTCGGGTCACATCTACGTGCTCAATCCCTCCCTGCGCGAGATGTTGCTCGTGGGGCCGGATTCCGTGGGCAAAACCGTGCTCGAGGTCGTGCGTCACGCAGAGCTGAAAGAGCTGCTCGACCAAGGCCGCCGTTCGCTCGAGCCGGTCACACGCGAGATCGATTTTGGTACACTGCAGCCGCGCCGATTGCTGGTGCGAGCCGCCCAGTTGCCTGGCGATCAGGGCGGACTGTTGGCGGTGTTCGTGGACGTGACCGAGGTGCGGAGGTTGGAGTCGCTGCGCCGCGAGTTCGTGGCCAACGTCTCGCACGAGCTACGTACCCCGGTGACGGCGGTGAGGTCCGCGGCAGAGACGCTGCAGAATGCCGCGGCCGACGATCCGGTCGCGGCGCGTGCGTTCATCGGCATCATCGAGCGCAATGCGGAGCGCCTGCATGACTTGGTCGAAGATCTGTTGGATCTGTCGCGCATCGAGTCGCGCGGTCTGAAGCTGAACATCGAGGCGTTGGACGTCGACCGCGTGTACGATCAAGTTCTGAGTCTATTCAGCGAACGCGCCGCCAAGCGCGGCACGGTGCTGGAGAACGAGGCGCAAGACGAGCTGCCGCGGGTGCTCGCCGATCGCCGCGCGCTCGAGCACGTGCTCACGAACTTGGTCGACAACGCAGTCAAATACTGCCCCAACGCCACGATTCGCTTGCGCGCGATCGCGCACGAACAGAGCGTCGAGCTATTGGTCGAAGACAACGGACCGGGCATCGAAGGGCGGCACCTGCCGCGCCTGTTCGAGCGCTTCTACCGTGTCGACGCGGGGCGCTCGCGCGATATCGGCGGGACGGGACTCGGCCTGTCGATCGTCAAGCACATGGTGGAAGCCATGGGCGGCAGCGTGCGCGTAGAAAGCAAGCCCGGAGTGGGTACCAAGTTCGGAGTCGTGCTCAAAAGCGAGCCGACCGAAGCCAAACGTGCCGTCGCCTAGTCAATTCCTTGTAAGCGGGAATAGGGCAAGCGCAAGTACTGAACGGACAGTTCCGTAAGGGTGTCCAAAGTGGCCAATTGGCGGCATTTCTGACCGTGCCAAACGGCCTCGAAGTCCCTATGTAACGATTTGATGGCAGAGCTCTTCACGCCATGACTCGTCGCTCGAGATCGCGTACCACGCACCTCAGCAATTGTGTTTCAAGTGACGAGGAAGGTCGATAAATGATCTCGGTTACCCGCTTTGCGACGACGACCGTCGCGTTCATCAGCTTGGTTGGTTTGTCGCTCGGTTGCGGCAAGAAGGAAGCCGCCCCCGCGGAGGGCACCGCGAGCGCTTCTGCCGCGCCGGTCGCAGCCGCCGGCCCGGTCACCCTGCAAGGGTCCGGCGCCAGCTTCCCGGCTCCGCTCTACTCGCGGTGGTTCCGTGAGTTCGGTGAGAAGAACAAAGACGTGCGCGTCAACTACCAGTCGACCGGTAGCGGCGCCGGCATCAAAGCGTTCATCGCCGGTCAGACCGACTTCGGCGCGAGCGACGCGGCGATGACCGACGAAGAAATCAAAGAAGCCAAAGACAACGTCATCCTGTTGCCGATGACCGCGGGCAACATCGTGCTCGCCTACAACCTCGAAGGTGTGACCGATCTGAAGCTGTCGCGCGAAGTGTACGCGGGTATCTTCCTCGGCACCGTCAAGAAGTGGGACGACGCGAAGATCGCCGCCTCGAACCCGGGCGTGAAATTGCCGAAGCAAGACATCTCGGTCGTGCACCGTTCGGATGGCAGCGGCACCACCTTCGTCTTCACCCAACACTTGGCCGCCATCAGCGAGAAGTGGAAAGCGGGTCCGGGCGTGGGCAAGTCCGTGGAGTGGCCGGTCGGCGTCGGTGGCGCCAAGAACGACGGCGTGTCCGCGCAGATCAAGCAAACCCCGGGCGCGATTGGCTACATTGAGTACGCATTCGCGGCCAGCACCAAGCAGCCGAGCGCGTTGCTCGAGAACAAGGCCGGCAAGTTCGTGGCCCCCTCGCTCAAGGGCTCGGCGTCTGCCCTCGCCGCCGTCGAATTGCCCGCTGACAACCGCGCTTGGGTGACGGACCCGGCGGGCGACGACTCCTACCCCATCGTCACCTACACCTGGATTCTCGCGCACAAGAAGTATGACGACAAAGCCAAGAGCGCCGCACTGAAGAGCGTGCTCAAGTGGAGCCTGACCGATGGTCAGAAGCTCTCCGAGAGCTTGTTCTACGTGCCGCTGCCCGAAGCCGTTGCGAGCAACGTGCTCAAGGCTGTCGATACGATCGAGTGAGTGATCCCAAGCCCACGCGCTCGGAGAATAACATGGCAGACATCGGCATCAAACAAGCGCCCGCGGGTCCCGACCTTTCGGAAGCCTTTCGATCGCCGGTGTCTCGCCCTCCGAGCGCTTGGCAAAAGAACTTCGACGTCGCCTTCAAGTATATCGCGCACGCCTTCGGTGCCGGCGTAGTGCTCTTGTTGGCGGGCGTCGTGTTCGAGGTCATGCGCCACGCCAAAACGGCGATGGCCGACTACGGCCTCGGCTTTCTGACGACTTCCACGTGGGACGCGAACCGCGCCGAGTTCGGCATCCTGGCCGAAATCGTGGGCACTCTTTACACATCGATTTTGGCGCTCGGCATCGGTGGCTTCCTCGGCATCACGGTCGCGCTGGTCCTGAGCCAGGGCTTCGTGCCCCGCCGTCTCGAGATCGTGATGAAGAACGTCATCGAGCTCTTGGCGGCTATTCCGAGCGTGGTCTACGGCCTTTGGGGCATCTTCGTGCTCGTCCCCGCCGTGCGCGGTCCTGCCGGTTGGTTGAACGAACACTTCGGCTCCATCCCATTCTTTTCTACGCGCTTGAGCGGCCCCGGCATTCTGCCCGCCTCGCTCGTGCTCTCGATCATGATCCTACCAACGGTCACGGCCATCTCCCGTGAGGCGATGGCCGCGGTGCCCAAGCGCTTGGCGGCGGCTGCCTACGGCCTCGGCGCTACTCGCTGGGAAGTGATCTTCAAAGTTACTCTGCCGACCGCGGTGGGCGGCATCTTCGGCGCGCTGGTGCTCGGTTTCGGCCGCGCCCTGGGCGAAACGATGGCGCTCGCGATGTTGGTCGGCAACGCCAACGTCTTCGGCTTGTCCCTCTTCTCACCCGGCAACACCCTCGCTGCGCTGCTCGCCAATCACTTTCCGGAGGCCGGCAAGGTCGAGGTCGGCGCGCTAATGTACGCCGCGGTGGTGTTGATGTTGATCACGCTCGCCGTGAATGCGCTCGGCTCGTTCCTGATGTTGCGCACCACGCGCGAATTGAAAGGCCTCGGCTGATGGCACACGCCGCTTCGAGTTCGCAAGACGTTCCTTCGCAGAACAGGTCTTTTCACAAGTCGCTCGGTGAGCCGCGCACGCTCGTCAACACGGGCCTCACCGCGCTTGCGGTGGGCCTGAGCCTGATCGCGATGTTCCCCTTGTTCTCGGTGCTGTACATGCTGCTCGTCAAAGGCGCAGCGCTGCTCAGCCCGAGCCTGTTCAGCGAGCTCACCCCGGGCGCCGGCATGGAGGGTGGCGGCATCGGCAACGCGATCGTTGGCACCTTGGTCGTGGTCTTGGTGGCCACGCTCATGGCGCTCCCGCTCGGCTTCATGGGTGCGGTGTACCTCGCGGAGTACGGTGGGGAATCCAAGCTTGCGATCGTGGTCCGTTTTTGCGGCAAAGTGCTGACCGGTTTGCCCTCGATTCTGGCGGGCGTGTTCGCGTACGCGATGGTCGTAGTCACCACGGGCTCGTTCAGCGCACTTGCGGGTGGCGCCGCGATGGCCATCTTGATGGTGCCCACCGTGATGCTGACCGCGGAATCGGCGCTGCGCGCGGTGCCCAGCAAAATGAAGATGGCCGCGTTCGGCATGGGCGCGACACGTGCGCAGGTCGTACTGCAGATCGTGATTCCGACGGCCATCCCCGGCATCTTGACGGGCGTGATGTTGGCGCTCGCGCGTGCGATGGGTGAAACCGCGCCGCTCCTGTTCACCGCGCTCTTCAGTGATTACTGGTTCGAGGGCAAGCTACTTCAGCCCATCGCGTCGCTCTCGGTGCTCATCTACAACTTTGCGGGCAGCCCGTTCGAGCACCAGGTGGCCCTGGCTTGGGCGGCTTCGTTGGTACTGGTCACGATCGTCCTAGTTCTCAATATCATCGCCCAGGTCGCCACGCGGCGCCCGGAAGAACACTGAGTTTTGCCCGCATCAGGCGAGCCGAGGATGTGCCCATGAACACTCAAGAATTGTCTCCGACCATGGTTGATTCCAAGCGTGATTCTGATCGTGCGAGCGCCACTCTGCCCATCGGTCGCGCCGGCGCGGATCCGGGCGTGGTCATGGATTGCCGCATCAAAACGCTGCACTACGGCAATTTCTTGGCCGTGCGCGACACCGACATCCCGATCGTCCCGAACGAGATCACTTCCTTCATCGGGCCGTCTGGTTGCGGCAAGAGCACCGTGCTCCGCAGCTTGAACCGCATGAACGATTTCGTGACCGGCTTCCGCTTCACGGGCTCGGTTCACTACCGCGGCCAAGACATCTACGCGCCCGAGGTCGACCCGGTCGCCGTGCGTCGCTCGATCGGCATGGTCTTCCAGCAGCCGAACCCGTTCGCGATGAGCATCTACAAGAACGTGGCGTTCGGCCTGAAGCTCAACAACTTCAAAGGTAACTACGACGAACGCGTCGAGAAGGCCCTGCGCGGCGCCGCGCTTTGGGACGAAGTGAAAGACAAGCTGAACACCAGCGGGCTCTCGCTTTCCGGCGGTCAGCAACAGCGCTTGTGCATCGCCCGCGCTATCGCCGTCGAGCCCGAGCTCTTGTTGATGGACGAGCCGTGTTCCGCCCTCGACCCGATTGCCACGCGTCGCGTAGAAGATCTGATGCTCGAGTTGAAAGAGAAGTACACGATCGCGATCGTGACTCACAACTTGCAACAAGCGCAGCGCGTGGCCGACCGCACCGCGTTCTTGTTCGTGGACACCACGGCAGGCGGCCGAACCGGCTACTTGATCGAATACCGCCCCTCCGCCGAACTGTTCGAAGATCCCCGCGAAGAGCGGACGAAAGCCTATATTCGCGGCGAATTCAGCTGAACCGCTCCGCGCTCCCCTGCGCGTCGCGCGAAAAACTCGGGGGCGCGGTGAGGCGCGAGGAGTACTACACTGGTCGTACTCCCATGAGCGGTCGCCTCGTTTTCAACCCCCCTCGCAGGCTCAGCCCACTACTACTCTTGCCCTGTCTCGCGCTCGCGACGAGCGCCTCGCCGGCTCGGGCTCAGAGCGCGACTGAATCGCCGGAGGCACCAATTGCGCCCGCTGCACCGCCGGTCGCGCCGCCCCCGGCTGACGCGGCGCCGCCCGCACCCAGCGTGCCCGCGCCGCCGAGCCAAGCGCCACCGATCACCGAACCCACGCCGGCGCCCACGCCGACCCCCGCGTCCGCATTTCCGCCCACGGACGATGCGCCCAAGCCTACACCTGCGCCGACGAGCAACGCCGCGTTCGCGCCGCTCCCGCCCGAACCACCACGCGCAACAACGAAGCCCAAAGCCGCACCGGAGCCAGCGCCGCCCGCGGAAGAATCGACCCCTGTCCAACTGCCGAACTCGCACGCCGTGTATGCGGGCGATGGCAACTCCTCGAAAGACGATGAATCGAACGGCCTCCTGGGCCCGTTTCGAATCGGCTTCTTGATCGGCACGGGCCTACCCGAGGTCGCGAACCTCGGGGCGCAAATGAAGCTCACGCGCTTCATCGGCGCGGGCATCAACGTCGGCCTAATCCCGACCGTGAAAATCTCGTACTACGGCGACGCCACGCTCAAATACCAAGAGTACGACGCCTATGGCCGCATTTACCCATTTGGCGGCGCGTTTTTCCTGGGCGCGGGCGTTGGCTACGCGAACATCAAGGGCACGCTGACCAAGAATTTCAGCTTGTCGCCCTGGAACTTACCGGGATCCATCGATGTGACCAGCGACGCCACCGTGCGCACGCTCGTGCTCACGCCGCAAATCGGCTTCATGAAGATCTTCGACGTGGGTTTCGCGATCGGCGTAGACATCGGCGCGCAAATCCCGATTGCGCCCAGCAACGTGGATTTCAATACCGTGGCCCCGGGTGTCCCCGACGTCCTCGCCAACGAATTTCAAACGCGGTACATCAACCCCAACGACGAGAAGGTGCGCTCGACCCTCGAGAAGATCGGCCGCACCCCATTGCCGACGTTCAACTTCCGCATTGGTTGGTTCCTCTAGGCGTCTTCAGAGAGCCTGATTGGGGCGATCGCGGTCCAGCCGCGCACCTCGCGCCGAGCGGTGTTTCCGCGGAGTCACGGCCCCACCTCCGCCGGCGGAGGTAAGGTGCTGCGCTCCCGCCACACAGTTGGCGGCAGTGAAACTGGCTCCGTCGCACACCCGCCGGCGGGTGTGAATGTCCCAGTCCGGCCGCACCCCGTCCGGCGGAGGTGGAAGTGGCGGCCCTCGCGCACCCGCCGGCGGGTGTGAATGTCCCAGTCCGGCCGCACCCACCCGCCGCGGCGGTGAATGTCCCAGTCCTCGTCCCCCCGCCGGCGGAGGTGAATCCCAGTCCGCCCCTCCGGCGGAGGTCAATCCCCGTCCGGCCGCACCCGCCGGCGGCGGTGAAAATCCCATTCCGCCCGCACCCCCGCCGCGGAGGTGAATCCCATTCCGCCCGCACCCCCGCCGGCGGAGGTGATTCCAGTCCGCCCACCCCGCGACCGGCGCCAGTGCTCATCCCATTCCGCCCGCGCACCCTCCGGCGGAGGCGAAAATCCCATTCCGCCCGCGCACCCGCTGGCGGAGGTGCGGCTTATCCGGTCGCCCCTGGGCCGCGAGGTGCGGCGCTGGATCCCGAACGCCCCCTCCCAATTCAGTCGATGACCAACTCTTCGTTCAATAGGCGATGCTTGAGGCTCACCATGCGTGCGATGTCCTGCGAGAAAAGCTCGGGGCGCTTGGTGTAGATCAAATGGCGGCTGCGGTGCACGAGATCGACGAGCACGTTGGTCAGCTCTTCGCGGCTCACGCGGCCGTCGCTTTGAAGTTCGACATTGCCGAATGGCCAGGCTTCGGTGAGGCCGGCGCGCAGGCGCGCTTCGCTCTCGATCAGCGCTTCCCACGGCACGTTTCGGCCGCGATTGGCGACAGGGGCGCTGAACAAGAGCAAGATCACCGACACCGCCAGGAACATGAAGTCCGTCACTTTGTCTTTGGGCGAGTGAGCGGGTGCATACGAGTCGAGGTCGATGCCTTTGAGCTGGCCGCGCCGGCTCATCATCAGGTTGCCGTTCTTCAAATCGTTGATCGCGTAGCCGACTTCGTGCACGCCTTCCATCCAGAGCAACACGCTGGTCAGGAGATCCATGACCATGGCCGGCGAGAGCGCGTGCGTGAATGGCAAGGCCATGCGTTGGCGACGCCACAGCTCGCTGCCGCGCGAACTGACCGCGCGCTCGAATTCGGCCTTGGCCTCGACCTCTGAAGCACGCGCGGCCGGAGGGCGGCTGACGCTGGCGTGTTCTGTACCCGTCACGCCGACCAAGTTGTCGAGCGTATCGCCGTTGATCAGTTGCAGCACGTGATAGGTAAAGCGCTGACCTTTGAGTTTGCCCGTATCGTACAGGCGCATCAGGTGCGGGGAGCGGGCCAAGGCGCGGCCCACGAACATCGCCGCTTCTGCCTCTAAAATGGCGTTTTTCTTCTTGCCGACGATGCGGTCGACCTTGAGCGCCACGCGCCCGGGGTAGTTCGGGCTGTTGTCGTTCAGCGCTTCGTACACGCGCCCGAATTCACCCATCCCCAGCTGACGCAGCAACGTGAAGCCGACGTCGCGAAACGGATCGGCGACCATTTTCCACGCTTCCAGATCTTCGCTATCGACGATGCCGAAGGAGCCGATTTGCGGGCTTTGGGTGCGTACCTTACGCCCGATGCGCTCGAAATCCATCGGCACCATGGCAGGGGCAACGTCCGGCATGGCGCCGGCCAGGCTGAGCCGTAGGTATACCGTGTCGAGGTATTCGCAGGCGGCGACGCGCACCTCTGCGGCGTCACCACCGAAACCGTGACCGCGCAGCAAGAAGCCGAGCTTGTTCAGCATGCGAAAGTACGGATGGCGATCCATCAGTTCGACGCGGGGGATGCCGCTCGATTCGCTCACCATGTCTTCGTACACGCAGCCGGTGGGCGTCGGGATCAGGTGGCCCGACTTGCGCGAGTCGTACAGTACGTTGATCGAGACGAACGTGATGCGTGAAAATACCTCGATTTTCTCGGCGAAACGATCGCGCGGAGACGCTGGATAGGCGAGCTGTGACACGAAGCGTGAGACCAATGGCCAGCACAGGCCGAGCACTTCTTCGGTACTGCGCGAGCGCGTGATCAACGCTTCGTTGATGTAGCGCACGAGGCGTGAGTGCAGCACGATGCGCGTTTCGCCATGACCGCTCATGCCGTCGCGCGGGACTTCGCGGGTGCCGTCGCTCGGGACGTCGGGGCTGAGCCGAACGGAGATGTTTCGATCGCCGCGCTTGGCGTTGTCGAAGAGTAGGTCCTCGAACACGTTCAGCACCTTGGGTTTGTCTTCCAGGCGCTTGCGGGCTTTGCGCAACCCCAAGGCGAGCAAGTCGGCGAGCCAGCGTGAGTCGTCGTTCTCCGCTTCGAACGCCACCATCTTGAAGTCGGGTTGCAGGTGCACGCGCACGCGCAGATCGGGTTCGAAGCGCGCGCCGGGGGACAAGCTCAAGTAGCGCAGCCACTCTTTGGCTTCACCGCTGAACACGGTGGTCGAGAGCTCGGTGCGTAAGCCGGGCTCGACGATCGCCTCCGACGGGTGCCCCACCACATGGGGACTCGGGGGGCGCCAGTTCCAGGAATCGAGCGCGGCCTGCAGGGCCTGGTGAACCGCCTCTTGCTTCTTCATCGCGAATTTCCGGTTATCTTATGCCGAAAATCTCGCAACGCGAGCGTCGGAAGTGACATGAGGCTGTCACATTGCCGTCGTTCGTTCTTTGCTACTGCTCCGCCCATGACCCGAGGAAGGACTGCAACGAGCGCTACGCAGCACGCGAGCCGTGCTGCGTGTTTGTCGTTGGTCCTGGCCGCGGCATGTGCGGGGAGTCCGCCCCCGCAGACTGCACCGGGGAAAGGCGCGACGCGCCCGCCGAGTGTGGCGAACTCGTCTGCAGTTGCGGCGGTGCCTCCCGCCCATGCGAAGGCGAAGCCGCGGGTGATCGTGTGCGTTTGGGACGGCCTGCGCCCAGACTCGATCAGTGCGCAGGTGACGCCGAATCTGGCGCGGCTGCGCGATCAGGAGGGCGTGAATTTCAGCGACCATCACTCCGTATACCCGACGTTCACGATGATGAACGCCGCGGCTCTCGCGACCGGCGCGTACCCGGCCCAGCACGGCTTTTACGGCAATACCGAGTACCAACCGGGACCCACCGGGCAGAACGCCGACGGCAAAGCCATAGATTTTTCGCAGCCCGTGTTCACCGAAGATCACGGCGTGCTGCAGGCCTTGGACGGGTTTTACCGAGCGCAGGGCAAGCGTGGGATTTTCGCCGTCGGTACGTTGTTCGAAGCGGCCCACGCGGCGGGGCTGCGGACGGCGGCAATTGGCAAAATTGGGCCGGCTTTCTTGCAGGATCTGCGGCCAGACGACGCGCTGAGCGTGGTGCTGGACGAGAATATCGCGTTGCCGTTCCGCTTCGCTCGCGAACTCCAAGCGGCGAACTTGTCATTGCCGGCGAACAGCGCGCGGCATGCGTATCCGGCGGGGCAAGCTGTGACTTTGACCCCCGACAACGGTAAGCCCACGGCGGCGATCGGCGAGCGGCAAGTTCGCTTGGCGGACGGCGCGACGCCCGATCCTCGGGCCAACGCCGGCTCGGCGCACAATGCCGCCAACGCTTACCTGATGAACGTGTTCGCGGAGCACGTGCTGCCCAATTTCGCGCCCGATTTGTCGATCATCTGGCTGCGCAATCCCGATTCGACCGAGCACCAATTCGGGCCTGGTTCGCCGAACTATCGAGACGCGCTGCGTGATCAGGACGCATTGCTCGGTAAGTTGCAGGCCAAGCTACGCGAACTCGGGCTGCAGAGCAGCACTGATCTGATCGTGGTGTCCGACCATGGTCACAGCACGGTTGCCGGCGATCCCGCGTTATTTCCGCTGCGCGCGCTCACGGGCGAGCCAGACGGGCACGGCGCGGTCGGCGCCCTCGACCCTCGGGGGTACTCGGTGTCGGGTGAGATTCGCAGCGCGGACGTGCTCGCGCGCGCCGGCTTCAAGCACGTGTTCGATGGCGGAACGTGCTTGCTCGATCCGGTGCTGTCCGGGATCAGAAAAGATGGCTCGTTGGTGTATCCGACACGCGCGGACGTCGACGGTAAGTGCAGCGGCGCGCCGGCACGGTCGCCCACGGGTAAGAAACAAGCGCCGAGCCCGCAGTACTCGATGCCGGCATTTCGCGTGCCGGACCCCGCACCCAAAGACTCGATCGTGATCGCGGCCAATGGTGGCTCCGAGTATTATTATCTGCTCGACCATGCGCAAACGACCGCGAAGGCATTGGTCAACGCGCTGCAAGAGCGCCGCGCGTATGGACCAATCTTCGTGCATAGCCGATACGGCGCAATCCCCGGCACTCTCCCGCTATCGGTGATCCGCGCGGAGGGCGTGCACGAGGCGCCGCCGACGCCCGATCTGATCGTGAGCTTCGATTGGGACGACGGCGCCGTCACCGCCGGAAATGAAGCCGTCCCTGGGACGGAGTACGCAAGCGCTCAGCGCTACCGCGGCATGCACGGCTCGTTCAGCCCACGTGACGTGCACAACGTGCTGATCGCGCAGGGGCCACATTTCAAAGCCGGTTTCACGGATTCGCTGCCGAGCGGCAACGTCGACTGCGCGCCCACGATCGCCGCGCTCTTGAATTTGCCATTCAAGGCGCCAGATGGTCGCGTGTTGCGCGAAGCGTTTGCCGGCTCGAGCGTGGAGTACCGGGTCGAAGAGACCACTCACCGCTCCGAGCCCGCGCGGCTGCGCAAGACCTGCACCCCTGACGACCCGGGTTGCGCGCGCCCGCTCGCCCCGGTGACGTACGTGAGCACCGTGCACAAGAAAGTGCTGAGCTCTGCCGACGGCAAAGAGACGTTCATCTATCTCGATCGCGCACGTGCCACGCGGCAGCCACGCTGAGCCAAGGCCCACTCAACGCCAGGCGTACGCGGCGAGCACCCAGCCGAATGAAATCTCTTTCGTCACCGCGTTGCGCGCGCCCGCGCGCGACAAGAGCGACAAGAGCGACGCTGCGTCGAGTTTGCTCGGGTGCAGCTCTTTGCGGCTGAAACCTTGACTGCGCGCGATCGCTTCGAGGGCGGTGTTTTCGATCACGCGCAGTGAGCGCGAGGCGTAGTTCGGCGTTGTCAGGAACAAGAGACCGCCCGGCTTGAGCACACGCAAGGCATCGGCCAACCAGGGCAGGGGATCGACCAAGTGTTCGACCACGTCCATCGACACCACGGCATCGAAGTGCGCGGTCGGGTAGGGCAAGGGCGCTCCCGGGATTAGCGTGTCCGTCCCCGCCAAGGCCGCGCCGTGAATTTCGCGCGCTACGGTCAGCGCGCGCGGATCGATGTCACACAGGGTGAAGCGCTTGTGCAGCTCGGGCAATGCCGACAACTCGAAAAAAGGCCCCGAACCCAGGTTCAGTACCGCGGTCCCGACCGACGCTGACAGGGCGCTCGAGAGCTCCCGCACGATCGGCTGATGATACAAGCGCCAAGGAAAGCGCAGCTTGAAGCGATGATTCGTGAAGTAGTCGACGGGCTCGCTCATCCCTGCTCCGGGCGACGAGCGACGAGCAAGAATTCTCCCGTGGGAGCGGGGTCCGCGCGATCCATGAGCGTGCGAATCAGCTCGTACACGGGCCGCGCGAACAGCTTGCGGGCCGAGGGAAAGTTGGTCCAGCGTGTGGTCAGCCGCTTGTTCAAGAGCCCGGCCAGTGAAGGCAACAGGAATGCTTCGAACGCGACGGTGGTCGCGGTCGACAACACGGGCTCGACTTCGACGACTTCCAGACCGGATTGTTCGACCACGCGGCGCCAGCCATCTGCGTCGTACAAGTGATGGTGTTTGAATACGTGATCGATCGAGCTCTCGATGCGCGCGCCGAGCGCGGGTGCGCCCAGCTCGGTCAATACGCGGGCGCTGGTCAAGTGACTCGCCCAGCCGGCGGCAGGGACGAACAGATAAGCAAGTCCGCCGGGGCGCAATGAACGCAAGATGTTCTTCAACGCCAGATCGATGCGTGGCACGTGCTCCAGCGAGCAATTGGCGACGCACGTAGCGAAGAACGTCTCCGGCAGCGTCACCTTCGTCACATCTCCGAGGATTACCTGCGTGTAGGCCTTGCTGGCGGCAGCCCAACGGCCTTCGGCGGCGTCGATGTCGATTCCCCAGACGTCGACATCGTCGAAGGCCATGCGCGCGAACAGTCCGTCACCGCAGCCGACATCGAGCACCGGCCCCGGACACGGGTAGCGGCGCATCACCGACAAGCGCGCGCACTCCTTGATGCACAGCGCGGCCGGCGTATGCGGGAAATAACGTTCGAAATCTTCGAGCGTGATTTCGGGGCCGTCCGCGACAGTGGCCTGCGCGGGGGTTCTCGAAGATGGTGCGTCGCTTGCGGATAGAGGAATGTTCACGCTGTTTCGTCTCCCGAATGAGCTCGGCGCAGGTCAGCGCCAAGCGTAGGCCCACCAGCCTTGCTCATGAAATACCAAACTCAACAGATGGCGCTGTTCGCCGAACAACTCGAGTGAGCGATCCTGCGAGCTGTGCACCAAGAAACAATGGTAGCCGCCGAGCTCATCGGGAGCCGAGAACCACTCGGGGTGCCATTCGGATCCGCCATCCATGGTCGGCACGACTTCAGGGCGATAGCGAACCACGCTGGTCGGATACATCGCGAACGAGTAGCCCTGGTAGCCACCCTTCTCGGGTACGTAGTAAGCGGACAGATGGATCATGGCGGGCAAGCCGGGGAAAGCGCGGCTGCCGCGGTCGAAGACCAAGGGCCGAATGCGCATGCCGGCGGGCATGCGCGCAATGAATTCGGAAATTGGCTGAGTTTCTCGCGAAAATTGCGACAAGCGGATCGCGAACATGCAGAACCAAACGACGCTCCCGAGCGCAATCGCGGCATCCAGGTAGGGCGATCGCCGCGAGCGACTCGGTTGGAACGCGAGCAGCAGGCAGGGCACCAGGAACGCCGCAAAGCGCGGGTGGAGCGGCGTGAAACCGCCGAAACTGAGCGGAAATAAGCAATAGCCGAGCAGCATGACCACGAGCGGCACGCTGCGCTCGGGCTCGCCCTGCGGGCGCCCGAGCGACGACACGACGAAGCCGAGGAAGACGACGCCGAGCGCGCTCGCGGCATGGTCAGCTCCCGAGGAAGCGAGCAACAATCCCGGGATTTGCGCGAGCTCCCAAAAACGCGGATCCCAGATCGTGAGTCCGATACTGCGCGCCGAGGAACCGGGCACGAGCCAAACCAGCATCAACAGCGCTGGCGCGAGCAGGGGCATGCCTCGCGCTACGAGCGAGCCTGCGCCACGCAGCAGCAGCGGCGCCACGATCACCATCGTCAGGCCCAGCGCGAAGCCGTGCGTGGCCAGCGTGGCGCACAGCGCGGCTCCGAGCCACAGGCCCGAGGCCAGCGTGGGGCGCGCGCGGTGCCGCAGGGCCAGGCACACCGCGCTCAGGCCAAACGGCAACGCGCCAATGAAGCTGATGAAGCCGAAATAGAAGCCGTAACCCATGCCCAGCGGTAAGCCGAGCAAGCCGAGCCAACGTGCATGCCCGAGCGAACGTACCAGCCAATCGAACGCCGCCCAGTGGCCGACGATCGACAGCCAGACCACGATTTTCAGCGCGGGCACCACCCCGAACACGCCCGCGAGCGCGCGGCCGAGCGCATAGGCGCCGAGGTAGGGCGTGCGCAAGTTGAGCTCGAATAGCTGAAATTCGGCCCACTTTGGATCGTGCAGGTGGAGCCAAATGCTGATCTGCGCCGAATGCTGCGGCAGATCGACCATCGGCAAGTAGGGCACGAGGAAGAACGCAACCAGCAGCAACGCGCTGAAGCCAAGAGCGCCCACGCGAGGCGCATCGAGGCCACCTGTCCAATCCATGTCGCGCCCGGGACTGTGCCTGCTCATGCCCGGGCGCACTGTTACATGCCGGCTCATTTCCCGCGACGAAAGTGTGGCGAGTACGCGACTCTGCCCGCTTGTTCGCCGCGAAGTCACGGCATCGAAACCGCGACGTCGTTTGCCCGCGATACACCGGCTCGCTCAACCATGAACCACGGGCCGGAAACGCCGAGACCCTCCGAGCCGCCTTCGGCTTGCACGGACCTCGTGAGTGAGCTGCAGCAGCTCGAGCGCGAAATGCGCGCGCTCGAGGCCGAGATGAGCGAGCCCCTTGCGGCCGTGCCCGATTCCCACCGAGAGAGCGCGCGCAACCTGGTGCACTACGTTGCCCTGCGCCAGCGTGATTTGCGGCAGCTCCAGGCGGCGTTGGCCGAGCGCGGTCTGTCGTCACTCGGCCGTTCCGAGAGCAGCGTGCTCGGCGGGTTACTGCAGGTTTCACTGCGGGCCCAAGAATCACTGCCCGATCGTGACCAGTCGGTCGAGCTCGAGCTGAAGCGTTTGCGGAGCGCGACCGAGAGCGCGCTCACTTGGAGCGAAGCCCAGGCTCACTTGCGACGCCAGTCGGTCGATATCTTCGGTCCTGTGCCGAGCGATCGACACATTTACGTGATGGTGACGGCGCCGTCGGCTCGCGAGGCCGACCGCGATTGGATGGTGCGCTTGCTGGAGTCGGGCATGAACGTGCTACGCATCAATTGCGCCCACGAGACGGAGGCGGAGTGGGAGCGCATGATCCAAGCGCTCGCCCAAGCGAGGGAGCAAACCGGCAAACCCTGCCGCGTGATCATGGATCTGGCCGGCCCGAAGATCCGGACCGGCAAGGTGCAGAGCAAACGCCGCGTTGCGACCTGGAAGCCGCAGCGCGATGACATCGGCAAGCCCACCCGACCGGCGCGGGTGGTGATTCGGCGCGCGTTGGCCAAGCCGAGTGAACACGAGCCCGCCACGCTGCTGATCGGTGACAAGGATTTCTTCAAACTGCGTGACGGTGACGAGTTGCGCTTCCGAGACGCCCGCGACAAGCAGCGCTCTCTGGTCGTCGAAGAAGTCGATGGCGAGCAGTTGATCGCCTCCGCCTTCGAACGGGCGTACGTGCTCGGTGAGGTCGAAGCGCAAATTCGGCGGGGCAAGAAGCACAAAGACGACGTGGCGCTGGCGGTCGGTGAGGCCGTCGACCTAGCCATCGACGTGCGGACCGGCGACACCCTGCAGCTCACGGGCAGAGCCATGAGCGGCTCACCACCCGAACGCGACCACAAAGGCCGCGTGGAGACGCCGGGGGTCGTGGCCTGCACGTTGCCTGAAGCATTGGAGCACCTCGAGGTGGGTCACCGTGTGCTGCTCGACGACGGCAAGATCCACACGGTCGTAGAACGAGTGCGAAAATCTGGGGATTTTTCGCTGCGCGTGACGCGAACGCACAAGCCTGTCAGCAAGTTGCGCGGCGGCAAAGGCATCAATCTACCCGACACGCGCATCAGCGTGCCCGGCCTAACCGAAGAAGATCGCAGCGCGCTTGCGTTCGTGGTGAAGCACGCCGACGCCGTGAGCCTGTCCTTCGTGCGCTCGGTCGAAGACGTTCGGGCACTGCACGCGGAGCTGGAGCGGCTCGGGAATCCCAATACGGGCGTGGTCTTGAAAGTCGAGACCAGGGCGGGCTTCGACAACTTGGCCGGTCTGTTGTTGGAGGGCTTGAAGCGTCCACCGCTGAGCGTGATGATCGCCCGCGGGGATCTCGCGGTCGAAGTCGGCTTCGAGCGTTTGGCCGAACTCCAGGACGAAATCCTGTGGTTGTGCGAGGCCGCCCACGTGCCGGTGATTTGGGCCACCCAGGTGCTCGATACGCTCGCCCGCACCGGTGTGCCCTCACGAGCCGAAGTGACGGACGCCTCCGCCAGCGTCGCGGCCGAGTGCGTGATGTTGAACAAGGGCGCGTTCATTCACGAAGCCGTCGCGGTACTCTCCGGAATTTTGCGGCGCATGGAAAAGCATCGCCATAAAAAGCGCAGCTTGTTCCGTAAGCTCGAAGTGTCGACGTTCACGCCGCGCTGAGCGTGCGCTCAGGCGTGCGTCAGAATATTCAGCAACTTGCCGAACGGGTCGCGCACGAAGAAGCGCCGCACCCCCCAAGGCTCGTCGGCTGGCCCGTACTCGATGGCGATGCCGGCGCGTCGCATTCGTTCCAGCGCTTGATCCAGATCGTCGACTTCGATCGACAGATCGGGCGTCTGTGTTCCGGAGCCGCCCTCGGAGGCCACGCTCAGTTGCACGCTCATCTTCTGTTTCGAGCCGTAGGTCGCGATCCAGCCGAAGTCCATCAGCAGCTCCAGACCGAGCAACTCACCGTAGAAGCGCTGGGCCAAGCTCGGATCGGGAGTGGCGATATTCGACACGATGCGCAGGACTTTCATTCGATTCTGCGCAACGTACGCCGGGATCGACGCGCCGTCTCGGATTCGTTGCCCGGGGCTTGGGGATGGGCTCGGGGCTCAGCGCTGGTAGCCGGCTGATTCGAAGCGACTTCGATGCGCACGACGGTTTGATCGGCGTGTGACTCCTTTGGCGGTTGCGAGCTCGCGGTGCGCGCCAAAAGACGCAAAGTCGTTGCGGCATCGGCGCGCTCGCTTCATCTCGCCCGTCCACACTCGTCGCCATGACCGTCAGCCGCCGCCAGTTCTTGTACTACACGGGACCGCTCGTCGCCCTGCCACTGCTACCCAAAGAATGCAGCCGCTTGAGTGACGCCTACGAGAACTCGTCGAATCCGTTCTTGCACGGCGTCGCCAGCGGGGACCCGCAGACCGATCGCGTGGTGCTGTGGACGCGAGTCACGGGCGACGACAAGGCACCCGCGCAGCGGGTCGTTACCTGGAAAATTGCGGAAGATGCGGCATTTCGCCGGGTCGTAGCCGACGGTGTGACGGCCACCGACGAGCAAACGGACTTCACGGTCAAGGTCGACCCCGAGGGGCTGAGGCCCGACACCACCTACTACTATCGTTTCCACAGCCTCGGTTACGATTCGCCGATCGGTCGTACCAAGACGCTACCGAAGAAGCGCAGTGAGCGTCTGCGAATCGCGCTCGCGTCGTGCTCGAACTTGCCCTACGGCTACTTCAACGCCTACGCCGCGATCGCCCAGCGCCCCGATTTGGACGCGGTGCTGCACTTGGGCGACTACCTGTACGAATACGCCAACGGCAGCTACGGTGACGGCACGGAGATAGGCCGCGTGCCGCAGCCGAACAAGGAAATTATATCGCTTTCGGACTACCGCACGCGCCACGCGCAATACAAGACCGACGTGGACTTGCAGGCAGTGCACCGCCAGAACCCGTTCATCTGCGTGTGGGACGACCATGAGGTGAGCAACGACGCGTGGAAACACGGCGCCGAGAATCATCAACCAGCCACCGAGGGCGACTTCGAGGCACGCAAGGCCGCGGCCATTCAGGCCTATTTCGAGTGGATGCCGATTCGCGCGCAAAAACGCGACGAATCCAACCTGATTTATCGCACGTTCCGCTTTGGTGAGTTGCTCGATTTGATCATGCTCGATACGCGCTTGATCGGTCGCGACCAACAGGCGGCCGACCCGTGCGATACCACTACCGTCAACGATCCGAATCGCCAACTGCTCGGTGATACCCAAGAGCAATGGTTCTTCGACGAGCTCGAGGGCTCGGCCAAGCGAGGCACTCGCTGGCGCTTGGTCGGGCAACAGGTGATGTTCGGACAACTCGTGAACGTGCTCGCTCCGGGAGCCTGCATTTTCAACGCTGATCAATGGGATGGCTACGGGGCTGCGCGCGTGCGCGTGCTCGACGTGCTGCGTCGCAAGAAGATTGGCAATGTCGCGATCTTGACCGGCGACATTCATTCTTCATGGGGCAATGACATCGTACCAAACCCGTTCGACCCGGCGGCTTACGACCCGGTCACGGGCAAAGGCAGCGTGGCCGTCGAGTTCGTGACGCCAGCGGTGACCTCGCCCGGCATTGGTGAGCCCGCGCAAGCGGCGCTGCTGGCGGGCGTACTTCGCCAGACCCACCCGCACATCAAGTTCGTGGAGCTGAGCCGCCGCGGCTATGCGCTCTTGGACATCACCCCCGAGCGCATTCAATGCGAGTGGTACCACGTGGCCACAATCAGCACGCGCTCGACGAGCGAGACGCTCGCGGCCATGCTGCAAGTGAAGAACGGCGAGAATCACCTCCGTACGAGTAGCGCCGCGACGACCCCGCGCGCGGGAGCGCCCGCCTTCGCCCCCGAGCTGGTCGCGGCCACAGCAAAGGCTTGAGCACGCGCACGGCGCCGTGGCGAAGGGCGAGACCCGAGCCACGCGTGCCCACCGCCGGCCAAGCGTGCACGCTCAAAGAGTTCTGTGGCAACGGTAAAGTCAGCTACGCGACGGGTGAAACCTGTGACGACGGCAACACGACGCCCGGTGATGGCTGTAGCGCGGCTGCAAGCTCGAGAGCGGTTACACCTGCCCCGTGCTCGGCTCGGCTCGTCGCACGGCGTGCGGCGACAAGATCAAGTTCGCTACCGAGCAGTGTGTCGACGGCAACCTAGCCAGTAGCGACGGCTGCAATTTCCGCTGCCAGCTCGAACCCGGCTACGTGGCATCAAAGGCAGCGGTGAAGCCTGCGACAACGGGCAGATCGGCTGCACCGCGAGCTGCCTGTGGGATTCGATCAAGTAGTCCGAATCGAGAGGGGGCGCTCGCGAGGCCTGCCACGCACCTCGCGTCACGCCCCCGGTTCTCGTGGCGCGCCTCAGAACTTTCCGTCGCAGCTGACACCCGCGCCGGCCACACTGCAGCCCAGCAAGCCCGCGCGCAAACTGGGGCTCGCGGGGGGGCGGCCGGTCACCAAGGCGATCAAGCTTCCCGTCAACAGCGCGCCGCCGGCCGCGTAGAAGCCGATCGCCAGTCGCTCGTTGCTCGAACGGCGATCGTCGACCTCGTGGCACTGCTGCCCGCGGGTTTGACCGGATTGCTCGCAGTTCGGGCTATTCCAGTCGTGGGCGGCGTTCTCGCGCTTGATGTGAAAGACGATGCCTGCCGCAACCGCGCCGAGACCCGCGATGCCCAGCGTGGCCGGCAGTAAGTACGAGCGACCGTGCGCGGCGGCGGTTCCGCCGTTCGCGCGGTCATTCGTTTGCGCGCTGGGCGCGGGTACGAGCACCGGATCGGTGTCGCTGCCGCGCTCGCTGAGCACGTTGCCGAAGCGGTCGAGCGCGCGCAGGGTGTACTCGTAGCTATGACCTTGCACCGCGCGGGGCAACGGAAAGCGCGTGCTGGGCGCGGCTGCGAGCGAGAACGACGGCCGCGCGCTGACGCCGCGTGCGGCGAGGTGTAGGTCGAGCTTGCTGACCAACGACGCGGGGTCGCGGAGCTGAATCACCAAGTGCTGTGCGTCGCGGCTCGACTTGGCCGTCAGCGCGAGGCGGTCCGAAGTCGCGGCCCAATAGCCGCGCGCTTCCAGATACGGATCGCGCACCTTCGGTGAGAGCCCCTGGTCGAGCTTGAGCGACGGCTTGACCGCGAGGGCGACCACGAAATTGGCTTTGGCTTCTTCGGCATCGCCCAGGGCGGCAGCCGAGATGCCGAGCAGCACGTACAAGCGCGCGGTCTGCTCGCGGTCGTTGCCGCCCGCTTCGAGCGCTTTGCGGGCGAGCGTGTGCGTGGCCGGAAAATCAACCGATTGATACGCCTGCTCGGCATCGACCAGCGCGCGGCTCTCGGCAAACGCGGGCGTCGTGAAGAGCAGGCCGAGGCAGCTCAAGAGGAGCAATCGCTTCATTCGATGCCGATCCTTCGCACGGTGGTCTTGCCGTTTTCGATCATCACCGGATAGCTGGTTTCGATGCCTTGCTCCGGATTCCGGAGAGACAAGACATGATTGCCGCTCGGCAGCTTCACGCCGATGAGCGGCGTTTGACCGAGCGTTCTGCCGTTGACGCTCACGATCGACCAGGGGCTGGTGTCGATGGTGAGCGAGCCGAAGGTCGGGGTCGGAGCGGAGCTGGCCGCCGAGGGCGTGAGCGCGGCCGAGGCGGCGGCGCTGGCTGGCTTTGCGGCGCGCGCCGGTTGAATCGCCGCATGCGTCGGTTTGGCCATGCCGACGTGCGACGTGCTGGGAGCCGTTGGGGGTTCGGCTGAACGACGGTTCGCGTCAGGCTCGACGGCAACGGGAGCCGTCGCGCTCGGCTGTGCGATGACCGCGGGAAGCTCCGCGGCCAGGCTCGCCTGCGCGGCTTGCGGTGCCTCCGCGTGGGGTCGAGTGACGACAAGGAAAACCGTCACGCTGGCGAGCAACAAGAACGCGGCGAGTAGCGCGAACAGCGAGCGAAATGCACGACGATGACGTTTTCCGAGTTCGGTCATCTGATCGTGCATGCGTGTCAAGTCGGCCGAGGTCGCGCCGACGCTCTGCGGTACCTTCACGTACAGCGCGCTCGTGCTGCTGGGCGAGCGGTGCGAAGCGGGCGCGGGCGGCGTGCAGTCGCTGCGCGCCATCAGCACCGAGACCAAGCGCTGCTGCTCGATGATTTCGTTCGCGAACAAGTCCTTCATCAGGCTACCGATGACGCGCGCATCGCGCGAGAAGCCGGCGCGCGCCAGCCAATTTTCAAGATCTTTTCGCATCGCGCCCGCGGTTTGGTAGCGGAGGGCGGGATCTCGTTGCAGGGCTCGGATCAGCACCGTTTCGAGCTCTTGCGGGACGCCCAAACGGCGCGACCCCGCGCTCGGGATCTGACCCTGCAGGGTCAGGCCGAGCGTTGCCGCGTCGGTCTCGGCTTTGAACAAGCGGGTGCCCGTGAGCGTTTCCCAGAGCACGACGCCCGCACTCCAGACGTCGGCCCGACGATCGACATGCTCCGCGCGCGCTTGCTCGGGCGCGATGTAGCCGACCTTGCCCTTGACGATCCCGGTTGCGGTGTGCCCCTCTTGGCTGTTCGCTTTGGCGATGCCGAAGTCGAGCACTTTGACTTGCCCGTCGTTCGACACGAACACGTTCTGCGGTGACACGTCGCGATGCACGATCTCCAGCGGCAAGCCCTGGGCGTCTTTGGTCTCGTGCGAGTAGTGCAAACCATCGAGCACGGAGATCGCGATGCTCACGGCCACGTGGGCGGCGAGCCCCCCGCGCTCGTTGGCACGTCGCAACAAGCGGTGCAGCGGTTGCCCCTCCAAGTACTCCATTGCGATGCAGCAGCGACCGTCGATCACGCCCGCTTCCAGCGTCTTCACGACGTGCGGGTGATCGAGCTGGGTGAGCAACCGTGCTTCGTCCAAGAACATTTCGACGAGCCGCGGGTCTTCGTTGAAATGCGGGTGCAGCCGCTTGATCACTACCGGCCGATGAACGAACGGCGCGACCTCCCAAGCCGCGAGGTAAACCTCGGCCATGCCGCCTTGGCCGAGGCGCGCCAAGAGCTTGTAGCGCTCGAGCGACTCGAGTTGTTCTTGCGGCGCGGGGTTCGCGGCAGCCGCGCTGAAGCTCGGCACGACCGGCGTGAGCTCGGCGGGGATCGGGGCTTCGTCTGCGAACGGGAGCGAGGCGCGTTGTTGAGAGGACGGCACGGGCGGAGGCTAAGATCGCTTGGTCAACGCTGGGACAAGGGGGCAAGAATTCGCGGCAACATTTGTGTGGCGCGCTTGCCGGCCGGCGAATTTCGGCACGGCTTGTCGCCGCAGCCGTTCAATGCTCGCAGTACCCTTGCGAGCAGGTTTCGCCGCTCGCGCAATCACCTTGCACCTTGCATTCCGTGCAACTGGTTGCGCCGGTCGCTTTCAGATCGAACAGACACGAGCAAGGGTTGGTCGGCTGATTGGGGAAAATGTTGCCGCCGTCTTTGCTGCGCGAGACGTGCATCGCACACTCGGGCACGAGGCCGCTCTGCGCGTAGAGATCGATCAATTGCACCTGATTGGGCAGCGCTTTCGTGCCCGATAGGTAACCGATGATGTCGGTCACCGCTTGGCGATTGGCTGCGTTCAGCGGCTTGCCTTGGCCGTCGACGCGCAGCAGCAAGTGCAGCGGGCCCCACACTGGGTAATGTCCGTCGCGCACGTTGCGCTTGTCTTTTGCGGTGCTGCTCGAATCGGGGAACACGGCGCAGTGCTGCTCGCTGTCCTGAAACGCGAGCGCGCGGATCTGCGCGCGCAGATTATTGGTGTCGATGAAGTCCGCGGCCAGAATTCCGAGCGCGGCGTTCGCCGTCTCTTGCTTTTGGGCGGCGGCCTGCAACGCGGCCGCGACATCCCCCGAAGACTTGTGTGACTTGCCCTTCCACACGCCGGCCGGCACACCGATCGCGGCCGCCAACATCGCTTGCGTGCCCGAGGTCGCGCTGCGTTTGAACAAATAGTCTTCGTTGTTCCAAATGGCGACGTTGCCGCTCGGATCGCGCAGGCCGCCACTGGCACCGAAGCCAAACGCAAAGTACGCCGCTTCCGCGCTGATCTCCGAGTACGCCGAGTTCGTCGGCACGGCGAAGGTCATGGTTTGGATCGGGCCGTGCGCGTCGCGCACTTGCAGGGCGTCCAGGTTCGCGAACTCGAAGCCCGGGCACGACTGCGCGAACACGTCGGATGCGCCGATATCGGCCGTCACGCCCTCGGCCGGCAAATCACACGCGACGCCCGAGCTCGAAGAAGAGTCCCAATACGTGGCGGTGAGCGCAGGACCACTCGGGCCAGTCGTCATGGCCGTGCCGTTCAGCACCGCGTCGACGCCAACGCACGAGCCCGTCGACTGGTAGACGATGTACACGTTTTGCGCCACGAGTTGTTGCGCGATCTGGCGCAAGAACGGGAACGCGGCCGAGGAGCCCGTGATGTAAACGACCGTGCCGTGGTTCGCCAAATCCGCGCACGATTTGCCCGTGCCGCCGGTGTTGACTCCACCGCTGCCGCCCGCGCCTGCGCTGCTTCCTGCGCCCGCGCCGCCACCGGCGCCTCCCGCACCGCTGCCCGCATTGCCACTCGTGGGCAAAGGCGGCAATTTACCGTCTTTGTCCAACAAAGTGAGCCGTTTCGCGTCGTCGAACCGCGTGCACGTGGCTGTCGTGCACGCGTTCTCCAGCGTGACGATCTCTTCCGGCTCACAGCGGTAACAGCCGAGGCCTTGGAAACCTTCGCTGTCCACGCAGCTCTCGCCCGCCGCGCCTCCGGCGCCGCTCTCACCGACCTCGCCCGCGCTGCCGCCGGTCGTGACGACTCCCGCCGCGCCCGCGCTCACGGTGCTGCCGCCGTTGCCCGCGCTGGTTTCGCCGCCTCGGCCCGCGCTGCCGTCCGTGGGCATGCCCGCGCTACCGGCTTGGGCTTCACCGAACCACTGATTGGGATCTCGAAGCTCGGTGCAACCCAAAGCGACGAGGCACGAGAGCCCAAGCCAACGACACAGGGAGCGAGTGGAAGGCTTCATCATGATCACGGTCGGGCGCCTGCTGCGTAGCAGACCCGCCTCGCCCGCTCCATGACCGTGAAGCGGGTCGCGATGATGTCGCCCTCGCGTTACCGCAGCGCCACCGAGCACGACCACGGCGACCACGTGGGTTCTGCAAGAACCGACATCGCCGCCGTGGGAACTCGAGTGGTCGAGTCGCGCGGACCCAGAATCAGAACGCGGCTTGCGCGGCGAGGATCACTTCGCCGCGGTTCACCTGGTCCGGGAACACGAACTTGGACCACGAGGCCTGCAGCTTGGCGTCGTGGCCGCGCAGGAAGTAGTTCAAGCCGAGTTCGTACGAGGTCATCTCGTCGCCGAAGGGCGCGGCGCTGCCGCGCTGACCGGGCGTGCCCGGCAAGTTCGTGCGCACGTTCGAGTCGAAGTGACCGATGCGGAACAACGGCTGCACCTTGTCCGCGAACGTGTAACCGAGCACGGCGTAGATACCGGCGGACTCGGTGCGCGCCACGTTGGTCGCGCCGTCCCAACCGTGGATGTATTCGGCCTGGAGCAGGAAGTTCGAGATGTCGATCTTCACGTCCGCCTCGAGGCGATCCCGAGTTGTGGCGGTGGTGGCGCGATTGTGCAGGCCGGCATAACCGACGCCGCCGATCATCACGCCGTCGATCGGGTAGAACTCGAGGCGCAACGCGGCGTCTTTCTGCGCGTTGGTATCGAGCTTGTTCTGGCCTTCACCGTTGAAGAGAGCCAGTTGGTAGTAGAACTGCTTACCGAGCTTCTTTTCGACCTTGATACCGATGTCGCGTTGGTCACCGAAACGGCGAGACACGACCGAGCGCTCGGGAAACAGCAGCTTCGCGGCACTGTTGTAGCCTTCGTAGCTGACTGGGATCTTGAACTGACCGACCGTCACGTCCGCGTAGTCGGACATGAAAGTGAGGCCGAAATCTTGCAGGATCGTGATGTTGCCCTGGTTGTTGACCGCAACCGTGCCGGTCCCTCCGCCGCCGACGCTCAACGTCGCGCGGTTGTTGTCGAGCACGCGCGCCGGGTCGATCATCACGTTGAAGCCGAACACCTTCGGAATGATCTCGCCCTTCAGCTTCAGCTCGATGCGGCGAACGCGCAGCGTGGTCGAGGTGTCACCAGCTTGATTCGCACCAAAGGCCCAGAACTGCAGCGTGGCACCTGGCTGCCACCAACCGTCTTTGCTGACGCCGAGCTTGGTCGGCAGCGGGATTTCAGGCACCGGAGGCGGCACGATTTCGGCGGGCGTCGCCATCGGCGTGGGCGTTGGTTCCACGGGCGCCGGGTTCGCTGCACTCACCGTCGGGTCTGCTACGGCGACTGGCGCGGCAACCGGAGCCGCTACCGGCGCAGGAGCAGGAGCAGGAGGGGCCGCGGCGGGCGTCTGCGCGAAGGCAGCGGAACTAGCGAGGAGCAGAGCGGGAGCAGCGGAGAATAAGGAGAGCTTCATGGGGTGAGTGTTCCTTCCGGGCCGTGAGATAGTCCGGGCACTGTGACGATTGCGAGGCGAAGCAGTGAACTGCGCGAAAAGAGCTGGTAACTCGGGGGCGAAATTTGACGATTCGATGAACGCTAGCGTCGCAAAGACACACTGCGTCCCACCGTTCGGGCCCTACCGCGCACACCAACCCGAACGGGTGCGTGCGCCATTTGTCGCGCGCTGTCAATGACCGGTTTGTAATGTGCGCGGACCCCTGAAGTGCGCGTTTAAGCCGTAAATGGCGGCGCGTTCTGCCACATTGTCTGGAAATTCTGCTGGAAGTAGCGTCCGTCAGTGGTCGGCGAAACTTCTCTCGAACAGAAACAACTCTCGCAGCGTTTGTTGGTAGCGGTCGTCGCGCCGATTGGGCTGCTGTTGGTGGTTGGCCTCATTCTGGCGTTTCAGATCGTCAAGTTGACGGATACCGCGCACTGGGTCGACCACACCGACGAAGTGATGGGTCGGGTGAGCGAGATTCAAAACCAAGTCGTCGACCAGGAGACCGGCATTCGCGGCTACCTGCTGAGCGGGGACCGCGCCTTCTTGAACCCGTACGAGCGCGCCCAACCGTTGCCGATGTTCGCGGCGGTGCACAACTTGGTGGCCGACAATGCACCGCAGCAGGTGCGCATCGACGCCGCTCGCGCGCGGTACGAAGCGTGGCTGAAGATATCCGAGCCGATTGTGCAGGCCGAGGACCCGACCCCCTACCGCACCCGTGAAGCGTTGCTCGAACGCAAGCGACGCATGGACTCGATTCGCGAGGCACTGCAGAACGTGCAACTGATCGAGCAGGGTCTGCGTGTCGAACGCGCGGCTGCGTACGCCGAGAGCAACCGTTTGATGACCTTCCTCGGCATCCCGCTGCTGCTTGGTTTGGCGGTCTCGCTCGGTTTCCTCTCGCGCCGGCAACTGGGCGCGGTTTCTGCCACGTATCGCGGTCTGCTCGAGGGTGAGCGTGTGGCGCGCGCCGGCATCGAGACGCAAAACTGGATCCGCACGCAGCACATGAAGGTGTCCGAAGCCGTACAAGGCGATCCACCGCCGGACGAGCTCGGGCGCCGCGCACTCTCTGAGCTGTGCGTGCAGATTGGCGCGGTCGCGGGTTCGTTCTTCGTCGGGCAGGCGGGTGGCTTTCGGCGCTACGCCAACTTCGGGTTGAGCGGTGACGTGAGCGATTGGTTCGCGCCCGGTGAGGGTTTGGTGGGGCGCGCGGCCCAGGGCAAGGTGCTGCTGCACGTCAAAGACGTGCCCGCGGACTTCGTCAAGGTTCGCTCTGGTTCGGGCGAGCGGGTTCCAGCGCAGCTCGTGTTGGTTCCGGCATGCTTGGAGGGGCAGGCCATCGCCGTCCTCGAGTTTGCGTTCTTCACCCCCGTCGAGGAGCGCGCGTTGGAGCTCTTGACGCGGGTGGCCGAGACGATCGCGGTCGCGCTGCGTTCGGTGCAACAAAAGGAGCGGCTCGCCGATCTCTTGGAAGAAGCGCAGCGCCAGGGTGAAGAACTCCAGACTCAGCAAGAGGAGCTGCGGGTTGCCAACGAAGAGCTGCAACAACAGGGCGAAGTGCTGCGCAGCGCGCACGCCCAGTTGGAAGAGGGCAAAGAAGAGCTCGAGACCACCAATTCGAGCCTGTCCATGCAGCGGGACGCGCTCGAAAAAGCGCAAGTCGCGCTGGCCCAGAAGATGACCGAGTTGGAGCGGGCGAGCCGCTACAAATCCGAATTCTTGGCTAATATGTCGCACGAGCTGCGCACGCCGCTGAACAGCTCGTTGATTTTGGCCAAGCTCTTGGCCGACAACAAACAAGGCAATCTGACCGAAGAACAGATCAAGTTCGCGTCCACGATCTACTCGGCGGGCAACGACTTGCTGGCTCTGATCAATGACATCCTCGATCTATCCAAGATCGAAGCCGGCAAGGTGGAGCTTCGCACCGAGCCGACCACGCTCGCGCGCTTGGTGGAGCCGGTCGCACGCACGTTCGAGCCCGTTGCCAAGCAAAAGAGCGTGAACCTCGCGCTCTCGCTCGGCGACTCGAAGGCGAGCATCGAAACCGACTCCCAGCGCGTGCAGCAGATCTTGAAGAACTTGCTCTCGAATGCGTTCAAGTTCACCGAACGCGGCACGGTCTCGTTGACGGTGGAGCAAACCGAAAACAGCTATGCGTTCGCCGTGCGCGACACGGGCATCGGCATCGCTAAAAATCACCACTCCGCCATTTTCGAGGCATTTCAGCAGGCCGATGGCACGACCAATCGGCGCTTCGGTGGCACCGGCCTCGGCCTGTCCATCTCGCGTGATTTGGCGCACATGCTCGGCGGCGAGCTGACCGTAGACAGCGAACTCGGCAAAGGCAGCTGCTTCACGTTGACCTTGCCCAAGGTATTCGTCCCCGGTCAGCGCAATGAGGAGCGCGCGCCCGCGGCCGCCGAGCCTGCGCGCGCCGTGCTCCCCGATCCGAGCCCAACGCCGCCCGCGGTAGGCCCGGTCGAGAGCCCGGCGTTCCCGGACGATCGCGAGCGAATCGATCCGCAGCGGCGGTTGCTGCTCATCATCGAAGACGACGTGGCGTTCGCCGAGATCTTGGCGAGTCTAGCCGGCGAGCTATCGTTCCAATTCTTGGTTGCGCACAGCGCGGAAGAAGGCGTGCGCTTGGCGCTGCAGTTCGTGCCCGCGGCCATCATTTTGGACGTGAATTTGCCGGATCGCCTGGGCCTGACCGTGCTCGATCGCTTGAAGCAAAACGGTACTACCCGGCACATTCCCGTGCACGTGATGTCGGTCGAAGACTATTCGCGCATGGCGCTGTCCATGGGCGCGGCTGGCTACTTGCTCAAGCCGGTGCAGCGCGATGACCTGGTGACGGTATTCACGGATCTGCGCGAGCGCCTGACGCGGTTGCGCCGCCTGCTGGTCGTGGAAGACGACGCCGTGCAGCGTGAGGCCGTGACGCAGCTGCTGCGCAGCGAAGAGATCGAGATCGTGGCCGTCGCGACCGTCGCGGAAGCGAGGCAGCAGCTGGCGGCCGGCTCCTTCGATTGCGTGGTCACCGATCTTTCCCTGCCCGACGCTTCTGGTTACGATTTGCTGGAAAGCATGGCCAACGACGAAGCGTACGCGTTCCCGCCCGTGATCGTGTACACGGGTCGGTCGCTGACCCCGGACGAAGAGCAGCGGCTACGCCGCTTTTCGAGCTCGATCATCGTCAAGGGCGCGCGTTCGCCGGAGCGCTTGCTCGACGAGGTCACGCTGTTCCTGCACCAGGTCGAAGCGACCCTGCCCGCCGATCGCCAGCGAATGTTGCGCCAGGCGCGCGATCGCGAAGCCGCCTTCGACGGGCGCAAAATTTTGGTGGCCGAGGACGACGTGCGCAACATCTTCGCCCTGAGCAGCATCTTGGAACCGAAGGGCGCAAAGTTGTATATCGCGCGCAACGGCCGCGAGGCGCTGGAGCACCTGGAGCGCACCCCGGACATCGACCTCGTGTTGATGGACATCATGATGCCGGAGATGGACGGCTTGGAAGCGATGCGACAGATTCGCCAGCGCGGTGAGCGTTACAGCAAGGTCCCGATCATCGCTTTGACGGCCAAAGCCATGAGCGACGACCGCGAACTGTGCATCAAGGCGGGCGCCAACGACTACGTGGCTAAGCCCCTGAACGTGGAGATCTTGCTCTCGTTGGTGCGAGTCTGGCTGCACAAGCAATAGGTCGAAATGCCGGAAGAAATCGAAATCCGACTGCTGCTCGACGCAATCTACCTGCGCTATCACTATGATTTTCGCAGCTATTCGCCGGCTTCGCTCAAGCGCCGCCTGGCTGCGGCCCGGATGCAAATGAACGCCGACACGCTGTCGGCCTTACAAGAGCGGGTGCTGCGCGACCCGCAGGTGTTCACGCGCCTGTTGCAGTTCTTGACGGTGGGCGTGAGCGACATGTTCCGCGATCCGAGCTTTTTTCGCGTGTTCCGCGAGCAAATCGTGCCGGAGCTGCGCACCTACCCATCGATTCGCATCTGGGTCGCCGGCTGCAGCACGGGCGAAGAGCTGTACTCGTTCGCGATCTTGCTGCGTGAAGAGGGCTTGCTCGAACGCACCACGTTGTACGCCACCGACATCAATCCGGAGGCGTTGCACAAGGCCGAGCAAGGCCTCTACCCGCTCGACCGCTTGCAAGCGTTCACGGAAAATCACCGACTCTCGGGCAGCAAATGCTCGCTCTCGGAGCACTACACGGCCGCCTACGGCTCGGCCGCGTTCGACCGCAGCTTGCGCAAGAACGTGGTCTTCTCCGACCATAGCTTGGCCACCGATAGCGTGTTCGCCGAGGTGCAGTTGGTGTCGTGTCGCAACGTGCTCATCTACTTCGATCGCTCGCTGCAAGACCGCGCGCTGGGTTTGATGAAAGACTCGCTGTGCCGGCGCGGGTTTTTGGGCTTGGGCTCGAAGGAGAGCTTGATGTTCTCGAAGCACGTGGCAGCCTTCCGCGATTTCGTGGTCAGCGAACGGTGGTTTCAGCGATGCTGACCCCGGCCCTGCGGGAGCACTTGCTCGCCTGCGAAGCGCTGGTGATCGGCGCGTCTGCGGGCGCCGTCGAAGCGCTCAATCAGCTCTTGCCCGAGGTGCCCGAAGCGGCGCGCATCCCCGTGGTGGTGGTGGTGCACTTGCCGCCCAATCGGCCGAGTCTATTGCCCGAGGTGTTCGCGCCGCGCTGCCTGGCGCGGGTGCGTGAGCCCGAAGACAAAGAACCGGTGGCAGCCGGCAGTATCTGGTTCGCGCCATCGAATTACCACCTCCTGATCGAGGCCGATCGCAGCTTCGCGTTCTCCACCGATCTGCCCGTCAATTTTTCGCGGCCGTCCATCGACGTGCTGTTCGAGTCTGCGGCCGACGTCTTCCGCGAGAAGCTGTGCTGCGTCGTATTGACGGGCGCCAACGACGACGGCGCGCGAGGCGCGAGTTTCGTCCGCCGCGAGGGCGGCTTCGTGATCGTTCAAGATCCCCAGACGGCCGAGGCGAAACCCATGCCCACCGCCGCCATTTCGCGCGCAACCCCCCAAATAGTCGCCCCCTTGTCCGAAATCGCGGCGCTGATTCGGCTGGTGACTCGAGCGGCCCCATGAACAAAACGCACCCCCCGGTAAAATTTCTG